>Ga0307373_10003362_pt1 | contig 27871 bp, 26 predicted proteins | sample OX2MG_FD_202534 | JGI IMG/M metagenome (GOLD analysis project Ga0307373, IMG submission 202534) | Soil microbial communities from Risofladan, Vaasa, Finland - OX-2 | ecosystem: Environmental > Terrestrial > Soil > Coastal area > Acid sulfate soil | place: Finland: Risofladan, Vaasa | collected... | reverse complement strand
ATCGACTGATCTCTCTTCTCTCCAGCCACGTAATCCCTGGACATGAGACCATGTCATGGGATTGGAATATAACTTTCCGTCCACCTTTTTGTCGACAGAACTGAATTTTCACACAGTCTGAGAATTTATCGCATCGCCTTCTGCCAATGTGCTTTGGCTCGGCATAGGAACGCCGCCGACAGGCTCAACATCAGGAATTCTGTGTCGACGGCTCATGAGACAATGGCCGAGCGATTCCTTCTTGCTGCAATCCTGAAGGATTCGTAGATTCCGCCGACTACTTTCTACCTCCTCTGCACAGTGAATCCCACTATAAATTACAGCGTGACCTCGGTTCCGTTGACGAAGAGTTTGTCGACGACAGGCCCTATCTTAGTAATGCTCGCGTGCATTGGACATCGCCTGTGCGTCGTCCTAGCTACCTCGCGAATCTCTTCGAGAGGTGCGCTCGATCTTATCCGCGTCTCGACCACGAAGTCCTTGAAAGCCGGCTCGACCTCCGCCAATTCTCCTTGGCCTCTCCGGTCCCAATGCCCTCTGACACTCGTTTCGAGAGAGTCGAATTCGAGCCCGCGCAGAGCAGCAAACCTCGCGAATGTCACGTTTTCGCAGAAGCCAACGGCAGACATGAAGAACTCCAGAGGATTGGGCCCCTTGTCGGAGCCGCCGAGGGACGATGGTTCGTCGCAGACCAACGCGTAGTCCCTCATCTTGACCTCCTGCAACTGGTCCCCTATCAACTTCGAGTCGGCCCTAACCGTCCCAAGGCCCTTCATCGGATCGGTGATTTCCTGTATTCCCGCGAGCCACTTCTCAACATAGGGTTTGAACTCTGACGATACCAAAGGCATGACCGTCCAGTCGATTCGCCCATGAATAAGACTTCGGGTAAGTTGTTGGGATTCGTTCCCCAATTCTGAGCCAGACGAATTTCCGCACCGCGGATAGTTCGATCGTGCTAGCGACTGTCATTCTTGAGAACCTGGCAGGTGGGCCTCGTCCGTCCCTCTGATGATAAGTGCAGCATGAACTCTGTTTGCTCGGGATGAGCTTCCACATGCCACTCAGAGTGCGGGTTGAGCCCAAGTATATGCAGGCCTGATGAATATGTGAGCGGAAGCATACCGGTACCTCAGTCCCAAGCATCGGACAGAATTCAACAAATCACTATTCAACCGCGGGAGCCTTGGAACGCATGGCTAGCAGCTACGTGGCTGGCCCCGCCGAAAAACGCCGGGTGATGGCCATTTCGACTAGGGAAGGAAGAACGACCTGACGAAGAAGATTGCGGTTATCGCCCCGAGTATCGCGCCTATCACGGCGTAGACGACTATAGCGACGACAACGACTGCGATGATGTAAGTCATTTCCTTGCCAGGAGGGGTGCCCAACACTATCGGGAGCCCCAGGTAGAGCACGTAGAGACCATAGATGAGCCCCAGGAATGTCACCCAACCGATGAAGGGGATGATGGTCAGAATCGATATCAAGAACACGGGCGTGTAGACGAAGGCGGCGAGTAAGGTCGCCTTTGCCTGGTCCGTGGTGGTCCCGAAATTCGGCCCCAGCCTCCAGATGATCATTCCTATCACATAGACGGCTGCGACATCGAGGATGTACGTCGCTATTGCAACCGCGAACGAATAGCCATAGGCCCCCCTGTATGCGAAGTACCAAAGGTCGCCCACAAGGGTCGCTATGAACGGGATTGCCGCGAGGACCGCGACGTAGTTGATCATCAGCGAATTCACAGGAACCGCGTTGTCCTTGTTCTGCCTCATGAAAGCGGCCGGGTTCTTCAGGAGATTAATCGCGTTTGTGAAGGCAGCGGCCATTGTGAAGGTCGCGGGCCCGCTCGGTATTGCCCCTAGAGAGAACTCCGGAGGGGGAGTGTAGGAAGCCCCGGGGGATGAAGGGCTGGAAACCTTGAGGTTGTTTCCGCAGGAGCTGCAGAAAACGGCGTCGTCCAGGTTAGATGTCCCGCATTTCGGGCAGAACATGCGCGCCCGTGGTGCGGGCTCCTTCGCTTATAAGGGAGGGCATGTGCTGAATTGATGACAAATCTGAGCCATGTAGGGCCTCGCATCGACATTCGAAAATGATTTCGCGAGCAATGTGGATGGGAATCGCTCAAGACAGTAAGCGAGTCCCGTCGGGCCCGCCTCCAATCAGGTTCTTTTAGGTAAGGAACAAAGGTCGATGGTCCAGTCTATGCCAGTGGGGTTCGCGCTCCGGTCCACCGTGTTCCACCCTTCGTTGGTCATCAAGATCGCCCCTTTGCTCGAGCGCGCCGCTTGCGACTCTGTCTGGTTCCCGCATGCCGGCAAGTCCTTCAACCCCCGAAGCTCCTTCGATGCGCTGGACCTCTGCGGAATTACCCTCGGGGCGACCCGTCGCATGCGGGTAGGGACCGGGATAATTAGGGCCGGTGAGCAGGACCCAGCGCGTCTGCTGACCCGCGTCCGTACCCTCAGCGAAGCGTCTGGCGGGAGGTTCATCCTCGGGCTGGGCGCAGGGCAAGCACGAGGCAAGGAGGCGATTGAGGGGGTTGTCTCTCTAGCCGAGAAGCTCAGGGTCGACTACCCCGGGAAGCCCAAGCTGCAGGTATTCTTCGCCGCTCTGCGGGGCGGGATGCTCCGCGCGGCCCTATCAAGTGCCGACGGTGCGATACTCAACTTCTGCCCGCCGTCTCATGTCGAGAGGGTCATGTCGAAGGCCGCAACCAGGAAGGACTTTACCCTCGCGTGCTATGTCAAGCTCTTCTTCGCAGAAACCGACGCGGTCGCTCATAGGATGCTGATAGAGGAGTTCAAGAACTACGACCGCATCCCAGCATATCACAAGATGTTCGAGGAGGCAGGCATTGCAGATGCCATAACAAACGTGAAAGCCGACTCGTCCAGCGTCCCCGACGAACTGCTCGACGTCTCGCTGCCGAACCCTACGAAGAGCGAAGTTGCGCAGTTCTTGAGGCGCTTCGTACGGGCGGGCGTGACGCTGCCGATAACCTACCCGTGTGTCTCGGGGGATGAACGCTACAAGCTCACTGTAGTGAAGATGCTAGCCACCGTCAAGGCCGACAATTGAGTTCGAGGAAGGACGGCCTAGCAAAGAGGAGCTTCCTTGTTTGGCACCATGGACAACGGCGATGACGACACGACGAGATGTTTGTGCAACAACTGGGCGCCTCCCTAGCATACTAGGGTCGAACGGGAAAAGAACCCATATGGCAGCGAGCCCCGTCGGGCCGCATCCAAATTCCACCCCGAATGGAAGCCGAGTGTATGCGAAGTAGTTGTCTTTACCAAATGTCTCGGATCAGAGCGCGATGCCGAACCCCTTCACAAAGGCCTCGGCCTTCCTGACGTTGTCGATGAACTCCAGCCCCTTTGGCGTGAGTACGTAGTATCTGCTGTCATCCTCCTGCCTCTCCTCCAGGAGCTGCTTGCTCACCAGTTCCTGAAGGTGCTTGTTCAGCCTGTCGTAAGCCAGGTTGGCCCTTTGCAGGATGCGCGTGGGTTTGGCTCGGCCTTCATCCCGCACGGTGACGAGGATGTCGAGGTACGTCTTCAGCGTGCTGCGGGCCTTCTCAGGTTGAACCAACGCGGCCACTCCTTATGACGAATGCGAGCAGCGAGAGGAATCCGAGGAACTGGACTGTCGCCGCAACGAGGTACTCCGCCCCGGAGATGGCGAGTATCGAATTCAGGACGACGGCGTGCGCCACGAAGATGAGCGCGAAGCCGAGCAGAACGAGGAGGGAGGAATTGTCGCGGCTCCTGGCGAATATGAGGAGCCCCTGGAACATGATGAATATCAGGAAGAGGAGGATGACGAATTCGAGTCCCAGGAAGAGATAGTAGAGCTCGAGCGCCAGTCCCGCGAGCTTGGCTGGTTTTGCCGCGGCCTTCACCGCGTAGGCCACGAAGCCGACCGGCGCGGCTGCCGGAAGACTATTTCGCCCATACGTGGCTCGCGCATAGCCGAACGCGATGACCGCCAGCGCCACCACCTGGAGAATCAGATATGCGAGGTTCTCCAGAAGCTCGAACGTCCTCAGCCTGGTGGCCGCCGCGGCCGTGATTCCCAGAGAGAGGGTCGTCACCACCTCCACCAGCAGGGCGGCGCCGAGGAGCAAGAAGCCGAAGCTTATGGCGTTGAGGACGCTGCTCTCTATCCACCTCCTTGCCTGGAAGGCGTAGTAGCTCACCAGCAGGGCGATGATCCCGCTGAGTAGGTCGAAGGTTACTACGAGTGGTAGGGTGTCTGCCAAAGGAAATTCATCTTATCGAACGGATTCTTGAAGGATTTCATCCTACTGAACCCTGCGTACATACGCTGCGTGGATACGGACCGTTCCTTCCCAATAAATAGATTCCAGCGCTCGTGCGAGTGAGGAAAAGAAAATGAAGTCAACAAGCACGAAAGTAGCGACATTGGGCGCGGCGGTGGGGATCGTTGCGGCACTCCTGGCGTTGTCGGGAGCGCTGGCACCGGTCTTCGCAGCGACCCAACAGACATCGAGCGCGACCAACGCAGCACCAGTCAGCACATCGGCCATCCCCGGCCTCACGGTCGGTAAGGTCATCAACATCACGAGCACATCAGGCCACTTCAAGGTGGTCGGTGACAAGTTGGAGAACGGGACGGCATCGGGCACGGTGACCTTCACAGTCACCGGCAAGTTCGCCAACGGATACACCCTCTCCATCACGGCCGGAAGCTTCAACGTCAACGGGACGACATACGCCATCTCGTCCGGATCGGCTCAGACCGGGCACTACGCGCATCGCATGGTCGGTCAGGGAACTACCACCACAGTGGGAACCACGTCGGGAACCGCCTCAGGAGCATTCCTGATGAAGGCGACCGCGCGCGGCACCTTCGGCGGTGAGTATGCGACGATGTCGCTAGACCTGCAAAGTGGGACAACCGAGTACGCAATATTCCTGGTAGGCACTATCCAGGGCTAGAGCGTATTCGGGCCCCCCCCCCCCCTTTTTTTTTCTTCTCTCGCCTACAGGCTAGGCTTCTCCACATCCCGAAGAACTTCGCTCACGCGCGAGAACGCTGTGTGCCGGAATCCATTTGAGAATCTGGTCAGGTGCGGAATCCGCCGGGTCCGCAAGAAATAGGTCAATTCTAATTCTATTTTATCGGAATAAGGCGTAATCGCACTCTGTTGGATAAGCTTCGTGGATATTTAGTCAAATTATTGCATCATCTTGTCCCCATCTCGCGAAGGTTCGGAAAGATAAATTCGGTTATCAAGCAGCCCTATTACATCTGGACTGCCATAGAATCAACTGAGTTCGCGAGTTCATGAGCATCGATATCCCGAGGCTAAGCAAGACGCTGAACGATGCGACGCGAATCAGGATTTTGCGGCTATTGAAGGAGAAGCAGTCGATGAGCTACGGCGACTTGATGGAAACATTAGGCATAACGAACACTGGCAGGCTCAATTATCATCTGAAGGTCTTGGGAGACCTAATCACCAAGGACGGACAGAACGGCGCATACAGCCTAAGCGAAAAAGGGAGCGTTGCGATCAATTTCTTGGACAAGTTTCAGACTCTGACATCCGGCATCACGACGGCGGTACACGTACCACCGGCTCCCTACGAATCCACTGCGCGGACTCTGAGAGCGCTGCTAGGCGTGGAACTGGTTGCAATCCTCTTGATCGGCGTCTACTCATATCTTACTCTGCCCGCGCAGATCCCACTTCACTACACGCTCAACGGGCAGCCGCACGCGTCTGCTCCCAAGGGAATCTTCATCGCACTCGCTGTGCTACTCAACATCCCACAAGGAATCTTCCTAATCCTGTCTAGGGCCAGGTACTCTCTGGTCAACAGATACCCCTTCGCGATCAGCGCCCCCCGGTTCGCCTCGAACCTCTCGCAGATGGATTACGAGCGGAGGGGCTATTGGATAAACAGACTGTTCGCGGCTCTCCTGGCAGTCGCCGTAGTCGTCGGAGCAACCATGACCTACCTCATGACGAGCATATACGAGAGCGCGATGTCGGGAACGAGTCTGCCCCCCTATTCGGTGGAGTTGCCCCTCCTCGTGATAGGCGTTGCAGTGATAGGCCTCCTCTACCACTTGCGAAGTTATTCGGGAGAGATGCGAGCCGAAACGAGAAGATGATGGATCTCGCCGCGTCTGATTCCAGAAGGCTGAATCGCCGCGACCGCGATGTTGCTTTCGAATCAGTTGTTTCGCTTGGCAGCGAGGTCCCTTGCCCTCCAGTTTGATGATGGGATTAGCAGGGCTAAAGGCTGTCCCTACTGCCTGGATTGGACTGCTGGTGCACTCAAGAGCCGCGGATGCGTGTCCCAGTTTCCTAATCTAGTGATTAGCGTGCACTTGGCGTCTCCCCTGCCGATGCATGTGGGATGGTCGACACGGAGCAACTTGTCTGCGAGCTTCGATGCCGTTGCCATGGCTGGGAACACGTTCCACACAAATTCGCAAAGGCGTCCGTTGGTGACTCTGATGTTTTCTTGGCCGAATGGGCTCTTGGCCATTTCGACGGTAAACGCGTCCGGCGAGAATGAAACCAATCCGGCGGTGCCACCGAGCCTCCCCACCAGGTTTACAGCGGCTTTCCCGAGCAGTTCGGGGGTCCATTGAGACAGATTCCACTCTGCCGAGTAAAGGTCAATTATCTGCTTTCCCAGCATCTGAGTCGCTTGCAGAAAGACGAACGCGGTTCCGGTGCCAAAAAGATTCTCCGCTTCCACTGCGGTGGAGTTCAATACGTGAAACATGAACGTCGGCAAGCTCACGTCAGAGAGGGTCTTGAACATCCGCAACTGCGTCATTTCTAGAATGTTCTTTATCTGGGCAGCGACTATCTCGAATTCGAACGGCTTTGCGAGGATAGCGACGGCGCCTGATTCAAGGGCTTCCCTCCGGTCCTTGACCCCGGTCAGCACAGACGATATGACGATTGGAATCCCAGAGGTAACCGGATCCTTCTTCAGGGCGCGCGTGACCTCGAACCCGTTCTTCCCAGGCATGAGTATGTCAAGAAGGATGAGGTCGGGCTTCTCGAACGAGGCCTTCGCTATTGCTTCGTTCCCATTCGAAGCCGTGCTGACTTCGTAGCCCCGTGATACGAGGAATGTCTTGGCCACGTCGACTATGTCCTTCTCGTCGTCTACCACGAGAATCTTCTTGGCCATCCCAAATTTTTCACGGGGGTTCCGTTCATAAAAGGCATTATGGACTCAGAATAGTGACCGATAATCTTCGAAAATCCGAAGAGAAATCGCCGAGGCATCATGAAAATGATCATCGAAAGCGGGAGCGAATGCAATTCGGCCCTGTTTCCATCTCTTCAGGGCTGAGTCAAGGTGGTCTTACTGGGAATGTCGGAGAGCGTAAAGATGAAAGTTGAACCTTGTCCTTCGCCAGGAGACTCCGCCCATATTCGGCCGCCATGCAGCTCTACTAACCGCTTCGTTACGGCGAGGCCGAGCCCGGTCGAATAAAGGCCATACACCTCCTGGTTGTCAACGAACGAAGACTTTGGTATCTTTGAGAAGGGTTCGAAGATATTTGCTAGGCTTGTGGGGCTAATCCCGATTCCAGAATCGGCCACAGAAACCCGGATTTGGCCTTCCTCCTCGGTCACCACAACGCGTAGCTTGCCCTCCTCAGGAGTGAACTTGACGGCATTGACGAGCAGATTGTCCATCACCTCATTCAGTCGCACTTTGTCGCCCATCACAAGGGCCGCGACCTCAGGGAGAACGGCGTCGACTTCCAGTTTCTTGCTTTCCATGATAGGCTTCAAATTGTCGATGGATTCCCTTACCACCTCTGTCAAATCCACGACCTCCTTAGAAATTTCCACTTTGCCGTTGTCCATCCTCTCAATCTCTAGTAGCTCCTGGATTAGGTTCAGCATCCGTTCTACGTTTCGGCCCACGACCTCCAGCCCGTGTGCCAAGGGCTTTGACACCTCGCCGAGAGAGCCGGATACCGCGAGATCGGCGTACCCCTTGATGGAAACCAGAGGTGTCTTCAGCTCGTGCGTAGCCGCAGAGATAAACCTCGATCTGGCTTCCTGGAGGCTGCTGATCTTCTCCTCAGCGGCCTTTTGGGCTGTGATGTCCCTAAACAATAACGTGAATCTATCCGTATTGCCGTACGCGTCCTTGATCGGAAATGCGTCTCCCGCGAAATCGAATTGACTGCCGTCCTTCTTCACCCACGTGCCTTCATAACTTGTGGCCTTTGTGCCTTCTGTCGTCCTGAGAGTTTCCAAGACTCTCGTTTGCTCCTCGACATGGCCAAGCGGCCTGAGGACGCTAGCCAGTCTGCCAATCATTTCTTTGGCGGAGTATCCAACGATCCTTTCCGCCGCAGGATTCCATAAGACGATGGTCCCATCCCGTCCTATGCTGACGATCCCTATGGGCATCGACTCGATGATTGATGCCAACAGTTTCTTGGGCTCCTCTGCGCGCCTTACTTCAGTGACGTCTCTCGCTATCCCTTGGATTGCGGTCACCGAGTGTTTTGCATCAAAGACTGGGGCTGCATTTACCTCAAGTAAGACCTCGGAGCCATCCTTCCTTCTCCCCTCGACCTCGAAGTTGTTGATTGTCTGACCTTCAAGGACTTCACCCATCGCTTCGAGGACTTTAGAGATTGAGGATTCAGGAATGAACTTCAAAAGCGGTAGCCCTTCTACTTCCTCAGGATCGAACCCCGTAAGTTTGAACAAAGAAGGAGAGGCGTAGGTGGTATTTCCTTCGCTATCAAGAGTGAATATACCGTCGAAGCTCCTCTCTGCGATTCCCCTGAACTTCTCTTCGGAGTCGTGCAAGCTTTTCTGCATCTGCTTGCTCTCGGTGATGTCAAGCGTTACATACGAATACCCAACAACAAGACCAGACGGATTCTTCACTGCCGTCGCAGTCACGAGTGCTGGAAAGCGCGACCCGTCCTTTCGCCCGAACTCGACCTCCCCGCTCCACCCTCCAGACTGCAAAAGGGCTTTCGATATTCCCACTCCTACCAAATTTGGGTCTATGACGGACATGACTTCCCTGGTTGGTTTCCCTACTGCTTCCTCCTTCGTCATGCCGAACATTTCTTCAGACTTCCTATTCCAAGACCTGACCCGACCTGACAAGTCTACCGTCATTATGGACTGCCCTGCTTGCTCGATGAGAGACGCTTGGAAGTGGAGTTCATCCTCCGCTTGTCTGCGTTTGGTAATGTCTCTGACGACCGCCTGAACCCCGACAATTTTTCCTCCTCCGAATACGGGCGAGGCGTTGGCCTCGACGAAGACTCGAGACCCGTCCCCTCCCATAATTTCAAATTCACTAGCTTCGACAGCCTTGCCGCTCAAGACCTCCTTGAAGGTCTCAAGGAATCTGCTTTGATCTGGCTCAGACTCCAATCGCAGATGCGCCCTCTCTAGAATGGATTTCCCCGTCATCTCCGACGGGTCTAATCCAAAGAGCTTCGCGAAGGAAGGAGAGACATATGTGTAGACCCCCTTGGCATCTGCCGTGAAAATCCCGTCGAAGCTCCTCTCGGCGATTCCTCTGAACTTCTCTTCCGTATCGTGCAGACTCTTCTCAATCTCCCTCCGCTTGCTGAGGTCCCTGACGACACCCTGAAGCCCAACCACTCTTCCTTCATCGAGAATTGGCGCCACGTTGACCCAAACGAAGATTGGGGATCCGTCTCTTCGCCGGGCTTCAATCTCTAGACCATCGATGGTCCTGCCGCTACTGACATCCGCGAACGTTTGAGCCAGCTTGATTCGCTCTGATTCTGGCTCTGATTCGGGGATCTGTTCTGCGAGAGATCTCCCTATCACTTCCGTCTGGTCGTATCCAAAGAGTTTAGCGAAGGCCGGAGAAGCGTAGGTGAGAATCCCGTCCATATCGAGTGTGAATATCCCGTCGAAGCTTCTCTCGGCGATTCCCCTGAACTTCGTCTCCGATTCGCGCAGCCTTTTCTCCATTTGCGTGCGCTCGGTGACTTCTAGAGATGCATCGATCATGCCAACCACGCGGCCGTTCCGATCTTCGAGCGCTTCCATGCTCGACATCGTTTGGAAGCGGGTTCCGTCTTTTCGGATGGCCTCAGACTCGCCAGTCCAAGAACCTGATTTAGCAATCTTCGTCATTATTGAGTTAGCTAGCTCCCGCGACTCTGGAGGAATCACGTAGAAGATTGGCCTTCCAATCACCTCTTCGCTCCTCCAGCCCCGCATCTCCTCGGCTCGTTTGTTCCAATAGGTGATCTTGCCCTCCAAGTCAGTAGCGACTACAGAGAACCCTGCTTTCTCGAGGATCGATGTTGAAAACCTTGGGCCCTGCTCTGGCTGACCTGCCGTGGCGCGCGATGGACCCCGATTAATCAAGACTTCTTTCATCCGATGAGGCTGAATTTTTGATTTAAGCTCGATGAATTTTGGATACTAATTGAAGTCCCTCTTCCCCAAAAAACAACAGTTCGATCTTCTCACTTGTCTGGGGGGGCAACCGTGCTGCCCTAGGGTAGATTTGAGAGGTCTACGACGGAAAACCGAGGAACCCGGGACCGCACTTGGCGAGTCACGGATTCGTCGATGCCGCCGTGGTGGCGACGCGTTCGAGCAATCTGCAGCGAAGAAAGAATTCACTTCGCCGCCGGAGGGGTTTCTTCAAGAGACCGTGTTATTTCGATGCTCCACGCCTCGATCTCCTTCCAGTCGCGGAAATCGCCCTCCTGCATTGCCTTGCGAATCGTCTCCGATTTGCGCAACTGGCGGTAAAAGAATCCTATCTTGTTGCCGTCTAGAGCGCCGAAAAATATCCGATGACCTCTTACCTGAAGCCCTTCCTTCAGGTCGCCAAGCTCAAACGGACCGGAAACCGAAGGGTCTAGAAGATCCTTGCCTTTGGCATCCTTCACCTCCTTGCCTGTTGGACCGCTGCTGAATAGCCAAACCGGTCGAGTAGACAGGACAGTCTTATTCCCCGACGCAAACTGCTTTGCTTCCTTCATCCAGTGGCCAAGGTAAACGGCACTACCCAGTACGAAAGCACCGTAAGCCTCGAGCTTTTGGACTTGACTAACCTCAAGAACGTCCACTTCCAACCCTCTCTCGCGCAGCTTCTCCCCGATGAAATCTGCGATTCCTTTGGTCGATCCGTGTTTGCTTGCGTAGGCGACGAGAACTTTCATTTGCATCTCACTCCTTGATTTCCCCTTTTCTAGTCCCTGAACTTGGCTCGAACTCTAGACCCCCTTCTCTAGGCTCAGACACTGGGCATCACGGGTTCCGCCGCACTCTTCTTTCGCACCACTACGATGGTGCACCTCGTCGCAAGCGCCGCAATCACTCCCGCTGCAGCAAGCCAAGGCGCGATCAGAACTCCAACGACGCCGGCGGTAACGGGAATTTCTAAGAGCGCCTTGCCGCTCTCATCTTTCACTATTATTCTCGAAACGTTTCCTTCGTGGAGGAGCTCTCTAACCTTCTTCGTTACCTCGTCTGCTGAGACTGAGAATTCTTGAGTGGTCGTGTTCGTCTCCACGGCAGCTCCACACGCCTGACAGTAGTTCGCGCTCTCTGCAACACTTGCACCGCATCTCCTGCAGGTTACCATTCCAACGCTCACTCAACACACTAAGCAACATTGCTGTATTAAAGGCGAGAACCCGATTATCAAGACTGAGAATGTAATCTAGCGACTCGCCAGCAACTCCTACTCAAAGGACTAGCTCAGGACACTAGGCGAATCCCGCCGGCGTGCTCCCACCACGGCTCGATACAAGCCGTCAAGGCGAGGAGGTACCGGGGGAGAGTCGGACCATCCAATGCCTGTTGTCAAGAACGCGGGTTTCTTTCTGCTGTGGGTTTGTGCGTAGCGGCCACCTTCGCTCTTACCCGCCGCATATATTTTACTGCGTGATACTGCTTGTGACCCAGGAATCTGCTGGTAATCTTCTCTTTTTCCGTCTCAGGCGAGTCTTGGAGGTCTCTGAGGAGGGCGACGTGATGGAAGCCTCTCAACGACGGATCGACGTCATGACCGCCGAAAAGGGAAACGAGCTTGGCGATGAGACCTTGCACCCCCTTTTCCTCTTCTCCTTCCTTATGGACGTAACCAGAGACAGCCGGTTCGCTTAGTTTCAGCGGGGCATCGGTTCTCGGAGCCTGAAGCTTGAACAAGTGATTCACGGTTTGTGCCGCCCCATCCCGTTTCGTTAGACTGCCAAGTTTGAACAAGGTTTCCACGGTGGAGAGAACCGAGGTGTGGTCGTATGTGGTGTGATCTATGGTGCCTTTTGCGACGAACGGCGAAATGATTAGCGTTGGTACTCGGACGCCGAGTTGTCGGAAGTCAAAGTTATTGTGGTTGTTTCCGGGCATGTTAGAGTCTCCTGGACTGACGGCCACTGGAGGCACTACGTGGTCATAGAATCCTCCATGCTCATCGTATGTTATGATGAGCAGGCTCTTTTCCCAGATCGGCGAGCCTCGTATCGACTCGTATACGTCCTTCACGAATCTCTCGCCGCTTGTCACATCGTCCATGGGATGTTGGGAGTTCCCACCCCGGAACTTCCCCGTGAAGGCGTGATAGTCCGGCTCTATGAAAACGTAGGATTGGGAGAATTGGGGGTCACTCAAGTCTTGTTTGAACAGCTTGTACGGCCTGAAATGGCCGTCGAAATTGGCACGCATCCCGGCTATCGATAGCGCTTGAGGGAATTCGTCGGCGCTATAGATCATCCAGCCGTATTTGCCGCCGTCGAGCAGGTCGAAGATAGTTCCGTTGTCGAACTTGAAGCCGTCGGATATTATCGACTTGAACTCGCGTGAGAAGGAGGGACTGTCATCCAACCCGCCCGAAGAGGCGGCATGCACGAAGAAGCGGTTAGGCCAAGTGGGACCGGGCATGGAAGAGAACCATCTATCGCACACAGCGAATTCCTTGGCCAGACTAGTTATGACTGGAAGCTGGGAGGGCGAGAAGCACTTCATGACCGCTCCGGGGTTCTTGCGTTCATAGTGGGCGAAATTTGAGATGTAGCCGCTGTGGTTGATGTTCTGATCGTATTCGCCAGGTTGGAGAGTCTGTGAAGAATATGCGCCCGCCTTTCCGCACAGCTGCTCCTTCACGTCCTTGAATTCGTGACCCGGACCATGGTCAGACATGAAATCGGCTGGCGATGAGACCAAGACGGTTTCGCCTCGCGGGGAAACGTTGCTTTCGTTGCCGGTCAGTCCGTCTATTGCTGTGGGATTTCCTGACGGGTCGGTCCCCTGGATTTGAGAGAAGCCTAGAAGGTGGTCGAAACTTCTATTCTCCAGCATCAAAACGAAGACGTGCTCGATCGACAACGTGTCTAGCGCCTTACGTGAAGTTGGCCATCATGGCTATTTCGAGTTTGCGGTTCGCCACCGCCATTATTCAGTTCTAGGTAGGGGAATGTGACAAACCCATAACATTCTTATCAAAGCATGCGACAGACGTTTGATAGACCCCAGTATTGAGAGTATCAGAGAATACTCAACTCGATGGTCCTCGAAAGTCGATTCCGACGCTTGTCCGAGGTAGCGACGGAGATTCCGGGGGAACGAGCCGTGAAAACCACGCTAGCTGCTGATGAAAAGGCCAAGATTCTCTCACTAACTGAATCATTGGTCAAGAAAGATGACATAACTTCCCTTTGTGCCTACGGCTCAAGGGTTGCAGGGTATGCACGAGAAGATTCTGACTACGATATCATCATCGTCACGAAGAATCCCAGGGACGTAAAGAGCGTGAAGGGCGTAAAGGAAGCCCACGAAAAGGAGGCGAAGTCACCACCGATAATCGTAGACGAGACGACTTTGCTTGATGAGGCAAAGCACCCCTCGGCTGGAGAGTTCGTCGTCGGCAGGCTACTGAATATCTATGAACCCATCGTTAACGCAGAATTCTTGCGGAGCGTAGAGTTCGAATACAAGAAGAGGACCATAGCTGAAGAGCTGATCGAGCTTCAGACCGACTACGGCGACTTTTCTTCAAACTTGGTCATTCCCTACGAATACTTTCTTTTTAGCAAACTGCACAAGAGGGCGGTTGCTTATCCCGAGGTGATCTACGGCTATACGCGCACCTACACCTGTGATCAGAGTAAGGAAAACTTGGGGTTCGCGCTTCGCGGATTCCGAGAGGCGGCAGAATCGATGGCTTCGGGCGGGTTAGTCGAGAACACCGGGGACTCGGTCAGAATCTTCAGGGGAAAAAAGCGAGCTAGTGCACTATCCGAACTCTTCAAGATTTCTCCGCTGACGGCCGGGAATGCCAGACGGTATGCGTTTCATGAGTTGGCCAATAGAGTGGGATTCGAGTTCGAGACCAAGCCGGTCTCTAAGCTGAGAGGGAGCGGAAAGGCCCACCACCCGGCGTTGCTCGAGCTCGACCATCCGAAGAAACTGCTTCGGCTCGAGGAAGGGGTCATCTTTGACGATGCAAGCAAGATAGTCGAAGAGATTGCGCAGGTGTCGGGCTTCGGCGAAACTTACGAATACGAAGAGAAGAAAGAAGGAGATTTCATAAACTCCACTCGAAAACTCGAAATTTGGGACGACGAAAAACGGGCCAAGTACGTGCTCAAGCACTTCCCCGAACTGAAGTCTGCCAAGTGGGCGCTCCTCAATCTATGGTCCGTTACCGCCAAAAAATTCAACAGGAGTCCTCTCTCAAGACTCAACAGAGAGGTCGACGGTGTCAGACGAGTAAGGGTGCTTGAAATCAAGACTCATCACATCGTCGGGATTGCCTTGGACGACAGGACCCTGGTAAGCCAATACGTAGAGGGACTTCCTCTATCAAACTTCGTCGAGAAGATAATCAAGGGGGAAAGCACCGACACTAGTAACATCGAAGAATACGCACGGGTACTGGGTAGGATGCACAAGGCTGGCTTGGTCTATGGGGATACAAAGCCACAGAACGTGCTTGTAGGCAAGGACGGCATCGAGCTCCTCGACCTCGAACAGACCGTGGAAAATGGCGATGCCGCGTGGGACCTCGCCGAGTTTCTTTATTTTTCCGCGACACACCTGGAGAAAGAAGATGACGACAAGAAGGACGACAAGAAGGACGACAAGGATCATAGCCAACAGGAAGCAGGGGCTAAGCTAATTGCTGAATCATTTCTTGCAAGCTATCGGAATGAGAACGGCAGCGAAGTCATCGAAAAGGCCAAGAACAAGAGATACATGTCGCCGTTCTTGCCCGTCCTCTCTCGGAAGATGATTCGGGTAGTTAGGGACGCGATTGAAAGCTACTCGTCGCCCTCTGAAACCTGATGCAGGTCAAGCTGGGGAATCAGATTATCGGTTTGGTTGCTGGGTCTCGCCTAGAGACAAGTATTGAAATCGTCGCAAGAATCGCACCAATCCAGTACAAGGCGAAGTACGGCTGGAGATATATTGGCACGGAGGCTCCAGATATAAACAAGGCTCGACCGATCGAAATCAAGAGTCCAAAGACCGCTGTCCCTCCTCCGAGCCCTATCAGGGCCCTTCCTGATGATCCGTGTCCCCGCAAAAGCAAGACTCCCCCAGCGATTGCCGAGAGACCTCCGAAGCCGACAATCAAGCTGACAATCTCGATAACGAGCTGCAACAAGGATTGACCTGCGGTGCCAATGCTTGATCCTGCATGACTGTCGAGATACTCCAGGCCTGTCAGCAGTACCGAGCCCGAAGAGATTCCGCTTACAATCAAGATCACGCCAGCGACCATTGCGATGACGCCCGCCCTTCTGAAGGATGGCGGCACGGATCTCCTCAACCTCGCCTGAGCATTCCTCATAATGCCTTGCCAAAGCAACTTTGGACATAAAGGCTTCCCCTTTGTTTTACCTTGAAATCTTCGGGTGCATCCTTACAGACTCCTTTACAGACGCTTATGAGAATCAGAGCCTTCTAGCAGCACCATGGCCATAGCAATTTTTGACAAAACTAATAACTAGTCGGGGGCGGTGTACCCAACGCCTTGCGGAAACCAGAAAATAAGACGATTTTCAGGTACGCCCTGATTGGTCTCTCGATTCTGTTAGGCGCCATAGTCAGGACCGGCTATCTTGATTCCATCGAAGTCCCTTACATTGCCGCACTTCAGCAAGCCGCCTTGAATGCCAACATAATGTGGTTCTTTCTCGCATACTACCATCTGGGCGATTCGATTGTTTGGATAGGAGGGGCTCTCTTGTTCCTGGCCTTCGATTTCAAGAGGCCTAGGAAGGCTTTGAAGTTCGCCTTGTTCGTCACTGTTGTGGCAATCGTCGTCATCGTTCTCAGGTTGCTATTTCCCCGTACGAGGCCATATGACAAGTTCCCTTCGCAGGTGCAAGCTTTGACCCCCACGTCACTCCCGTCATTTCCATCAGGACATGTCGCTCCGGCAGCGGGGGGCTTTTACCTCCTGGCCAATCATTCGAGAAAACTGAACGCTGTTTTCGGCGTCTTGGTCTTTCTGTTGGCCCTAAGTCGCGTAATGACGGGAACTCATTACTTCACCGATGTGATAGGAGCTGCACTTTTCTCGTATCCCATAGCCGCAATCATCGACGACATGAAACTGTTCGAGCGATTTAAAGAGCGCTAGGGTCCTGAAAAGCCCCACGAATGGTGTCTGAATACAGGCTGTTGTGGTCTAAAACAATGCTGATTGGCCTCAAATCGTCGCCGCTTCCTATTCTTGATCGCTCTGGGGAGCTTATATGACGGCCGCAAGGAAATGCCGTCTAAGACCCTCGACTAGTGACTCTTCAGCCACCTTTCGTGCAGAGTCGCCTTCGTCGACGACCTTCCTGGTATTCTGTCGGAGCTGTTCCTGTGGTCGCTTCTGCTTCCAACCGAGGTCTTTTCTTGACCTTAGCATATTCGAAGCGACGATGTCGGACGCGACAAAGCCTCGGCAAGAATCAGCTTACAAATCCGGAATCGCGTCGACGACGGTGTAGATTCTAACGAGCAGGGTGGTGATTGCGTTAGCGTCACAAGCACCAAGAAAGGAAAAGGTGAAAGATTCGGAGACCTAATTGAGATTTTTCCCTGAATTGCGATTGGTCACGACCAGGATGAGCATTGCAACTCCGAGAAACGCGCCTCCGAGAATGTAAGCGTAGATGTTTTGTCCTGGCGGCAGGTAGCCGCCAACAGCCGAGGGTGCGGCGGCGGGAGTTCCTGGAAGCGTGACGTTCTTGAGCACCGGAGGAAGCGCCTTCCTAAGCTGCGGGGGGAAGAAAAGGTCGGCCTCTGAGGAACCGTTGAAGGCCAAGTCCAGGATGAAAATTCCGATTCCACCCAAAATTAGGGCCACAATTTCTATGCGCGTCGGCACTCGCCATCTCCCTCCTATATTGGCCTACGACTGACACCCATATTAAGCAAACCATACAAGATGCCATCCTGACCCGCACTCTCAGCCTCGTTTTCGCGATTACCTACGTCAAGCTATGATGCGCGAGAAACATCTAAAAACCGGATGAGTGGACTTTCCGCACAGATTGAAGAAGGGAGTTCATGTCAAACGATATAAAGTTCGACCGAAGCAAAAGGTCAACCTGGAAAAGTGGAATCCCGCGGATACCTCAGGTTTTGATGGAAACGAGCAAGATGCGCTGGAACTATCAAAGGATCTGACCAAGAAGCTCGAATTCCTCCAGGGGATGCTCTATGCCGAGCACAAGCATTCAGTACTCGTTGTCCTCCAGGCCCTGGACACCGGTGGCAAGGATGGCACCATCCGACGGGTCTTCGAGGGCGTCAACCCGCAGAGCACGCGGGTGGCAAGCTTCAAGGTCCCCACCCCATATGAGCAGGACCGTGACTTTCTTTGGCGCGCGCACGAGCAAATACCTGGCAAGGGTGAGATGGTGATCTTCAATCGAAGCCACTACGAATCGGTCCTGGTGGAGCGCGTTCACAAGCTCGTCCCCCCGGACGTGTGGAAAGAGCGCTACAAGGACATCAATGACTTTGAGCAATTGCTGTCCGAAAACGGCACCATTATCATGAAGTTCTTCCTGCACATCAGCAAGGAGGAGCAGAAGAAACGTCTGCAGGATCGTCTCAAGGACCCAACAAAGCGGTGGAAGTTCAGTGTCAACGATCTGCATGAGAGAGACTTTTGGCCAGACTACGTCAAAGCCTTTGAAGCAGCCTTGGAAGAGACGAGCACGGATCTCGCTCCTTGGTATGTCATCCCGGCCAATAACAATTGGTTCAGAGACCTGATCGTCTCGAGCGTCATCGTCCGGACTCTGCAAAAGGCGCATATGCAATATCCAGCGGGCCCAAAGGACCTGCCGCCAGGAAAGAGTCTCAAGTCGATCGTCATCAAGTAGTGGGCGCTTCGCCTTTCTGCATGTGCAATACTGAAGGCATTCGCCGAAATGTTAGATTTCTCCAAAAGCTTCTTCAATGAGCGAGGGGCAATCTTCCATTGGATTGCTCGACTTTACCAAGCGATTTCATTCAGGGGTCAATATTGACGACACCTGGAGATATGCGGGTCTTGCCGAACCCAAATCCGTGATCATCCCTTACCTCTTCTCGCTAAGAATCCAGGAGGGAACGGTCATCGACAGGGCAGACTACGCACTTGATCGACGATACGGGATAGTAGATCCAGCGACGACGGCGGAGAAGGCGACGATCGCCCTCGCGGACGACGTCGCATACGTCAAGGCTGACTTCGTCCGATGCTGGTTCAACTGGAGGTTCTTTGAACCTTCGCCCGTGCCTGAGGACACCCTTGACACGCTCCTCGAGTCTTCATATGACAAATGGCCGCTCGACTTTTTCGTGAACACGCTCGTCGAGAGGGGAATCGAGATCGTGCCCGTGCTCGGCTGTGGATACGAAAGGATGCTACCTGAGGGCCTCCATGTGGACAAAGACAGGGCACTTTACCTCAAGCGTTTGGCCATCCACACGAGACTTCTGATACGCCGCTACAAGGGGAAGGTCAAGCACTGGCAGATAGAGAACGAGCCGAATTGGTGGAGGATGCACGTGGAGGGAGGTTGGCGAAGCGGCATGACGTGGTTCGACCCGGGCGGATTCAGGGACGAACTCTTGAAGACTCTCAATGACTCAGTGCATGAGGAAGACCCCGGTGCCATGACGATAATCAACCTCGAAGGAGACGGAGGCATGAAAGACTTGGATCGATACCCGCCGCTCTGCGACATCGTCGGGCTTGACTTTTACCCGAACTACAAGTCCTCTTCCCCTATCAGCGTGGACGTATTCGATCACGCCCAGAAGTTCGCCAAAGAGAACGGCATACCAGTGATAATCTCTGAGACCGGCTACCCAAGCGGGCCTCGGCTGTTGGGTTACACCGAGGAGAGGCAAGCGCTATACGTGAAAAAGGCGTTTGAAAAGGCGTTCGCGCTCGATGGCATAAACGGGATGGGGATATGGCGCTATAGAGATTCGTCCTGGAGGTCGTTCCCCCCTCAAGAGAACCGCTTCGGTCTTAAGGACAGCAAAGGAAGATCGAAGCCGGCCTGGGATGCTCTGAAGGAGTCAGTCTCGAAGCTCAATTAGCGTCCCAAGCGGTCCCGACTATTCCCGACTAACAATCAAAACATTCCAAGGACGTTAACGCATGAAACATGTCAAGTATAGGTTGTCACGATGGAACTCGGTACTGACGCAGAGGTCAGCTATCGAAACCCCCCGATGTTCGAATCATGTCGGACCCCGCATCTCTCACTTTTTGGATTCTTTGTTTGCGTCTTCTAGCATCTTCTTCTTAGCGAGTTCGGGGTTCTGGACATACAAGATGATTGCGTTGGCGTGACCGTGCCCCAGTCCGCAGTCCGACTTCAGCCACGCAAGCAGCTCGCCGTATTTTGCAAGGCCCTTTTCTTTTGCGAGCGCCCGGAAATACTCCGGATCCTTGCCAGTCTTGGCCTTGATGGTGTCTATGTATGCCTTGTATGTCATTTTTCCGCCCTGAGGGGCATACCTTCAGACGATAGCCGCTTTAGTATCTTCTGGCTCGAATCCGGCACGTGTGGCCAGACAATAATTAGACCGGCCTCCAGCTCAATTCAACAGGACGGGGAGATTGCAATCTAGGGAGCTTCACGCTGGTTCAGTGAGGCCGCCGCAATCTAGCGGGTCCGACTATTTTTCGACGCGTTTCAGGGAGGCTGAATTTATGCAGTACCTGAGGCCGGTAGGCGCGGGACCATCGCCGAACACGTGGCCAAGATGTGAGCCACAGTTCGCACATTGGACCTCGGTCCTCTTCATGAAGAAGAAACTGCGATCGGACTCCTCCTTTATGCCGCCTTTCTTTACGGGCTGCCAGAAGCTTGGCCAGCCGGTCCCGGAATCGAACTTGGTGTCCGAGTCGAAGAGAGGGTCCCCGCAGACCACGCACTGATAGACGCCCTTTTCGTGACTGTCCCAATATTCTCCTGTGAAGGGGGGCTCGGTTCCCTTGTTTATGCAGACGTTGAATTGCTCAGGGGTCAGGCGGAGCTTGAGCTTTGCCTCTTCTTCCTTTTGCATGCTGAATAGGGCTCCTGGGATAGTATAAGGTTTGACCAGGATGTCTTCCAGTTTGAGACAGGAAGCGCGTCAAAGAATCCCAGGCCGTCGGGCCGGGGCTGCGAAGGTGAAATTTCGCGGCAATTCCATGTCGGTCCGACCGCCAAGACCATCTTCGGCAGCTAGCCCTAAATATCGAACGCCTTCGGCGGCTTCTCAGTAGCCAGAGTTGCAGCGGAGAATAGTGGGCTTGGTTTACGCCTCGACGGCCTTGAGCTGGGCCTCGTACGCGCTCCTCGTCGTAGTTCTGCCTTTCCGGTTCCAGTCGCTCACGTTATCCGTGGTCCAGTATGGCGTCGCCGTCGGAATTCTTGCCTTCGGGATGCTCCTGACCGAGGGCGTCTGGGGCGTGCTCGCCTTTCGAATCGGGAACGTTCGGACGATCCTCTCTCTAGGAATCGTGGTCTCCCTAATCTATGCTGCGATTGGCGTCTCCGACTCATTCCTTACTCTCGCGGTCTCGCTTGGACTACTCGGCGCCCTAGGCATCTTCCAGGTTCCTTTGGTGCGCTGGATGGCTCTGACTGCCCTCGGCCCAGGCACTGGTGGAAGGGGGACGGGAATCTTCGGATTGTTCTCTGGCATAGGCTTGGTCGTGGGCACGGCCGTCGGCCCCCTCCTATTCGTAGAGTTTGGATTTTCGGTCCTCACGCTCTTCGTCATCGCCTTCTATTTGGTGGGACTGGCCATGATCGTTCTTCTCCCCTGGCAACAAGTTACCCTTCCTCCTAGGCAATCTGGCTTCTTCCGTCACGTGCGGGAGGTCGTCACCCGACCGTTCATACTCGCCGCGTCGCTCGCAGTCTTTGCCTTCTTCGGAAGGGCACTCGTCTGGAATTTCCTCCAGTACTACTCGGTATCCCTCTTCCGCGGAACCCCTTCTGAAGCCGGCTACGTAATCGGCGCCGCCCAGGGCGCGAGCCTCGTTTCGGGCGCGCTGCTGGGGACGGTCGTGGACCGCTGGGGCGCGGGGCGATCCACCCCGTTCGGTTTCGTGCTCGTCGTGCTAGGAACGTTCGGGACATTGTTCTCGTCCTCTTACCAGGAGATGGTTGGGGCGACGATGGTCTTCGCGACCGGACTGGGCTGGCTCTCCGCAAGTATCCTTCCGCTCGCACTCGGTCCTGTGCCAATCCAGCTACAGGGAACCGCGCTCGGGGTCTTCGGGTCCTTCGAGGATTTCGGGCTCCTGCTCGGCCCTGTCTTGATCAGCGCCATCGACACGGTCTATGGGACAGATAGCATCTTCCTCGTCGTTGGCGTGGTCACACTAGCCGGACTCCTCTTCTCGCTCATGATGGGGCGGATAGGCCAATCACCGCCGCCTCTCCTAGCTCAATGATGTCGTTTTTTCAGGACCTAGAGGGATCCGCACAGCGAGCCGAAGGAAATCATCGCCCGAGCCCTCGCAAAGGTCTTTTCTGCCGCTTCAAACTTCTTCCTTCAACCGCTTGAACTTCGCGCTGCCTACGAGCAGATTGGCCAGAGGCGAAGATTTGAGTTCTTGTCTAGACCTCTGAAGAAATCCCCCTGAGAATAATGAATAACAGTCTATCGCTTCATTTTTATAATCGAGGACTCAATTCGCATTCTGGGAGCTGAGCCATGCCATCATGTTAGTTATCGACGCTTTCCTGCTCACCCTGATTCAAGCGCTATCGAACACGCCCCTCTTCATGGGGGAGAGGCTGCTGAATGGCATAGCCGACCTCTTCGGCGGCGTTATCCTTCTGGTAATAGGCGTCCTGATCATCGTATTCATTGTGGCTGCCGCCATAGTCGTGTTACCGGCCATCCTCGTCGCGGTTCTCGTCTGGTTCGTTACAGGCAGCTTCTTCTATGCCGGAATCGCGTTTCTCGTCGTCGCCCTGTTAAGCATATTCGCAATGGCAGGCGACTAGAGGGTCAGGTTAGGGCACCGTAGAATCGAGCGTCCTTGCTCACAACTGGTAGGGATTCTACGTCACATCCCAGACGCAAGAGATTCCAGTTCCACTGAGCATCTTTTTGAGACGCTGCGTTTTGTCTGCGCGAGGATAAGGCAAGGATCTCGGCGGAGAGCGATAAGAGGTCGCTCTGCATTCACCTGAGACGAGGAGAAGAGACCATTCACAAGGGCCGAAGGGCGCCGCGGCTCCCCTGAATTCAATCGTGAACTGTCTTGAGACGGAAGTCCCCTTCCTTCACGTCGAGCCCCTTGATCCCCCAAGCCCAAGATGTCCGCGGCGTTATGCGCAGATACTTGCCGGGACCAAACTGACCGTTGTGCTCCATCACTTCCGCGGTCCCGTAGACCTTGATGGCCCTTGGCTTCCACGGGTCGATCGACTCCATGTCGTCGATTGTGAGGGCCACGAGCTTGTTGCCGTTTCTTACGTTGAGATATTTTCGTGTTCGATTGAAGATCTCCTGGCTGTGACTTCCTACCCAGAAGTACTTGCCATCGAATTCAAATCCGACAGGCACGACGTCAGGCTGACCTTTGCTGGAGATTGTCGCAATCCTCGCAAGGCGCTGCGTCTTCAGATACTCTATCTCGGGGTTTGAGAACAACTTGATTCATGCGCCTCTAAATCGACCAGCGAGCTCACGGGGAGAAGCCAGCGTTGCCGTATATCAATGATACCAAAGTCGCCCGATTAGCAGGGCGGTTCACCAGATCTCGACAACGCGTTCCTGCGGCCTCCGCATCGCCGACCCTTGCGGGATCTTGAAGGCCGCCCAGAACTCTGGGAGGTTCACCAGTGGACCGAGGACCCGGAACCTTCCGGGGGAATGAGGGTCCACGGTAAGCAGCCGTTTGACCTCCTCCTCTCGCACCTTGCTCCTCCAAATCTGCGCGAAGGAGAGGAAGAAGCGCTGCTCGGGCGTGAAGCCGTCGACCCTTGTCCTCGGCGTCCGCCCGTCTTCCAGGCGCCTCCTCAACGCCTCGTAGGCTATCCGCACCCCTCCGAGGTCTGCGATGTTCTCGCCCCTCGTGAGCATGCCGTTTACCCTTGCTCCCGGCAGCGGCGCGAACTCCGAGTACTCGTCGGTTATCTCCTTCGCCCTCGCCTCGAACTCCCGGGAGTCCGTCTCGGACCACCAGTCGCGGAGGTTGCCCTCGGCGTCGAATTTCCTGCCCTGGTCATCGTATCCGTGCGTGACCTCGTGCCCTATCACCATGCCGATTCCTCCGAGGTTGACGGCGTCGTCCATCTCGATGTCGAAGAGAGGAGGCTGGAGGATCCCCGCTGGAAAGACTATCTCGTTGAGATTGGGGTTGAAGTACGCGTTCACGGTGGGCGGCGTCATCCCCCACTCGGTCCGGTCGACTGGACCGCCTATCCGGGCCACGTTTCGGCGGACCTCGAAGGCAGACGCCCGGCGGACGTTGCCGAAGTAGTCATCGCGTCGTATCACGACCGAAGAGTAGTCTCTGTACGTTTCTGGATGGCCGATCTTGGTGGTGAAGCGGTCGAACTTTGCGAGGGCCAGCTTCCGCGTCTCTTCCGCCATCCAGGATATCGACTCCAGCCTGTCGCGAAACACGCTCTCGAGGTCCTTGACCAGTTCGGCCATCCTGGCCCGAGCCTGCGGAGGGAAGTGGCGCTCTACGTAGAGCCGTCCCGAGGCCTCTCCGATGGCGCTGTCGACCGTGATCGCGGCGCGTTTCCACTGCGGTTCAGGCTGCTGCTGCCCCATCAGCCGCCTGTTGAAGAAGTCAAAGTCCTCATCCTCCGCCGACTTGTGAAGGTAGGGTGCGCTCCGATGCATTAGGTGCCAGCGAAGGTAGACCCCCAAGTCCGCTTTAGACGCCGTCCTGACCATCCGGCTTGCGGCGTCAAGGAAGGCGGGTTGCCCCACGACCAGGTATGGAATCTTCGCCGCTCTCCGTTTGTAGAAGTACCGCCTCCAGGGGAACTCGGCGTTTCGGTCAGCGAGCTCTTCGATGGTGTACCTGTGGTAGTTCCTGCGCGGGTCCCGCAGCGCCGTCCTGCTCCTGCTCGACCGCGCGAGCAAGGTCTCCATTCGCATCACTCGGTCCGCGGCCGCCTCGGCCGACCGAGGCTTCTCTCCTAGCAGGACGAACATGCGGGCGACGTGCGCGAGGTAAGCTTCGCGCTGAGGGCCAAAGCTTCGTTTGAGATAGTAGTCCCGGTCTGGAAGGGAGAGGCCTCCCTGATACAGATACAGGGAGTAGACCAAGCTGTTCTTGTCGTCGGGGGAGACGTAAGAGTCGAAGAGCGCCGGAACCCCCTGGTCGTGCAACCGGGATAGCTCATCCACGAACGAGACTGACGACGCAATGCCGGCGATACGGCGGAGCTCCGGGGCGATGGGGCGGAAGCCTTGAGCGTCTCTTCTCTGACTGTCCATCGCAGACGCGAAAAAGTCGCCGACCTGCCGTCGAGGGGAGCGCGACGGCTCGTCCTCCGCACGCGCCGCCTCCTCCATGATCTCCTTCATCAGCACGAAGTTGCGGTCCGTGAGTTCGCTCAAAGCGCCCCATCGCGCCTTGTCCGGCGGTATCTGGTTGGCGTCCAGCCACTGGCCGCACGCGTACCTGTAGAAGTCTTCGGCGGGGTCCGTGGAGGGATCCATGTAGCCAATCGAAAAACTGGCCGTTCGCGGTCGCCCAGCCGGTCCCCTTCCAGGCTCTCGGGCGCTTTCACTGGCTGGACGACGCGAAAGGGACAAGCGGAGTGGCACGACCCGGCGCATTTTGATAAACCTTGTTCGCTCAACTCACGAGGCTGATGCTTTGCTTTCCCCTCGAGCCCGTTCGACAGATTTCGGAATCAGTGTTATGCCTTCTTTCGGCTTATTACTGTAGGTTCTACCTTTTTGCGTTCAGGTTCTGCATTGAAAGAAGGACGATTCCTCGACGATAGGTTCGCGAAACTGAGCGACTTCTACACTCTGGACTACAGAACTGGTGCGGTATTCAACCAGCTAACCGAAGAAAGGGTGCAGGTGATACCCGCGCAGATGTGGAAGTCGTTGAGAATCATCCTCAGCAGAGATTTCCCGGAGGAGGGACCACGCACGATGTTCGAGATCGGCTCTGCCCTGGGACTGTCCTTCGCGGAAGAGATGATGAAGCAGATCAGCGATTCTGAGGTTATTGGAAGACGTCTGTCCGACATGGCTGCTGCGTCGGGGTGGGGAATATTTTCGCTGGTGGGCGACTTGCGATATGGAAGCAAGTTCACTGCCAGCGTCGCCAACTGTGTTTTCTGTGACAAAGTGAAGCCGGCCGGTTCGCCTCAGTGTGACTTCCTTGTAGGCGTGATCAAGGGAGCGGCCGACGTGATTTTTGGGGAATCTCACAAAGCCTCCGAGACAAGATGTCAGGCTATGGGAGATTCCGTCTGTCTGGTCGAAGCGGAAGAGACTCCTGGTTAAAAAGCGGGATCTCGTTCGAATTCTGCGTGGGGCCCGAATAGGACAGCTCCCTCGGCTCATGTTTGGTCGCCAGAGCCGAAGCTGACTTGCGCGGCGGAGTTCGTTTCGGCCGACTGAGCGATTTGCTTTCGTCACCGGGCGACCGGCGTCTGCAGCATTTCTTGGAGGCCGGCCGCGAATATCGGCGCCACCGGGACGATGTGTTTCGTTATGGGCTCCTTGTTCTTGACGGTGTCCGTGGTCACGATCCTCGAGACGCCCGCCCGCGTGAGCCTCTCGAGGGTTGACATCGGCTCGCTCTCGCCTGGCGCCTTCCGCTTGTGGTTTATCGCATGCGTGACGGCGAGGGTGATGTCGGTGCCTCCCTTCGACCTGAGCCAGCTCGCGACCTTCGCGATGGTCGTGCCTGTCCCCACCATGTCGTCGAAGAGTATCAGCTGTCTGCCTCCGAGGTCTGGGACGCTCCTCCCCGATGCCAGGGAGACGGAGACCTCGTCCCTCTTCCTCACCTTGTCGAAAAGTATCACGTCGTCGTCCGAAGTCTTGAAGAACCTCTCCACGGGTTCGGCGACCGGCCTGTGACCCTTATCCGGTATGACGACGATGGGGTGCTCTATCCCCAGCCTCTCCTTCGCGTAGGTCGCGAGCGCGTTCGTCGCGGTCAGGTTGTACATCTGGAGGTCTGAGCCGTCGATAGAGATGGGACCAATCTGCGTGGACTCGAAGTTCACGCGGCCCACGCTCCTCCAAAAGTGGACGTCGATCGTGAAGATGCGGTTGACTCTCATTGCCTTGATCGCTTTGAGAATCGCCCTGATGCTCAGCGCCTCCCCAGGGTGAAACACCTTGTCTTGGCGGGCATACACGAGGTAGGGGATGACCAAGTCTATCCATCCCACGCGTTGTTCCCTCAGAGCATCGAGTGTTAAGAGCGTCTCGATGAAGTGGTGGTTCTCCATCGGGACGGTCGTCTGGACGTATATTGCGTGATACCCGGCGATGTTCCGCTTGATTCTGTCGAGCGGCAGGCGGACATAGGTCTCGCTGTCCGCGAAGTCCTCAGCGTAGACGTTTACGGCTTCCCCAAGTCCGAGCGACTTGGCGATTCCGCGCGCGATCTTGCGTGAGTTTCCTGCCCGTCCGCCGAAGACGATCGAGTCGTCGGCTGTCAAGAATCTCTCTTGGGGGGCTGACATCGTCACTCAAGGGTGGCGGAAGAAACGGGGCTTTTAGTCGTTATGGATTGCTGGCTCACACCTTGAGTCGCGCGAAATTCATCCACGGTGCTGAAAGAATGCATAGACTTCGACGGCTCGCATGGTTGCCGCTGTCAGCCACGTGGGCCTTTCACATTGACGACGGGAGGTCCTCTTCCGAGCAAGATGTTGGCGACCCGAAGCTTCTGCCGCCTGCTCGGATTGACGTCTCTGTGTATGAGTCTGGGAGGAATCTGAAAGAAATCCCCGGGACTCAGCTCGACGGCCTCCTCCCCTCTCGACCCAAACTCTAGTCGCAGACGACCGGAGATGAGAAACCCGTAGAGGTGTCTTTCACCGTGGTGGTGCCAGTCAGATACGACCCCACCGCCGACCGTTGACCGAGCGACCAAGACTCCGTCTGCTTCGAACGCCTTCTCTCGAAGAATACCAGGCGTCGACTACCCCGCCAGAAGCTCGGCCTTGCGGACTACCTCTATTCTTGGCATGGGGGACGCGGCGCGGGAAATCTAATTATGCTTATTTGCGGAATTGCGCGTCTACTTTTAATATCGACTCGAATCGTGGGGGTTCGGTCGCCCTGGTCGTATAGCGGTCCAGTATGCCAGCCTGTCACGTTGGTGACGCGGGTTCGAAATCGCTAACATCGACGAATATC
>Ga0307373_10003360_pt1 | contig 27881 bp, 24 predicted proteins | sample OX2MG_FD_202534 | JGI IMG/M metagenome (GOLD analysis project Ga0307373, IMG submission 202534) | Soil microbial communities from Risofladan, Vaasa, Finland - OX-2 | ecosystem: Environmental > Terrestrial > Soil > Coastal area > Acid sulfate soil | place: Finland: Risofladan, Vaasa | collected... | reverse complement strand
GCCGATCGATGCGATTGCTTTGCCGAACGCGTCGTGATCGTCGTTGTTGCCCACCGTCGGCACGATAAAGGCCTGCCCCCCGGTCGCATCGGCGAAGCTGTTGATCGCTTTCGCATCGAGGTGCTCGGCTGGGGCACCGCCCATCACGAAGGGGCCGATTGACAAATTGGGACCGCTGTCTACGCTGGGATCTCCGATTCCGATCAGGAACATCCTCACGCCGCTATTGTGCACTTTCACGACGGTGTCCGCATCCTGATTGGTGACACTGTTGTTGTCCATACCGTCGGTGACCAGGACGATCGCGCGGTTGGGATAATCCGCGTGCTCCAGCCCCACGAGGACTTTTTCGATCGAATCGTAAAGCGCGGTTTCCCCGAATGCTTTCAACTTCGGCAATGAGTCGGCCGCGAGCTGATGGTCAGTAGTAGGCGGGACCAACTCGTAGAGTCTGTCGGTGAACGCGTAAACTGAAACTTCATCGCAGCGATTCAACTTGGTCAGAAAAGCGCCGAGCATCTGTTTGACCGTCGGCAGCTTGGGCAGCATGCTGCCGGAGGTATCGATCACGAGCGCGATCGATTCCGGCGCGGCGCCATCGTCAGCATGGAAATATGCGATTGGGTACGCGGTCGCGCCCGAGAGCGGCTCGAAGTTCGTTTGCTTCAAACCGGTGACTGGCTGACCGGCCGTATCGGTGACCGTCACGGTCAGCATCGTGAAGCCGGGCTTTTCCGCGAGGTCTTTTGGGATGCTCGCGGCGGCGGGGCAGAGCTTCAGCGGCGCTGGACCGGTTGGGGCCGGATAAGCAATTTCGGATGATGGACCCTGCATTCCAGCGCATCCGGCGCAGGTCAAAAGAGCCGCGATCAAAACCTGGTTCCAAGAGGCAAGCAATCGCACGTGGGCACTCCTTTTGCTGTTGACCTGCAGTGAGACGCAATACCACATCCTGATGCGTGCCCGGTAGCAGGATTCCGACTGCATCAAACCGGCTTGATTGGCGGCGGGCTCGGGCCACAATCTTAGCCATGGATAGCGCTCAAGTAATCGGTGCGCCGCGCGCGCCCGCGACCTGGAACGAGTTCCTCTTCTCGCGCAAGGGCGATCTGACACTCGCCGTCTCCGCGATGGTTTATATCGCGGGATGGATCATCCTGCGCTTCACGGCGCTCGCCACGACGGGCGAGGTCGTGCTCGCGATGGCCGAAGCGGCTCTGATCGGCGGGCTATGCGACTATATCGCGCTCAAGATGATCTTCGAGCGGCGATGGTATCTGCCGAACTCGGGCGTGCTGCCGCGCAACCGGGTGAGGCTGATCGACGGAATCGCCGTGACGATTGAAAAGGAATGGCTCACCCCCGAGATGATCGGGCGCAAGCTCGGCGAGATGGATCTGGTCGCGCGCGCGGGCGCGTACCTGGCCGAAATAGAAATCGAAGAGGTGCTGGGCAGCGAGGCGGTCGCGCATATTCTCAGCCGCGTGACCGCCGCGCTCGAGTCTGAGCAGGCGCTCGACCGGCTCGACGCGATCTTGCGCAAGGTGCTGCCCAAAACCTTCACGAGAATTTACGCGGCGCTGAACAAAGTCGGGGTGCGGCCGCTGAGCGCGCGGATCGTCGCGAATTTGCGCCATCGCATTCCCGAGCTGCGCGAGGATCCGGAGCTGATGAGCACGCTCGAGGGAGCGCTGCGCGAGCTTGGCGCCGAACTGCAAAAGCCCGCCAGCTTCGCGCACGAGAAAGCCAGCGCGATGATGGCGGCGATGGTGCGGCGCGCGGTCGAGGCGAGCCGCGGACAGATCACGCAGATGGTCAAGGACAATCTGGCGCGGCTGACCGACGATCAGATTCGGATCCAGATCGAGTCGAAGACGCGAACGCATCTGGACTGGATTCGCGTCAACGGCGGCCTGTTCGGCGCGCTATTCGGGCTGTGCTTCGAGCTCTCGCGCCTGGTCGCGCAGCACGGTCCGTGGCTGCTGGCGCATCTGCAATCCGCGATGTAGCAGCGGAAGAAAGAGAAACCGCAGATTGCGCAGATTACACAGATTGTCCTGTCCGGCGCGCAGCGCGCCGAACAGGACGAATGAGTTGAAATTTCTGAATCTGTGAAATCGGTGAAATCTGCGGTTGCTATTAGCCTTTCTTTTTTCCTTGTGGCGCGGGGGGTGGCTCTTCCGCGGGCGGCTCTTCTTCGGCGGCGGCTTCGGGCAGGACAACCGGTTTGACCGCGAGTTTCTCGCGAATCTTCGCTTCGATTTCCTCGGCAAGTTTCGGATTTGCCTTGAGCAAGTCGCGTGCGTTCTCGCGCCCCTGGCCGATTCTCTCGCCATTGTAGGAATACCATGCGCCGAGTTTTTCGATCACGTTCATCTCGGCGCCGATATCGACCAGCTCGCCTTCCTTGGAAATTCCCGAGCCGTACAGGATATCGAACTCGGCTTCGCGAAACGGCGGCGCGACCTTGTTCTTGACGACTTTGGTTTTGGTCCGCGAGCCGATTACTTCAGTGGCGGACTTGATCGTGCCGATACGCCGGATATCGATTCGCACCGACGCGTAGAACTTGAGCGCGTTGCCGCCAGTGGTCGTCTCCGGATTTCCGAACATCACGCCGATCTTCATCCGAATCTGGTTGATGAACACCACGATCGTGCGCGAGCGCGAGATGATCGAGGTGAGCTTGCGCAGCGCCTGCGACATCAGGCGCGCCTGCAAGCCCATCTGCGGCTCGCCCATCTCGCCTTCAATTTCGGCGCGCGGCACCAGTGCCGCGACCGAGTCGATCACCAGCACGTCGATCGCGCCTGACTGGACAAGGGTTTCCGCGATCTCGAGCGCCTGCTCGCCGTTGTCGGGCTGCGAGATGAGCAGCTCTTCGACCTTGACTCCCAGCTTGCGCGCGTAAGCGGCGTCGAGCGCGTGTTCAGCGTCGATAAACGCGCAAGTGCCGCCGCGCTTTTGCGCCTCGGCGATACACTCGAGCGCGAGCGTGGTCTTGCCCGAGGATTCCGGGCCGTAGATCTCGACCACGCGCCCGCGCGGCAATCCGCCTACGCCCAGTGCGATATCGAGCCCGAGCGAGCCGGTCGGCACGACCGCGATATCGCCGGCGATCGCCTGCTCGCCGAGCTTCATGATCGAGCCCTTGCCGAACTGTTTTTCAATTTGGCTCAGCGCCAGGTCGAGCGCCTTGCTTTTGATCTCCTGCGCCATCGATGGATCCCCGCGTACGAAAGGCCGAAAGAATTTTGACTGGAGCGAATCTTGCCATAAATCGCGCGCAATAGCGCTAGCGCCGCACCCGCCCGCATCCACAGGAAGAAAAGAAAAAACCAGACCATCCACAGATTACACAGATTTCACGGATTAAGAGATCCGGCTCGGCGCGCAGCGCGCCGAGCCGGATAATCTGTGTCATCTGTGTAATCTGTGGATTGCTTTTATCTTTCTGACCGCCCCCAGGCTTCGATCAGGCGCTCGAAGGCCTGCTTCAGCTCGGGATTGCGGATTGGAGGAAGCTCGATCGCGTAGCGCACCTGACGCGGCACGGTGCGGAGCTTTGGCGGATTTCGCCGCGACAGGCGGCCGGCGATAAAGCGCAGGTCGCGCACGATATCGTCGCCGACGGTCTCGCGCACGCGCGCCAGGATCTGCGCCTTCATCAGGGTCAGCTCCTGAATCCACATCGCGCCGGAAACTTTAATCACAGCGGTATGGTATCGCAGCGACGCGACTTCGGTGCGCCGCGCGATCGTCTCGCCGGCGATCTCCGGCCACGCGCGAATCAGGCGGCCGAGTCCGTACTCGCCTTCGATATCCAGGCGATCGAGAATCGGCTGTAGGGCCGATGCGATCTTGACGATCGGTCGCGAACGTTTCGATGCCATCGCGGGTTCAAGATAGCGCGGATGAATCGGGCCTGAAATGACGCGTCGAAATGAATGTGCGAGGTCTGCTCACAGGCGTGATCCGGCGCTGTCCGCTGAATTAGGGGAGCTAATCTATGTCGATTCTACTGAAAAGCGGAACTACGTGGGCGAACTATTTACGAAACATTATCCACAGCCTAATATATGGGTTGTGAACAACCTCATCCACACTACAGGTTGGGGATTCGCACTTGACATCCGACTATCGCAGAGAGCATATTTTCGCCCACGTCGCACAATCTCCCGGCTCTATATGTGGTGGTGGAAGGGATACTTTCGGGCGATCGAGCGCAAGGGGCTGGGGGCAGTTTTTAACAGGGACGCAAAGAGGCGGAGGTGGGGCGATGGCGGGTGGAGCGGTAGAGTTGGATAAGATGGCAACCAAGGCCACAGAGCGAAATCAACAGCCCGGCGCGCGCAACCCAATCGCGCTCGAGCGCTTCTTTACCCGCCCCGGCGTCGATCCGATGAGCGAAGTCGAGTGGGAGCTGCGCAGCGCCGTGATTTCGGGCGAAGACGGCCGCGTCGTCTTCGAGCAGCGCGACGTCGAAGTGCCGCGCTTCTGGTCGCAGACTGCCACCAACGTTGTCGTCTCGAAATATTTCCGCGGCCCGCTCGACGGCAAGCCGCAGCCGGGAGTGCTGAGGCGCGAAAATAGCGTCCGCCAGCTTATCGGCCGCGTGGTCGAGACGATGGGCCAGTGGGGCGAGCGCCAGGGTTATTTCGCCGCGCCCGACGTGCGCGAAACATTCAAAGCCGAGCTGACTCATCTGCTGCTCAACCAGATGGCGTCGTTCAACAGCCCGGTCTATTTCAACGTCGGTATCGAGCCCAAGCCGCAATGCTCGGCCTGCTTCATTTTGAAGGTCGATGACAACATGGATTCGATCCTGGGCTGGTACCGCAACGAAGGAATGATCTTCAAGGGCGGCTCGGGCTCGGGAGTGAATCTGTCGGCGTTGCGCGGCTCGCACGAGAAGCTCTCGTCGGGCGGCACCGCGTCGGGTCCGCTCTCTTTCATGAAGGCGGCGGACGCTTCGGCCGGTGTGATCAAGTCGGGCGGCAAGACCCGGCGCGCAGCCAAGATGGTGGTGCTCAACGTCGATCATCCCGACGTTGTGGATTTCATCAAGTGCAAGGTCGAAGAGGAAAAGAAGGCATGGGCGCTGATCGACGCGGGCTATGACGGCTCGCTCGACGGGCCCGCCTACGGCTCGGTGTTTTTCCAGAACGCGAATAACTCCGTGCGTGTGACCGACGACTTCATGCGTGCCGTGATTGACGACTCAACGTGGCACACGAAGTTCGTGCGCGGCGGGGAAACCGCCGCCGAATATCGCGCGCGCGATCTGATCAGAATGATCGCCGAGGCCGCGCACACCTGCGGCGACCCCGGGATGCAGTTCGACACCACGATCAATCTGTGGCACACCTGCCCGGCCTCGGGACGAATCAACGCCTCGAATCCGTGCAGCGAGTACATGCATCTGGACAACTCGGCGTGCAATCTTTCGTCGCTCAACCTGATGAAGTTTATCGACGAGCGCGGCGAGTTCGACGTGCGCGCGTTCCGCCACGCGGTGGACGTGATGATCACGGCGCAGGACATTATCGTCGATAATTCCTCGTACCCGACCGACGAGATCGGCGCCAACGCGCACGCCTTCCGCGAGCTGGGACTTGGCTACGCGAATCTGGGCGCGCTCTTGATGGCGCTCGGGATGCCGTACGACTCCGACCAGGGGCGCAGCTATGCCGCCGCGATCACGGCGCTGATGACCGGAGAGGCTTACCTTCAGTCGGCGCGGCTGGCTGGGCAGATGGGTCCATTCGAGGGCTATGCGCCGAATCGCGACGCGATGCTCAAGGTTATCGAGCGCCATCGCAGCCACGCCTATCGCCTCGAGCCCTCCTACGTGCCGCTCGATTTGCTGGGCTCCGCGCGCGACGCATGGGACGAGGCGCTCAAGCTCGGCCAGAGCGCGGGCTACCGCAACTCGCAGGCGACGGTTATCGCGCCGACCGGCACGATCGCCTTCATGATGGATTGCGACACCACCGGTATCGAGCCCGATATCGCGCTCGTCAAATACAAAAAGCTGGTCGGCGGCGGGATGCTCAAGATCGTCAATGGCACTGTGCCGCGGGCGCTCAAGCGCCTGGGCTACGACTCCCGGGAAGTGGAAGAGATCGTCGAGTATCTTGACGAGCACGAAACGATCGAGGGCGCGCCGGCGCTGGCCGACGCGCATCTGCCGGTCTTCGATTGCGCATTCAAGCCGCGCTCCGGCTCGCGCACGATCCATCACAACGGACACCTCAAGATGATGGGCGCGGTGCAGCCGTTCATCTCGGGCGCGATTTCGAAGACGATCAACATGCCCACCGATGCCACCGTCGATGAAGTCGCGGAGGCGTACCTGACCGCGTGGAAGCTCGGGCTCAAGGCGGTGGCGATCTATCGCGACGGCTCGAAGCGAATCCAGCCGCTCAACACCGGCAAGAAAGAAGAACGCGCCGCCGACGCGGTGCGCGCCGCGCAGGTGACCGCGGCCGCGCACGGCGACGAGTTTCATACCCGCCGCCGCAAGCTCCCCGATGAGCGCAATTCGATCACGCACAAGTTCGATATCGCGGGCCACGAGGGCTACATCACCGTCGGGAAGTTCGACGACGGCAGCCCAGGCGAAATCTTCGTCATCATGTCGAAGCAGGGCTCGACGATCTCGGGCCTGATGGATTCGTTCGCGACCGCGATTTCATACGCGTTGCAATACGGGATGCCGTTGCAGTTCCTGGTGGACAAGTTCGCGCATATCCGCTTCGAGCCGTCGGGCTTCACCAAGAATCCGCAAATCCCGTACGCCAAATCGATTGTCGATTACCTGTTCAGATGGATGGCGTCGAAGTTCCTTGATGAAGAAGCCAAGCGCGAAGTCGGAGTCGTGGTCGATGAGTCCAAAGCGCTCGAACCGCGCGAGGGCGCGCCCGTCCTCGCCCCGGCGCCGATCGTCGCCAGCCTGCGCGAGGGCAAGGACGCCGGGATGCGCCAGGCGTTCATCAACCAGGCCGACGCGCCGCCGTGCCCCGATTGCGGCTCGATAATGGTCCGCAACGGCGCCTGCTATAAATGCATGAACTGCGGCGCCACCAGTGGATGTAGCTGAGGGAGTTGGCGATGAGCCACGAGCCGGCGGAAATTCGCGAATCTCAGGCGTTCAGGATGATCGCGCGGCGTCATCGCGCCGACCGCCTTCATCTGTTCGCGACGATCGCCGGTGACGAGCACGAGCCGCATCGCGCATGGATCGAGTGCGACGGATGCGCGGCGGTATTCGAACTCGCGGGTTACGAGGAGTGGAGATTGGTCGAAGAGGAAGAAGCGTCGAGGATTGGTCCTGATTGCGCGCGGCAGGTGGCCGCCGCACAGGCATGGTGATTTCAGGGCTCCGGAGGTTGTGGTGATTGTGGGCGCCAAAAGACCGGACGGCGGGGATGGGGGCGGACGAAAACTTTAATCCGGTTTCCGGCGCGGCCGGGGAGAATCTCGGGATGACGAAATCATACCGGTGATTCCTCCGGAGCCCACCTAAAAAGGCGCGGGCGTCGCGCGCCAACAGCGTGTGGTGGGGTGGCGGATGTGGTGACGGGGAGGGGCGGTGGCAACACCGCCCCTCCGATTTTGCGGTTCCTAGTGCTCGCCATACCCTCTCCCGGGGGGAGCGGGTATCTGCCTCATGCTCCACACTACCCGCCCGATTCGTGCTCCGGTAAGCTCGATTGGTGGTGGATTGGCGATGAAGATCGTCTCGTTTGGCGACGTGCACATGGCGACGCGCAATCTCGAGCGCATGGGCGAGGTCATGCGCGATTGCGATCTCGTCATCGTGTCCGGCGATCTGACCAACTTCGGCGGTCCCGATGAGATGCGTATCGTCCTCGATGACGTCCGCCGCGCCTGCCCCAATATCCTCGCGTTGCCGGGCAACCTCGATCGCCCCGAGACGTTCGCGTTTCTCGAAGCCGAGGGAATCGCGCTGCACGCGAAAGGGTGTATCGTTAACGGGATCGGAATCTTCGGATGCGGCGGTTCGAATATCACTCCGTTTCACACACCGACCGAATTAACCGAAGATGAAATCTACGCGGCATTGCGCGCCGGCTACGATCAGATTGGCGGCACGCGCCCGGCGCTGATGATCTGTCATCCGCCGCCGATCAACACGAAGTGCGATCGGATCGCGTCGGGCAAGTCGGTCGGCAGCACGGCCGCGCGCCGGTTTATCGAGGAATTCAAACCCGACATCTGCATCTCGGGCCATATCCATGAATCCGCAGGCGAGGATACGATCGGCCCGACGCGCGTCTTCAACGCCGGCCCGTTCAAGGGCGGCGGCTATATCGTCGTGACCGGCGGCGAGTCGGGAATAAGCGCCCGGCTCGAGTTTCTTTGACGTGCCGCGGCTGTCGCGCGCGGGACAATCGCTCGGGGTTTACGCGAGCAAGATTCACAACGGATGGCCGATGGTCTGGCGCAGCACATTTCGCCTGCTGGCGCGGTATCGGCCTCGGGTCCGGGCGCGAAGGTGACGGTGCGCGGAGAACTCGACGGGCGGCGCGAAACATGATTCTCTAGGCATTCGAACCATGGCTGTTTCCGGCGCGTTCGCGCCGCGAAATCCTTGGAATCATAAAAGCTGTCCGGCGCGGCGCAATTATTGGGTGCGCGGCGCTGGCGGGCGCGCAGAACCGCATCGCTTGCGCGGACTGCGACGCCCGGAAAGGAGATCGGTTCACGATGGCAGCGGCAGGAGAGGTCCGGATGCGCTTCGACCATGTGTCGATAGCGGTCAAATCAATCGATCGCGCGGCCGAATTCTTCACGCGCTATTTTCCCGCGCTCGAGCGCAGCCCCAAGACTCGCGACGATCAGGTCAGCGGCGCATTCTACTGGCAGGATTTTCATCTCGGCGGTTTCGTCGTCGAGCTGATCGAGGATCTGCCGGGCGAGCCCGGCTTCGTCAGCAAATTTATCGATAAGCACGGCGAGGGGATGCATCATCTGTCGATCGAGGTGAATCATCTCGATCCGATCGTCGAAAAGCTGCGCGCCGGCGGCGTGCGGGTCGTCGATGAGCAGAAATATCCTTCCGGTTCAGCGACCGCGTTTATCTCGCCGCGCTCGGCATTCGGAGCGCTCATCCAATTCTGGCAGGTCCCGGACTTCGATGCCGAGCACAAGCACAACCCGCCGCGCGACGCCCGCGCGACGTTCGATCACGTCGCGCTCGCGGTCCGCGATATTCATCAGGCCTACAATTTTTTCTCGAAGTACTTCACGCCCAGCTCGATCGATCACGAGCCGCACCTTGTCGATGACGGCAACTTCGCGCTCGGACACATGCAGATCGCGGGCTTCAAGCTCGAGTTCATCCAGAGCCCGCCGGGCGGCGCTAAGAACGACTTCGTCGGAAAATTTATCGACCGCTACGGCGAAGGGATGCATCACATAACCCTGGTGCTGTCCGATTTCGACGATACCGTCGCCAGGCTCAAGGCGGGGGGCGTGCGCGTCGTCGATGAGTCGATAAATTGGCGTGGCGAGAAAGAAGCCTACGTCTCGCCGCGCGACGCGTTCGGAGTGCTGATCCAGCTCTGGAGTGCTTCGCAGGAACAGTAGGCGCGGCGCATCCGGAAATCATGCTGAAGGCGGTTTTCTTCGACGCGGCCGGAACCCTGTTCGAGGCGCGCGAGCCTGTGGGCCGCACCTACGCGCGTATCGCGCGCGAGTATGGGCTGGACGCTCCGGAGGCGGCGGTAGTCGCCGGGTTCAGACGCGCGTTCGCCGCGGCGCCGGTGATCGCCTTTGGCCGCGGCCATAGCCCCGCCGAGCTGCGCGCGCTCGAGCGCCAATGGTGGCGCGCGGTGGTGGCCGAGACGTTCGCGGGTTTGGGTGCATTTCCGGAATTCGACGGATGCTTCGATGCGATGTTCAAATATTTCGCCGATCCTGCGCATTGGCAGACTGACCCGCGGGCAGCCGAGACGCTTGCGGGGCTTAAGCGCTCCGGACTCGCGCTGGGGATGATCTCGAACTTCGATTTTCGGCTCTATCGGCTGCTCGAGGGACTTGGACTTGGCGCATACTTCGATTCGATCACGATTTCGTCGGAAGCGGGATACGCGAAACCGCGGCGCGAGATCTTCGACGCCGCGCTCGCCCGGCACGCAATCGGCGCCGCCGAGGCGATGCACGTGGGCGATTCGATGCATCATGACTTCGAGCCGGCGCGCGAGTTCGGGTTTTTCGCGGTCCTGCTCGATCCGGAGTTGCCGTCGCCGGAGGTTTCGGGCAGCCGTGAGGCAAGGATCAACTCGCTTGCCAATCTCGGCATGGTTACGCAAAGATTGAAGATCGCTTGACGATCTATGGGGATTATCCTTATTTAGGGCGAGCCTTCTCCGGGCCAGACCACGTGGGGCGTATAAAAATGAAGTCACTTTCGATCTTTCACCGCGCGTCGGCGGCAATGGTTGTTATCGGCGCGATGGTGTTTGCCGCCGGCGCCGTCGGCGCGCAGAGCCTGGGGGACATCCAATCCCAGTTAAACGGCATCCAGGGAAAACTTGGCGCAGCCAGAACCGATCCGTCCACCGCGGGCGAGGTGATCACCGACCTCGACCGGCTCGAGGCCCAGTTTGCCAAAGTCTCTTCGAGCGGCAAGGTCGATCGCTCGGCGCTGGGACCAACCTACGATCAGCTCGACGACGCGCTGAGCTCGATGTACAGCACGTGGAAGAAAAAGAAGGACGACTGTATCGATCAGATCGATAGCGGCGGCCAGTGCGATTACACGGAGCCCGAAAAGCTCTCGCTGCAGGCGCTCTATCCCCTGTCGTGGCTGCGCTTCCAGGGTGCGACCACGGTTTATTCCGGCGACTCGACGAAGTCCAAAAAGCTGCTCAACCAGGCGATCGACGGCTTCACCGAGAGCACGCTGGTGATCTTCGAGCCCAATCTGGTCCGCGAGAATCTGCTCGGCCGCGCGTATGCCGAGCGCGAACTCGGTAAGTTCGACAAGTCCGAGTACGACAAGGCGATCGCCGACTTCAAGACGATCATGGAGGGCGGCGCCGAAACCGGGCAGTACAATCCCGCCCATCAGGGGCTGTGCACCACGTACATGCAGATGGGCAATAGCGAGGAGGGCGCCAAGTGCATGGGCGCGCAGGCAACTTCCTCGGGTGGCGGCGAGATGCTGCAGCTCCAGGCGCTGTTCACCGCCGAGAATGCGACCCATGACGCCGCCAAGAAGGCTGCGTACCACAGCCAGATTGTCGAAAAGCTGAAGACCACCGAAGGCGACAAGGAGAAATGGGCGATAGCGATCGCCGCGGTGGCGAAATACTCGCAGAATGTCCCGCAGGAATTTGGCGCCGCGTCCGATCCTTTCGAGAAATGGGTCTGCGCCAACGTGCTGCTCTCGCGCAAGGATCAGGCTGGGGCGGCGAAGTATTACGTCGATGCGGCGCGAGGCAGCGCGAAGTACGCCAAGGGCTATCGCTACGCCGCCGATATTTATTTCAATCAAAAGCGCTTCGACCAGGTCGAGCAGCTCCTGACCGACGTCGAGCGCGCGGGCGGCGCCGACGCGCAGTGGGCCGCCTACATGAAGTACAAGCTGCCGCGCGGCCAGTGGGAATCGAGCGGCATGAAGAACGCCCCGCTCGAAGACCAGTGGGTCAAGGCGGCGACCGATTATCTAGCCAAGTACGGCAGCGGACAGTACGCGCCCGAGATGCGCTTCCGCCTGGCCGAGCGGTTGCAGCGGCAAGGCAACTTCCTCGACGCGTCCAAGATGTACCAGCAGGTGAGCGGCTCAAACGAGTACAGCTTCACCGCCAAGTATAACTCCGCCGAGTGCGACTACCAGGCTCTGGCCAGCGCGGGCAACAGCAAGAACGCGCCGCCGGTCAACATGGATCAATTGCGCGCGCAGACGGTCAAAGACCTGCAGGACACCATCCGGATGGAACCCGAGGCCGAGCGCGCCGCCGGTAGCCCCGCACAGAAAAAGTTCATCCACGACACCAGGGGCCGCGCCATCTATATGCTCGCCGGTCTGTTGCAGGGTCAGAAGGGCTCCGATCCCAAGCAGATCGCCGACCTGCTGACCGGCTACGAGGCGCAGTATCCCTCGATGAGCGACAAGTTCAGCGACGTGCAGGAATGGCGCATCTCGGCCCTCGATCAGCTCGGCCGCTACGACGACGTCCAGCACGACGTGGAGGCCGTGGTCGCAAGATACAAGACGATCAAAAACGCCAACACCGATTTTATCAAGGAGTTGGGATTGGATTTCTGGCACGCCGCCCAGGACGCACAGGCCAAGGGCGATCAGAAAGGCTACGTCGCGAACGCCAAGCTGACCCAGACCGCGTACGATTTCTTCGAAGAACAGGTTCAGCAGGGCAAGACCCCCGCCAAGAACCTGACCGGTACGCTCTCGATTCTGGGCCAAGCCTATATCGCGCAGAATAACGTCGATAAGGCCAAGACCATCTTTGACCAGGTCGTAAAGGCCGACGCGGCTTCGCCCGACGCGAACGCCGGATTGGCGCGTATCGCGCAGGCCAAGGGCGATCTCAAAGACGCGGTCACCTTGTGGACCAACGTCGAAAGCACGGCCGCGGAGTCCGACCCGCTGTGGTACGAGGCCAAGTACCAGATCGCGGTTATCTATTCCGCGCAGGGCAATATCGCCGGAGCGTGCAACAAGCTCGCTTCGACGCGCGCCGAGCATCCGACGCTCGGGTCCAACGAGATGCTCTCGCGATGGGACAAGCTGCAGAAGAAGATTTGTCTGCAGAAGTAACAGAGCAAGCGCGATGCTGAAGCGGATTCATCATGTGGGCGTAGTCGTGCCGAACCTCGCGGCGGGGCTCAAGTTCTGGCAAGACACGCTCGGGCTTAGCTTCACCAAGAGCGCGACGATCGAAGAGCAGGGCGTACGCGCCGCCCTGCTCAAAGTCGGCGAGAGCGAGATCGAGCTGCTCGAGCCGATTAACCCCGACGGCGGCGTGGCGAAATTCCTTGCCCGCCGCGGCGGTGGACTGCATCACGTGTGCTTCGAGACCGACGATGTCGAGCGCGAACTCGATGATGCAAAAGCCAAGGGCATCCAGTTGATCGATCAAAAGCCGCGCGCCGGGCTGGCCGGGATGATCTGCTTTTTGCATCCCAAGGCGACCCGCGGCGTACTGGTCGAGTACGCGCAACCGCTCGAGGACTGACTATCATGCCGATCTACGAATACCGCTGCGCCGATTGCGACCGCTCGTTCGAGACCTTCGCGCGGCCGGGGCGCGGCGATGACGGCGCGCAGTGTCCGCGATGCGGCGGAGCGCATCTTGCCCGCCAGATGTCCACCTTTGCCGCGCGCGGCTCGAGCGCCGACGCGGCCGCGGCCGGCGCGCAGGCGATCGCCACGAGCGGCGCCGGACGGTTCACGGGCGGCGGTGGATGCTGCGGCGGCGGATGCGCCTGCCATTAGGCGCTAGTGATCCTGCATATCGCCAGCCGCGCGCAATGGGATCGCGCGCGGGCGCGCGGCGCATACATCCCCCGGGATTTCGACTCGGAGGGGTTCATCCATTGCTCGACGCCGGCGCAAGCCGCTTCGACCGCAAATAGTTTTTTTCGCGGACATCGCGACCTGCTCCTGCTCTGCATCGACGAAGATCGACTAACGGCGCCGTTGCGCTACGAGGCCCCCGCGCCTCCCGCAGGCACGCCTTCCGGAGCAGTCCGCAGCGGACTGTTTCCGCATCTCTATGGCGAACTCAATCTCGACGCGGTGACCGAAGTGCTCGAGTTTCCATGCTCGGCCGATGGATCGTTCGAACTCCCCGCCGCGCTGAGAATACCTCGGTAGGGGCGGCGCTATGTGGCCGCCCGCCTTGCGGCAGATTCCTCAGCTCTCGACGCTTTGCGCGAATTCCGCCTTGGCCGAGGCGAGCAGCTCGGGCTCGGCGAGCAGGTCGAATGCGGTCATCGCGAGCGCCTTTGCCACACGGATCATCGCGTCGTATCCGCGCGGAGAATCCGCGTGGCGGACGAAGGCGTCTTCGTGGCAGGTGCCTTCGCCCGGGCTTGTGATCGCGAAGACCGGATGAATCGCGATCATGCGATGGCTGACATCGCCCATGTCGGTGCTGCCGGTCGGCAGGCCGGGCGGCGGATCGGGCGAGGGCGTACCGAGCGCCTTGGAATGCTCCGCGTAGCGGTGGGCCACCGCCCGATTCGTGATCATGTTCTTGTAGCCGGCGGAGACCGTTTCTTCGACCTGCGTTCCCGTCGCCATCGCGGCGCCGCGCGCGCACTGGATCACTCGCTCGGCCATCTCTTTTGCATACTTGCTGGTGAACGCACGGGTCACGAACTGGCACTCAGTCAGTTCGGGAATAATGTTGCTTGCCTGACCGCCGTTGGTGATGATTCCGTGGACTCGCGAGCCATCGCGAAAGTGCAGCCGCGCCGAATCCACCGCGTGAAACGTTTGCAGCATCGCGGCCAGCGCGCTCGAGCCGTCCCACGGCGCGATTGCCGCATGAGCGGCCTTGCCGCGAAACTTGAGCCGGACGCCGTAAGTCGCCAGCGCGGGCATCGTGGACCATTCGCCGTCCATCGGATGCGCCATCATCGCGGCGTCAACTCCCTTGAGGGCGCCGCGATTCATCAGAATGACTTTGCCGCCGCCGCCTTCTTCGGCGGGCGTGCCCATGAAAACGATCTTGCCCTTGAGATGCGGAGCGATCGAATGCAGCCCCGCGACGGCGGCCAGCGCGGCGCCCGCGATCAGGTTATGCCCGCACGAGTGCCCGTTCGGCAGCGCGTCGAACTCGGCGAAGATTGCGACCGACGGGCCGTGGGCGCCGAACTCGGCGCGAAACGCCGTCTTGAGCCCGGCGATCCCGCGCTCGACGGCCAGGCCCAGCGCCTGCGCGGCGCCGGTGAGTTGCTCGGCGGCGAACACCTCCTCGAATCTCGATTCGGGATGCTCGTGAATCGCGTGGCTCGTCGCGACCGCGGTGTCGCGGTACGCGTCGATTGCGCGGCAAATCTCATGATGCGGGTCCATCAAATTCCTCCACGGATTGCTCTGCCGATCTGAGTAGCATCGCCGCCACGGCGCGGTCCAATCGCTAGGGTCCCGGCCCGGTCTGCTGCGGCGGCACGACCACGGCGACGGCGCAGCGCGCCTTGCGGATGATCTCGCTCACCTTGCGGCCGAAGAACAGCCGCTCGTCGGAGGATCGGAACAGCACACCCATCACGAGCAGTCCGACGTTGTCCTTTGCGACGGTGGACAGAATCACATTTTCGGGTTTGCGGCCGGCGCCGACACGCGCTTCGACATTGACGCCGAGCTCGCGCCCGAGCTTCGAGATTTCATCGACGAATTCGCGCCCTTCGTCCGCGCCGGGCGCGCTGCCCGCGCCGAAGATCGGCAGCGCGATCATCGAGGCCTCGCGCACATAGAGCGCCGTCATCTGCGAGCCGAACGCGCGCGCGTATTGCATCGCAACGGTTGCGCCCAAACGCGCGAAAGCCGCCCCCGTGATGGGACTCAGCACGCGAGTGAACGGCACCGCCGTGTTGCCTCCGCGCACGATTACCACCGGCGCGCGCGCGGTGCTGACGAGGCTGCGCAGGACGTCGCCGCCCAGGTTGTCGTAGCCGCCCAGGTGCGACGCGCCGGCGAAGATCGCGTCGTAGCCGCGCGCGGCTTCGCCGATGATCGCCTCGGTCACCGAGTCGGCGCTGCCGACGCGCTGGTGGACGTTCCTTGCGCCGGCCTGCTCGGCAATCGCCTTGAGGCGCGCGAATTGCGCGTCGAACTCGGGCGACTTGGCCGGCATCCCGGGGGTTACGGCGCGGAACACGGTTACGCTCGCGTCCTTGTCATTGGCCAGCGCCGCGGCCAGATGCGCCGCCAGATCCGCGTGCGGGCCGCCGCCGCTCAGTACCAGGAGCTTGGTGCCTTGATGCGAAAACGGCAGCCGCGCGAGCAATTTCTCGCGCTCGATACGGTCGGCTTCGCTGGCCCCCTGAGTGGTCCCGTCGATCGCCCAACTGAGCAGCGGCGGCGTCATCAGCGAGGTCACGATCGCAAACAGCAGCAGCACGGTGTACATCGAAGGCGTGAGCACGCCCAGGGTCAGTCCGACCAGTGCGACGATAATCCCCATACCGCCGCGCGCGTTCATTCCGATCGCGACCGCCAGCGCCTCACGCCATTTGAGGCCGCCGAGCTTGCCGCCGAGACCGCATCCGACAAGCTTGGTGGCGCATCCGACGACCAGGATGACGATCGCGATTCCGGGCGTTCGCAGCGCGGAGAGATCGGCGCGCAGCCCCGAGTAGGCGAAGAACAGCGGCGCCAGGAAGGCGGTGGCCAGGCCCTCGATCTCGGCCACGTCGGCCGGTTTGACGCGCGCCGATTGGCTGATCATCAGCCCCGCGATAAATGCGCCGAATACCGCGTGCAAGCCGATCGCCTGCGCGACCACGGCGCAGCCCATCGCGATCGCCAGCATCGCGCTGAACTTGGCGTGCTCGACGTAGGTGCGGTCATCGACCCAGCGCAAAAAGCGTCCGGCGAGCGGCGTACCGACGAAATAACAGAAGCCCAAAAAAGCCGCGGTCTCCGCGGCCAGCTTCGATACCGACATCAGGTCCACAACGCCGCGCGCGGCCAGGCCCGCCACGATCGAGAGCAAGAGCCATCCGACCGAATCGTCCAGAATTCCAGCGGCCAGGATCAGCATCCCCAGGTCGCGGCGCATCAACCCCAAATCGAGCAGAATTTTCGCGATCACCGGGACTGCGGAGATCGAAATCGCCACGCCGAGAAACAGCGCGAAGATAATCCGATGCTCGGGCGCGACCAGGTTCTCGGCCGGAATCAGCAACCCCAGCGCCACTCCACTCGCGAGCGGAATCGTGACCCCAAAGCCGGAGATCAGCGCAACCGCGCGCCCCTTTCCCCGCAGGAGCCCGAGATCGGTCTCGAGTCCGATGAACAGCAGGAGCGTCACCGCGCCGACCCACGCGATCGCCTCGAGCAGATGCATCGCGAGCGGACTTTGCGGAAAGATCAGCGCGTACACGCCCGGCGCAAGCTGGCCCAAAAGCGACGGCCCGAGCAGGATTCCCGCCAGCAGTTCACCGATCACCGCCGCCTGCCCGATGCGCTTCATCAGGTCGGCAAGGATGCGGCTGGCCGCCAGCAGCAGGCCGATCTGGAGCAGGAATCGAAGAATCTCGATTTCGGTTAGCTGCTGCATCACGAGCATCGGCGCCGATGAACGCGCCCGTGCGCAGCCGCAAGGGTAACATGGGCCGGAGACCGGACGCGAGGAAGTATTCCGGCGCGGCGGGAAAATCGCGCTGAGAGGCGGGCGCGGGATCGAAAAACCAGTTCAGAAACCCGCGGCCGACAGGCGAGAATCGATGCTCGCGCGCAACTCCTCGAGCAGCGCCAGCAGAGTGGCCTTTTTGATTGGCTTGGTCAGATGCCCGTCGCAGCCGGCGGCGCGGGTTTTTTCCGCGTCGTCGCGAAAGGCAAACGCGGTGAGCGCAAAAATCGGGGTGCGCGGACGGCCGGACTGGCGCTCGAAGTCGCGAATCGCGCGCGCCGCGCTGTGCCCGTCCATCACCGGCATCTGCACGTCCATCAGGACCAGATCGTAATCGCCGGTGCGATATTTCTCGAGCGCCGCGGCGCCGTCTTCCGCGGTATCGAGCACGTGGCGCGTTTTCGCCAGGTAGGCGCGAATCAGCGCGCGATTATCTTCCGCGTCTTCGGCGAGCAGAATTCTGAGCGCGCGCCACTGGGTGGCTCCGGCGGCGGAGCGCGCAGGCGGACGCGCCTGCAAGTCGGCGGCGCGAGTGTCAGCCGACGCCGGAGCGACCGGCGTCATCAAGACGGCGAAGCGAAAGGTGCTGCCGCGCCCGATCTCGCTTTGCACTTCGATCGAGCCGCCCATCAAGTGAACCAGGCGGTTCGCGATCGCGAGGCCCAGCCCGGTGCCGCCGTATTTGCGCGTGGTCGAGGAATCGACTTGGGTGAACTCCTCGAAAATTTCCCGGAGCCGATCGGGGGGAATTCCAATACCGGTGTCGGTGACCGCGAAATAAATCGTGCTCCCGCCCCGAGCGCCCGCTTCGGCGCGAACCCGCATCGCGACCGAGCCGCGTTCGGTGAACTTGATCGCGTTGCCGACGATGTTGAACAGGATCTGCCGCAAGCGCAGCGCGTCGCCGATCACTGCTGCGGGCACCGTGGGATCGACCTCGCAGGTCAGCTCGAGGCCTTTTTCGCGGGCGCGAATCGCGAGCGCCTCGACCGTGTTGGCAATACTCTCGCGCAGATCGAAATCGACGGACTCGAGCGTCAGGCGTCCGGCTTCGACCTTGGAGAGATCGAGAATGTCGTCGATCAGCTTCAGCATCGAGTTGCCGGTGGTGCGCAAGATTCGCACGTACTCGCGTTGCTCGGCGCCGAGGCGCGAATCCCAAAGCAGATCGGCCATCCCCAGCATCGCGTTCATTGGCGTGCGGATTTCGTGACTCATACCGGCCAGGAACGCGGATTTGGCGACCGTCGCGGCCTGCGCGGCCTCGCTGGCGGCGACGATCTGCGCCTCGGCGCGCTTGAGCGCGGAAATATCGCGCATGATCGAGAGCACGCAATCCTTGCCGCCGAGTTCGAGGATCGAAGCCGATATCAGAGTTGGCGAGGTCGCGCCGCCGCGGTTGCGAAACCGCACCTCGACGTTGTGCGCTTTGCCCCGTTCGGCAAGGCCGGTGCCGATTCGCGTCAACTCGTCCGCGGAGGCGATCATCCCAAGCTCGAGCGGATCGCGGCCGAGCACTTCGTCGCGGGAGTATCCCGAGGCGCGCAGGAAGGCGTCGTTAACGTCGATAAATTTGAGATCCTCAAGGCGCTGGATCGAAATTGGATCGAGGCTGTGGCGGAATACGCCTTCGAATTTGGCGGCGTGTTCATGCAACTCGCGCTCGAAGGTCCGGCGCTCGCGGCGCATCCGTTCCGCGAACACCGTGCTCGCCTGCGCGACCAGGATCGCGCCGATCAGTACCGGCCAGAAATGCGAATCGAGAGCGCTGCTCGGCGCGGCAAGCGCCGTGATCGCATAGGTTCCCGCGCAAACCGCGTTCATCGCGCCCTGCCAGCGTCCGTTCCACGGCAGCAGCGCGGCGCTTCCGACCGCGATCACAATCACCGCGAATAGTTGGTTGAGCGGAGAGTGAACCAGCAGACCCGAGTACGCTCCGTTGATTGCGATGAAGCTGCATCCCGCCAGCGCGACTTGCCGCCAGTAGCGCAGCAGCCGCGGATGCAGCATCGCCGCCGCGCACAGCGCCATCGCGGCGACATTGGCGAGATGGCGCACCACGAACGAATGTACGAGATTCGGAGCGAGGCCCAGGTCTCCGCGAATATAGAAAAACTGGACGATCAGAAAGATTAGCGCGCCGGCTGCGACCCGCCGCGCTCCTTCGCGATCGTCGGAGGCGGAACCGGAGCGCGACGTTTCGTACCAGCGCGCGCTGTGTCGCGCCTGTGCAACATCGCGGGCGCTGCCCAAAGCGGCGGCGGCGGGACTCTCGGTCATTGCGAGGCTTTCGTCTTCGGTGGGCATAAGGGTCTCATCAATGGAGCAACAGACATGCCATCAGGGTTGCGCCCAGTGGTCCGCGCGCACACTCAATCGCGTTCAACGTACGTCGGAAAAATGTGTTCATCCGAGGACTCTTCGGAGCCGATGGTTATTGCCAGAGGAAACTCGCGGCCGTCGCGATGCAGCATCACCAGGTCCAGTTTTCGGTTGAGCAGCTTTCCGCGTCCTTTGCCCGCCATGAAGTAACTCAGTCCAGCCTCATGCGCGGCGCGATTGCGCTCGGGAATAATCAAGTCGGAGAGCTTGCGGCCGATCGCCTCGGCCCGCGGCCATCCGAACAGCTCTTCGGCGGCGCTGCTCCACTGGACCACGATACCCGCGCCATCCATTACGAATGCCGGCGCGCGCGAAGCGGCAGCGGTGCGCGCGGGGGAATCTGAATTCTTGTTCATGTTCCTGCTCGAGAGAAAAGAGGACTGTCGGAGGATCATGCCGCGAAATCAATTGGCGGGCAATCGGGAGGAAATAGGCAATCTCCAGCGGATGAATTTGGCCACGATTTTGGCGCTGTGCGGGGCCTGAAACGTTCGGGGGCGCTCAGCGTCTAACCGATCAAGAGATGGAGCGTCGCGCAAAGACGATTGCCTGTTGTGCGCCGCGCCGTCTCATAGGAAGATCGTCAGCGAGAGCGATGAACACAATCTCCACCAGCACGCGAACGGGTAATCCTGCCGCGATCCGTCGCCCGACGATCGGCGCGGCGGTCGCGCTCGTAGCGATGCTCCTCGTCGTTGCGATTGCCGTCGCCGCGACAGCACGCGCCGCGTCGGCGCAGGAGATGATTGCGCAGGCGGCGCAGATGGTGATTCCGCAGAACCAGGGCGGCGCTGGAGCGACGCTCGAGCTGCCGACAACTCCGCAGCAACCCGGCGCGTCGCTCAATATACCGCCGCAGATTCAGCAGCCGCAGCAAGGCCAGGAACTCACACTCCCGACCCGCGAGCTGCGCGAGCAGCCGGGTTACGCGCAGGTCACCGTCACCGTGACCGACCCGCGCGGCACCTATGTCACGGGGCTGCAGAAAGACGATTTCAAACTCCAGCTCGACAATCATCCGCAGCCGATCCAGTTCTTTCGCCAGGACACGAACACTCCGGTCTCGGTCGGAGTCGTGGTCGATACTTCGGGCAGCATGCAGCCCAAGATTCCGCAAGCGCGAATCGCGATCGCGCAATTCCTGCGCGATTTGAACGATCGCGACGACGTTTTCCTGTTTGCTTTTTCCGATCGCCCGTATCTGCTGCAGCCGTTCACGATGAATCATTCCCTGGTGATGCAGAAGCTCGGGCTGTTGCGCGCCAACGGCGAGACCGCCCTGTTCGACACGATCATGCGCGCCTTGCAGATGGTCCAGCACGGCCGCTACGACAAGAAGGCGCTGCTGGTGGTTACCGACGGGATGGACAACCAGAGCCGCGCTACGGTTGCCGACGTAGTCAATCAGGCGCGCCGGCAGGGGGTGCTGGTTTATTCGATCGGGATCGGCGATCCCAATGCGGCGGCGGATCTGCCCAGCCTTGCGATCGGACCGTTTGTCCTGGGCGGAGGCGGAATCGATCGCGTCGATGCGTCCACGCTGACCACGCTTTCAAAAGAGACCGGCGCGCGCACCTATATCATTCATCAGGTTGGAGATGGGGCCCAGCTTCGCGCCGCGTGCGCGCAAATCAGCCTCGAGCTGCGCGAGCAGTACACGATAGGATTCGTCGCCCCCGACGCCTCCGCGGGCGGATACCGCAGTGTTCACGTCGAGGTTCCGACGCATCCCGATGTCGCGGTGCGGGTGCGCAAGGGCGTGGAAGTTGGCGGCGCGCGCGACTATGCCTCGGATCCCGGCGCCCCCTGACGCCACGCGGTTACGCGCCGGAATTGTTCGACGATACGGCAGCTTTGGAAGTAAACGGCGAGACGAAGGCGCGGCTCGGATCGGGGAGCAGATTCAGGAATTTGATTTCGGCGAAATCTCCCGCAAGCTGAAGCCCCGAAAATGTCGCATTGTCGATCCGCAGCCGCCGGAATTGCGCAAGCTCCAGTCGCATGAAGTGGGCGAGCACGGTGCGGATGATGTCGCCGTGCGAGACGAACAGAATTCGCTTGCCGGGGTTTGCTCCGAGCGCACGCGCGATCGCCTCGACGCCGCGCGTCTGGACCTGCCCAATCGTCTCGCCGCCGGGAGTGGGGTTGTCCAGCGGATGCTCGCGATAGCGCAGGTATTCGGGATCTTTTATCAGGTCGTCGAAGACCATCCCTTCCCATCGCCCGTAGCGCACTTCGGCCAGCTGCTGATCTTCGCTGACCCCGGCGCCGCCGATTCCGGCCGCGATAATCTCGGCCGATTGGCGCGCCCGCGGCAGCGGACTGCTGACGATCAGATCGATCGCAAGCTCGCGCGCGAATGGAACTGCGTGTTCGACTTGCGCGCGGCCCTCCGCGTCGAGTTCGATCGGGTTTCGGCCCATCACGCGGCCGGCGCGGTTCCATGCGGTTTCGCCGTGGCGCATCAGCAGCACGACGCCGCGCAGTCCGTCGGCCTGTTTGAGCCTTTGTGCGACGTAGAACGGTCCCAGCGCCATCGTGTTTGAGCCCCTGAAAAGAAGCGGGCGCCGCGTGGGACGCCCGCTGTTTACTCGCGATTAAGCGCGCACGCGATTTGCGCGCTCAGCGCGCCGCGGCGCCCGCGGCCGGCGCGGGTGCGCCGTGCCCGTCAGGGTTGGCCGATGATCCGTTGGCCCCCGCACTGGGTCCAAGTCCGCAGAACGCTTCGTAGTCGATAAGGCCGGTCTGCGTTGGATGCTCGCTGCATACGGGGCAGTTCGGATCCTTGCGGATCTTCAGGATCCGCACATAGTCGCGATCCGAAAGCGTGTCGAAATAGACCATCTTGCCGATAAGCGAGTGGCCCGCGCCGATCAGGAGCTTGATTGCTTCGAGCGCCTCCATCGACCCGATCAGCCCCGGCAGCGCGCCCAGCACTCCAGCCTCGGCGCACGAGGGCGCCATGTCGGGCGGTGCGGGCTCCGGATAGAGGCATCGATAGCAGGGTCCGCCCTTGTCGGGATAGAAGACGGTCGCGTTGCCCTCGAAGCGGAAGATCGCGCCATCAACGAGCGGCTTCTTCGAGAACACGCAGGCGTCGTTGATCAGGTAGCGGGTCGGAAAATTATCACCGCAGTTCACGACCACGTCGTACGGCTTGATGATCTCCATCACGTTCTCGGAGGTCAGCCGAACGTCGTGGCGAATCACCTTGATGCCGGGATTCATCGCGGCGATCTGCTTTTGCGCCGACTCGGTCTTGGGCGTCCCGATCCGATCGACGGTATGGATGATCTGGCGCTGCAGGTTCGAGAGATCGACCACGTCGAAATCAACCAGCCCGAGGGTACCGACTCCCGCCGCCGCCAGGTACAGCGCCACCGGAGAGCCGAGCGCGCCGGCGCCGAGCAGCAGGACTTTCGAGTCGAGCAGCTTGGCCTGTCCCTTTTCGCCGACTTCGGGAATCACGAAATGGCGCGAGTAGCGGGTTAGTTCGTCGGGCGTGAACTGGCGGTCGGCTTCCCACGGCAGTCCGCGATCTTTCCATGCGTTGAAGCCGCCGGCCAGGTTGTACACGTTCTCGTAGCCAAGCTCGCGCATCGCGGTCGACGCGTAGGCCGAGCGGATTCCGGAGGCGCACTGCATGATGACCGGGGTTTTGCGGTCGGGAACTTTTTCCTCGATGCGGATCTCGAGGAATCCGCGCGGGATTCCGATCGCCTGCGGGATATGGCCTTGGCGCCATTCGTCGCTCTCGCGCACGTCGATAATCTTGGCGCCCTTGTCGAGCAATCGGCGCGCTTCGTCGATGTCGATTTGCTTAAATTCTTTGCGCGCTTCATCGAGGATATTTTTTGAAGTTTTGGCCATACGCTTTCCCGCTCCGTTTTGAACGCCGGAGTCTAATCTCTCTATACAGCTATAACCATCGCGAGGCACGCGCACAGCATGGGCCAACGGCGGCCGCAGGCGCTCAGCCGCCCAGCATCCGATGCGACTCGACAAGGGTCCGCACGAAGTTCAGCACCGTGGCGGCGTGGCCGCGCGGCGTGACCTCGTGAAACGCGCGGCGCAGGTGAAGATCGTGATCGAGCACGAAGGTCGAGCGCGCGGCCCGTCCCCCCGCCAGCACGCCGAACGCCTGGGCGAGTTGCCCGTCGGGATCGGAGAGCAGGACGAACGAAAACGCGTGCTTGTCCGAGAAGGCGCGATGGCGCTCGACCGAGTCGGTGCTGGCGCCGATAATCACGGCGTCGAGCGCCGCAAACTGATCGTGCAGATCGCGGAACTCCTTGCCCTCGACGGTGCATCCCGGCGTGTCGTCCATCGGGTAGAAATACAGGACGACGTTGCGCCCGCGGAAATCCTGGAGCCGGCGCGTTTCGCCGCGATCGTCGCGCAGCTCGAGTGCGAGCGCCACGGCGAGATTGGGCTCGGGTTTCGCGGCGCGATCTTCAGGCATGCGGCTGAACCTCGGGATGAGCTTCGGCAATCGCGCGGCGGTGGGTGAACTTGATCGCCGCGTTGTCGATATTGACCGAGCACAGCGACCCGCACATCGAGCACACGTTCGATCCGGACGCTTCGCTTTCCTCTTTGTAACGGCGCGCCTTGTCCGGGTCCATCGCCATCGCGTACATCCCTTCCCAGTTGAGATTTTTGCGGTAGCGCGACATCTGGTCGTTCCAGACCTTGGCCGCGCGCACGCCCTTGACCAGGTCGCCGGAATGAGCGGCGATTCGGGTCGCGATAACGCCTTCGCGAACGTCATCTATATCGGGCAGCCGCAGATGCTCCGCCGGGGTGACGTAGCACAGGAAATCGGTGCCGGCGGCGGACGCGATCGCGCCGCCGATCGCGCCGGTGATGTGATCGTAGCCGGGCGCCACGTCGCAGGTCAGCGGTCCCAGGACATAGAACGGCGCACCGCCGCAGACCCGCTTCTCGAGGAGCACGTTCGCCTCGATCTGGTCGAGCGGAACATGCCCGGGCCCTTCGATCATCACCTGCACGCCTTGCGCGCGCGCGCGTTCGGTAAGCTCGCCGAGCACCAGCAGTTCGGCTAGCTGGCCGCGGTCGGTCGCGTCTCCGGTTGCGCCGGGGCGCAGGCCGTCGCCGAGCGAGATGGTCACGTCGTGCTCGCGCAGGATCGCGCAGACTTCGTCATAGTGCTCGTAGAGCGGATTCTCGTTGCCGGTGCGCTCGATCCACGCGGCCAGCAGAGCGCCGCCGCGCGAGACGATTCCTTCGATCCGCTGATGCGCGCGCAGCTTGGCCACCGACTCGCGGGTGACGCCGCAATGGAGCGTCATATAATCGACGCCCTGGCGCGCCTGGCGCTCGATCACCTCGAGAAAATATTTTGCGTCGAGCTCCATAATCGAATGTTCGGAAGCGACCTGGTAGATCGGCACCGTGCCGAGAATGATCGGGCATCGCGAGAGCAGCTCGGCGCGAATCTTGTCGAGGTCGGTGCCGGTCGAAAGATCCATCACCGAGTCGGAGCCGTAGCGCACCGCGGTATAAAGTTTCTCGACTTCCTCTTCGAGCAGTTGGTGGAAATTCGAGGCGCCGATATTGGCGTTGACCTTGGTGCGCAACCGTTTGCCGATTCCGATTGCGCGGAACTGATGATGCGCATTGTGCGGAATCACGACCTCGCCGGACGCGACCAGCGCGCGAACTTCCTCGGGCGAAAGGCCCTCGTCTTCGGCGACTTCGCTGATTTCACGGGTGATAATTCCCTTGCGCGCGGATTCAATCTGAGTCATTTCGTCACCTCGGCGGACGCACGCGGCGTCCGCGATCGCCAACTATAGCCTAGTCTTCGCCGTATTCGATGCCGTTTTTTTCGCATAGCGCGCGCAACCTCTGGATCATCCGCTCGGAGCGCGCCAGATGCGCGATCGCAATGAAATTCGCCAGCGCCACGAAGAACATCGCCGCCGTCGCCCAGTACATATGCGCGAGCACGCTGCCGCCGTGGATCACGTGCACGCCGTAGCCGTACGCGACGAACAGGATCGCCAGCCCAATCAGAGTAAGCGCGATTGTGACCCGCGTCATCGTGGGATCAGCGTCGCGCGGGCTAGCCGCGCGGGTTATGCCGATCGATTACCGGCAGGTTCACCGGCTCGGCGGTCTCTTCGTAATCTTTGTAATCTTCGGGAAGCCCGCGCTCGGTGTACTTGCGCAATTCCGGGCGCAGCGGATCGTAAACCTGCGCGTCCTGCTCGCGGTACCACGCCAGCATCTCGTTCATATTCCCCTCGCGCCCATCCTTGGCGATCACGCGCGAGCGATGCATCAGCATCTCCTTGGTCTCGACGAAGTCCTTGCGGTCGAAGCCCCAGATGCGCGGATGCACGTAGGTGTCCATGCGGATTGCGTCGCACGGGCACGCCTCGACGCATAGCCCGCAGTAGATGCATCGCAGGGTGTCGATTTCATAGCGCACCGGGAATTTTTCGATATGCGGATCGGCGGCCTCGCCCGCCTCGATATAGATGCATTGCGCGGGGCACGCGGTCGCGCACAGGAAGCACGCGGTGCATCGCACGGAATTATCTGCGCGGATCGTCAGGCGATGGCTGCCGCGGAAGTTGTCGGAGTAGCGTTTGCGCTCTTCGGGATACTGGACGGTGGCGGAAGCGCGGCGCGCTTTGGCGAAGCCGAACAGGTGCGCAAAGTTGAGCGCGAAGTTGCGCAGGAAATGGTAATTGGTAATCGCGAGACCGCGCAGGATTTCGGGCAGATAAATCCGCTCAGAAAAGGTCATTTCCTCGCGTCGTTTCATTTTACAACCAGCACAAATTCCCTTGTCAGAATTGAAGTTTTCGCAGCGTCACAGCGCCGCGGCGGCGCGTAGATCCCGCATCGCAACTATAAGGGCCGCAAGCTTTTGCAGTCAAGGTGAACCGCCGCATCCGCCGCCGCTTCAAGCCAGCCGCGTATAGAGCCGCGACGGATTTTCGTGCAGAATCTTGCGCCGCACCTCGGGCGAGAACTCTTTGCGCCCGGCCGTGAACTTTACCGTGTCGGGAAAGCGCCCGTCGAAGTGCGGGTAATCCGACGCGTACAGAATCCGATCCGCCCCGACGCGCTCGACGACATATGGCAGCGTCTCCTCGTCGGGATCGCACGAGATGAAGAAATTCTCCGAGCGTATAACCTCCGACGGCTTGCGCTTCAGGTTCGGCACGTATTGGGGCATCAGCTCGTAATGCTCGTCCAGACGCTCCATCCAGAACGGGAGCCATCCGACTCCAGCCTCAAGGAACACGCAGCGCAGCTTGGGGAACAGATCGAGCACGCCGCCGCCGACGAACGCCGCGATTCCGCGCATCACCTCGAACGGATTGGTCGCCGAGTGCTGGATGAAAAGATTGTTGCCCATCTCGAAGGTGCCGAGACCGTACGGCGGCCGCGCGGTGCCGCCGTGGAAGCACGCCGGCAGATCGGTTTCGACGCAGGCGCGCCAGATCGGATGGAACGCGGGATGGTCGAGCAGCTTGTCCTCCATGTGCGCGGACAGATAGACGCCGACGCACCACGGCTCCTTGGCGACGCGGCGGATTTCGTCGGCCGCGCGCTCGGGCTCGCGCATCGGCACGACCGCGACTCCGGTCAGCCGCGCGGGATACGCCGCGCAGTAGTCGGCGAGCCATCGATGGTACGCGCGGATCATCGCGATTTCGAAGTCCACCGACTTGAGCGCGCAGAAGCTCGAGACCACCGTCGCGAAGATCACGGCGACATCGATTCCTTCGCGCTCCATGTCCTTGATCCGGATGTGCGGGTCGAATCCGCCGCGCATGTCGGGAATCTCGCCCGACGGTTTGCGGCCGGAGCGCACAAGCGGCTGGTCCATCGCGGCGACGCCGAGCGGGCGGCCGGTATTGAGCTGATGAAAAAAGCCGAAGAAGAATCTCGAGCTGCGCGTCCCTGCGATTTTCTTTAGCTCTTCTAGGTCGGCACGGAATTTCGGATCGATATACTGATCGTAGAGCTCGTTTGGCTCCATCACATGGCCGTCGGCGTCGATAACCTTGCTGCCATTGAACATGGTCGTGGCTCCCGCGTGCGGAACGTCGATGGGCGCGCTTCGACTTATCGCGCGGCGCAGCGGTGAAACTCAAGCCG
>Ga0307373_10003359_pt1 | contig 27884 bp, 31 predicted proteins | sample OX2MG_FD_202534 | JGI IMG/M metagenome (GOLD analysis project Ga0307373, IMG submission 202534) | Soil microbial communities from Risofladan, Vaasa, Finland - OX-2 | ecosystem: Environmental > Terrestrial > Soil > Coastal area > Acid sulfate soil | place: Finland: Risofladan, Vaasa | collected... | reverse complement strand
GTCGATGATCCGCCTCGTCTCGGCGATGCCCTTGGGCGACCAGTCCCGCGTCGTCGACGCCACCTCGAACCAGCGCTCGAGCAGCTCCCCGAAGGTGCCCTCGCTGATGACTCCTCGGTCTACCTCTGCGAGGAAGGCGCGCATGGCCCGGTCGGCGTCGCGCTTGGAGCCTTTGAAGGTCCGCGTCTTGTACCGCGCCCGCTTCGTAGTCGCGTCGCGCCCGATGTAGACCCGGAGCTCCCAGCTGTCCTTGCCGCGTTGGCGGACGTGACCTTGCATGGCGCCTACCTACCGGTTTGGTGAGTTGCCCAAACGTAGTGGGCCGCTGTGCGGCAATAGCAATTCGAGTAGCAGATCGGCCGTTTCCCACCTGACTGATGGGATTTCAAGGCGCTCACCTGCAGGTGTATCGCAGCCCCAACGGGATTCGAACCCGTGTCGCCACCTTGAGAGGGTGGTGTCCTCGGCCACTAGACGATGGGGCCCGGCACCCTTTCGGGCCGAGTCAGACTATCCGATCGGTCGAGATCCCCCTTTCGCCCTCGATCGAGATTCCGAAGCCGCAACGAGGCACGCCGTCCTGACGGACAGGCAACGTCCTTCGAGGGATTCCGGTGCGGACAAGCGGGTCCGCACTCACGTCGGTGATCTCGAATCCGTGACGCACCCGAGCCCCACCGCAGTGGGGCTCGGAGAGGGAATTTGGCTCGGGGGGGAGGACTCGAACCCCCAATAACAGGGCCAGAACCTGCCGTGTTGCCGATTACACCACCCCCGAATGGGTGACCTCGCAGGCTAGCCCAGCCGGTGGAGGCGCGAGTACCCGATGATCCGGCCCAGGGCCACTCCCACGGCCTCCTTGGCGTAGTAGGGAACCGTCGCCCACCCCTTGATGGGGGAATTGGTGGTGGGTGCGGACCAGGCCTGGAGCCCGACGTTGGAAGCGATGGCGAGGCTGCGGTCCTCGTGGAACCCGTCGGTCACGATGAGGACCTTGGTCATCCCCCGCTGATGGAGAGCCCCGGCCGCCAGCGACAGGTTCGTCCACGAGTCGTCGCCACCGACCTCGATGATGTCGCCCGGCGGCACCCCGTGTTGGGCCAGCCACGTCGCCGACGCGTGGGCCTCGGTGAATTTGTCACCGGTCTGCTTCGAGCCCGTGACCACGATGGTGGTGGCGAGATGGCGGTTCCAGAGTGAGTTCGCCTCATCCAGCCGCGCCACCAGGTCGGGTGATGGGACCCCGTCGTACTGGGCGGCCCCCATGACCACGATGGCCTGGACGGGGCGGGCGTCGTGATGGCGGGAGGTCAGCCAGACCTGGGCGCCGGTGAAGGCGAAGTAGCCCCCGATGACGAGGGCGAGGAGCACGAGACGTTGGAGGACCCACCGGAAGGCGCGCGCACCACGCACCATCGCGTCCCCGAGTACTGCCACCGGTTCAGTCCCCCGATCCTTCCGGTCCGGTCTGGGCCGGACCGCGTCTCAACTCCGTTCGCCTCCGAGACGTTCCCGGGCGGCGGCTAGGCGCTCCACTACAGCCTCGCGCCCGAGCACCTCCAGGGACTGGAATAGGGGTGGTCCGACCCGGCGGCCGGTGACGGCCACCCGGATGGGCGCCTGGACCTTATTGAGCTTGCGGCCCAAGTCGTCGGCCAGCGCCTGGGTGGCGCTGTGCAGGATCTCGGCCTCCCATTCGCACTCCCCGTAGAGGGCCAGGGCACGGTCGAGGACGGCCGGGGTGGCGTCGTCCTTGGACAGCGCCACCCACGACTCCTCGTCGATCAGCGGCTCGTCCAGGAAGAGGAAGTCGACCATGTCGGGCACCTCGCCGAGGACCCCGACCCGCTCCTGGACGAGCGGTGCGATGGTGCGGAAGACCGCCTCGTCGAAACGGTCGGGGGGCCACGGGGCGCGGTCGGGCGCCAACCACGGTCGGGACAGCTCGATGAAGTCGTCGACGGACATGGCCCGGAGGTACTCCTTGTTCATCCACTCCAGCTTCTTCAGGTCGAAGAACGCGGGGGCGTGGTTCACCTCCGACAACTCGAAGCCAGCCACCATCTCCTCGACGGTGAGGATCTCGCGTCCCTCGGGGTCACTCCAACCGAGCAAGGCCAGATAGTTGCGCATGGCGGCGGCCAGATAACCGCGCTCTTGGTAAGACTCGACGGCCACGTCGTCGCGGCGTTTGGAGAGCTTCTGGCGGCGCTCGTTCACGAGAAGGGGAAGGTGCGCGAAGGCGGGCAGGGTGGCGTCGGCACCCTCGAGGGTGGACCAGATGAGGAGACCCTTGGGCGTCGACGGCAAGAGGTCCTCGCCCCGGATGACATGGGTGATGCGCATGTCGATGTCGTCGACGACGTTGGCGAGGACGAAGAGCGGTGCCCCCGAGGACTTCACCACCACGAAGTCCTCGATGGCCTCATGGGCGAAGACCACGTCGCCGCGGATGAGGTCGTGGACGACGGTCGTCCCGGACGCAGGAACCCGGAAGCGCAGGGCCCGGCCCTCGCGTTCGAGGCCCCGGTCGCGGCAGAAGCCGTCGTATCCGGGGGTGGCGTTGGATTTTGTCCGGGCGTCGATCTCGTCGCGCGAACACCCACAGGCGTAGACCGCACCGGCTTCCCACAAGGCGTCGATGGCGCGGCGATAGGCATCGGCGCGCGCCGACTGGCGGAAGGGCCCTTCGTCGGGCTCCATCCCCAGCCACGACAGAGACGACACGATGCCGTCGACCCATTCCTCGCGGTTGCGCTCGGTGTCGGTGTCCTCGATGCGTAGAACGAAGATCCCACCCGTGTGACGGGCGTAGAGCCAGTTGTAGAGAGCGGCCCGGGCACTGCCGACGTGGAGGAACCCCGTGGGCGACGGGGCGAAGCGGACCCGGGTCGGACCGACCGCGGCACCCACCGGAGCGGTCCCGCCGGTCACGCCGGCACCTCCTGCCACTGGCGGTTACTCGTCCTCGACGAGCGTGATCGCCCCCGTCGGGCAGTTGTTGGCGGCCATGCGGACCTTGTCCATCAGCTCGGCCGGGGGGTTCTCGTTGAGGACGTAGAGGTACCCGTCGTCGCGCACCTCGAACACCTCAGGCGCGATGCCCATGCAGACGGCGTTGGACGCGCACACGTCGTAGTCAACGACGACCTTCATGTGATGGACCTCCGTCTCGACCCGACCCGCAGAGCGCGGCGCATGTCGACACGCAGTGTAGTGGCGGGCATCGAAAGCCCCCGTACCGGACCCACGGCGGGGCAGACGGGCGGATCAGGGCTTGTCGGCGCCCAGCACCCACATGGCGAAGAACTGCGATCCCCCGCCATAGGCGTGGCCCAGCGCGGTGCGGACGTTCTCCACCTGGTGCTCCCCGGCCTGACCCCGGACCTGCATGGCCACCTCCAGGAAACGCAACATGCCCGAGGCACCGATGGGGTTCGACGACAAGACGCCGCCCGAGCAGTTCCAGGGGATGTCCCCGCCGTCGAGGGCCGTGGCCCCGGACTCGGTGAGCTTCCATCCGTCACCCTGGTCCGCGAAGCCGAGGTTCTCGAGCCACATGGGCTCGAACCACGAGAAGGGGACGTAAACCTCGGCCACGTCGATCTGGCGACGGGGCTCGGTGATGCCGGCCTGGTGATAGACGTCCGCGGCGCAGTCCAGGCCGGCCTGGGGGTTCACCTGGTCGCGCCCCGCGAACATTGTGGGCTCCGAACGCATGGCCATGCCGTGGATCCACGCCGGGGGCCGGCTCGAGGTCGAGGACTCCGCCACGCGTTCGGAGACCAGGACCATCGCCGCGGCGCCGTCGGAGGACGGGCAGGTCTCGAGGTAGCGGACGGGATCCCACAACATGATCGAGTCCTTCACCATGTCGAAGGAGATGTCCTCGATGTGGAGATGGGCGTAGGGGTTCTTGAGGGCCTGGAGGCGGTCCTTCACCGCCACCAGGATCCCGATGTGGTCGGGTGCGCCCGAGCGTCGCATGTAGGCGCGGATGATCGGGGCGAAGAACCCGCCCGCACCGGCCAGGAGGGGCGCCGAGAAGGGTTGGGGCACCGACAGGGCCCACATGGCGTCGGAGTCGGACTGCTTCTCGAAGGCGACGGTGAGAACCCGCTCGTGGCGACCCGAGGCGACCAGATGGGCGGCCACGATGGCCGTGGACCCACCCACCGACCCCGCCGTGTGGACGCGGAGCATGGGTTTGCCGACCGCGCCGAGCGCCGAGGCCAGGTAGAGCTCGGGCATCATGACACCTTCGAACATGTCTGGGGCCTTGCCGATGACCACGGCGTCGATGTCGGCCCAGTCGAGCCCGGCGTCCTCGAGGGCCCGTCCCGCCGCCTCACGGACGAGACCCGCGATCGAGACGTCCTCACGCTTGGCGGCGTGCTTGGTCTGGCCCACACCGATGACCGCACAGCGCTCGGCCATCACGCCCCCTTTCCGGTCGGGCCCGAGGGCTCCGCGGCGAGAGCACAGACGAGGTTCTGCTGGAGACAGGGACCCGAGGTGGCGTGCGCGATGGCGCTGCCGGCAGACCCGTCCATGATGCGGGTCGCCGCTTCGACGATCCGGAGGAGCCCCGCCACCATGAGCGCGTTGGCGGCCAGCGCGCCACCCGAGGGGTTCACCGCCACCGAGTCGGCCAGACCGAGCGCCTCGCGCAGGATGAGCTCTTGATGGGCGAAGGGTGCGTGGAGCTCGGCTACATCGACGTGGACTGCGTCCGAGGCGTCGAAGACACCCGCGCCCTGCGCGGCGGCGCGGGTCGAGGGGGACTGGGCCAGGTCGCGGGCGCCCAACGCGTGGGCCTCGATGCGGTGGTCGATGCCGGTGATCCACGCCGGGCGGTCACAGAGGTCGCGGGCTCTGTCCTCCGCCGCGAGGACGACGGCGACGACGCCGTCGGTGATGGGGGGTAGCGCGTGGCGACGCAGCGGCGCCACGACGTAGTCGTCGCGGAGCAACTCGTCGGGTGACTGGTCCTTGGCCACCTGGGCGTTGGGGTTGCCGAGTGCGTCGCGGCGACTGCGGGCCGCCACCACCGCGAAGTCCTTCTCGGTGGCCTTCCCCGTGTCGATGAGCGCCTGGGCTTGCAGGGCGGCGAGGGCAACGGGGTCGGGCCACATGGGCGCCATGTAATAGGGGTCGAGCTGCAGCGCCAGGATCCGGTCGAGCTGGCTCGGCGAGGAGCGGCCGAAGCTGTAGACGAGAGCGGTGTCGATCTCACCTTCTTGGAGCAATGTCCAGGCCTCATAGAGGGCCCAGGCGCCGTCCATCTCGACGTGGCTCTCGCGCATCGGGGGCCAGACCCCCACAGCGTCGAGGGCCATGACGAAACTGAACGGCGCGCCCACGAGATAGTCGGTGCTTCCCGAGCAGACGAAGCCCATGTCGAGCTTGGTGACCCCGATATTGGCGAAGACCTCGGTCACGATGGGCATGAGCATCTCGACCTCGTTGCGGTGGTCCTCGCGCCGGACCGACTTCGTCTGGGCGACCGACACCACCCCGACGGGCCGGACCGCGGCGCGTGCCGTCGCGGCGGGGCTCACAGGTACTCCTTGAAGGTCTCGTAGTCGGCGTCGGGCTCGCCGTTGGGCCGGAAGTACTTCACCGACGCCATGGTCAGGCCCCACTGGTCCTTCGGGAGCCAGACCGCCTCGACCCGCATGCCCATGCGGACATCCGCGGCCGACATCTCCTGGATGAGCCCCATGAAGGCGATGTTGGCGCCGTCGAGGAGGATCTGGGCGCAGATGTAGGGGATCTCGATGGACTGGCCCTGGAAGGGAACGTTCACCACGCAGTAGGTCGTGACCGTCCCGATGTTGGACAGCTCCACCGGGTCGGTGGTGGCGACGCCGTCGGTCGGGCACGACCCGCGGGGCGGGACGTAGACCTTGTGACAGGCCGGGCAGCGCTGGCCGATGAACTTGCCCTGGGCGATGCCCTGGAGAAAACGCGACTGGGACAGACCGGCGGTGTACTGGTAGTCGAGGCGCATCGGCGTGGCGAGCGTCGTGACGGGGGCCTCGCCCGACGCGCCCGAGTCGGTGATGGTGCCGGCGTCGGTCATGGCTTGGACCCTTCGGGCACGAAGCACTCGATGTCCTGGACGCGCCCCACGCGCGCCGTCACCGGACGCCAGCGCGCCGTGACGCGCATGCCGGTCGACATGGCCTCGGGTGAGCCCGCGTCCACGACGTGGAGCATGGCCGTGGTCGCTCCGTCGAGTTTCACCAGGGCCCACGCGAAGGGGCGATCGAGAGGCTGGTCCTTCTTCGGCTCCGATGCCCACGACCACGTCGTGACCACACCGGACTGGCCTACCTCCACCAGTGGGCCGACGTCGGCACTGGTGACGGGGTCGTACTCGGTAGGGGGCACGATCACCGTCGCCGCGCCCTGGGTGTCGTGGGACTCCGCCCCGAGGATCCGGCCGTCGCGCAGCGCGGTGAGAAAGGCGCCGATGACCGGGCCCGTCGACCGGACGTAGGGGTACTCGAGAACGTGGGGTGCCCGCAGGACTTCGCTGTCGGCCATCAACCCCTCCCCTCGGTTGGCGTACGACGGCGCAAACTAGAACACATTGCAGTTCCGTGCCAGCCCGCGGCTTTGCACCTAAAGGTGCCACTTGCACCAAAAGTCACAGGTCTGCACCAAAATCGACCCAGCCCCAGGCTACGAGCTTCTTCCGCCGCCCCATGACGCGTAGTTCGATACCCGTCGGAATGAATCATCCAAGGCCTTCTGCCAGTCCTCCCGGGCCGGTTCTACTCCGTGTTCCGCGATGAGGAATCGCAACACATCCTCGTAGAAGACTCTCCCCGTAGGGATATGGAGCTTGCCGAGCCCGTGAAATGCGGGGTCAGCGCGGCGAAGGTGTAAGTGAGGGTACGTGGGTTCCGAAGAAGCCCACTCCCATGAGTAAAGCTGGGGCTTGAGTCTGTCCGTTTCACCCACGGTGTGGGCATAGAAATGCGTCGATGCCTTGCGCTCTCGGCCGCCGAATCGCAAATCATCAACGTATGAGAACTGAAGTGTGGATCGGAGCCAGAGCTTTTCCTCATCGACCCGCAAAGGGACGATAGGAGGAGCCGTGAGGGCGGTGAATACGCCATCGCCCCCAGGGCTTACTAGCCAGATCGCCTCATTGCAGACCGCCGACAGGGACCGATTGAGAACGCCGAGAAGTCGCCTCTTGGCCTCAGCGTCGTTACGAGCGGGTTCCCTGTCAGCAGTGGTGGATCTCGACACCCGCCAGTAGTCCAATGTGGACGACCATGGGATCATCTTCGGGAAGCGCGTCGGCCGCGGCGCGACTCCGGAACTCTTCGATTGACATACCGAGATACTCCCGGGCCTGCTCGTCGGCGAATCGCTCCGCCTCTTCGGGAGTCAACTCGTCGCGACCCTCGTCTACCGCCTGAGAGAGTGCTGCGCTCATAGCTTGCACCTCCTCCGTTCGACTCTAGCTGGGTGCGCTGCTAACGGTACGCAGGGGGTGTAACGGCGCCGCGCCCTAGAACGAGGGTGGTGGGACGACCACCTCGGCCGCCGTATCCAGGGCCAGCCTGCGGGTTACGGCATCTTGGAATCGACCGCTGGCTTCCTCGCGGTTCGATCCAAAGACCCCCACGCTCATCGCTGATTCAGGTGGCGAAACAGCCAGCCAGGTGCCGCCTTCGGAAAGAATCAGTACAGGTTTTATCTTCTCCATGAAATATTCTTAGCACGCTGACCTGGGATTACGAAGTTTTTTCCCGGAATCACGTAATTGTGTACTGAGACTGCCACCCGTCCTGGTACCATGTGTTCATGGCACTAGACGACGCAGGTACAGCCCCCTACGCACCAGCTTACGCGATTACGAAGCCCCTCGATGCCTTCAGGGACACAGGGGTCCAAATCAACCAATCATCCCTGGTCAGGCTAGGTGTGAGCGAGTCGATCGTGCCCCGTACATTGCAGTCATTTCGGATCATGGGACTCCTGAACGACGATGGGTCAGCCTCTGAGGACCTGCTGGCCTTCAAGCGCGCCAGCCATGACACTTATCAAAGTGTGTTCGCAGAGATCCTTCGCCGAGCCTACGCCCCCGTGTTCCAGATCCTGGGGCCTGATCCAAGTACAAAGACCGCGCAGCAGCTAGAGGACGCATTCCGCAACTACACGCCCAGCAGCCTACGCCCCCGAATGGTGAACCTCTTTCTCGGCCTGTGTCATTACGCCGGGATCATCGACGAACTGCCTACAAAGAAATCTGGTCCGAGGACCGGTGGTGGTGGCGCACACCGTGGCCCGAGGTCGGCTCCGAAAGTACGTGAAACCCCGCCTAAGGATTCCAAGGCTTCCGGGTCGGGAGTCGAACACGCTCCACAGCACGGACCGGGTTCGACTACGAAGGCTGAGTTGGGTTCGGGAGGAACGGTCACCCTGACCGTCAACGTCGATGTGGTGAAGCTCAGCACCGAAGATCGGGCTTTTGTTTTCGACCTGATCGATCGTGTCAACGCTTACGGCAGGAAACCTCAGGCCGCTCTTCAGGCAGGCAACGGGACAGCCGCATCGCAATAGTTCGCTGCCTACGCGCTCACGGTATGAGCGACACGGCAACGGGAACCAGGAGGGAGTGGGGCTAGTCGCCCATCGTTAGGGCGCTAGTCCCCACTCCCCCTGTGGGATTTCACTTCAACAATTCGCATTCTACCAGGACTTTTGGCCTCTTGGGCTCCCAGATCCTTACTTCTTGGCCCTCCGTGGGCGGTCCCAATAGGGGCTCTTGCAGGAAGGGCAGACCTTCGGCGGCTGGTCGGTCCGCGGGTACCACTCGTGCCCACATCGCTCACAGACGTAGAACGTCACCAGCCGCTGAACTTCTCCCATCGCTGTCAATATATACCCTCAAGTCAATCCTCAAGAAGATATCCCTAAAACGTATTGACCTCTATGTACCTAGAGAGTATATTATCAGTAGGTACATACCAGGAGGTCAGATCAGATGGACGCACGGGAGCAGCGGGGAATGCAGATCGCAGCCACCACCAGGCTGCGGCGCACCAGCGAGGGATGGATCGTGCCGTCGCAGTCGGGCGGGACGAGTTACCGGGTACGCCCCCTGGTGCCTCTTCGTCGGGCGCTCCCCGGACAGACCATTCCGGACTACACCTGCACCTGCCCCGACTGGGAAGCCCGCGGCCGGGATTGCAAGCATGTGTTCGCCGTCGAGTTCACCATGCGGCGCGAGGTGGCCTCGGACGGCATGGTGATGACCGAGGAAGTGAAGGTCACCTATTCCCAGGAGTGGGCCAGTTACAACCGGGCTCAGTGCCAGGAGAAGGAGACATTCCTCCCGATGCTGGCTGACCTGTGCTCGACCCTTCCGAGCCCCCAGCAGAGCCGTGGGCGCCCCAGGATGCCTCTTAGCGACATGGCCTTCGCTTGCGTGTACCGAGTCTACGAGGGGCTGTCGGCTCGCCGGTTCGATTCGGACGTGCGGGAGTCCCAAGCAAAGGGACTGACCGAGGCGGACCCCCATTTCAACACTGTGCTCCGCTACCTCCGGTCCCCGGAAATGACCCCGGCCCTGCGGAGTCTGGTGGAGTTGTCCGCCCTGCCGCTGCGGGCCGTTGAGCAGGATTTCGCTATCGACTCCACTGGGTTCTCCACGTGCCGCTGGGAGCGGTGGTACGACGCGAAGTGGGGCAAGGAGCGGAGTCGTCAAAGCTGGGTGAAGCTCCACGCCATGTGCGGGGTGCGCACCAACATCGTGACCGCCGTCGAGATCAGCGGCGGGCACGGCAACGACTCCCCTTACCTCGTTCCCACTCTTGCCACTACGGCACAGAATTTCACCATCCGCGAGGTCAGCGCCGACAAGGCCTACTCCTCCAAGAAGAACCACGCAGCCGTGGACGACCTTGGCGGCACTCCGTACATCCCCTTCAAGGGGCCAATGCACGCGATTCAGGGAGTGCTCCCGGACATGCCGACGGGCAAAAGCACATGGCATCGGATGCAATACCTGTTCGCCTACCAACGCGACACGTTCCTGGCCCACTACCACAAGAGGTCGAACGTCGAGACGGTGTTCTCGATGATCAAGGGCAAGTTCGGCGGCGCCCTACGGAGCAAGTCCGAAATCGGCCAAGTCAACGAGATTCTTTGTAAGGTGATCGCGCACAACTTGTGCGTGCTGATCGCCAGCATTCACGAGCTTGGGTTACCGACGCCAGAGTTCGGCCCAGCCACTATCGCGGGGTGACAACCTGGGTCAATCGGCCCCTTGGTCTTCGGGACCAGAGGTGTCGACCCATACGTCGCCGTCCGCTGCATCAGGCGGGGGTTCCGGCCCAAACGCAATCCGCGTCCCTCGGGGTGGATCGGGCTTAATGACCGCCCCTATGACCCACAGTGCAGCTCCCGCCACGGTGATGCACAGAAGGAGAACGGAGGCCCCAGTGAAGTCGTGCAGATGGGCGGCCGGGGCAGCCGCGCTGACGGTCAGGACCCACGTAATGAGCCCCCCAAGACCGAGCGCCATCACGAAGCGGCCCACCTCAACCACCTCGCCCAGAAACTTGTCCGTGATCTGTCGTCTCATGAGGGCCGAGGGTAGAACCCCCAGTCTCTGGTGCAGAAACCCCGTTTGCACCAAAAGTGGGCTTGCTGGCGCCCTTTAGGTGCAAAGCCCCAGCCCGCCAGCCCGCCTACCCCCACATGAGCGATCCCGGGGTGGTGAGCAGCTCACCGGACTCGAGCCAGGTCTTGAGGCCCGACAGGACCATGGGCCAACCGCCGAAGAGCTGGCTGTTCGCACCGTCGCGGAGCTGGTCGTGGGTGAGGGTCAGGCGACAGGAATCGCCGATGGGCTCGATCTCCCAGGTGACCCTGGAGGCCCCTTCCGCCTTGGCCTCCTCGGAGAAGTAGGCGGTCATCGTCTGGACGAGGCGTCGGGGTGGGTCGACCTCGAGGATCTCGCCCTCGCCCAAGATGGCCTCGGCCTTGGGAGCCGTCATCTCGTAGTGGGCGCCGGGCTTCAGCTCGTCGACGACCATGGCGGCGCCGAAGTTGTACTTGGCCCTGATCTCGGGGTCGACGATCGCGTCCCAGAGTCGCTCGGGGGTGGTCCGGATGTAGATCTCGAAGACCTTTTCCATGGGATTCTCCAGTCTCTGTTTGAGTTCGCTGAGCCCCGCGGCCCAGGGCTCGGCGTACTTGCTCACCCACCGGTCGTGGACGAGCCGGATCGGGACCGGGTTCAGGAAATGGAGCTTTTCGCGGCCTCGTCGCTTGGTGACCACGAGCCCCGCCTCCTCCAGCTGCTTCAGGTGCTTCATCACGCCGAATCTCGTGATGTCGAACCTGGCCTCGAGCGCGCTCAACGTCTGGCCGTCTTCACGGAACAGATCGTCGAGCAGGCTTCGCCGCGTGGGATCGGCGAGAGCCCTGAACACTTCGTCCACACCAGAACGATACGTGACCATTTGATCACATGTTAACGCCGGCCTGGCTGGTGCTACGTGACGTCCGATCGCAGGGTCGTGAAGGCCCCGGCCGCGGCCAGGACCACCCCGTAGCCGAGCAGGGCCAGACCGCCCTGCCACCAGGGCACCAGATGAGTGATGCCGTTGTTGAGTCCGTTGGCGTTGGCCGTGACCGACTCGAGGGCCTGGGCCACCTGACCGGGCAGCCACCTCCCCACCGACGGCACCACGGCCACGATGATGGGCTCGAGGATGGCGGTCACCCCCAGGCCGACGACGATCGCCACCACCTGGTTCTTGAGCAACGCCCCCAGTCCCACGCCGTAGATGGCATAGAGGACGGCCGCGGCGAGCACGCCGGGGAAGACGTGGCGGTACTCGGTGAGCATCCTCGTGACGTCGCCGATGCCGGCCCCCACCACCGAGAAGCCGAAGACCAGCGCCACCGCCCCCGCCACCAGGGCCACCACGGCGCCGCCCAACGCAGAGGCGAGCAACTTCGACACGACGACCCGGCCGCGTCGGGGCTGAGCCAGATAGGTCGGCGTGATGGTCTTGTGGCGGTACTCCCCGGTCATGGACAAGATGCCGAGCACGAGGGCCAGCGTCAAAGAGACGGTGAGGCTCGAGAAGATCGAGTCGAACCAGCGCGTCGTGCCCCGTATGGGAAAGAGCAGAGCCCGGCGTCCACGGTCATGGGGCGCGAAGGCGATCACCGCCGTCAACGCGGCGACGAGAAAGGCGGTGATCCCCAGGAGGAGCCACGTCGACCAGATGGTCCGGAACTTCTTGAGCTCGGCCGCGACCTGTCGGATCACGATCCGATTCCCGGCTGGGGTCGGCCCATGGGCCGACCACCGCGTTCGACGCCTTCGGTGAGATCGAAGAAGAGCTGCTCGAGTGATTCGCCCGATGACGTCATCTCGTAGACGACGATGCCGTCACGGGCCATGAGGGGACCGACGGTCTCGGCGGTCGTTCCTTCCGCGGTCACGACGTCGGGTCCCTCGCGGCGCACCGATATCGGCGGGTGTTCGAACGTGCCCGACGCGGCCGCCGCCTCGAGCACAACGACAAGACGGTCGGCATCGGGGGTACGGACCCGGACGGTGGTGGTCGCGCCCTGCAGGAGCTGGTCGAGCGGCCCCTCGGCCACGAGTCGCCCTCCGGCCAGGATGATGACGCGGTCGACGGTCTGAGCCGCTTCTCCGAGGAGGTGCGACGACACGAGGACGACCCGGCCCTGCGACGCGTACCAACGGAGGAAGCCGCGCATCCAGGCGATGCCCTGGGGGTCGAGGCCGTTGGCGGGCTCGTCGAGGATGAGCACCTCGGGATCACCGAGCAAGGCTCGGGCGAGCTCGAGGCGCTGGCGCATCCCGAGGGAGAACCCACCCACCTTGCGGTCCCCGTCGCTCCCGAGGCCCACGAGCTCGAGAACCTCGTCCACGCGGCCCGGCGTGATCCCGGCCACCCTCGCCACGATGCGGAGATGGTTGCGGGCCGTGCGAGCCGGGTGGAACCCCGACGCTTCGAGGACGCCCCCGACCGTGGCGGTGGGCGCGACGAGGTCGCGGTAGTTGCGACCGTTCACCAGGGCGCGCCCCGATGTCGGCGCCACCAGGCCCAGCAGCATGCGCAGCGTCGTCGTCTTTCCCGCGCCGTTGGGCCCGAGGAACCCGGTCACCGTGCCGGGCTCGACCACAAAGCTCAGGTCGTCGACGGCGAGGACGTCGCCGAAGCGCTTGGTGAGCCCCTCGGCGACGACGTGGGTCTCGGCGCCCGACCGGGCTTGGACCGTTGTCGCGACGACCGCCTAGAAGGTGAGGATCTGGCGGATGATCTCGCCCTTCTTCATGGCGTCGAAGGCGTCCTGGGCCTTGGAGAGGTCCATGCGCGACGAGATCATGCCCTCGAGGTCGAGTCGACCCGACTTCCACAACCGGATGAGACGGGAGAACTCGGTGCGGACGTCGGCCGAGCCGTAGTACGAGCCCAGCAGCTTCTTCTCCATGAAGAACAGCTCGAAGCAGTTGAACTCGACGTTCCGCTCCCCGCTCCCGGCTCCCACGATGACCGCCGTGCCGCCACGACGGGCCGCGTCATAGGCGGCCCGGATGGTCTCGGGCAGGCCGATGCACTCGAAGGCGTAGTCAAACCCGCCGGCGGGGCCGTTGATCTCGGCGTTGGCCGCGCCGAGCTCGTCGGGCTTCACACCGAGGGTCGCGCCGAAGCGCAGGGCGTCCTTGAGCTTGGAGTCGACCATGTCCACGGCCACGATCTCGGCCGCCCCTGCGATGCGGGCTCCTTGGATCGCCGCGATGCCCACGCCCCCGGCGCCGAAGACCACGACGCTCGACCCGGGCTGGACCTTGGCGGTATTGAGCGCGGCGCCCACACCCGTCGTGACGCCGCAGCCGATAAGCGCGCCGATCTCGTAGGGGACGTCGTCGGGGATCTTCACCACGCCCTGCTGGGGAAGCACCATCTCCTCGGCGAAGGTCCCCGTCCCGGCGAACCCGAAGATCGGGCTCCCGCCGCGCGAGAACTTGGCCGCCCCGGCGATGTTGAAGAAGATCTCCACACACAAGTTGGCCTCGCCCCGAAGACACGCCGCACACTTTCCGCACGGCGGTGTCCAGGCCACGATCACGTGGTCGCCCACCGCCACCTGGTCCACGCCGGGGCCGACTTCGATGATCTCGCCCGCACCCTCGTGACCGAGGACGGCGGGAGCGGGCTGGGGCAGCGTCCCGTTCATGGCGGAGAGGTCGGAGTGACAGACACCCGCAGCGTGGAGCTTTAGCCGGACCTCACCGGGCCCGGGATCGGCGACCTCGACGTCGTCGTAGATGTCGATGACTTCCTTGCCGACCTCGTTGAAAATTGCTGCGCGCATCCGAACTCCCTCCCTGGGTATCGACTGTGCCTGGGTGCCGTCGACCCTGCCTGCGCATTCGACCATGCGCCGCGCTGAGCCGCAACATCTCCCCCGATCGCCCGAGAGTGCTCGGCGAGCCTCAGGAGGTCGGAGCCGACTGTCCGTTCGGGGTCAGACCGGTGGGGAGGAGGAGGCGGACCGCCACGGCCAGCTCGTCACGGACCCGGTCCATGTCGCTCCAGCCGTTGACCCAGCCCACCAGCGACGAGTACCAGACGTGGCCGATGATCCGGGTGCGCTCGGCATGGTCCGGAGGCCGGGGCTCACCGATGGCCCTGATGATGATGCCGTCCATCACCGCCCCCATCTGCTGCTGGCACTCGATGGCGGCCATGTCCGGCGATGCCAGGGACGCGAAGACCGCCGCCACCAGCTGCGGCTGACGACCCATGGCCCGCAGGGCCCGTTCCAAGACGTCGAGGACGCGCTCAGAAGCCACGTCTCCCCGTGCCGGCACCTGGGCCAGACGGGCGTCGAGCTGCTCCACCCAGAAGACCAACGCGGCGGCCAAGAGGTGGTCCTTGGACGAGAAGTACCTGTAGACGGTGCCCATGGCGACATGGGCCTGGGCGGCCACGTCGCGCATCTGGACCGCGTCGTAGCCGCCCTCGAGGCCGAGCTCCATGGCCGCGTCGATGACCCGCTGCCGCCGCGCTTCCTGAGCGCGGGTCAGAGACCGGGGAAGGACCCTCTGTTGCACGGAGTTTCACGCTACTCCCGGTCCTGCCTGGAACGGAACCCGTTCTAGTCCTGAGCCACACCACTCCCGAGCTGGCCAAATCTGACACGGCGTCAGCCCCTGGGGGCTAGCCTTCGGGCGAGATGGCCCCTGACTCGGCCGACGCGGCCCTGGAAACGATCCTCGACGAGATCGAGGACCCTGGCGCGATCGCCGCCACCGACGGCCGGTTGCCGGGGCGGCGCGGCCTCGCCACCCGGACGCGCCTGCTCCAGTGCACCGCCGAGCTCCTGGCTTCGACGGCGTGGCGTTCGATCAAGGTCATCGACATCGCCCGCCAGGCGGGGACGTCGCCGGCCACCTTCTACCAGTACTTCGAGAACGTCGAGCAGGCCATCTTGGTGATGGCCGAGGAGCTCATGCAGGGGGCGGGCACCCTCGCCGAGCTGGTCGACGGCGACTGGTCCGACGACGCCAGCTGGGACACGGCGCGACGGGTCGTCGAGGGGTTCATGGCGTACTGGGATGCCAACCGGGCCGTGTTCCGGGTGGTCGAGCTCGCCACCGAGGAAGGTGACCTGCGCTTCCAGGGCCTGCGGGTGCGCGCCCTGAACGCGGTGACCGTCACCTTGGCCCGCGTCATCGCGTCGGGCACCCCCAACCGGAGCCCGGCGGGAACCGACGCCATGGCAGTGGCGGCCACGCTCATCTCAATGCTCGCCCACGTGGCCGCGCATCGGTACGGGTTCGAGTTCTGGGGGATCCGGACCACGGCCATGGTCGACACCCAGGCGCGCGTGTTGCACTGGGCGGTCACGGGCCGACCGGCACCGGCGAGCACCGACGGAGCTGCGGTGGCGGCGCCGCGCACCGGACCGGTGGTGGGCGGCGGTGCGGCCCAGACCCGGGTCGGCCAGGCCCGACAACGACCGGGGCCCGACGCGCCACCCCGACGGTCATCTTGACCTGAGTCTCGTTGACCTGAGTCTCGGTCTATTTGACCGCCACGGGGTTGAGTGGAGAGCCACACCCGTTGGTGAAGGGCAACGGTGTGGCATCGAGGAGGAAGGTGTACTGGCCGTCGGCGGCGCAATCTGCGGCGAGCTCGTCGAGCATCCAGTTCTGGCCCTGGGTCATCCCCATCTCGACGATGTGGAGGAGATGGACGGGAAGGTAGACCTCGGCGTCCTCGCAGGGGATCACCTCGAGCGCCATGGTGTCGGTGGCGATCGCCGCCACGTCACGGGCGTGGAACCACTCCGCCGTCGCCATCGACAATCCCGACGACAGGCCCATGTAGTGCATGACGTCTCCGAAGCGGAGCATGTTGGGAAGGGGGACCGTGGCCCCGCCGGCGGGAAATCGCTGCGGCATGCAGAGATGGGTCATCTGGCCCGTGCGCACCAACACCACGTCACCGGGCTCGACGCTCACCCCCGCCAATGCGCACGCCGCGTCGAGGTCCGCGGGTGTGATGGCATAGCCACCCTCGAGGACGTCGGTCTCTTTGGCCCGGGCCACGTCGAGCAGCACTCCCCGGCTGACGAGTGAGTCCACGAGGTGGATGCCCAGACGGCTCGCGCCCGCCGAGTTCACCGCCGTGGCCGGATACCCGTTGTAGAGCGTGCCGCGGTAGCTGACATGCGCGAGGCCGTCCCAGTGGGTGGCGCACTGCAGCGGCATCACCACGACGTCCTCGTTGGCACAGATCCAGTCGGTGTCCTCGGACAAGGGCACGTTCACGTACGACATGGTCCGGACCGGGTTGAAGCGGCCCGGCACCACGCCCTTCTGGATGCCCTCCGCCTCGGACAGGGCCAGGCCCATGGGAAACACCCGGCCCGTCCGGACACAGCCGGCGGCGCGCCGACGCACCTCGTCGGTGATGAAGTTGAGGGTCCCGAGCTGGTCGTCGTCTCCCCAACGACCCCAGTTCCTCACCCTGCCGGCGATCGTCGAGAATTGCTCGGAGGCACCCATTGTGGCCGCACGATAGTGCCTCGGGCCGTGTTGACGAGTCGGCCCGGGCCCGGCTCCAGGCACGGAAAACCCCTGGTCGCCGGTCCCCCACGGTCGTAGACTGAACCCCGTCTCACGAGTCACGAGACAGCGTCACGACGGACGAGGAGGTGTGCCGGTGCGGATCTCAACCCTCCTTGCTGGTAAGGGAGACGCGGTGGCCACGATCACCGCGCAGATGACGGTGACCGAAGCCGTGGACGCGCTGCGAGCCCATGGCGTGGGGGCCTTGGTGGTGTCCTCGGACGGCCAGCACATCGATGGGATCGTCTCCGAGCGCGACATCGTGCGCGGCCTCTCCGGCCAGCTCGGGGCGCTCCTGACCGAACCGGTCCGGGCCATCATGACCTCGACGGTCTTCACCTGCTCGCCCGATGACGACGTGGAGTCCCTCATGGCGGTCATGACCCAACGCCGGATCCGACACGTCCCGGTGGTGCAAGACGGGGTCCTGTGCGGAATCATCAGCATCGGTGACGTCGTGAAGAGCCGGATCGACGAGCTCGAGAAGGACCGCAAGGAGCTCGTGGAGTACATCAACGCCCGTTGAGGCACGCCTGCGTACACTGGCTCGTTGCCCGTCTCGTTCCGACCTCTCCAGCGCGCCGACTTCCCACTCCTGGCGAGGTGGTTGGCGCTGCCCCATGTGTCGCCGTGGTGGTCTGACGAGCCGACGGTCACCGCGCTCGAGGCCAGTTACGGACCATCGGTCGACGGCACCGACCCGACCGAGGCCTTTATCATCGAGCTCGAGGGCCGACCCGTCGGGTTCATCCAGCGCTACCGGCTCGACGACTATCCGGCGTGGTGCGCAGCCCTCGAGATCGAGCGGGCCGCGGGGATCGACTACATGATCGGCGTGGCCGAGCTGACCGGCGTCGGCCTGGGCCCGGTCATCGTGGACTCGTTCACTGCGCTCACCTTCGAGCGCTACACAGACATCGAACGGATGGGCGTGGCGGTCCAGCAGGCGAATCACCGATCGTGGCGGGCGCTCGAGAAGGCCGGCTATGACCGCATCTTCGAAGGGATGATCGACTCCGACGACCCCAGTGACGCCGGCCCGAGTTACGTCTACGTCCGGGCTCGCTGAGAACGCCGTCAGGCGAGTGCCGACTCTGTCGTAGATCCCACCCAGGAAGCTGATGGGCGTCACCACAGACACCGATGTTCCCGAGGTCGTCACGTACCAACAGGCATCTCGAAGGCCGTGGTTCTTCACCGACCCGTACGTGCCGGCGGGGAGCTCCTGCGCGAAGACGCGGCGCGGGTGAAGCAGAGAACGGCGTCAGGCCACCCCGGGTCGGACCACCCGTCCGGGCAGGTTCTCGGTGAGCACCTCGCCATCGCGCACGATCGGCACACCGTTCACGATCGTCCACGAGATGCCCCGGGGTCGGGCTGAATAGCGGGCCTCACCGCCGGGGAAGTCGTTGACCTGCTTCTTGGACTCGAGCTCGATGGTGTCGGGGTCGAAGATGAAAGCGTCGGCCCAGTGGCCGGGCAGAAGCATGCCCCGGCCCTCGAAACCGAGCAACGCCGCGGGGACCTGGGTCAATTGGCGAATCCCCTCCTCGAGGCTCCACAGCTTGCGGTCGCGCACCCAGAAGGCCAAGAAGGCCGTCGACCAATCCGATCCGTCGTCGCGGTCGAGGTGGGCCCCGCCGTCGGACACGCCGATGATCATGGCGGGATGGCTCTGGCCATGGGCCACGGCCTCCTCCCACGCCCGACTCTTGTTGACGTACCGGAAGACGGTGTGGAGGTCTTCATCGAGCGCCAGGTCGAGCAGCACGTCGGCCGGCTCCTTGCCGAGCTCGGTGGCGATGTCGGCGATGGTGCGGCGGACGAACTTCTCGTTGTGGGCCTTGGCCACCTCATCGACCTCGACGACGCTCCACCGTGGCGGCGGCAGGGTCGACCCCTTGGCACCGTCAGTATTGGGATGCTCGACGGCGTGACGCATCTCGTTGCGCGCCGCGCCGTCTCGGAGGATGGCGAGACGGTCGTCGCGGCTCACGCCCGGACCCACTGCCTTGTGCCACGACGGCACGCCTTCGTAGAGGTTGGTGCCGGTCTCGATCCGGAAGTCACGGTCAAAGGGGTGGTTGCGCAGCAACGAGAAGATCCCGACCCCCTGGCGGCCCACCTCTTCGATCCACTGCGACACCTGCTCCCATTCCGCCCCGGGGACGTCCACCTTGGAGCGGCCCCCCAGCCCCTGGAGGATGATGGGCAGTCGGCTGAGGGTCCCCAGACGAAAAAGCAGGTCCTTGTCGGATTGGTCGAGCCCGCCAATGGCGCTGCGATGGAGGTAGCTGATCGACCCCCCATTGTGGCGACCAGCCTCCGCACACAAGACCTCGAGCTCGGTCATCGACGCGAAACGACTGGGGACGGGGCGGTCGTCACCGTCAAGCTGGGTGGGGCCGTGAGAGGACGAGAAGCCGGCCGCGCCAGCCTCCATGGCCTCGGCCACGATCCGGCGCATGTGCTCGACCTCGTCGTCGCTGGCCTCGCGCTCGGACCCCGCTTCGCCCATGACGGTGCGCCGCACGGCGGAGTGTCCGACGTAGCAGGCCATGTTCACGCCCAGCTTCCCGTGGCGCGAGGCGAGGAACTCGGGAAACGACTCGAAGTCCCACTGCACCGCGGACAATGCCACGGGTGACATGCCCTCGACCTTGGCGAACATCCGGGCCAGATAGTCGCGCTGATCGGGTCGGTTGGGGGCCACGGAGAATCCGCAGTTCCCCGCCAGCACGGTGGTGACGCCGTGGTAGCACGACGACGTGGCGTGTGGCTCGAAGGTGAGCTGCGGGTCGTAGTGGGTGTGGGCGTCGACGATCCCCGGCGCCACGTGCAACCCGTCGGCGTCGATGACCTGATCGGCGTCGGAAGGATCGACGAATCCGACCTTGGCGATGCGCCCGTCCTTCACGCCGATATCGCCGCGCCTGCGGGCAAGCCCGGTGCCGTCGACCACGATGCCGCCCATGATGGCGAGGTCGTAGGTGCTCACGTGCCGCTCCTTACACCGGCCCTTCGACCGGTCCTCATCCCGGCCTTGCGCCGGTGGTCGTCGAGCTCAGCCGGTCCAGACGATCGACTGCAGCTCCGAGTACGCCTCAAGGCCGTAATCGCCCCCGTCGCGCCCGACGCCCGACATCTTGAACCCGCCGAAGGGCGCCTCGTGGTTGCGCTGGGCGGTGTTGATCCCGACGTGGCCGGCCCGCAGTTTCTGGGCCACCTCGAAAGCCCGGGCGGTGTCACCCGAGAAGACGTAGTCGTAGAGCCCGAAGTCGCTGTCGTTGGCGATGGCGATGGCTTCGTCCTCGTCGTCGAAGGGGATGACCACCAGGACAGGGCCGAAGATCTCTTGACGGGCCACGGCCATCTCGTTGTCGGCGACGAACAGCGTGGGCTCGATGTAGAAGCCGCGATCCATATGAGCGGGGCGACCGCCCCCGGCCACCAGCCGGGCGCCCTCGTCGCTTCCGGTGGCGATATGTCGCTCCACCCGGTCTCGCTGAGCGGCGGAGATGAGCGGGCCCACGATCGTGTCGAGCTCGGTGGGGTCTCCCACCTTGAGCGCCCCGGCGTAGCCACGCAACATCTCGAGAACGTGGTCGAACACGGGTCGCTGGACGATGGCCCGGGTGGGGGCGGTGCAGATCTGCCCGGAGTGAAAGCTCCACGTGGAGCCGATGCACCCCACCGCGGCGTCGAGTTTGGCGTCGTCGAAGACGATGCAGGCCCCCTTGCCGCCCAGTTCGAGCAGGAGGCGCTTCATGGTCCGTCCCCCCGCCGAGGCGATGCGTGTGCCCACCTCGGTGGACCCCGTGAAGCTGATCATGTCCACGTCCGTCGAATCGACCAGAGACGCGGCGGGCCCGGCGTCGGCGGAGTTCACGAGGTTGATGACGCCGGGTGGGAACCCCACCTGTTCGAGGATCCGCACCATCTCCACCACGGTGAGCGGATCCTGTGCGGCGGGCTTCACGACGACGGTGTTTCCCATGGCGAGCGCCGGGGCCACCTTGCCCGCCATGTTGACGAGTGGGAAGTTGTACGAGGTGATGCAGGCGACGACACCCACGGGCTGGCGTAGCGCCAATGCACTGATGAGCCCGCCGGGTGCGAGCGGTGTCGCCACCGCGACCTGCGGAGGAAGCGCGCGCTGGGCCACAGGACGAAGATCGAGCGAGTACCGCTCGAAACGACTGACGGCGATCGGAACTTGCAGACTCGATCCCACCGCGGCGGTGGCACCGGTCTCGGCGATCACCAGTGGCAGGAGCTCCTCGGCGCGTGCCGAGATGGCCTGGGCGGCGCGGGCCATGAGCGCGGCCCGTTCGGCGGGGGGTGTCGCTGCCCATCCCGGCAAGGCGTCGCGTGCCGCCGCCGCGGCCGCTTCGGCATCGGCCACCGTGGCGTTGGGGGCCTTGCCCACGACCTCCTCGGTGGCAGGGTTCACCACGTCGTAGGTGCCACCCGAGGCGTCGACCCATTTGCCGCCGATGAAGAGTTGGCTCTCGTCTCTGAAGCCAGTAACAGGCGTCCGGCCCATGGGCGCCGATGGTACCGGGTATCTGACATGCCGTCAGGTCCCAGGTCGGGCCCTTTCGGTACACAGCATCTGAGCCAACGTGGCGGCGTCAGGGGCGTTTGGGGCGCGACCAGAACGAGTCGAAGGTGTCGCTTCCGACATCCGGCGCGGCCGACACGCCGCCGATCTCGGACGGCGGTTCGATGTCGATGGACTCGGGCGCGGGTGCTTCTTCAACTTCGGGCGCCGCCTCGAACGCGGGCTCGGGCTCGAGTTCGAAGTAGGGCCGATGTCGGGCGCGACGAACGACCCTTGCGCAGCGCCGACCAAGAGGCGAGGCGCACCTCGTGACCCGATGGCATGTCTCCCCGGGCCCTTGGATCGCTGGCTGCGCAGATGGTCGAGAGCCACACCGGCCAGGATCACGAGGACGACGTCGAGCGGGATGCGATATGCGGTCTGGCCGAAGATGGCCACGGCTCGAGTCGACCGATGGCGCATCTGAGCTGGGCATTTCCCGTAGACGGTCCCCCGAGCGAATCTGACCTGCCGTCAGGTCGCTGCTACCGTGCCCCACGACACCCGGGGCTCCGCGGAGCCGAGCTTCGGGCCCGGACCAAGGAGGAACGTGCGATGAGCCCGGCAGTCGGCTTCCAGGACGCCACCGCCATCGCCGGCATCGCCCAGACGGCGTTTTCCAAGCACCTCGAGCCCACTGAAGCGGAGCTGGCGTGCACGGTGATCGTCGACGCGTGTGCGGACGCCGGCATCGACCCTTCCGAGATCAACGCCCTGTGCTCCTACACGATGGAGGCCACCGAGGAGGTCGACATCGTGCGCAACATCGGGTGCGGGGAGATCACCTTCTTCAGCCAGGTCGGCTACGGAGGCGGGGCCGGCTGTGGAGTCGTGGGCCAAGCCGCCATGGCCGTCGCCACCGGGCAGGCCGAGGTCGCAGTGGCCTGGCGTTCGCGCAAGCGGGGATCGGGGCCCCGCCCGTGGACGAGCACCTCGGTCCAGCTCCGTGTCCCAGGTGCCTGGACGCGACCGTTCGGGATGCTGCGGCCCGTCGACGAGATCGCCATGCTCACCCGTCGCTACATGCACGAGTACGGCGCCACGCGCGACCATCTCGCCAACGTGGCCATGGCCGTGCGCAAGCACGCCAACATGAACCCCGCTGCGATCATGCACGACAAGCCCATGAGCCGTGAGGACTACATGGCGTCGCGCTGGGTGTCAGAGCCCTTGTGCCTGTTCGACAATTGCCTGGAGACCGACGGCGCCCTGGCGTGCGTCATCGTCTCGGCCGAGCGGGCCCGGGACCTCCGTCATCCCCCGGTCTACGTCCATGCCTTCGCCCAGGGCCTGCCGCCTGAGCATCAGACCATGGTCAACTTCTTCAACGACGACCCGCTGACGGGCCCGGCGTGGGCGTGCGCCCGGCGGTTGTGGGCGAACGCGGCCTTCGGGCCCCAGGACGTGAACGTGGCGCAGATCTACGACGCCTTCTCGCCCCTTATCTTGTTATCGCTCGAGGGCTACGGATTCTGCAAGCGCGGTGAGGCAGGCCCGATGACCGAGGACGGCAACCTCGAATGGGAGAAGGGATCGCTCCCGGTCAACACCGCCGGCGGTGGACTCTCCGAGGCGTATGTCCACGGCTTCAACCTCATCAACGAAGGGGTCCGTCAGATGCGCGGCACCTCGACGGCACAGGTGGACGGGGCCGAGACCTGCCTCGTGACATCCGGGGAAGGCGTGCCCACGAGCGCCCTTCTCCTCCGGCGCTGAGCCGGCCTCGCACGGACAGAAGGACACGCTCGAGAGAGGGACGATGAGCCGATGAGCAATGCAGCAGCGTTCTCCGGAGGATACGTGGCCAACCTCGGCCCCTCCGAAGAGGGATATCTCATGCCGGCGGTCGACGAGGAGGGTGGCTTCTTCTGGGAAGGCACGCTGGTCGGTGAGTTGCGGATCCAGGTGTGCAACACCTGCGGCAAACTCCGCCATCCCCCTCGCCCGATGTGCCCGTCGTGTCGATCGACAGATCGGGGCTGGAAGCAAGTCGCCGGCAAGGGCACCATCTGGTCCTTCGTCGTCCCCCACCCGCCGTTGCTCGAGCCGTACTCGAGCCTGGCTCCCTACAACGTCATCGTCGTCACCCTCGACGAGCATCCCACTATTCGTTTCGTGGGCAACCTCGTGTCGGGGCCCGAGGGCGAGCTGAATGAGATCGACCCCAACTCCATCCGCATCGGTGAGCCCGTCGAGGTCGTCTTCAAACGGTTCCGTCGCGCCGACGGCAGCGCAGAGGCGCTCCCGTTCTGGGTGCGGGCCTGAGCAGGGTGATTCCCAGCACGGGCTGAAGCCCGTGCGTGCCAAGGCGTGGCTCAGTCGAGCCATTGGCGTAGTCAGAGAGACGCGCAGGCCCTGATGGCGGCGTCAGCGGCCGCCTCGGTGGCGACCATGGCTCCCTCGGCCAGTTCGGCCATGGCCTCGACGCGTTCGGGGTGCTCGGCGAAGAACCGTTCGATGGCCTCGATGTTGGGTGACCCGTCCATGTTGGAGAGACCGAACACCTCCTCGTCGACGCTCCCGTCGCTGGCCCGGTCGCTGATGACCCGAAACACCGACCAAGGGATGTCGCGCTGTTCGCACAGTGATGCGATGGCAGCGGTCTCCATGTCTAGCGACACCACACCACGGGCGCGCAGGGCGGCGATCTCGTCGAGGTCGGTGATGAGGGTGTCGGTGGTCCACATCGTTCCCTTCGGCGAGCCCTCTCCCAACGGTGCCGGGCGATACTCGGTTCCCGTGGCGCCGTTCACCACGACCTCGGGGAGGATGAGTGTCCCGATGGGCGTCTCGTTCTCGACCGCACCGGTGATCCCGACGACGACGACACGCTCCACCGCCACGACGTCGAGAAGCCGGGTCGTTCCCGCCCTTGCCAACTCGGGGCCCATCCCGGTGACGATGCCGACCACGTTGCGGTCACCCAGGGCCCCGACGTGCGCGCTCGCACCACCGATCGATGTCTCGGTCAGGTCCAGCTTCGAGATGAGCGGCTCGAGTTCCATGGGCATGGCGCAAATGAACCCAATCTGCGCAGTCGAGGTGGGTTCTGCGGCGGAGATCATGGTCAGAGCCTGCCTCAAGGCAAGCCGCCGGAGCTAACGTCAACCCGCACCGCGTCAATGCACGAGGGAGAGGATGAGTCCGGCTTGGCCGAGGTGATAGGTCACCATGATGCCGAGCTCTGCGGCCCGGAAGGGGCGGACGAATCGATTCCAGGCGATCATGGAGTCCGACAATACGAACAACGCCGCCCCCACCCCGGCCGCCACGTTTCCCGTCGCCAGGGCCGTGGCGAGCATCATCGAGATCACGACGATGTAGAGCGCCACGGGAAGCCTCAGCTCACGGTGATCTCCGAGCGCGCCGAGGATGCGGCGGGCGACCGGTGCCACGAGGACGACCACCACGGCCGCGGCAATGGCGAGTGCGACACCGGCGGGGCCCTTGGTCCAGAATCCGCCCACGTAACAGACGTGGCCGACGAGGAACGCGGCCAGGCCGGCCACGAACATGTCGGTGGGAAGCATGAGAAAGACGTCTCCGGCCAGCGAAAAGAAGAGGGCCGCTACGAACCAGACGCGCCGGGCCCCCGCGTCGGGCATGGGAGTCAGAGCGAGCGCCACGGCGATGAGTGCCAGGATGGTAGTCGGCTTGCACACGTATTCGAGGACAGCGTTCTTGCGTGCCTTGGCCACCCAGTCGCCGACTGCGAACACCCCCGCCACGGCGATGAGGGCGATCGCCGGAGCTGTCACGGTGCGACGTCCTCGACCGGCCCGACACTCACCGCGGCGCCGACCAACCGATCGGGCCGAGCTTCTGGGCCAGCGCCGCCATCGCCGACTTCTCCCGCTGCCACACCTCCGCGACCCGCGTCGCAAATCCCTCTCGCAGGAGCGCCTTGTTCGCCATCAAGGCGTCAATGTCGTGCGCGGCGAGCGCTGCCGCCATCGCCAACGCCCGGACGAGGGCGTGGCCGACGGGAGCCCGGGCAAAGGCGAACCCGGTGGCGACAGCGTCCTCGGCATTGATTGCCGAGCCCGAGAGCATCATCCACGACGCCTGTTGGGGACCGACGCGCTGAGGAAGGAGCCAACTGCTCCCTGCTTCGGCGCAGGTCCCCAAGGAGATGAAGGGCATACGGATCTCGGCCGCTTCGTCCACCACCACCAGGTCGCAGTGCAAAAGCAACGTCGCGCCGAAGCCAACGGCCAGCCCGTTCACCGCAGCCACGAGGGGTTTGGGGAACCGGACCAGGCAATCGAGCAGGAGGTCGAAGTCGACACCGAGCTCGGCACTGCCACCGGGACGGCTCATCTCGTTGAGATCCACTCCCGCCGAGAAGGCCCGGCCCTTCCCCGTGAGCACGCACACCGCTACTCCGGGGTCGGCGGCCGCGGTCTCGAGCACTGTTCTCAGAGCCCGGTAGCCCTCGGCCGTGAACGCGTTGAGCTTGGAAGGTCGGTCCAACACGAACACGCGCACCTTGTCGTGATCCTCGACAGACACCGCATATGGCGAGGTCGACTCGCTCACTCGTCACCCTCCTGGCCGCTCGTCGCCTGCATAAGCTAGAGCGTCCAGGCTCTCGAGACGCAGGAGAACCCGTGCGGACACCAAACCCGTCGAGGACACGAAGGACATGACCGCAGAACAGAGCGCGCTGCCGACAGCCGACGACGTGCTCGTTGATCGTCCCCGACCCGAGGTGGCGTTGGTCACGCTCAACCGTCCCGATCGGCTCAACGCCCTTACATCGGAGATGCTGACCCACATCTACGCGGTCCTCGAAGATCTCGGCCGCGATGCGACCTGTCGGGTGATCATTGTCACCGGCGCCGGTCGGGGGTTTTGTGCGGGCGATGACCTTCGCGACTATCACGCCCCCGATTGGGTGCCGACCGACGTCGGCCCGTTCCATTCGCACATGTACCAACAGAAGTACGTGGCCGAGCTCGTCCCTCGCATGCGGGCCCTCCCCCAGCCCGTCATCGCCGCGGTCAACGGGCCCGCCGCGGGCGCCGGTTACGCACTCGCCCTGGGCGCTGATCTTCGCCTGGCCGCGGCATCGGCGGTGTTTGTCGACGCCTTCGTGAAGATCGGCGCGTCGGGTGCCGAGATGGGTCTGAGTTGGCTGCTCCAGCGGATCGTCGGTGCGACGCGCGCTGCTGAGCTCATCCTGACCGGACGCCGGGTGGACGGTGACGAGGCGGCCCGGATCGGGCTCGTCTTGCAGACGGTCCCCGACGCCGAGCTCGTCGACGCCGCGTTGGCTCTAGCCGAGCAGATCATCGTGAACACGCCCATGGGGACGTGGATGGGAAAGGCCACGTTGTGGTCGAACCTGGAGATCTCGAGTCTCGACGCGGCCATCGACCTCGAAGCCCGCACGCAGATCCTGACCCTTGGAACCGAGGACGCCCGTGAGCAACTCGCCGCGTATCGAGAAGGTCGACCCGCCCGTTACACCAACCACTAGGACCTGCGACCCAACGAAGTTCCTGCCCAGCCTCTTCTGAGACTCGAGACATCAACAAACACGCAACGAGTTCGATATGAGCTCGGCGAAAGAGGCCCAGAGCTAGGCTCGTCTGCTGTGAGCGACACCTCGCAAGGCGAGGGTTGGTGGTTGGCATCTGACGGGAAGTGGTATCCACCCCAAGTTCACCCTTCGGTGACCCAAGCTCCACCCCCACCGCACGCGGCACCACCATTGGGCACCCCGGTGCCTTCTTACGGTGCCGCCCCTCCCCATAGCGCCGCTCCCGGCTCTCCCGCCGCGCCGGGATACACCGCTCCCCCGGGATACACCGCTCCGCCTGGATATCCGGAACAGCTTGGGTACGCCACGCCGCCTGGGTACGCCACGCCGCCTGGGTACGCCACGCCGCCTGGATATACGGCACCGCCGGGGTACGGCGCACCTCCTGCATACGGAGCACCTCCTGCATACGGAGCACCTCCTGCATACGGCGCACCGCCTGCATACGGCGCACCGCCGGGATTCGGTGCCCCTCCCGGATACCCCATGCCCGGATACGGGCCCCCGCCGGGGTTTGTGACGTCGGGTGCGAACATCCGGATCGACCCGATCGTGCATGTCACTCTCGCCCCGTGGTG
>Ga0307373_10003357_pt1 | contig 27888 bp, 25 predicted proteins | sample OX2MG_FD_202534 | JGI IMG/M metagenome (GOLD analysis project Ga0307373, IMG submission 202534) | Soil microbial communities from Risofladan, Vaasa, Finland - OX-2 | ecosystem: Environmental > Terrestrial > Soil > Coastal area > Acid sulfate soil | place: Finland: Risofladan, Vaasa | collected... | reverse complement strand
GCGTCGCGCATCCACTTCTCGAGCAATAGCCGGCGCGAATAGCCGAGCGGTCCCAGCAGCTCGACCGCCTTTTGGGTGATCAGGGTAACCGCCAGACCCGCCTTGGCTTTGGCCATCGACGCTTCAAGGCTGTTATGCCGCCCCGCGTCGAGCATCCAGGCGGCCCGCCAGGTCAGCAGCCGCGCCGCCTTGAGCTGCACTTCCATCTCGATAAAATCGCGCTCCGCGGCGGTCAGTCGATGCGCCGCGTTGCCGTAACGGACCGCAACCTTCTGCTCCTTCAGGAAATCGCGCACGAACTCGAGCGCCGCACGCCCCACCCCAATCGCCATCGCCGCAACGATCGGCCGGGTAGCGTCGAACGTCGCCATCACATCCTTGAAGCCGCGCTCGCGGTTGACCTCGGGCGTGCCCAACAGATGGTCGAGCGGAACGCGACAGTTGTCGAACACGATCATCGCAGTATCCGAGGCCCGGATGCCGAGTTTGTTCTCGACCCGCGCCACGGTCATCCCGGACGTGCCGTGCGGGACCACGAACGACTTGATTCCGGCGCGCCCGGCCTGTTTGTCGACCGTCGCCCATACCACGATGAAGCCCTCGGACTTCTCCGCCGCCATCTGCCCCGAGGTGCAGAAGATCTTGGTTCCATTGATCACCCATTGATCGCCGTCGCGCACCGCGGTGGTGGTAATCGCTGCCGAATCCGAACCGCAGCCCGGTTCGGTTATCGCCATCGCGCCCCACTTGGGCTTGCCGCCGCGAAACGGGCCGAGGAAACGCTGCTTCTGCTCGGCGGTCCCGGCGGCTGCGACCGCGGCGCCGCCCAGCCCGGCATTGGGGATCGACAGGAACAGTCCCGCGTCGCCCCAGGTCAACTCCTCGGTGGTCGCGATGGTGTAGAGATTGCGCGCCGCCGACGCGCCGCCAGCCGACGCTTTGCTCGAGCGTCCGCCGGGCTGAAACTCCGCCGCGGTGCCGGCCGCCGCCCACATCGCCTCGAAGAACTGCCACGGCTTCTCATGTTCGCGCTCGTCGTACTCGCGCGAAATCGGCCGCATCATCTGCTCGGCGACGGCGTGGTAGAGATCGAGGCGCTCGCGGGTCTGCGGTTCGAATTCGAAATCAATCATGATCAACCTCCGTGCGCGCGACGCTTCAGACGATCGCCAGCCCTTCCATCGCGGCGATACCGCGCGCGTTGCGCAGCCACAGCTCGACCGGATGCTCGCGGATGTAGCCGTGGCCGCCGAGCACCTGCAGCGCGTTGTCGGCGACCTTGAGCGCCGCCGCGGCGGCATAATGCTTGGCCAGGTAGCTTTCGGTAACCGCGTCCTCGCCGCGATCGAGATGCCAGGCCGCTTCCCAGGCCAGCAGCCGCATGGCGTCGACCTCGATCGCCATTTCGGCGAGCATGAACGCGATTGCCTGCTTGGTTGCGATCGGTACGCCGAAGGCGCGGCGTTCGCGGGCGTAATCGCGCGCGTACTCGAACGCGGCGCGCGCCAGCCCGGCCGCCATCGCGACCGTCGCCACCCGCATCTGGCTCACCAGCCGGCCGAAGTTGATGCCGCCCTCGCCGCCCAGCCGCGACTCGCCGCCGACCCGGCATCCGGCGAGCTTCAGCTCGTAGGTTGCCAGCCCCTTGAGCCCCATGTTTTTTTCCGGCTCTGAAATTTCAAGCCCGGTCGCGTCGTGCGCGACGATGAAGCCTGACACCGCCGGCTCCGCCCCGCCGCTGTTGGCATAGACCAGGATATGCTCCGACTCGCGCGCCAGCGGGGCGAAGCATTTATCGCCGTTAAGCATCCAGCCGTCGCCATCCCGACGCGCTTGCGTCGCGATCGAATTGAGGTCGAAGTCGAAGCGCGGTTCGATTATCGCCGCCGCGCCGGGAACGAAGTCCTCGCCGGCCAGCCGCTTCAGATGATGCGCGCGCTGCTGCGGAGTGCCCATCTCCATGATCGGGAAGGCCAGCAGTCGCGGCGCGCTCAGATGAGCCGCCAGCGCGAGATCGCCCCACGCCAGCTCCTCGGCGATTATCGCGCCGGTCAGCGCCGAGCGCGGACTTCCGTCGCCGCCGTACTCCTCCGGGAGCCAGGTGCGCACCAGGCCGAGTTGCGCCGCCTTGGCTAGCAGCCCGTCCGGAATCGCTGTGCCCTCGTCGACCGCGCGGGCGGCCGGCCGCAGTTCGTCGCGGGCGAAAGCGCCGACCGTCTCGCGCATCATCTGCTGTTCTTCCGTGGGCTCGAAGCTGATCATGTGACCTTCAAGCGATGCTTTAATTTATGTCGTCTTGCCATTAGGTGGCTCGCGCCGCAGGCGCTCTTTCTCGCGCGGGCGGCGATATTTCTTCTCGTCCTCGTGAGTCTGCGCCGGCGGCGGGATCGGCTTGCGGACCCGGCCGCGCGGCGAAGTGGCGCGCCGCTTCCTAGCGCTCGGGGCCATCGACAAAACCGACGAAACTCAGTTGCAGGCCGCCAACCCGGCCGTTGGCGGCGCGGCGCGAAAAGAACCGTTCCGACGCGCAGCGCGTGCATGGCCCGACCGTGCTGATCGAGGCCGGGTCGAGGCCTCCTGCGATCAGTTGATCGGTCAGGATGCCGCGCAAATCGATCATCGCCTTACCCGGCCGCCCCGGGCCGATCCGCGCGCGCGATTCGGGCCACGCCGCGGCAAAGCGTTCGCCCAGTTCTGCATCCACCTCGTAACAGCAGGGGCCAATCGACGGTCCCAGCGCGGCCACGACCCGTTTGAACTCGGCCCCCGCCGCGGCCATCGTGCGGAGTCCCACGCCCGCGAGGCCGGCGAGCGTGCCGCGCCAGCCGGCGTGAAACGCCCCGGCGACCCGCCGCTCGGCGTCGACCATCAGGAGCGGAACGCAGTCGGCGGTGAAAATTCCGAGCGCCACGCCCGCCACCGTCGTCACCATCCCGTCGCCGGCCAGCCGCGCGCCAGCGTAATCGGGTCCGATGATATGAACCTCGCTACCATGAACCTGGTTGAGCAGTGCGAGCTGCCGATACGACGGCATCGTCCGCCGCGCGCGCGACCAGTTGAGCGCCACCGCCTGCGAATCGTCGCCGACCTGGCGCGACAGGTTGAGCGCCGCGAACCGGTTTTGACTGACGCCGCCGCGGCGGCCGAAAAATCCGTGCCCGAGACCCGTCGCAGTCCAGGCGCCGGGGGCGCGGAGCATTTCGACTGTTAACTCGCGATCGACGATATTTTCCAAGTCGGTTGTCCAGCGTTTCGAAGATAACTTATAATTGAATACTTTGGAATTTGACGTTTCAGGCATCCTATGAACGGTTATCAATATCTTATCGCCCGCAACCGCCTGATGCTCCGTCTCGAGGACGACCTCAAGCGGCTGGCCGACCTGCCCCGCGAGCGGCGCGAGGCCGAACAAAAACGGCTCCAGGCGGAATTCGATATCCGGCTGCGCGAGCTCTATGGGCAGGTGACCGACGAGTATCCGGGCGAGCGGCGCAAGAAGGCGCGACCGCTGGGCGATTCACGCCAGGGGTGAGCCTGATTGCAGCGCTCGATCCGTATCCGTGGCGCGCGCACCCATAATCTGCGCAATCTTTCGCTCGATATCCCCCATGGCAAGCTGACCGTCGTCACCGGCGTCTCGGGATCGGGGAAATCGAGCCTGGTTTTCGACACCCTCTATGCCGAGGGCCAGCGCCGTTACGTACAGAGCCTTTCGACCTACGCGCGGCTGTTCCTGGAACGGATGGACCGGCCCGACGTCGACGCGATTTCAAACATCCCGCCGGCCTTGGCGCTGCGCCAGAAAAACACCATCCGCAACGCCCGCTCGACGGTCGGCACGGTCACCGAGGTCAACGATTACCTGCGCCTGCTGTTCGCGACCATCGGCGTGACACGCTGTCCGCAGTGCGGAATCAAGGTGATGCGCGACAGCGTCGACAGCGCCGCCGCGCGGATTCTCGGCCAGGCCGGGCTCTATGTCTTCACCGCGCCCTTCGCGCTGGGCTCGCGTACCACTGGCGAGGCCGCCGCTTTCCTGGTCCAGAACGGCTACCATCGCCTGTTTCACGACGGCGGATTCGTCGAGACGGCGGATTTTGCCGCACCGGACGGTGCGCCGGTCGAACACCTGATGGTGGTGGTCGATCGCGTCAGCGTCGAGGGCGGCGCGGTCGAGGAGCGGGTTCGCGAGGCGCTCGAGAAATGCTTTTACCTCGGCGCGGGGCGGGCGCGAGTGCTGCGCGTGGCGCGCGACGACGGCCGGATGGCGACGCTGGGCGAGTTGAACTTCGACCGCCGCTTCAACTGCTCGCAGTGCGGCAGCGCCTTCCCCGATCCCTCGCCGGCGCTGTTTTCCTCGAACAGCCCGATCGGTGCCTGCCCGGAATGCGAAGGCTTCGGCCGCACCGTCGAGCTCGACCTCGACAAGGTGATTCCAAATCCCCGCCTGTCGCTGACTCAGGGTCTGGTGGCGCCGTGGCGCACGCCGGCCTATCGCGAGATGAACGACTGGATGCTGAAATGCGCGCGGCGCGCGCATGTGCGGCGCAACGTTTCCTATCGTGAGATGAACGACGAGGAGCGCGCCTGGCTGCTCGACGGGGAACCCCACGAGGGCGAGGAGCCGCCCCGGCATGACCACGATCGATGGCCCGGGGTGCGCGGTTTCTTTCGCTGGCTCGAAGGGCGCCGTTACAAGACCCACGTCAGAATCCTGCTGGCCCGCTATCGTCGCTTCGTCACCTGCCCGGTGTGCGGCGGCGCCAAGCTCAAGGGCGAAGCGCTCAACGTCAGGATCGGCGAGCTGACTTTTCCCGCTGTCGGCCAGATTCCGGTGCGCGATCTGAGCCGCTGGATTGCCGGCCTCGCCGCAGTCGCCGCTATCAGGCGAATCGCCGGGCCGCTGTTGCGCGAGCTTGCCAACCGGGTCGAATATCTGAACGCGGTGGGGCTCGGCTATCTGACCCTGGAACGGCAGGCGCGCACACTGTCGGGCGGCGAGGCCCAGCGTATCCATCTGGCGAGCGCGCTCGGCAGTCTGCTGACCGGGACGCTCTATGCGCTCGACGAGCCGACGGTCGGGCTTCATCCGCGCGACGCGCGCCAGTTACTCGAGGTGCTGCGGCGGCTGCGCGATCTCGGCAATACCGTGGTGGTCGTCGAGCACGATCCGACGCTGGTCGGCGGCGCCGATCATGTGGTCGTGCTTGGTCCGGGCGGCGGCCGCGAGGGTGGCGAACTGGTTTACGCCGGCCGTCCGCAGGCGAGCGCGCTGCGCAACGTGCTGAGCGCGCCCGGGCGGGTGTTGCTGATGCGTGCGCTGGCGCGCGAGCGGCGCTTCGGACGGCGCGACCCGGCGGTGCGGATCGTGGGGGCGCGCGAACACAACCTGAAAGGCATCAACGTCGCCATCCCGCTCGGCCGCCTGGTATGTATCACCGGCGTCTCCGGTTCCGGCAAATCGACCTTGATCGAGGACGTGCTCTACAGCAACTGGCTGCGACACACGGGCGAGCCGGTCAGCGAGGTCGGGGCCTGCGATCGAATCGAGGGACTCGAAGCGATCGGCGACATGGTGCACATGGGCCAGGAGCTGCCGGCCCGTTCGATCCGATCGAACCTGGCGACCTATCTCAAGATCTACGACGACATCCGCAAACTGTTCGCGTCGACGCCCGAGGCGCGCCGGCACGGTATCACGGCGCGGCAGTTCTCTTTCAATGTGACGGGTGGACGATGCGAGCGATGCCGCGGGACCGGCACCGTCACGATCGAGATGCATTTCATGGCCGACCTCGAAGTGCGCTGCGACGACTGCGACGGCAAGCGCTTCCAGAGCCATATCCTCGCGATTCGACTGCAGAGCCGCAACATCAACCAGGTGCTCGATCTGACGGTCGATGAGGCACTCAAGTTTTTCGTTCGCCATGGCGCGATCGTCAAGCGCCTCGAAGCCCTGAGCTCGGTGGGGCTCGGCTATCTGCAACTCGGGCAGGCGACCCTGACCCTTTCCGGCGGCGAGTCGCAGCGCCTCAAGCTGGCGCGCTTTCTGCTCGCCGACCTCGAACCGACGCCCAAGGCGGCCGACGGCAGCGCCCGTCCCCGGATGTTTCTGCTCGACGAGCCGACCACCGGGCTCGGCTCGAGCGACGTGCGGCAGTTGCTGCGGGTGTTGTCGCGGCTGGTGCAGGAGGGCAACACGATGGTGGTGATCGAGCACAATCTCGAGTTCATCGCGCAGTCGGACTACGTGATCGACCTCGGTCCCGGCGGCGGTGACGAAGGCGGTCGCCTGGTCGCGAGCGGGACGCCGCTGGCAGTATCGAAATCGCAACGCTCCCATACCGGGCGCGAGTTGCGGCGGGTGCTGGGGCTGGGCGCCGCGGCGCCGCGCGTCGCACAACCCGAACTGCGGCGGGCGGCAAGGAGCTAGCGCGAGCCTCACCGGCGCGGCACAATCTGCACAGGGCTCCGCCAGAAAACGGAGCAGGGCGGTAACGCTATGCGGCTTCAACCGTCAGCGCTCAAACGTCTGCAAGGGTTCTTTCTGCGCTTGACGCGCCAGAGCTTCAGCCAGCTCGGCGTCGGTGACAACCGGATCGCCGAGTACGTCGCCGAAGTGCTCACCGAATTCGGCTTCTCGGATCGATGGTTGCGGATGCGGTCGGCCGACGGGCGCCGGATTACCAGCGTGGTCGAGATGATGGTCGCGCAGCTCGGGCCCGACTCCGAGCGTCGCATGCTGGACGAGCGCCAGTTCCGCAAGTACGTCGGCGATTACACGCTCTTCATGTCGGGCTTGTTCCGCGGCTTCGTCGAGCGCGGCGGCCATCTGCGCTACTATATCGACGAGGGGCGGCGCTCCTATGAAAAAGTATCGGCACTCGACGCGGCGCTTTATCGTCCCGACTTCCTGGTCTTCGAGGAGCTCAGCAAGGGCTTCGAATATTACTCCGGCGCGCTGGACTATATGCGCAAATGCTTCTTCGCGCCGGCGCCGCATGAGGATCCTTTCGCCGGATTCCTGCGCCAGATCGAGGGCTGGATACGGACCGGCCGGTCGGATAACTGACGTCCTTACCGCTCGCCTGGCAAGCCTCGCGCGGCTGGCCGCCGATGGCTGACGCGAGCGGCCGGGAGCGGCTCGATCAATACCTGGTACGGATGGGCTTCGCCGCTTCGCGGCGCGCCGCCCGCGAACTGGTCGACCAGCGCCGCGTCAGCGTCAATGGGCGGCGGCCGCACAAGGGCGACCTGGTGGGCGGCGACGATCGCGTCGAGGTCGAGGCCGACGCCCTGCCCCCTTTGCTGCTGCCCGATGCCGCCGTACCGATCGATTTAATTTACAGCGACGCGGCCGTGCTGGTCGTCAACAAGCCCGGCCTGATGCCGTGTCATCCGCTGCGGCGCGGCGAAACCGGCACGTTGATGAACGGCGTAGTCGCGCGCTTTCCCGAGGTCGCGGCGGCAGGTGAAACCGAGCGCGAAGGCGGCCTGGTCCATCGACTCGACAACGGCACCTCCGGAGCGATCTTGATCGCGCGCAGCCGCCAGGCGCAGGCGCAACTGCGAGGCGAGCTGCGCAGCGGGCAGGTCACGCGCCGCTATCGGGCGCTGGTGGCGGGAGGCATCGAAAATAATCTCGATATCGATGAACCGATTGGTCATCGCCGCGGCCGCTCGCGCCGGATGAGCGTCGCCTCGGCGCAAGGCGCGCGCCTTCGCGGCCATCCGCGCCTGGCCTCGACGCAGGTCGAGCCGCTACGTCGGTTCGGCGATTTCAGCCTGGTTGCGGTTTTCCCGCGCACCGGCAGCCGCCATCAGATCCGGGTTCACCTCGCCAACGCCGGCTATCCCATCGTCGGCGATACCCAATACGGCGGCCCGCCGGCCAGCGAGCTGCCGCCCGGCCGCTTCTGGCTTCATCTGGAGCAGATCGAGTTCGAATCGCCAGCCGGCGGACGAGTGATCGTCAAGGCCCCGCTCCCGGCAGAGCTGCTCGCGGTGCTCGAGTCGGTAGATGGCGCGACGGTCTAGCGGGTCAGTTACAGGTGCATTGCGAGCACAAGCGGAACACCACCGCCCGCGACGAGCTGAGCAGTGCGAAGCCGGAGATACCCTGCGCCTGCAGGCTCGGCAGGCCGGGCTGGGTTTGTCCGGCGGTCGTGGGCGGCGCCGGGGTCGGGAAGAAATGAAACACCGACGGCGGCACGTAGGCTGAGCTCGGCCGGCGATTGAAGTTGTAAGCGAGACAACTGTTGACTGCGGTCTGACGCGCCGCGAAGTAGGTCGGCGCCTGCACCTTCCCCATCCATCGCGTCGGCGAAGCGGCTCCGAAGCAGCTGCAATAGAACTCTCGGGGCGTCGGAGCCGGGGTCGCTTCCAAGCCGGTCGAAGCTCCTGGAGCCGGCGCCAGACGGGCAGCCGCAGGCGCCGCGACCGCCCCCGCGGCCGGCACCGCGCCCGGCGGCTGCGGCGGCGCGGGCAGCGGCGCGGGTGGCGCTCCGAGCTGCGCCCAGACGTTGGCGCGGCGGGGCGCCGGGGCAAGCGTCAGGATGGCAACGGCGAGCACCACCATCAGCAGGGGGATGATTCTGAAGCTGCGCACCCGATCTTATCCTCTCGACACTCGCCGCGTTGTCACGAGATGGCTATAATCCGGAACCTATCGGCGTCTTGCAAGCGCCTTCGATTCGCACCAATCGTGGCTGTGACGCGCAATTCTTGAGCGCAGGCCGGCGGATGACCATCTGGCAGAAACCGGACTGCCGACTTGAGACCGGCAGTTAGCTGGCTGACGACGGGAGAGGTTCTATGACCCGCAGGAAACGTTCTCGATGCGCAGCGATGGTGGTGGCGTTGTCGGTGAACTGGTGCCTGGTAGCGATCGCCGCGGCGCCCGCGGTACCCGGGGTGACGGTTCCGGCGCCACCGTCCGCGCAGACGGCGGTGAACGCGACGGTGGGACCATCGGCCGCGGACCAGTTCGAGCACGGCACCTCGGTGATCTCATTGCCCGCTATCCTGGGCAACCAATGGTCACCCAAGGAGCGGGTTTCGCCCGAATCGATCATCGATGAGCGGTTCCTGCGGACCACCGACAACACCGCCCATCGGCTCACCCTCAAGCAGGTGATCTACATCGCGCTCAGCAACAATCCGAGCGTGGCCGCAATTCGGCTGGGGCCGCCGAGCTCGACCGAGGGCGTGCGCAGCGCCAACGGCACCTTCGACCCCGACCTGCAGGCGACCGCCGATCAGATCAAGACCGTAATCCCGGCCACCACCTCGCTCGAGAGCGGCGGCGACGCGCTGTCGACCAAGAATTACGACTGGAACTTCTCGCTCATCAAGATTCTCGCTTCCACCAACGGCACGCTGACCGCGACCTTCAACAACAGCCGCACCATCAGCAACAACAGCACCCAGACCATCAATCCTTTTTACAACAGCACGCTGGGAGTCTCGCTGTCGCAGCCGCTGCTGAGGAATTTCGGCTGGCGATTCGCGACCCTGACCGTGCGGCTGGCCGAATCCGCGCAGAAGCAGGCGCAGTGGCAGATGGCGCAGCAGCTCGAAGATTTCGTCTCGCGGGTGGGCTCCGATTACTGGGGCGTGGTGCAGGGCGAGGAGAACCTGCAAGTCGCGCAGGAGTCCCTCAAATTCAACCAGGACCTGGTGCGCCAGAACCATATCAGCGTGCGGGTCGGGACCATGGCGCCGCTCGATCTGCAGGAGGCGCAATCCGCCACGGCCACCGCCGCGGCCAACGTCTATACCGCCCAGGCGCAGCTGAAAACCGCGCGCGTCACGCTGCGCCAGGACGTGATGCTCAACCCCGAGCATACTTTCCTGCCCGCCGAAGTGGAGCCGGCCGACCAACCGGTGCTGCCGGCGAAGGTCGACCAGAATGAGGAGCAGGCGCTCGAGACCGCAGTGCTTTACCAGCCTTCGCTGGGCGGCATGCGCGAGGCGATCCGGACCGCGTTGATGCAGGTCAAGTTCCAGGAAAATCAGTTGCTGCCGCAGGTCAACCTGTCCGCCCAGATTGCCAACACCGGGATGGCCGGGGATGCGCAATGCGGCGCGGTCTTCGGCTCGACCAGCCCCAATTGCTTCAACCCCAGCCTCTCCGGCGCGCCGCCGCTCAACGGCGTCAAGCTGCCGTTCGAGGGCGACTACGGCACGGTGCTCAACAAGCTGTTCAACTTCGGTTTCTACAACTACGCGATCATCTTCAATTATGAACGGCCGCTCGACAACGCGCTGGCCCGCTCCGCGCTGGCCCAGACGCGGGTCGGTTTCGAGCAGATCCGGATGCAGTATCGCGCGGCGCTGTCGCAGACCGTGGTGGCAGTGGAGAGCGCGTTGGCCAACCTTCATGCCGACCTGAAGCGGGTCGACGCTACCACGCAGGCCACCTACTATGCGCGCCAGGCGCTGCATGACGAGCAGGTGCGCTTCCGGGTCGGGATGGCGACCACCCACGACCTGCTGCAATACGAAAATTCGCTGGTCACCGCCGAGGGTCAGGAGGTGCAGGCCAAGGTCGATCTGATGAACTCCTGGCTCGCGCTGGAGCATGCCAAGGGCACCCTGCTGCGGTCTTTCGATGTGCGCTTCCAGGTCGTCAATCCGCAAGAACACCCCTGGTACGCGACTTTCTGACGTCGTCATGCGGGGGCTCGATATCGTCGTTCATCTGACGCTGCGCCGGGCGGCCGCGCTGATCTGTCTGCTCGGCGTGAGCCTGCTCGCGGGGCGTGGTTATTGTCAGGGGCCGTCGGGCCCGACCCCGGGCGCATCGCCGTCGCCGGCCGCGATCCTCGCGGCGCGCCCTGCCCTGGCGCCGAGCGTGGGCGCGCAGTCGCCGCCCGATGTAAACGTCAAGCCGTCGGCCGCAAACAATTTCCATGTCGACGACTCGGTCTTCTCGGTGCCGAGCGTCCTGCTGCATCAATGGTCGGTGGCCGAACAGATAATACCGGAAGGGATTATCAGCGAACCGTTTCTGCATACCGTCGATCTCGAAACCAGTTCGTTGACGCTCAAGCAGGCGATTTACCTGGCGGTCGAGAACAACCCGACCGTCAAGGCCGAGCAACTGGACCCGGTGGCGGGGAGCGAGGGGGTCAGGATGGCGTACGGCGCCTTCGATCCGGACCTGCTGGCGACCCTCGATGTCACCAAATCCGTCACGCCCGCACAGAGCACTATCGTCGCCCGCGGCGGCCGGCTCTCGACCAAGAACTACGACTGGAACTTTACCCTCAACAAGCTGCTGACCACGACCAACGGCGTCCTGAGCCTGCGCTTCGACAACGATCGGCAGGTCACCAATAACTTTTTCGTCACGATTAATCCGGCCTACAGCAGCTCGCTGACGATGTCCCTGAACCAGCCGCTGCTGCGCAACTTCGGCATGAGCTTCGCCACCCTGAACGTCCGCATGGCGGAGTCGGGCCAAATCCAGTCGCAGTGGAATTATGCCCAGCAGCTCGAAAACTTCGTGCGCCAGGTTGCCAATGATTACTGGAACGTGGTGCTCAACGAAGAGAACCTGCGGGTCGATGCGGAGGCGCTGAAGTTCGACCAGGACCTGGTGCGCCAGAATTCGATCAGTCTCAAGGTCGGCACGCTGGCGCCGATCGACCTGCAGGAGGCGCAATCGGCCGCCGCCACCACGCAAGCCAACCTCTACTCCGCCCAGGCGGGTCTCAAGACGGCACGCGAGGTTCTGCGCCAGGACGTGATGCTGAATCCAACGCATACTTTTCTGCCGCGCCGCATCGAACCGGCCCAGGCGCCGAATCCCGACGAGCCGGTTACGGTCGAAGAGGAACGCTCGTTGGAGAAGGCGGTGGAATACCGGCCGGCGCTGGCCGCGATGCGCGAGGCGGTGCGCACGGCGGAGTACCAAATCAGGTTCCAGGCTAACCAGTTGCTGCCCCAATTCGACCTCAACGCGCAGTTCGGCCTGAGCTCGCTCGGCGGCGATGCGCTGTGCGGCTCGGCCATCGGACTGCCGCCCTCGGAGCTCAATTGCATCAGCCCGCAGGAGCCGACCGGCGGCTTCATGCTGCCGTTCAGCGGCGCCTACGCGGCCACGCTCAACCGCATGTTCGGCACGCGCTTCTACAACTACGGGGTCCAGTTCGTGTTTGAGTTGCCGCTGGACAATGCGCCGATCAGGGCGGCGCTGGCCCAGGCCCGCATCGGTTATGCGCAGGCTCGGATGCAGTATCGCGATGAGCTTTCGCGGGTCGTGGTCGAAGTCGAGAACTCGCTCGCCAACCTGACCGCGGCGATTCGCAGGGTCAAGGCGACGCATGCAGCGACCGAGTATGCCCGCCAGTCGCTACACGACGAGCAGGTGCGCTTCCGGGTCGGGATGGCAACCACGCACGACCTGCTGCAATACCAGAACGCGCTGGTCAGCGCCGAGGGCCAGGAGGTGGTGGCCGACGTCGACCTCGAAAACGCCAAGGTCGAGCTGCGCCATGCGGACGGCACCCTGCTGGAGCGCTACCAGATCAAATTCCAGGTACAGAATCCGAAAGAGGCGCGGCCCTGGTACGCGATGTTCTGACGCCCCTGCCTCAGCGAATCCCCGCCGCGGCGGGCAGCGCGTCGAGGAAGACCTCCCGGCGCTCGAATTTCCAGCTCTCGCCGTAGCGCCGCAGACGATCGCGATAATGGCCGAGCGCGGCTAGCGCCGCCCGGCCGTCCTTGCAATGGTAGTAGGTGAAGTAGCAGATGCCGGTGGCGTGGTCGCCTTCGACCTGGAAGCTCAGGTTGCTGTTGTTATGCAGCACCTTGGCCCCGCCCAGCGACTCCTTGTAGAGGTCGACGAAACGCCTGAGCGCGTCGTGCCCGACATAATTCCCGAAGCGGGGACTGTCGAACGCCGCGTCCTCGGCAAAGCACTCCAGCCAGCCGGCGAAATCCGCGTGATCCAGCGCGATCGAGTAGCGGGCATAGAGCTCGCGGATCTCCTCGCGGTCCTGCCAGCTACAGGCCATGCTTGCCATGATTTCCCCCAAGCCGCCGATTGCGGCGGTGCCCCCGACGTTGAACCTAGATCACACCCGACTCACGCAGCCGCGCGACCTCCGTCCAATCGTAGCCCAGCATCTCGACCAGGATCTGTTCGGTATGCTCCCCGAGCTCGGGCGCGACGCCGCGCGACTCGCCGGGCGTGGCGCTGAACCGTATCGGCATCCCGAGCACTTTCATCGGACCGCGCCGCGGATGCTCGTAATCCACCACGTAACGGTTGGCGATCACCTGCGGATCGCTGGGCAGTTCGGCGATGGTGTTGACGATGCTGTAGATGAAGTCGCCGCCGCGATCGAGGATCTCGGTCCATTCCTGGCGCGGCCTGGTGGCGAAGGTCCGATCGAGAATCGCGTTGACCTCGCGCGCATGCTTGCCGCGCGACAGCATGTCGGCGTAACGCGGATCCTCGGCCAGTTCATCGAGCCCGACCGTGTGGCAGAAATCCTTCCAGTAGCGATCGGGCTGCAGCATGCCCAGGCATAGCCAGCCGCCGTCGGCGCATCGGTAATGATTCCACAGCGGATTGTAGGCCTCTTCGCGCGCGCGCCGCGGCATCTCCTGGCCGCCGATCAGCACCGAGGAGACGTTCAGTCCCTGTAGCGCCATCATCGAACCCAGGTGCGACGCGTCGACCTCCTGGCCGATTCCATAGCGCTCGCGGGCCAGCAGCGCCGTGATGACGCCGTAGGCCACCATGATGCCGCCCATCTGATCGGCGATGCCGCCGTAGATGTAGGTCGGCGGCGAATCGGGAGCGCCCACCGCGTTCATCACCCCCGAACGCGCCTGACCGAGATAATCGAACGATGGCCGGTTGCTTTCCGGTCCTTCCGGCCCATACCCCGAGGCGCTCGCATAGACCAGCCGCGGATTGTGCGCCCGCAGGTCGTCGTAGGCGAGCCCCAGCCGGGCCGCGACCCCCTGGCGAAAATTCTGGATGAAGACGTCGCTCTTGGCGACCAGTCGATAGATGATCTCGCGGGCTTCGGGATGCTTGAGGTTGAGCGCGAGGCTTTGCTTGTGGCGATTGTTGGTCTCGAAGTAGAAGCCGCCGGGCGAGAGCGCCCCGCTGCCACCCGAAAGCAGTCCGCGGCCGGGGTCGCCGCGCTCGGGCTCTTCGAGCTTGATCACCTCGGCGCCCAGGTCGCCCAGCATCGCAGTCGATACCGGTCCCTGCTGCCAGATCGTCCAATCGATGACGCGGATGCCTTCTAACGGCGCTTTCACGCCCCCGAATATAACACCATCGGATGGCGGTCGTGCATCCCGCCACAGCCCGGTTTTTTCGCTCCGGATTCAATCGCCGCGTCAATCGGCTATCATTGAGATGGCGATGCTGAACGCGCTGCTTAACTTCGTCTATCCGCCGAATTGCCCGGCCTGCGGCATCCGCCTGCCGATCGAGACCGAGCGCTGCATCTGCGCGGCCTGTATCGCAAAGATCGAGCGCATCGTGGAGCCGTTCTGTTCGATCTGCGGCGAACCGCTGCGCCCGGCCTCCATGGACGAGTCCGGCCAATGTCTGCGCTGCCGCGCTTCGGCCCGGCGGTTTCGCAGCGCGCGTTCGGCGGCCCGCTACGATCCGAGTTCGGAGGTCGCGCCGGGGGCGCTCGGCGTGATCATTCGCCGTCACAAGTACGGCCTCGATCAGTCGTTGACCCGCGCCATGGCCGAATGTCTCGGCGCTACCCTGCCCTACGTGCGCGGCGAGCATGATCTCGTGGTGCCCGTTCCGCTCCATCGCGCGCGCTTGCGCTGGCGCGGGTTCAACCAGGCTGCCCTGCTCGGTATCGAGGTGGCGCGTCGGCTCGGCTGCGCTTTCGACGCCGGCTGCCTGGAACGGGTGCGGGCCACGCCGCCGCAGACCGCGCGCGACCATGGCGCTCGCCGGCGCAACGTCCGGCGCGCCTTTCGCGCCATCGATCGCGGCCGCCTGCGCGGCCACCGCGTGCTACTGGTCGACGATGTGATGACCACCGGCGCCACCGCTGACGAATGCGCCGAGGTGCTGCTCGCCGCGGGCGCGCGTACCGTCGACGTCTTTACCCTTGCGCGAGCGCTGTGAGCTTCGCCGAGCGCGCAGACCACGATCGCCGCTTCGCCGGACGCGCGCCCGGCGCGCCCGAACCATTTTTCGATGAGATGCTGCCGTTGCTTGCGCGCGGGCTGGCCCTCGACGTCGCGGCCGGAACCGGACGCCACAGCCTTGCGCTGGCGCGCGCCGGCATGAAGGTGGTCGCGATCGATCATTCAGCGACGGCGCTCGAAACCCTGGCGCGGACCGCGCGCGCCGCGCGCCTGGCAATATGGCCGATCGTCGCAGAGCTTGAGAACTTCCCGATCGGTGCGGAACAATACGATCTGGTGGTGAATATTAACTTCCTGGACCGGACGCTGATGCCGGCTCTCAAGCGTGCGCTGAGGCCCGGCGGTCACATGCTTTTCGACACCTTCCTCGTCGATCAGGCCGCGCTCGGCCATCCGCGCAACCCCGACTACCTGCTCGGCCATTACGAGTTGCGCGATCTGCTCGACGGCTTAACGCTGCTGCGCTACCGCGAGGGACTGACGGTCTATGCCGACGGCGCCCAGGCCTGGCGCGCCGCAGCGTTGGCGCGCAGGGGCTGACGGGATGGCGAAGCGTCTCGATTACAAAGCCGCCGGCGTCGATATCGATCTGAAGGAGCGGCTGATTCCGCTGTTTCGACGGATCGCGCGCTCGACCACGCGCCCCGAGGTGCTCGACGGCATCGGCGGTTTCGGCGCGCTGATCAAGCTCGCGCGTTTCACTTCGGTCCGCTCGCCCGTGCTGGTGGCCGGCACCGACGGCGTCGGCACCAAGCTCAAGATCGCGTTCGCCACCGGCCGGCACGACACGGTCGGGATCGACTGCGTCGCGATGTGCGTCAACGACATCATTTGCCACGCCGCCCGGCCGCTGTTTTTTCTCGATTACATCGGCGCCGGCAGCCTCGACGCGCGGGTCGCCCGCGACCTGGTGAGCGGCATCGCGCACGGCTGCCGCCAGGCCGGGATGAGCCTCGTCGGCGGCGAGACCGCGCAGATGCCCGGTATCTATCGGCGCGGCGAATACGACCTGGTGGGGTTTGCGGTCGGGCTCGCCGAGCGGGCGCGTATCCCGTCACCGCGCGCGGTGCGGGCCGGCGATCTGCTGGTCGGACTCGCTTCGAGCGGGTTGCATTCCAACGGCTTCTCACTGGCGCGCAAGGTGCTGCTCGAACGCTCACGGCTGCGGCTCGACGCCCATATCGACGAGCTCGGCTGCACGCTCGGCGAGGAGCTGCTGCGGCCGACGCGAATCTATGCGACGGTGGTCGCGGCGCTGTTCCGCCGCTTCCATCTCAAAGGTCTCGCCAACATCACCGGCGGTGGCATAATCGAGAATCTGCCGCGCGCGCTGCCGGCCGGCCTGCGTGCTATTGTCCATCGCGGAAGCTGGCCGGTGCCGCCGATCTTCAGCATCATCGAGCAGCGCGGCCGTATCGAGCGCATCGAAATGGATCGCACCTTCAACAACGGCCTGGGGATGATCGCGATCGTGCCGCCGGGCGAGGCCCAGGCGATGCTGCGCTATCTGCGCACCCGGCGCCAGCCCGCGTCGATCGTGGGCGAGATCGCGCGCGGCCGGCGCGGCGTGCGGCTGGTCTGAGCGACGAGGTCTGGCGGACGCCATCATGACTGAACGCGAACCGGTCGGGCTGGGCGTGTTGATCTCCGGGCGGGGCAGCAATCTCCAGTCGATCATGAACGCGGTCGCACGCGGTGAGTTGCGCGCGGCGATCAGGCTGGTGATCTCCAATCGCGCCGACGCGGCGGGACTGACGCACGCTCAAGCGATGGGGATTCCGACTCGGGTCATCGATCATCGCCGCTTCGGCTCGCGCGAAGAGTTCGACCACGCGCTGGTGGAGACGTTGCGCGCCGCCGAGGTCGAGCTGGTCGCGTGCGCCGGCTTCATGCGGCTGCTGTCGCCGGCGATGGTCAACGCCTTTCCGAACCGCATCATGAACATCCACCCCTCCCTGCTGCCCGCCTTCCCGGGTCTGCACGCGCAGAAGGCTGCGCTGGAGTCCGGCGCCCGTTTTGCCGGATGCACCGTGTTCTTCGTCAGCGCCGGCACCGACGATGGTCCGATTATCGTGCAGGCGGCGGTGCCGGTGATGCCTGACGACGACGAACAGACCCTCAGCGAGCGTATCCTGGCGCAGGAACATCTCATCTACCCGCTCGCCATCAAGCTCTTTCAGGAGGGCCGGCTGCGAGTCTCAGGCCGCCGGGTCGTGGTCCTCGATACGCCGCAACCGGATGAGAAGGCGGCGCTGGTGAACCCGCCGCCGCGCCCGGCGGGCTAAATTTCCACATCAGCGCAAGGGCCCGAAAGATTGGCCCGAAAAGATTCAAATGCGACTCACCGTCATCGTGCCGATGCTCAATGAGGAGCGCACGATCGCCGCGGCGTTGCGGGCCATCCGCGCCGGCGCGCCGGATGCGGAGCTGATCGTCGTCGATGGCGGCAGCGTCGATCTGAGCCGCGGCCTCGCCAAACCGTTGTGCGACCTGCTGATCGAGGCGCCGCGCGGACGCGCCCGGCAATTGAACGCCGGCGCCGCGCAGGCCGGCGGCGAGGTGCTCGGCTTCGTCCATGCCGACACGATCGTGCCGTCGAGCTATGCGCACGAGATCGAGACCGCACTGGCCGATCCCGAAATCGTGGGCGGCTGGTTCGATCTCGAACTCGACGACCCCGGGCCGCTGCCGCGATCGATCGCATTTCTAATCAACCTGCGCTCGCATCTGAGCCGGCTCGCGGTCGGCGACCAGGCGATTTTCGCGCGCCGCTCGATCTTCGAAGGGCTCGGCGGCTTCCCCGCTCTCGAGCTCTGGGAGGAGCTCGAGTTTGCCCGCCGGCTCAAGCACGCCGGCCCCACGGTGTGCCTCAAGTCGCGGGTGTTGGCCTCGGCGCGGCGCTGGAAACGCGACGGCATCGGTCAGACCCTCGCGCGTATCTGGATCCTCCGGCTGCTCTACCATCTCGGCGCGCGGCCCGCGCTGCTCAAGCGCTTCTACAGCGAGCGCCGATGAGGAAGCCGCCGCGCGGCGCTTGGCTGGACATACCCGTCGACGGGGATAAGAATTGATTCCGGGAGTGCGAGCGTAACTTTGGCGAAAGTCACGATCTATATCACCGAGTACTGTCCCTTCTGCACGATGGCCAGGACGCTGTTACGCCACAAGGGCGTCGAGTTCGAGGAAATCGATGTGGGCGGCGATCCGGCGCTGCGGGCGAAGATGGTCGAGCTCGCGGGCGGCCGGCGCACGGTACCGGAAATTTTCGTTAACGGGCGGATTATCGGCGGCTACGACGAGTTGCGGGCGCTCGACCTGCAGGGGCGGCTCGATGCGCTGCTGGCCGAGCCCGGGTGATCTGATTTGAGCGACGAGTACGATCCCGAACAATTCCCCGGTAACTTCTACCAGGGCATGATCATTTTCATCGATCACGCGCGCGGCTACGGCCGGGTCCGCTCCAATCGCGGCCGCGAGATTCGCTTCGAGTTCCCCTTCGTGGCGGTGGTCGGCGCACCGATCGGCGGCCGCATGCCAGGCATCGACCTGCTGCACGAAGGCGATGCGGTCGGATTCGACGTCGGATGGACCTCCAAGGGACTGCGCGTCACCATCATCAAACCCGCCGATTCCGCAACCGGGAGCGCCGCTTCCTGACCAATGCACGCGGTCCGCGTTCGCCGGTGAGCACGCGCGCCACCGCGCGATGCCATCCGTCGAGTAGCGCCGCCCGCGTGCCGGGATTCATCGAAGGTGTAAAGACCCGCTCGGTCCGGCGCAGCGCTTCCAGCGCAGCCGGCGATTTCCAGGTCCCGACCGCCAGCCCCGCCAGCATCGCCGCGCCCAGCGCGGTCGCCTCGGTAAGCACCGGTCGCCTGATCCTGCGGCCGAGCAGATCGGCCTGGAATTGCATCAGGTAGTCATTGGCCGACGCGCCGCCGTCGACCCGCAGCTCCCGGACCGGAACGCCAACATCGCGCTCCATCGCGCTCGCCACGTCGGCGACCTGGTAGGCGATACTGTCGAGCGCCGCGCGCACGATATCCGCGCGCGTAGTGCCGCGCGTAATTCCGACGATCGCGCCGCGCGCCTCGCTGTCCCAGTACGGCGCACCGAGACCGACGAAGGCCGGCACCAGGTAGGGATGACTCTGCGAGGGGCTTTGATGCGCGAAGCTCAGGCTGTCGGAGGCCTTCCTTATCAGCCCGAGCTTGTCGCGCAGCCATTGAATCGCGGCGCCGGCGATGAAGACCGATCCCTCCAGCGCGAAGGCCGGCCGCCCGTCGGCGGTCAGCGCGGTGGTGGAAATCAACCGCTCATGCGACCGCACCCGGCGATGGCCGGTATGGATCAGCAGAAAGGCGCCGGTACCGTAGGTGGCCTTGGCCTGGCCGGCGCGCACCGCGCCCTGCCCGTACATGGCGGCCTGTTGATCGCCGATCAGCGCGGCGATCGGAATCGGGTGGGCGGCGAGCGTTCCGGCCGCCGCCTCCGCCAGCGGCCCGCGCGACGCGATTACTCGCGGCAGCAGCTCTTCCGGCACGCGCATCAAACGCAGCATCGCGGGGTCCCAGTCCATCCGCTCGAGGTTGAACAGCATCGTCCGCGAGGCGTTGGTGAAGTCGGTCACGAACACGGCGCCGCGCGTAAGCCGGAACACCAGCCAGCTATCGATGGTGCCGAAACAAAGCTCGCCGCGGCGCGCGCGACGGCGCAAATCGGGATGGTTGTCGAGCAGCCACTTGAGCTTGGTGGCCGAGAAATAGGGATCGACCAGCAGGCCGGTGCGCGCGATGATTTCGGCTTCCCGGCTCGCCAGCCGCCGGCAGATGTCGGCGCTGCGGCGGCACTGCCATACGATCGCCGGATGGACGGGGCGGCCGCTGGTGCGCTCCCACAGCACGAAGGTTTCGCGCTGATTGGCGATTCCAATCGCCGTCACCGCGCGCGATCCGATTCGCGCCCGGCGAATAGCCGCCCGGCCGGCCTCGATCACCGACTGGTAGATCTCCTCGGGATTCTGCTCGACCCATCCGGGTTGCGGATAACGCTGGCCGATCTCGCGATAGGCGCGGCCCAGGACCCGGCCGCCCGCTCCGATCACCATGGTGGTGGTACCGGTAGTACCCTGGTCGATTGCAAGGATGTTCTGCGCCATGATGATGGGGTGAGGTCACTCATCGGGAACCGCTTTTTCCGCGCTCCGCGGACCTCAAAACCCTCGCCCAACTTAGGCAAGCGACGGCCACCCGGCAACCGAAACTCACGGCTGTTTCGAGCTTGCCTAAGCCAATCGCCGGGGCCATTATAGGCACCGTTGCCAGACACGCTTGTGCAGTATCGGCGCCGATGAACGATCTAGTCGAAACCAGGGAGCATCTGCTCCGCTACTTCGAGACCGGAGCGAAGCCGCGCGCCAAGTGGCGGGTCGGCAGCGAATACGAGAAGATCGCCGTCTCGGCTCAGGATGGCCGCGCGCTGCCCTTTTCCGGTCCTAACGGGGTCGAGGAAATCCTGCGCCGGCTGGTCGACCGTTACGGCTACGAACCCGAGGAGGAACACGGGCGGATTCTGGCGCTGCGCGGCGAGCGGGCCGCGATTACCGTCGAGCCCGGCGGCCAGATCGAGCTGTCCGGCGAGCAGTGCGAGACGATTCACTGCGCCCATCGCGAGTTCAGCCGCCATATCGAAGAATTGCTCGACGTCGCCGACGAGCTTGGCGTCGCGCTGTTGGGTCTCGGCATGCAGCCGGTCAGCCGCATCGACGAGATCGAACTGCTGCCCAAGACGCGCTACCACATCATGTATCCCTACATGGCGCGCAAGGGCCGGCTCGGCCAGCGCATGATGAAGCAGACCGCCGGCGTGCAATCGAACCTCGACTACGGCGACCAGGCCGACGCGATGCGCAAGTTGCGCGTCAGCATGGGGATCGTCCCGCTGCTATACGCGATGTTTGCGAATTCGCCGTTGAGCGACGGCGGCCTCAACGGCTACCAAAGCTTCCGCGGCCACATCTGGACCGACACCGACCCCGACCGCTGCGGCATCCCCGAGTTCATCCTGCGCGACGATTCGAGCTTCGAGGATTACATCGAGTATGCGCTCGATGTGCCGATGTACTTTCTGATTCGCGGCCATGACTATATCGATTTGACGCAGCCGCCCGGCCTCACCTTCCGCCAGTACATGGAGCGCGGATGGGGTCGCGAACGCGCCACCGAGGACGACTGGACCAACCATCTGACGACCATCTTCATCGAGGTGCGGCTCAAGAAGTATATCGAGATCCGCACCGCCGACAGTCAGCCGCCCGCCCTGATGCTGTCGCTGCCGGCGTTGCTCAAAGGCGTGCTCTACGAGAACGATTGTCTGGATGCGACCTGGGATATCGTCAAGCGCTGGAGCTATTCGGAGCGTATCGGGCTGACCGACGCGGCCTGCAAATTCGGGCTCGACGCACGCGCCGGGCGAGTGAGCTTCCGCGATCTGGCGTTGGAATTGCTGCTGATCGCCAACGCCGGGCTGGCTCGCCAGCATGCGCTCAACGAGCGTGGCGAAGATGAGAGTATCTACCTGCTGCGCCTGCTCGATCAGGTCCGCGGCGGCCATAGCCAGGCGAGCCTGACCATCGATCGATGGAAGGGCCGCTGGAACTATGACGTCAACCGTCTGGTCGAAGGCTGCTCCTACCAGGCCGAGGCGTATCCGTAGCCGATGGAGCTGGGTTATTCCGAACGCTATCTGGTGGTGCTGAATGCCGTACTGGTCGCGGCGATGGCTTACTTCGCCGCCCTGTGCGTCAACGATATCATCAGCCGCCGCCTGCATCCGGTGGTCTCGCCAGCGTCCACGGCTGCGGTCGCGGCCCCGCTGTCGGCCAGCCATGCGCGCAGCTACTACGATCAGATCGCCCGCCGCGACATCTTCAACCTGGAGCCTGTGCACACTCGCACGCTCGCACCGCCGCCAGTGGCCCGCGAACTCCATGTCAAGCTGCTCGGCACCTCTCAGATAACCATCGGTCAACCGTTTGCGATCGTCGAAGATACACGCACCGGCCGCCAGCTCCTGTACCGCGTCGGCGACAAGATTCCCGATACCGGTCGCCTGGTGGAGGTGCGGCGCACCAGCGTGATCATCGACGAAGGCGCCGGCAAGCTCGCCACGATCCGTATGGAATCGACCAATCTGGGCCCCGCCGCGCCGGGCGCGAAGCCGATGCGCAGGCGGAAACTTCGCCCTCGCGGCGGCGTCGGTGTGCGGCGCTACGGCAACAATCGCTACATGCTGAAGCGCGAGGTGGTGAACAAGAACCTCGCGAACATGGCGCAGCTTTTTACCCAGATCCGCGCGGTGCCGAACATGGTGGGCGGACATGCCGACGGCTACGTACTCTCGGACATTCAACCCGGTTCGATTTTCCAGCAAATTGGCCTGCACGACGGCGACATCCTGATGAACATCAATGGACAAGATGTGCGCGACCCGGCCCAGGCCATGCAGATGTTTGCCACGCTGCGCAACGCCCCGTCGCTCACCCTGCAAGTGCAGCGCGAAGGGGCGCCGGTCCAGATGCATTACACGATTCAATGATCGCACGGCCGTAGTTCCTCCCGCGCGGCGGGACGCAGGGGCGGTGACGAGGATGGGTGGGAGGATGCGCAAATGAAATCATCGCGGCGACTCCGTCGAGCGCTGGCGACCGCAACCGGGCTGGCGATCGCGATGCTGGCGATGGCCGTCGCCGCTTCTGCGGCCTTCGCCGCCCATCGCGTGCGCCATCACGCCTCAGCGGCCACGCCGGCTGACTCCGCCGGCCTCAACGCGCCATACGCGGCCGCCTGCCTGCTCGAGCCGACCACCGGCACCGTGATCGTCGATCAGCAGATGCATCGGCCGTGGCCGCTCGCCTCGGTCACCAAGATGATGCTGATGCTGATCGTCGCCGAGAAGCTGCATGACGGCAGCCTCAAGCTGAGCGACCAGATCACGACTTCCGCCAAGGCCGCGAAGATGGGCGGATCGCAGGTCTATCTCAAGGAGGGCGAGACCTTTTCGCTCGACGACATGATGAAGGCGATCGTGGTCCATTCCGCCAACGACGCCTCGGTGGCGGTCGCCGAGTACATCGCCGGCTCGACCGAGGCCTTCGTGGTGATGATGAACCAGCAAGCGCGGCGGCTTAAGCTCAACGATACGCACTACTATTCGGTCGATGGCTTGCCGCCCGGGCCGGGCCAGAGCGCCGACGTCGCGAGCGCCTACGACTGCGCGAGGCTGGCGAGCGAACTGGTGAAGTATCCGGACGTGCTGCGCTGGTCGGCAATCGATGCCGCGCCGTTTCGCAACGGCACTTTCCAATTGCGCAACACCAACCATCTGGTGCGCACTTTCAACGGCTGCGACGGGCTCAAAACCGGCTTCTACTACAAGGCCGGCTTCAACGTGGTCGCCACCGCGCATCGCGGCGGCTTGCGCCTGATCGCAGTGGTGCTCGGCTCGCCGCGCAAGAATGAAAATTTCAAACAGGCCGCGGTGCTGCTGTCCGAAGGCTTCGCCCAATACGAGATGTACCAGGTGGCGCGCAAGGGCCAGCCGATGAACGGATCGATCGCGGTGCGCCGCGCCAGCGTCAGCACGATCAAACCGCTATGGGGCGGGAACGTCGCCGTGTTTCTAAAGCGCGGCGACCAGAAAAATCGCGTCAAAATCGTCTACCAACTGCCGGCCTCGGTCGACGCGCCGCTCGCCGCCGGCCAGCAGATCGGCGTCGCGCGCGTGATGCTCGACGGGCGCGAGGTCGCGTCATCCGCGCTGGTGGCGCCGGGCGCCGTGCCCGCCAACGGCTCGCTGTTCCATCGCCTGCTCGGCGACCTGTAGCTGACTTGATGGGCACGGCGGCCGCAGCGCTTTCCATCAGTCGCTGAGCGGCAAGCCGGTGCTCGGCACGCTGTTCGACGAAGTGATCGATCCGCTCCGCAAGGGGGCGACCATGAAGCCGCTGATGGTGATGAACGGTTCGCCGGACGGAATCTTCGCCAGCCATCGCCGCAACCTCGATGGCTACAGCTCGGCGGCGCGCCAGAAGGTGTACTCGATTCGCGAGGAACTCGAGCGCTGAGATTCGGTCAGCCGCCCAGCCACGGGCACATCAGCATCGCTCCGCCCCGCCACAGCAGCCGCAGCATCGCCGGCGACCAGCGCCCGGGAATGCCGAGACTTTCCGCGAGCGCACTGATTTCCCACGGCACCTCGGCCGGCATCAGCACCAGCTTCATCCCGAACAACATCGGCGCCGGCGGCATCGCGACCAGTACGTGACTTTCATCCGCGGCGATGCCGGCCCTGGTCCGCGCGATTTCGACCGCCCGCGCCAGGCCGCCCAGTTCGTCAACCAGGCCGCGCTCGCGCGCCGCCCGACCGCTCCAGATGCGCCCGCGCGCCAGTTCTTCGGCCTGCTCGGGTTTGATCCCGCGGCCCTCGGCCACCTTGGCGGTGAAATTTCCGTACAACTCCCCGACCAGCGCGTTGAGTTGCCCGAGCTCAGCCGCCGACATCGCGCGGGTCGGCGACAACGCGTCGCTCACCTCGCGGGTCTTGGCAAAATCGACGTTGATACCCAGCGTGCTCATCAGCTTGCCGACATTGAACTTGGTGTAGACCACGCCGATCGAACCGGTGACCGTCCCCGGCTCGGCGACGATCGCGTCGGCGCCCATGGCGACGTAGTAACCGCCCGAGCCCGCCACGTCGCCCATCGAAACCACCACCGGCTTGCCACGTTCGCGGGCCTGCTTCACCGCGCGCCAGATCAGGTCCGAGCCGACCGCGGAACCGCCGGGCGAATTGACCCGGAAGACAATCGCGCGAATCGTCGGATCGATCGAAGCGTCGCGAATTGCCGCGGCAGTCGCCTCGCCGCTCATGAAATCGCCGCTCGGCGGCGGTTCGCCCACTACGACCGGGCCGAGCCCGTGAATCAGCGCAATCCGATGCGCCTGACGGGAGCGAAGTTTGAACGCGGCATGGCGCAGATAGCGGACCAAGCCGACCATCGCCTTGTCGCCGCGCTCGGGTTCGAGCTCGGCGCGCACGTCCTCGCCGTAACCGGCGCTATCGGCGAGCCCCGCCTCGCAGGCCGCGCGTGCGCTCAGGAAGCCCGCGCCAACCAGCTCGCGCGCGCGATCGGGAGCCAGTCCGCGGTCCGCCGCGATAGTCTCGACCAGTATCGCCTCCCAGTCGCCGACGATCGCTTCGAGACTTTCGCGCAGCGGCGGCGACATCGTCTCGCGGCTGAACATCTCGGCGGCGCCCTTGTATTCCTTCCATTGCAGCGTCTGCGCCTCGATCTGCGCCTTGTCGAGTGCCAGCTTGAGAAACAGGTTGCCGGCCGCGACGCCGAGCAGCATCAACGCAGTATCGGGATTGACGACGATTTTCGAGGCGCCCGCGGCGACCAGGTACTCGCGCACGCTGGCCTGATCGCCCGCCATCACCGCCACCACCCGCTTGCCGGCGCGCTTCACCGCCGCCAGCAGATCGTGCAGCTCCTGGGCGGTAGCGAGTCCGATATTAAGCGCGCCCAGCTCGACGATTACGGCGCGCAGGCCCGGATCGCGGGCGGCCGCTTCCAGGGCCGTGCGAACGTCATCGAGGGTCGGGAACGAGCGGCCGCGCAGTTGATCGATAAGCGAGCGCGGAGCGTACTCGCGCAGCGACCCCTCGAGATGGATCGTCAGCGTCGCATCGCGCGGCATCCGGGCCGGTCTCACGACCAGGCCTAAGTACGCGGCGACGATCGCGACCGCGATCAGCAGCAGAGCAACGCCCGAGCGCGGCGCATCGAGGTGAATCGCGAGCAGGCCGAGCGCGGCCAGCACCGCCGCGATTATCGCGACCCGCGCCGAAGGGCCCGGAATCAGTTTCTTCAATGTTTCAAGCTTCATCATGGCTCGCCATCAGTTTATTATATCGGAACGGCGGGCACACAGTTTCACGATGCGCAGATCGATCCTCATCCTGGCCCTGCTCGCGATGGTCGCGGGCATCTACGCCTGTGCGTCGAAGAAAAATCCGCCGCCGAGCATTGCCGCCAATCAACCTCCCAAGCCTCCGCCGCCGCTGCCCAACGTGCATACCGCGACGCTCAAGGTCGCGACCGGCGCCAAGATCGTCGCGCGCACCGTGCTGCCCGAAGGTTTCGCGCCGATTTCGGCGTTCGCGCCGATCTGGCTCCAGAACGGCAGCCAGATTGCCCTGGTCGGCACCAAGAGCGATCGCACCTTCGTGGTCGTGTTCGATAGCGCCACGCTCAAGAATCCGCGCATCGTCGCGACCGATTTCGGTCCGGCCACGCCGGGCGGCTCGATCGTCGACGTCGCTGCCAGCCCCGACGGCTTGACGCTGGCGATCGCGGTCGCCGCGCCGGTCGACAATCAGCTCGACCTGGTATTGCACGACGCGATCGCGCCCGGCGAAGGCAGCCGGATCGCGTCATTTCCGGGGCAGTTCGACGCGGTGAGTATCAGCTGGCTCGACTCGCACACCGTCGCGGTCGCCTTGCGCGCCAGGGCGATGCCCGCGGCCCAGGCTGGCACGCTGCCCGCCGGGGCGCCGGCCGAGAAGCCGGCCCCGGAGCGCGGCGGCGGTCTTTTCATCGTCGATACGACCGGACTGGGCGCGGTCAAACAGTTGCCGATCAAGTGCCCGCTGTCCCATCTGACCTGGAGTCCCAACAGCCGTTTCGCGATCAGCAACGGCGATCCGCAAACGCCGCCGGTCCTGATCGATCGGAGCAAAAACTTCTGCGCCGTGTTGCACAGCAAGGAGCCGATCAGGGTGCTCGGATGGTCGCCGGGAAGCGATTCGTTCCTCTACGCGACCCCGGTCGCGCGCACCATCGGCACTTTCCGCTATGAGCTCGCGACCGGAACCAGCGCGCTGATCGCCGTTGCCTCCTCGGCCGCAGCCTTTACCAGCACCGGCGAGGCCCTGGCGCTCGGCAATCAGGACCTGAGCTGGCAGCGCGTGGCCAAGGCGCCGGAGGCGCCGGTGTTGTCGGAACTGGCGACCTTCCGGCCGCAGCTCGCCGAGGTTCGTATCGTGCCGCTCGGCATCCGCACGATTCCGGCCTTGCTGGCGGAAAGCCAGCTGGTCTACACGACGGTCACCGATTCGGCGGCGATCGATATCCTGGCGCCCGGCCGGCCCGCACCGCTGCGCGAGCTAATCGCCTACCTGCTGCCGCCGCGAACGGCATTCCTGCTTGCCAGCGGCCCGGCGCGTGGCAACGTGCTGATGAGCTGGTCGCCCGACGGCAAGGAGGTCGCGGTGCTCGACGGCGACGCCAAGACCGCCGTGCTGACGATTTTCTCGCCGGCCGCCGAGCTGCTGTCGCCGCCGCCGCCACCCGAAGCCGCGCAGCCGCCCGGCACGCCGGCCGCTCGCAAGCGTCCGCCGCGGCCGGCGCCGACTCACGACACGCCCTGAGTTTTTCGTTTTTCGTCTGCTACGTCCGGTTGATTTATCAACCCCGAACGGTGCGAGCGGCGATCGATCAGCGACCCGGATTACGCCGGCTCCAGTAGTTGTACGCGATACGGAAGGCGTGTGCGGCGCGCTCGAAACTGTCGAACACCACCAGGCCGCGCTGGCGGGCGAGAGTTTTGGCGCGCGCCACGATGGTCTCGATATGCGCGGGATGCAGAATCACGGCGAAGGGGCGCCGCGAGCGGCGAT
>Ga0307373_10003356_pt1 | contig 27906 bp, 24 predicted proteins | sample OX2MG_FD_202534 | JGI IMG/M metagenome (GOLD analysis project Ga0307373, IMG submission 202534) | Soil microbial communities from Risofladan, Vaasa, Finland - OX-2 | ecosystem: Environmental > Terrestrial > Soil > Coastal area > Acid sulfate soil | place: Finland: Risofladan, Vaasa | collected... | reverse complement strand
GATTGATCAGTGATCACGGGCGTGGAGTTGTCCACTTTGACCGTCGTTCCGGAGCGCAAGGTACGTAGCGCCTTGTAGCTTCCGGTGACAATCACGTCGCCCGGTTTCAGCCCGCTGGTCACTTCAATATCGGTAATCCCGGTGATTCCGGTTTGCACGGGAACAAACACCGCCTTGCCGTTCCGGACGACGAATACGCCTTGCACGTCGTCATTGGCCGGGGTTCCATCTGGATTCGTTGCGGGCTTTGCTGCCGCCAGAGTTACCCCCGATTCGTTTTTGTTTTTTTCCTGATCCGCTTTCAGTTCCTCGCGGGAGCGCATGGCCAGTGCTTGAATCGGAATCGTCAATACACCATCGCGATGTGCTGTCTGAATTTTGGCCGTGCAGGACAGGCCCGGGCGCGTCCCCTTCGGGGGATTGTCGAGCCGTACGTGCACCTTGAAATCACGCGCTTCCTGGCTGTTCGCGGAGGTCTGCTGAGTCGTCGCCAGCCCTGAGGTTCGCAGGATGGCCTCTTCCCCAACGTCGGCCACGTGTCCCTTGAAGATCTGACCTGGATAAGCGTCGATGGTCACGTCGGCCACCTGTCCGGCTTTCACAGACGGGATGTCAGTCTCGTCCACCATGACCTCCGCATTCACGATGGCCATGTCGGAGATAGTGAGCAAAAAACTGCCTTCGGCATTTTGAATGCCGGGAACCACGTTTTCGCCGACTTTCACCGGAACATACGACACGATGCCGCTGATGGGTGCCTCGTAGGTGGTCTTGTTCAGAAGGTCGCGTTGGTAAACGAGCGTAGCCGCAGATTGTTGCTGCTGGTAACGCGATTGGGAGTACTGCGCCTTAGCTTGCTGGGCGCGGGCTTTGCTGGCATCGAGAGCCGCGGCTGCCGCGCCGTAGGTGGATTTCAACGCATCGAAATCCTGCTTTGCGATCAACCCTTCTTTATAAAGGCTCTGTCCCCGTTTCCAGTCCTGCTCGGCCTTATCCAGAGTCGCCTGAGCCTGTGCCACGTCGGCTTGGGTCGAAGTGTCATTGGCCTCTGCCGATTGCACTCCGGCCTCCATCGCGTCGAGATTGGCCTGCTGCGCCTTTACGTTTGCAGCGGGCTGTATGCTTTCGACGCGCAGAAGGACGTCACCCTTCTTGACCATGTCGCCTTCTTTGACGTCGATATCCGTGATCTTTCCGAATCCTTGTCCGAGGACGTTGGTATAGTCCTGCGGACGAATCTCACCGGAAGCGGTAACAAGCGAAGTGATGCTCTGTTTGGCCACCTGTCCGGTTTGCACCGTGACGACGCCCTTGTTCGCCTGTTCGATGCTGACCACCACAATGATCAGCAACACCACTACAGCGCCGACAATTAGAGTCACCTTTTTCCACGTTTTCATCGCATTTTCCCTGCTAACCCAGTTTCTTGCTGAACAGAATTATCCATCCTCATGTTAATACGCCAACGAGGGTCGAAAAGTTTCGTTGCCGGCTCGTCGCGCAGTCGATTCGCGGCCCATGCTGGACCCCTTTCGTCACTTTTCCTCCAGCTCCATATTAGTCGACATTCTCTCCATCTCAAAACGCTTGCTTCGAACAATGGCCATAATACTTAGACGCCACGAGCCGGACTTTTGTAAGATAGGATTTGTCAAAAAAAAGCCTGCGTGTGGATAAAAGCCATGGGCTCAAACGGGCTCGGGCAACCTTTCACCACGTCTCACGAATCCGAATCGTAAGCCTCACTAGCGGCGTAAGTTAGCTTGACGGGTGTTTGCAGGGAGAATAGAATTCCAGTGTCCGGGGGAATCCAGCTATGAAGCGAAGCCTAGGAGTGTCTATACTCGCGATCGCATGTGCGGCCTTTTTTTTCCTTTCCAACGCGCGCGCCCAGGATTCGCAACAGGATCAAGATAATTCCTCAGCCAAACAACTGCAAAAGGAAAAGAAGAAAAAGCAGAAGGACTTGGAAAAAGAGTTGCTCCCCGTCTATCGCCAGTGGCTTAACGGGCCCGTCTCCTACATCATCACACCCGAAGAACGCGCTGTCTTTCTTCGTCTGGAAACAAATCAGGAACGTGAAAACTTCATCGAGAATTTCTGGCAGCGCCGAAATCCCGACCCTGAATCCGCGGAAAATACTTACAAAGAGGAATACTACCGACGCATTGCTTATACCAACGAGCATTACTCTTCGGGCATTCCCGGCTGGAAAACCGATCGCGGCCGCATTTACATCATGTGGGGCAAGCCTGACGAGGTAGATTCGCATCCCGCGGGCGGCCCGTATACCCGGCCGTCGGAGGAAGGCGGCGGCGAGACATCAACGTATCCGTTCGAAGATTGGCGCTATCGTTATCTGCCCGGCATAGGTGAAAACGTTGAGATAGAATTCGTCGATCCTTCCGGCAGCGGCGAATATCACTTGACCATGGACCCGAGCGAGAAAGACGCGCTGATGTATGTTCCTGGGGCTGGCTTAACTGAGATGGAAGCCATGGGCATGGCTTCGAAGACCCAGCGGTTCCAGAACACGGATGGCACTCATGACGCACAGCCGCTCGGAGGGCAGCTCGAAAGCCAGAACGAATTCAGCCGTTTGGACCTGTATGCCAAGATCCAGACCCCTCCTCCGGTGAAATTCAAGGATCTTGAAGAAGTGGTGGATTCACGGATGACGGCGAATCAAATCCACTTCGATTGCCATTCCGACTTCCTGCGCATTACAGACGACACGGACCTCGTGCCCATCACCATCCAGATTCCGAACAAGGAGATGAGTTTTCAGGACAAAAATGGAGTGCAAACCGCTACTCTGCATCTGTTCGCGCGCGTGACTAGCGTGAGCGGCCGCGTGGTTCAAACCTTTGAGGACACGGTATCGGCTGATACGCCGGATTCCCTGCTGCAACAGTATTTGAAGGGAAATAACATCTATCAGAAGGCACTTCCTTTGCGTCCCGGCCTGTACCGGCTCGATGTCGTGTTAAAAGACGTCAACAGCGGCAACCTCGGCGTGATCAACACGCGTTTGCAGGTACCCCGTTTCCAGGACGATCGACTTGGCGCCAGTTCGTTGATCTTGGCGGACGAGATTCAGAAAGTTTCCTCACGCGACATCGGTCTGGGAGAATTCGTCCTCGGAGATCTCAAGGTTCGCCCGAAACTCAATGCCGCCTTCGACGAAGGCGGACAGATGGGCATTTTCCTGCAGGTTTACAATCTTAAGGTCGATCCCAAGACTCACGAGGGCGATGCCACAATTCAGTATCAGGTACTGAATGAAAACAACGCTCCCGTCGTGAAGTTCTCTGAAAATTCGCGGCAATATAATCAGCACGGCGAGGAAATTTGGATTGAGAAAGCCCTCGACCTCAAATCACTGACGCCGGGCAGCTATAAACTCCAGATTCAGATCACTGACAACGCCGACAAACAGACAATTTCTCCATCGGCGAATTTTACGGTCCGGGCTCCCACGAAATGACGGGAGGTAAAAACGATATGATCTCTCGAATTCTTGGCATGTTAATTCTGGCCTTCGGACTGTTCGCGGGAGCTGCCTCTCCCCTCGCCGCCGAATCCCAGACGGGGAAAATTGCCGGTGTGGTGCTCGACCCGAGCGGCGTGCCGCAAATGGGCGCCACGGTTGTAGTCACGGCGAAATCGCTCACCTCGACTTCGGTGCGCTTGCTCACCAATGCTCACGGACGCTTCGCTACAGCCGCGCTTCTGCCGGGAATTTACTCCGTAAGCGTCACGCTCGCGGGGTTCCTGCCTTCCCTTCAGCCGAGCGTACCCGTCACAAGCAGCCGCACTACCAGCTTGCAGATTGAGCTTGGCTCTCTTTTCACTGGACTCAGCGATTTGCACCGTCGCCCGAATGAAAAGCCTGATGATGCGGAATGGGGCTGGGTGCTGCGTTCAGCGGCCGGCACACGTCCAATTTTGCGCTGGCGCGATGGCCGGCTCATTATCGCCAACGGCGAAGAATCGAGAAGCGAATTGGCACCTATAGATCGCCAGCCGCGTAGCCGCATTGATTTTACTTCGGGCATGCGTCCCGGCTCGGCCACAGGCTTTTCGGATTCGCCCGCTACTTCTTTTGCCTACGATCAAGGTATCGGCGCAACTGGCCGGCTTCTTTTTGCAGGTCAAGTCAGCTATGAAAATCAGACCACCAATGGCGGCTTCGCTACGCTCTGGCTGCCCGACGGTAACGGTAAATCGGGACCTTCGACCACCCTCGTCGTGCGCCAGTCGCGCTTAGGCGCTGATGGACCTATGTTCCGTGGCATGCGCCTTGACCAGAACGGTGTTCTCGCATTGAGCAACGCCATCACGCTTCGCTACGGCGCCGAATATTTACTGACCAGCCTGGGAAGTGAAACGACGACCGGTCTTCGCCCGCGCGCCGAACTGGCTTTCCGGCTTTCTCCTGAATGGCAAGCGTCGCTTTTGGTCGCTTCACGTCCGTGGCCGGAGGCAAGTCCCGAAGCCACCGCGCCGCTGGAATCCGCGCTCGATTCTCTCGATGCATTCCCTACCATGCTGTTCCGCGATGGCAGGCCCGTTCTTGAAGATGGCTGGCACGAGGAACTGGCTGTTGAGCATCTTTTCGCCGCCCATCACAGTCGCCTTATACTAGCGGGATTCCACGATCGGTCGAACGATACGGCAGTTTTCGGCCGCGGCAACGTGATTGACAATGCAAATTTCCTGCAGGACTTTTTCACGGATGGCTTCGCCTACGATGCGGGAACTTCCGATTCCTGGGGAGCTCGCGCGGCCTATGAGCAAAGACTTTCCAAGAATCTTTCGGCAACCGCCGTCTATTCCTGGGCTGGCGCGCTAGCTCCGGCAATGAATTCGCCGGCAAACGGCTCTCTGCGGGACGCGCTAAGCACGCAATATCGTCACAGCATCGCGGGCTCCGTTTCCTCCCGGATTCCCGTCCTAGGAACTCAGCTCACAACAGGCTACAAATGGATTGACGGTGTGGTTGTTTCCCGGCAAGACGAATACGGGGAGGCTTACTTCCGCTTAGATCCGTATTTCAATCTTGTGATCCATCAGCCTATTCCGTGCCTGCACCGCATGCAAGCCATCGCCGATTTCGGGAACCTTTTGGCTCAAGGATATGTCCCGATGACCACCCGGGATGGCCAAGTCGTGATGGTGGCAGCCTATCGCACGTTCCGGGGCGGCATCAGCGTCCAGTTCTAGGACGTAAATTGTGTACTGGATTTGGTATCGCATCTCCTGAAATGCATAAGTAAGGCCTGGGTAGATTAGGGGTATCCCTTATATAATTCATTTTAATTGCTTTATGGACGCCGCAAAATCCCATCTTCTGGAACCGAACGTGCATCAGTTTCAGAGGCATGGTGTGCTCAGGCTCTACCCATGAATGAAAGCTTGCGAATGCGAGTTCCTGCCGTGCTGTTGGCGTTTCTCACGCTGGCGGCTGTGATTTTTGGCGGGCTGAACTTCCGCCAACGCTCGCAATTCGTGATGCCTGATGATGGGGTCACGTGGTTGGACACGCCCTCCGGGGTCCAGGCGTGGCGGATCGAGCCCGCTTCGCCGGCCGCTAAGGCGGGAATCCAACCAGGCGATACCGTTTCGGCGGTAGACGCTGCGCCTATCCGCCGCGCCACGCAGGTGACCCAGCAACTTTCGCGTGCCGGTATCTGGTCGAGCGTTGTGTACCAACTGACCCGCGACGGGGTATCTTTCCAGGCCACGGTCCTCACCGCGCCTGCGGAAAAACCCACCCTCATTTGGAACTGCTTCGGCATTTTATCGCTGCTCTATCTTTTCATCGGCTTATTCATTTTTGTGCGCCGTTGGACTGCGCCACGGGCCGTGCATTTCTACCTCTTCTGCCTCGTGTCCTTTATTTTTTACGCATTCCGCTACAGCGGCAAACTAAACTCGTTCGACTGGACGATTTACTGGTCGAACGTCGTCGCACTTCTTCTGCAAGCCGCTCTTCTTGTGCATTTCGCGCTCGTTTTTCCGGAGCGCCGCGTGCGCTATCTGAAATGGTGGCTCGCTGCCGTCTATGCGATTCCTTTGGCATTGCTAGTTCTGCACGTGTTCGTGGCGAACGCAGCGCTCGACTTGATGCCGTCGATCGAAAGCCGTTTCCGCCTCGATCAAATCGAGTTCGCGTACTGGGGCGTGTACTTTCTGGCGGCGGGCGTCATTTTTCTGCTTAGCTATCGCCGCGCGCCCACTGGACTCCTGCGACAACAATTGAAGTGGGTTACTTTCGGCACCTTTGTGGGCGTAGTGCCGTTCCTCGCATTTTATATTGTTCCGATTTTCGCCGGGTTCATACCGTCGGGCTGGATGACTGCGTCCGCATTTTCGTTGGTCCTCATCCCGTTGTGTTTCGGTTACGCCATCATTCGTTACCGCTTGATGGACGTGGACATTATTTTCAAGCGCGGAATCGCTTATACGCTTGCGACCGCCGCGATTGTCGCGGTTTATTTCGCCACAGTAGCCGTGATTGGGCTGCTTTTCCACTCTACGGGCTCCGCCGGCGCGTCCGGCACGGTGGTCGCGATCGTTGTCGCCGCTTTTCTGTTTCAACCTTTGCGCGACTGGATGCAGGCCCGTCTCGATCATTTTTTCTATCGCGACCGCCTGAATTACCGCCGCACGCTCATTGAGTTCGGCCGCACACTTACCAACGAAGTTCGCATCGAACCGCTCCTCGGCTCTGTGCTCGACCGCATTTCGCAAACGCTGCTTGTTGACCGCCTCGCAATTTTCCTCGAGAATCCTGAAGTTCCGGGAACATTCCAATTCTCGCGGTCGCTCGGCGTGCGGACAGAATCACCGCTCGATCTCAGTTTTATGAATCTGGCTGAGCGTCCCGCCCTTGCGCAAGCCTGCTTGTTCTTTGAATCGGCGCGCGGCTCTGGCGAGACGGGGTCCGTACGCCGCACACTCGAACAGCTCGGCTTGAATTATTTCATCGCATGCCGCTTCCGCGACCATGTTGTAGCCGTTCTGGGACTCGGCAAAACGGTCGACGGTGATTATCTGACCAGCGACGACATCGAACTGCTCGACACAATCGCCGGGTACCTCGCGATCGCCATCGAAAATGCGCGTCTCTACAATTCTCTTGAGCAGAAAGCCCTGCAAATCGAGCGCCTCAAGGAATTCCACGAGAACATCATCGAGTCCCTGAATATCGGCGTGCTTACGGTCGACCTCGAAGATTGCATCGAGTCTTGGAATCCGCAGATGGAACGGCTCATCGGCATTCCGCGTGAGCAGGCTGTTGGCCGCGTTCTTGCCGACGCGCTTCCGCAGGATCTAGTGGCGGAAATTTCTGCGCATGCTCGCGAAGAGCACGTCGCCAGCATATACAAATTCCGCCTCTACGGCCCCGGCGCGCAGCGTTTCGTGGTCAACGCTTCTTTCGCTCCGCTGGTGGGTAAAAACGGGCAGCGCCTGGGGCGCCTGATTCTTCTCGACGACATCACGCAGCGCGTGCGCCTCGAAGAGCAGATGGTACAGAACGAGAAGCTGACTTCTCTCGGATTGCTCGCCGCGGGCGTCGCCCATGAAGTCAATACGCCTCTCGCCGTCATCTCGAATTACATCCAGATGCTCGGGAAGCAGATACCGCCGGAGGATTCGCGCCAGAAAACCATTGAGAAGATCGTCAAGCAGACGTTTCGCGCCAGCGAGATCGTTAATAACTTGTTGAATTTTTCCCGTACCGGCGGCGCTGAATTTGTCGAAGTCAATCTCAATTCGGTGCTGGATGAAACTTTGAGCCTGGTTCAGCATCCATTCAAGGCAGCGCGAGTCAACGTGATACGCAACTTCACGGATACTTTGCCCGTCGTGCTGGGTTCCACTACACGATTGCAGCAGGTTTTTCTGAACTTGTTCATGAATGCGCGTGACGCCATGCCGAATGGCGGCATGCTCGAAGTCCGCACTGCGGCCTACAATGGCTCCGTGGAAGTTGAAGTCACAGACACAGGCGTTGGCATTCGCCCCGAGAACATCCATCGCGTTTTTGATCCCTTTTTCACCACAAAGGCTTCCGGACGTGGCACCGGCCTCGGCCTCTCCGTGAGTTATGGAATCGTCAAGGAACACGCGGGCAAGCTGGAAGTTCGCTCCACGGCGGAAAAGGGCACGTCATTCCGCCTCGAATTCCCCGTAGCCAGGAAAGCTGTCCATGCCTAAAGGCTCTATCCTCGTCATCGATGACGAAGTCGAGATTCGGGAAGGTTTGAAGGCTCTTCTTTCCTCGGAAGGCTACACGGTGACCGAAGCAGAGACCGGCGAGGTGGGTTTGGCTCGTTTGGGCGATCAGCCTTTCGACCTGCTACTGCTCGATGTCAGTCTGCCTGACCGCAATGGCATCGAATTGCTGCGGGAAATTCATCGCCGCGATCCGCAGCTTTCGATCATTTTGATTACAGCGTACGGCTCGATCGATATGGCCCGCGCGGCGTTTAAAAATGGTGCGCAAGACTACATCACCAAGCCGTGGTCCAACGACGAACTGCTCTCCCAGGTTGCTCTCGCCATCGAAGGCAGCCGCCTTCGCGAAGAGAACGTTCAGCTCAAGCGCGCCCTGAAGGAACGTTACAATTTCCCCAACATCATCGGCAAGAGCGAAAAAATGCTCGCCGTGCTCGACCTCGTGACGCAAGTCGCGCCTTCGCGTTCTACTGTCCTCGTGGCGGGAGAAAGCGGCACCGGAAAAGAAGTGATTGCCAAGGCCATTCATGCGGCTTCGCCGCGCGCCGAAAAACCGTTCATTGCCGTAAACACGGGATCGATTCCGGTTGACCTGCTTGAGTCCCAGCTTTTCGGCCATGTAAGGGGCGCCTTTACCAGCGCGGTTGCGTCCAAGAAAGGACTGTTCGAGGTCGCCGACCAGGGAACTATTTTCTTCGACGAGATCAGCACGATCAGTCCGGAAACGCAGGCGAAGCTTCTGCGCGTGATTCAGGAACGGGAATTCATGCGCCTGGGGGGCACGGATACAATTAAGGTCGATGTCCGCATCATTGCCGCATCAAACGAAGACTTGATGTCTCTTGTCCATGCGGGGCGCTTCCGTGAAGATTTGTACCATCGCCTCAACGTGATCAATATCGCGCTTCCTCCGCTGCGCGACCGGCGGGAAGACATCCCGCTCCTCGTTGAGCGTTTCCTCGAACGTTTCTCGAAAGACAATGGCAAGCCGATGCGCTATTTTTCGCTCCCTGCCATGCGCGTGCTGATGGACTACGACTGGCCCGGTAATGTCCGCGAACTCGAAAATGTTGTCGAGCGCGCCATCGTCCTCTCCAACGGAGACTCGATGGATGTAGACCTTCTCCCTGAGGCGGTTCGCAGCCGTGAAATCGTTCGCGGCGTGCACCTCCATCTCGCCGAATTCCTGCCGCCCATGCCGGGTGAGGCTGGTTCCCGGTCGAATGCACGGTCGCTTTTCGAAATTATGGAGGAAGTGGAGCGCCGGATCATCATCGACATGCTTGAGCACTCGAATTGGAATCAGACTGAAGCGGCCGAACGTTTTCAGATTCCCCTCTCAACGCTCAACCAGAAAATCAAACGCCTCGGCATCGAAACCCGGCGTCGCACTCCGGCGATTCGCGGCGCTGCTGCTGGCGCGGAATATCCCGACACCGCCGCCTACCCCGCCCCTAAGTGAACTTTGGATTTTGAATAACGACGTGCGGCAAAGTCATTGAGGTTGCTTTCCGTGTAAACAAATCCAGCACCCAAACATTACAAACCGGATTTGCACCGCTACTTTTTCGTTTGCTCCGGAGCCTTCCAGCCGCGCGGCATCAGCGTCGTGCTCAAATCGAGACCTGAAAGATCGACGCCATCCAACTCCGTCTCGCGCAGGATTGTCGTGGTCACGTCCGCGCCGTGCAAGTCCGCGCCGCGGAGGTTGGTATAGCGAAAATTCGCCGCGCGTAAATTCGCGCCTGCCAGATTTGCACCCGACAGATCCGCGCGGAAACACTCCACGCCACCCAGTTGTGCCTCGCGTAAATCCGCGCTTGCAAGATTCGTCTCGGTCAAATCGGCTCGCCGCAAATCGGCGCGTTTCATCTTCGCGCCAGTAAAGTCGGCGCCCCCGAGCCGCGCTTCGCCGAGGTCTGCCCCTTCGAGGTTCGCATCGCGCAGCAATGCGTACGCAAGGTTCGCGCCGTGCAAGTTCGCGCCGGCCAGCTTTGCGCCTGATAAATCCGCGCGCACTCCGCTCGCATCGCCCTTGGTGAATTTCACGTGCGACTCCAAAATATCCGCTAGCCGTTTCCCATTGTGTTTCATCTTTGTCTGGACTCCTGATGTCGCCTGTTCAATTCCGTTCGTGGCGCAAAATATAGATGACCTGATTTTACTCAAAACTCGCGAGTCAGGATAATCTGTTATCCGCTCGTTGCCAGGCAGTATTCTCAAGAAAATTCTGAGATCTTCCTAGCCGTCCATTATGGTAAGTTGAATCAGCGTTTCTATCGTTTGCTGGCCGGCTTTCAGGACATCGTGCCCGTGGCATCGACTTCTGCTTCACGTGCATCCCACTTCGTAATGTCTCATGCCCGAATCAGCGTTTATCTCCGCCCACTTACGCTTTGCCTCGTGGCTCTCATCGCTGCCGCGCTTAGCTTGGTTTCGCATTCCGTCGCACAAAACTCTGACCAGGAAGGAGTGGAGGAAATTGTCGCGAATCTTTACGCTGGCCGCGTCGTGATTGGAGTGGCAAAGGACGGCATCGTCGTCGCCACGCTCGAAAATCCCATCGAGCCCGAAACACGCCCTCCCATGATTGTTCCGCTTTCCAACGAACGCGTTGCAGTTCTTCTCGGCGCGGCCGATTGGTGGTTGCCCGGACAACAGCGCGAACTGGCTCGCATCGACAGAGAACTGCCCGAGTTACCACCTCCCGTGGGCTTGCGCACGGCCCCGACTCTTGGCGGCGCGAATAGCGGCGCGGGCGCCGAGGCCCAGGACGTCGAGCAGATCGCCGGGCGGCTGCACGACCGCCTTACATCAGTCTTAGGCCACGTGCACAGCAACCTGAATTTCGCGCCCAACGAGCCGATCCTTTCAATGCTTCTCGTTGACTATGCTCCAGATTATGGCCCGGAAGTCTGGTTGATCCACTATCCGATTGAACAGGAACCCGAGCAGGGTGATTTCTGGCAAACGACTGTTCTGCAGCCGCAATACATGCAGCTGTGGCCTCCGGAAAAGGGACAGCCGCGCGGGCTCATCGAAGTCAGTTATCCATCTGAGTCCGCCGCCGCGAATCTCTCCTCCCTCGTGGCCGCGGGCGATCCGCGCATCGCCAAAGCCCTTTCCGCTGCACCCGCGCTGCGCGATACTTCACAAGCGATCCTGAATGGCGATATCCAAACATTACCCGCGGTTGCTGTGGCTGCCTTTGTTCGTGAATCTCTACGCGCGATCGCGCCGCCCGGTGCACGAATGATTGAAGCGGAGATTAACAAAGAGCAAGGTATCGGCTGGTTTATAACTCCACCCAGGGAAGTGCGCCAGCCCGGCAGCGAGCAAGTGCGCCCGACCGGTGCGCCCAGTCTGCTTCGTCCGCCAGGCAAGCCCTCCGGCCCGGGTATCTTCTGATACTTTCGCTGGTTCTACTGCTGCGATTACTTTTCCCCGATTAGTTCACGCTTCAGTCGCTGGCTCTTTTCCGCGACGCTTGTCGCAAGTTCTTTTTTGTAATCCGCAAGGGCTCGCGCAATCCTCGCGTCGGATGTTCCAAGAATTTGCGCGGCAAAAATACCGGCATTCGTCGCACCTGCTTTGCCAATTGCCATCGTACCCACAGGCACTCCGCCCGGCATCTGCACCGTCGCAAGCAGCGAGTCCATTCCGTTCAACGAAGTGGCGGCCATCGGCACGCCAACGACCGGCAGCGTGGTCAGTGCCGCCACCACCCCAGCCAAATGCGCCGCGCCGCCCGCGCCTACAATAATTACCTTCAACCCGCGCTTCGCGGCCGTCTCCGCATACTCGGCGGCACGCGCGGGAGAACGATGCGCCGACACCACTTCGATTTCAAATGCGATGCCGAATTTCTCAAGCATCCGTCCCGCTTCCGACATCACCGGATAATCTGAATCCGATCCCATTATCACGCCGACTCGCGCTTTCGATTTCGCATCCGATCCCACTCATCCTCCCTTATATCGATATATCGATGATTTTTGAGTTTCACGCCATCGCCGTGAAAACAGCTCATCGCTAGCTCGCTGACAAGTCATTCGGTCCCGATGACTTGCCCTCGTGCGATCCCGCGCAATTCTGCGCCGATATCTTTTCGATAGTGCATCCCTTGAAAGGAAATCCACCCTGCCGCTTGATATGCCTTCGAACGGGCTTCCGCGATGCTGTCGGCAGCAGCGCAAACATTCAGCACTCTACCACTATGTACGTAGTAGTTATTTCCAGTTCTCTTCGTCCCCGCGTGGAATACGGCGCAATCGCGTGGCCGATCGAGGCCAGCGATTGACGCACCAGTCACGGGCTTCCCAGGGTAACCATCGGCAGCTAAGACTAAGCATACACTAGCTTTAGGCTCCCAGCGAGGCGTCGATTTCGATAAACTACCGGTGACTGCACTTTGCAAGAGCTCCGCTAGGTCGAAACTCATGCGCATCACCAACGCTTCCGTCTCCGGGTCACCGAGCCGGCAGTTGAACTCGAGTACTCTCGGTCCCGATTTCGTCAACATCAGACCAAAATACAAAAATCCCTCATATTTTCTGCCGTCGCGAGCCATGCCGTCGATAGTCGGCCGGACGACCTTTTCTTGGATCAGTTTCTCGAGGTCCGCCGAAATCAAACCGTCGGCCGAGATTGCGCCCATTCCGCCCGTATTCGGTCCCAAGTCATTGTCAAACAAGCGCTTATAATCTCGCGAAGCAGCCAACGGAACGAAAGCGTTCCCGTCTGTCAACACCATGTAGGATATTTCTGGCCCGGAGAGTCCTTCCTCGACGATCACACGCTTTCCGGCATCGCCAAACTCCTTCATTTCCATAAGCCGCTCAATAAATGCCGTCGCTTCGTCTGGAGATGACGTAACGAGTACGCCTTTCCCCCCGCACAGACCGTCTGCCTTGACCACAACAGGCCAGTCTACTTCACACAGTGACGTATATGCATCCACGGATGCGTCAAATATTCCATAAGTCGAGGCTGTAGGAATTCCGTGCCGCTGCATGAAATCTTTGGCAAAGACTTTGCTGCCTTCAAGCTGGGCCGCTTTTTTTGACGGGCCGACAATCTGCAGGCCGCGCTTCGCGAATTCATCCGCGATTCCCAATACCAGCGGTTGCTCTGGGCCGACTAACGTCAGGTCAGGATGAAGTCGTTCCGCAAACTCCGCAAGACCGTTAACGTCTTCCAAACTCCCGGCCACACACTCCGCCACTTGCGCGATCCCATCGTTTCCTGGTGCGCACCATACATGCTGTACGTTCGAACTCTGGCGCAGCTTCCACGCGAGAGCATGTTCGCGACCGCCGCCACCGATAATGAGAATTTTCATTTCGGAGAATCCGCCCAGCACGATAAGACGCGCGTCGCGGCATGTCAACCGTCACCTTTATATTTTCGGCGCTGAAGCAAGAATCGCGGCATAATGCATTCCAGCGAACATGCACTGGGACTACGTTATCATCCTCGCGATTCTCGCTGTCATCGTCCCGTGGCGCAGCTCTCTTCGCGTTCGCGATCTTTTGAACGGCCCAGATCTTCTTTCCTCTCAGCGTATCTTGCTGTATTTGTCCACAATCGTCTTTCAGTGGATGGCTGTGGCTGTGATCCTATGGCGTTGCATAGTCCATCATTTATCATGGGCTACACTCGCAGTGGCGCTCCCGCATCCTCTTCGATCGCTTGCCCTCGCCGGGTGCTTATCAGTTGCGTTGGTTCTGAACCAAGTCTACGCCATGCGCCGCGTAGCCATGCTGCCGTATGACCGCAGAGGACTGGTTCCGAGACTTGCGGAGAAGCTTCTGCCTAGGGCATCGAACGAGGCATTCGTTGGAGTGCTCCTTGTCCTTACCGTCGCCATCTGCGAGGAGTTTATCTACCGCGGCTTCATCCAAGGCATTTTTGCAGGGGTTTCTGGCTCAGTTTTGGCCGGTGCCATCATCTCCGCGGCTTTTTTCTCTTCCGCCCATTTGTATCAGGGGCGCAAAGGCCTCATTACGACTTTCGCCGTCGGACTTATTTTTTCAGCGGCGAGAATATGGACGGGAAGCCTGTTTCCATCGATCGTTATCCATTTTGCCGTGGATTTCTCCGCTGGCTTGGCTGCGTGGAAATTTCGACCGTTTCGCAGGGATCCGATCGTTCTTGCTGCCTTGCAAAGCCCAGTTTTTGGAGTTTCCTCGCCCCTGATGGGCAGTTGGTTTGGAGGCGTTAGTTGACTCTATCGGCATCTCGTGTTCAATCCCTCTTAGAGCCCTACTATTCCGGTGTACCTATTCCTGTGTGCTACAAAATACTAAGATATATGGACTTACTAGCGTTCTGGACAAAGAAAATCGCTTTGACAGCGATCTCCGACGAAGAGGAGATGGTTCGTTTTCACTTTGGCGAGAGCATTTTTGCCTTGTCTCTGGAGAATTTCGAGGATGGTCGACTCGCCGACGTTGGCTCCGGCGCGGGCTTTCCAGGCCTCGCCATCAAACTGTTTTGTCCTAATCTGAATGTTATTTTGCTTGAGCCCAACAAGAAGAAATGTGCCTTCCTGAGCGAAATTGTCCGCGATCTCTCATACACGGACACCAAAGTACTCCCGATTGGCTTCGAAGAGTCTGATATTCGTTCAAACGAGCTAGATTACGTCGTCTCCCGCGCTTTGGGTCGAACGGAAGACCTGCTATCGTGGTCCGCGAGGAGCTTATCCTCCCAAGGCCGCGTAGTCCTTTGGATGGGTTCGGACGATGTCACCAAGGCAATGCGTACGCCCGAGTGGCATTGGAGGCAAACGTCAATTCCACAGACCACGAGAAGGAAGATTCTAATCGGCACTCGACAGCCCGATTCGCGGTGAATGGAATTGTTCCACGTGGAACAATTCCCCTAACTCAACAAACCAATTGTTCCACGTGAAACATCTTGCGAATGAATTCACAATTCTGCTAGATTCAAATCCAAATTCGTACGGGGGCACGTTTGGGACGAGTAATTTCGATCACAAACCAGAAAGGGGGCGTCGGTAAGACTACCACGGCCATCAATCTGGGCGCATCCCTCGCCGCAGAGGAGAAGCGCACCCTCGTCATTGACTCCGATCCGCAAGGAAATACGACTGGCGGCCTCGGTTTCCCAAAAGATCCTTCTCGCCGTACTATCTATAATGCCTTAATTCTCGACGAACCAGCCGCGAAAATCATCATCCCAACGCAAGTTGCCGGCTTGGACCTAATGCCGGCTGACAAAAATCTGGTGGGAGCAGCAGTTGAACTCGTCAGCATGGAAGGTCGAGAGTACAAGCTAAAGGGCTTTCTAGAGTCTATTCGCAAAGATTATGAATACGTCCTGATCGATTGTCCGCCAGCTTTGGACTTGCTCACAGTCAACGCTCTCGCTGCCAGCGACGCCGTTTTGGTACCTATTCAGTGCGAGTATTACGCCATGGAAGGCGTCGCTGAACTTCTCGACACCTTGATGCGCCTGCGCCGGACAATTAATCCGTCTTTGGCGGTCGAGGGAATTCTTCTCACCATGTATGACGACCGCACGACTCTTTCGAAGCAGGTTTCCGCCGACCTGAGAAGTTTCTTCGGAGCACAGGTGTTCGCAACGGTGATTCCTAGGAACGTACGGCTTGCCGAAGCTCCGAGCCACGGGAAACCAATCATATTCTACGACATCAGTAGTAAAGGCGCCGAAAGCTACATTCAACTCGCAAAGGAGGTCATCGCCAATGACCAGAAACGCGTTGGGCAGGGGACTGAGCGCGCTGATACGCGAGCCCGAAGCAACGCCGCAGGAGCCGCCGAGTAGCCACGCTGCTGGCCCACAGTCATCAGCGGCCGCCGCCGTAGCGCCTGCACGCACCGCTGATTCTGCGGGGGCCGTTCTTCAAGTGGACATTGACCTGATCGACCCGAGCCCCTATCAGCCGCGAACGCGCTTCGCGCAATCGGCGCTTGACGAGTTGGCACATTCGATTCGCCGCACGGGTATCATCCAACCTCTCGTTGTGCGCAGGCGAGGCTCCCGCTTTCAGCTCCTCGCCGGGGAACGCCGTTGGCGTGCGGCTCAACTTGTCTCCATGCATCGCGTCCCCGTCGTCATTCAGGATGTTCCCGACGATAAGGCCATCGAAATCACGCTGGTCGAAAACTTACAGCGCGAGGATCTAAACCCCATCGAGCAGGCCCAGGCCTTCGATCGCTTGATTCAGGAATTCCATCTGACGCAAGAAGAAGCCGCGGAGCGCACAGGCAAAGAACGCGTAACGGTCGCCAACTCACTTCGCCTTCTGCGTCTCGACAATGCAATTCGCGAAATGGTCGAAGATGGCCGCCTTACCGCAGGCCACGCGCGCGCGCTGCTGGCGATTGAAGATCATCCGCTGCGCACCGAAACCGCGCGGCGCGCCGCTCGCGGCAATCTTACTGTTCGGCAAATCGAGCGCCTTGCCACGCACACTCGCCGCCACCGCGCCGCATCTGAGCCTTCCACCCTCGACGCCAACACTCGCGCTGCCATTGATGAGCTGCAACGCGTCCTCGGCACCCGCGTCAGCGTCAATCCCTGTACCAAAGGACATCCCGGACAGGTCATTGTCGAGTTCTACAACGAGGGTGATCTCGACCGTCTCTATCAACTGATCGTTGCGAGATAATCCGGAATACTTGCTTTTTCTGAGGAGGCATTCCGTGGGTGCAAAATGGCTAGGCGGAAAGTCTGGCGGTTCATCTGAGTGGGCGGGTTTTATTGATCAGGGCGTTTCCATTGAGGGCAAGATGGTCATCGCCGGAATGTTTCGCGTTGACGGCCACGTGAAAGGCAGCATCGCGTCCGAACATGGTCTGCTTCTTGGCGAAAACGCCCATGTTGAAGGCCAAATCGACGCGAACGATGTGACCATTGCGGGCCGGTTCGATGGCCATATTTTCGCCAAGGAACGCGTCGAAATTCAGTCCAAGGGCGTCGTCACGGGGGAAATTCACGCGCCTTGTCTGGTGATTCAGCCCGGAGGAATTCTGGACGGCCATTGCCACATGCTTTCGCGCGCAAACGAATCGGAATCATTGGCTATTCCGATTCGTTCCAACGCCGAAGCACAACACGCCTGAAGTTTTCGGCCTGCGATTCGTGGAATGGCGATTCGTTCAGACTAAAGTTAAGACCAGAAGGAATCAGCTCCCAGGTGTGACCCGCTCAATATTGCCGAGCAGCGAGAAAAAATCATTTGCGTACGCCTCAGGGCCGATATAGTCGACCGACGTCAAATCTTTCGGCACCACGCAACTAATCCAAAGCTGTTCACGGTCCGCCTTCGAAGTAAATGTCCAGCAGCGCCCGTCTTGACCACCCAGATGTATATCCCGTTGCGGCCCCGTGGAATATCCTTCGGAGTGCAGGAGTTTCTCCTGCACTCCACCAAACACGTTGTAGTTAAACGAATACGTTTTCGTGAAGTGAATCGGCAGAAAAGTCGCCACTGGATCTTTTTGCCACGACAAACGCGACATTCGCTCCACGCTCATTCCTTCACCGCGCCGCACGGCATACCATTCGAACGGCACGGTAATCTTCCATCCCCGAAATTCCACCGTTCGGCCATGAACTGCGTGCCAGCCGGCAGAGACCACCTCCGGCAGCAGAATCGCCAACGCCGCAAAAACCACCGCAGCAACGATTTTCCATTTTGTCGTGGTTTTCATACGCATTCTGTATGTTACTTTGCTCTTTGAACAAAGGAAATCGCTTCCAGCACGCGCGTGTCCCATTTATACAGAGCCGAGCGGCGCACTTCAGGAGCCACCGTACCAACTTCGATTATCTGGCAGTGCAGCCGCAGACCGCATCAGCCTTTGCTCTTGTAGGACCCGACTAAAAGGTCGGGCCGCGCATGTGCGGCGGCTCCTGGTTTTCTCGAGCGCGCCATGCCAAGCGCATTATTTTTTCGCAGGCTGCCCAGCGTATAATCATCCGGCTCGAATAGTGAGGAGAGAAGCGCCTTGGCAGATCCTGTGCGTCTGACGTCCGCCGCCAAGGCCGCTGGTTGAGCGGCCAAGCTGAGTCCAGGTCTTTTGGACTCCGTGCTTCGCCGTTTGCCGCGGCCGACTGATCCGAATCTGCTCGTTGGTTTCGACACCAGCGACGACGCAGGGGTGTATCAACTCACCGCCGACCTCGCGCTCGTGCAGACCGTCGATTTCCTCACGCCCATCGCCGACGATCCATTCACGTTCGGCCAAATCGCCGCCGCAAACTCGCTCAGCGACGTCTACGCCATGGGCGGCCGCCCCGTTTCCGCGCTCTCGATTGTGGGATTTCCCGCCGATGGTGACGCCACCGTTCTGGAACAAATCCTCCGCGGCGGCCTTTCGAAAATGGACGAGGCCAGTTGCACGATCGTCGGCGGACATTCGGTTCGCGACGATGATTTGAAATTCGGCTACGCCGTTACCGGCGTCATCAACCCAAATAATATCTGGCGCAACGTCGGCGCGCGCCCAGGCGATATTTTAATTCTCACAAAGCCCATCGGCACCGGCGTGATCGCCACGGCGCTCAAGGCAGGAAAGTCTCCCGCCGGCTCCGTCGAAGCCGTCATCGCCTCCATGACACGCCTCAATCGCGACGCCGCCGAAGTTTTGCATGAAATTGAAAAATCCGCCCACAATGATCCGCCCATTCACGCCGTCACCGACGTCACCGGCTTCGGCCTTCTCGGCCACGCGCGCGAAATGGCCGCTGGCAGCGCCGTTTCGCTTCGCATCGACCATGCAAAGATCCCGTGTCTGCCCGGCGCTCGCGAAGCAGCCCACGCCGGCTTTCTTGCTGGCGGCCTCAGGAGCAATCGCGAATTCGTCGCACCCTGCGTCGAATTTTCCGCAAATGTCGATGAAGATTCCCGCGCCCTCCTCTTCGACCCGCAAACTTCCGGCGGCCTCCTCATCGCCATCGCCCCGGAACATGCCGCCGCCCTCTGCGCCGAGCTTCAGCGCCGCCAAATCCCCGCCTCCCAAATCGGCGAAGTCCTCCCCAAGCGCTCTCCGTTGATCCAAATCTTTTGAACTGCCACTCGGTCCCAACCCCGAAGATCCCGTCCGCAACTTCGACCGCCATTTGCTATAAACTGTCTATCTTTCATGGACCCGGTCACACACGGCATCGCTGGCGCGCTCATCGGCAAAGGATTTTTCGCGAAGCGCTCTTCGTCCAATCGGTCAAACGAATCTACGGCTCGCATTGCCGTCTTCGCCGCGACTTTTGGTGCCGTTTTCCCGGACGTGGACGTTTTCGTTGACGCGTTCTCACGCGATCCCCTGGCCATCGCGCGTTATCATCGCGGCTTCACGCATTCCTTCATCGGCCTGCCGATTTTCGCCGCTGCTCTCGCATGGATCACGCGCGCCTCCGTACGGTGGTATGCCAAGCGCAAGCATCGCGACGACCTCGATTGCCCATCCTTCGCCATGCTGTTTTTGATTTACGCCGCAGGAATCGCCAGCCATATCATCCTCGACGGCCTCACGTCCTTTGGGACGCGTATGCTCAACCCCTTCTCGAAGGATCGCGTCGCCTGGGATTTCCTTTTCATCATCGACCTCGTTTTCACCGCGCTGATTTTGCTTCCACAACTCGCCGCCTGGGTGCATCAAGGCCGCGAAGGCGCAACAAATCGCGCCACCAAGGCGTGGGGCTTTTGCACCGTTCTCACGCTGGGTGCATGGTCCCTCGCGCGCGCCGCCTCATTTCCTTTTTCTCCTTCGGTCGTAATCGTCGCCGCTGCGATTTTCGTCGTGTTGTTTTTCCTTCCCGCTCTCAACGGCTGGGGCAGCCGCATCTCGCGCGCCAGTTGGTGCCGCGTCGGTTTTTATGTCGCCTGCACGTATATCATTGCGTGCGGCGTCGCGCATGGCGTCGCAATATCGCGCGTCCGCGCATTCGCCGCCAGCCATCACATCGCTACCGAAAAAATCGGAGCACTTCCGCTGCCGCCCTCTTTCCTCGACTGGAACGGCATGGTTCTCACGCCCGACGGCGTCTATCAGTCCAGTTTTTCGCTTCGCGACGCGAGCCGTCCGAATTTTCGCTTCGTCCCAGATTCTGCGCCCAACCGGTTCACCAAAGAGGCGGCGCGCCTCGAACCGGTTCGCACCTACCTCTGGTTCGCGCGCTTCCCTGTGTTCCGCTTCATGGCTGCTGGCGATCAAAACATTGTGGAGTATGCGGACCCGCGCTTTTTCGAGGGCAACGCGCGCAATGGGCCGATGCCTTTCACTTTCGCCGTCACTTTCGATTCGCAGGGCCATCTGCTGCATTATGGCTGGGTGCGCGGTGGCATTTTGCCGCATGCCACCACTTCTCAAAACTCCCCCGAGCATTCCAGATGAAAATTCAAATCTTCAGCGACATTCACGGCGACGTGAAGTCCCTCGAGCGCGCCATCAGCCAGCCCGCTGATATTTACATTGCTGCTGGCGATCTCTCGACCTTCCGCCGCGGCCTCGACCGCTGCGGCGCAATACTCCAAAAACAAGGGGAACGTGTTTGGGTCCTGCCGGGCAACCACGAAACCGCCGACGACACGCGCGACTTCTGTGCGCGTTTCGGCCTCACGGATTTTCATCGCCAGATTCGCCATCTCGGCTCGACCAACTGGGCCGGCCTCGGCTATAGCAATCCAACGCCGTTCAACACGCCCGGCGAATACACCGAAGAGCAAATCGCCGAAGCCCTCGCCGCCTTCAACGGCCTCGCGCCGCTGTACCTGGTCGTCCATTTCCCGCCGTACGGTACCAAACTCGACGAGTTCGCGCCCGGCAAGCACGCGGGCAGCCGTACGCTCCGCGAATGGGTTGAACGCGAGCGGCCAGAAATGCTTTTCTGTGGTCACATTCACGAATGCGCGGGCAAAAGCGACCAACTTGGCCGCACGCGCTGCTTCAACGTCGGCAAAGCCGGCTACCTGCTCGAATTGCCGTGAAGTTTTGCTGGTGGTTGTGTTTGTAGAGGCCGCTCGAAGTTATCGGCCAGCTCGTCTTGACCCGAGGAGAAAAATGTTTGCGAACCGAGGCCGCGCATGCCGCTGTTTACTTTCTGGATGCCGTTACGGAATGAGGAATTTGCTTCTATTGGAAAACAAGCTCTACGTTTCTCTTTTCGGGTTCCGTTTCCGCTTTTCGTTTTTGCTCGTCACTGCCTTTCAGGCTTTCAGAGGCTTATTTTTGAACGGACTATTACTAGGAAGGGGATCATTGCGGTTCAAATACAATTGCTGCGCAATTCCAACCACGCTGCTCGTAAAAATATAAAGTACCAACCCGCTCGAATACATGAACAGGAAAATCCCAAACGCCAGCGGCATCAGCATCATCATCTTCTGTTGCGCTGGATCGGTCACCGTCTGCGGCGTCATTTTCGTCATGTAATACATCGCCACAGTCATCAAGATCGGCAAAATGAAATACGGATCGCGCGCCGACAAATCGTGGATCCAGCCAATCCACGGCGCGTGCCGCAACTCGATCGAATATTGCAGCATGCGATACAGCGCAAACCAGATCGGCATTTGAATCAGTTGCGGCAGGCATCCTCCGACGGGATTTGCGCCTTCTTCCTTGTATATCGCGGACATCTCTTCCTGCATGCCTTTCCGCCGCGGGTCTCGCATCGAATACTTTTTATATTTTTCTTGAATCGCTTTGATACGAGGCATGGCCTTTTGCATTCGCTTCATCGAATGCCAGCTCTTCACCTTCAGCGGAAAAAGCGCCATGTTGATGGCCAACGTCAGCAGAATGATCGCCCAGCCATAATTCGGAACGTATTTGTAGATCCACTTCAGAACCAACAGCAGCGGCTTCGCGAGAAAACTCATGTACCCAAACTGCACCAAGCCCGTCAGCCGCGGATTCAGCTTCCCAAGTTCTGTTAAATCTTTTGGCCCCACGTACAACCGCACGTCCCATGGGCCCGGCGTTTGGGGGCCCGCGGCCATTTCCGCCACAGGCTCCTGCGTCGTTTTTCCGCTTTCCGTGAAGCTGTGCTGTTGCGTCCAATCCCACAACGTCATACCCGGCTGATTCGACAGAAACGCCGCCGTGAAAAAAGTATCTTCAATTCCGGCCGCTTCCATGAATCCATTCACTTGCGCCGGCTGGTCCTGATGGTCCTTGATCCCCAATTTCTTGTAGTTGAAATATTCGATCTTGCCGTTTTCGCTGTAGAACACTTCCACAAGCGCCGCCGCGCTGGACACAGACTGATCCCCGAACCCGCCGCGCCACGCCACTCCGACGGGCAGCGGTTTCCCGTCGAGCTCTGCCGACACGCTCAATTCCACTTCGTAACCAACACCAAATTTCAAGTGTTTCGAGACTTGCAGATGCCCGTCGCTCCATTCGAAATCCACTTCGGCCGGAGCTTTCAACGTCGTCGCCGACGCGGGCGTCACGGTATACAACGCGGAATTCGCCTCCGCATCCAACTTCGGATCTTCCAAGCGGATGGAGAGCGGCCACGCCTTAAGCTGTTCCCCCGCCGCGGTATTCACTAGATCCAGCGGCTTCGGAGGTTTTTCGTTGTCGTGATATTTCTCAAGCGTCCAGCTTCGCGCCACGCCGCCGCGATTCGACAGCTCCACGCGATACAGCCCGCTCTCCACCGTGATCGTCTGCTCCGCTTTAGCTTCTTTTACCGGAACCGTCGTCGCGGCAGGCGTACCGCTCGCTTGCGCGCTCTGGGCTTGCTCATTCCCCAGTCCTGGCCCGACGCTGGATGGCTGCTGAACATTCGCGGCGGGAGAATTTACGGAGGCTGGTTTCGGCGGAACAACCGGCTTATAAAATTTTGACCATAGCGCCAACACAACAACCATCAGCACCAGGGCCAGGCCGGCGCGCTGCTCGTCGCTCAATTTCAATTCGCGACCTCCGCCGTCTTCGCGGCGGCCTGTCTGTTGGGTCCATTTTCTGGCGATATTTCCGGCACGGGATCATATCCGCCTGCTGAAAACGGCCGGCAACGCAAAAATCGCTTCAGCCCCAGCCACGCTCCGCGCCGCGCGCCAAATCGCTCGACTGCTTCGTAGGTGTAATGCGAACAGGAAGGCTCAAACTTGCAGCTACCACCAAAAAAAGGCCCGAGAAAAATCTGATACCCGCGCACGCACGCCAGCGCGAGCCACCTGAACCCCCGATGCGCAGCGTTTTTGCGCGTCACTTCGCTGCTCGCTTCTCGCGCGGCAGCAGCGCCAGCAACTCCGTCTCGAGTTTCGTAAACTCGAGCGTTGCCACGGACCAGCTCGGATGTATCACCACGTCCCATCCCGGTAGAATCTCCTCGCGATGTAATCGCAGAATTTCCCGGATGCGCCTTCGGATTCGATTGCGCATCACGGCGTTGCCCAGCGCCTTCTTCACGCTCATCCCAAAGCGGTTTCGCGTCAATCCGTTGGCACGCAGAAAAATCAGGAAGTTCGCGCTCGACCGCCGCCGACCTTCGCGGTACACCGCCTCGAATTCCGCGCGCCGCACCAACCGCCATTCGCGCGGCAAATTGCGCTTAGAATGAATGCCTTTTGTGAAGGACGCACCAGTGAGGGAAGCATCGCGCGTGTCCGCATTAGCGCCAGTCCGCTCGCGGCGCGTTCCTCCGGTCCGCGACTCTCCGCCATCGGCCATGTCGAACCGTCAGACGCGCGTGATGCTGTGGCGTCCCTTTTTGCGGCGTCGCGCCAGAACTTTCTTCCCGCCCTTGGTCTTCATTCGCGCGCGAAAGCCATGCTTCTTGTGTCGCCGCCGGACATGCGGTTGAAACGTACGCTTTACCAAGCGATATTCTCCTTAAAAAATCATTAAATGGACGCTTCACGCGCCTCTGCCCGGTTCAAAATCTCCAGGCGAAACAACTAGTGTATTCGACCCTCCACACCCGGTCAAGGAACGCACCGTTTATACTTCAATCATTTGAAATTGACGCTCACTCCGGGCCATCGTAACGTGGACATTGGACACAGGGGCCAGACAAAGCAGCCGTACAGAGAATGATCTCGCAACAGTGACCCTTCAACAATGACCATTCAACAATGACTCGCCGCCAACAACGCCGCCTAATCTCCCTCGCAATCCTCATCATTCTTGTCGCGCTCTACCTTTACCGCCAGAGCTATCTTCAGCGCCCAACCACCGGCCGATCGCAAAACTACATCACCTGCGGCGCGCCCTGCGGCACCGAACGCTGGGCCGTCAAAACTCTCAGCGACGCGGACGCCGCCAGCGTCAATTTCTCGCCGCGCCCCACGACTGTCGCCTGGCTCACTTCCCAGCCCGCGCCATCGACGCTCCCGTCCGACTCGCGCATCGCGCCGCTCGAATTCCAGGCCTTCACCGTCCGCGCGCAGCTCATCGCCATCAAGGAAGAAAGCGATCGCGACTTCCACCTCATCCTCACCGACCTGAATGATCCCAGCGCCACCATGATTGCGGAGATTCCTTCGCAGGATTGTTCTGGCGCGTGCTCCTCGCACTACGCCTCTTCATTTGAATCCGCGCGCCGCGAACTCGAATCCCGTTTCGGAATACCTCCCACAAGCGGCTTCCAAAACGTCCCCGGCACCGTCATCGTCGACGTCACCGGAGTAGCCTTCTTCGACTTCTTCCACAAGCAGCGCGACGTCGCCCCCAACGCTATCGAACTCCACCCCGTCCTAAGCATCCACTTCAAATAGCGCTCATATACAGCTACGCCATCCTGAAAAATTCTCGTCTTCGTGCTACGCTAATTTGTGACCAAGATGACCATGACCGCAAGCTGCTATACCAACCCAGTTCTTCATCGCAACGGTGTGGACCACAGGTGTGCAAAAAACGGCATCGCGTCCGCGATTTTCGTGACCGACTTAGACGCACCCGGTGAATTCCGCCAGCCACTCACCACTGGTCGCCGTTTTCTAATCCACTGTCCGGAATTAGACATCGAGCTAACTCCCACAAAACAAATGGTTAACCATGTTTCTAATCGCCACTTTTTTGCGTTTTTAAAATTACCGGACACTTCGCTACAAGCAGCGACTTTTTTGCAAACAGGTCTCGTCTAAGCCATGTTTGAAAATCTCACCGACAAACTTCAGCGCGCGTTCAAGAATCTTCGCGGCCAGGGCAAGCTCACCGAAGAGCATCTCGACGCCGGCCTTGCGCAAATTCGTGAAGCACTCCTCGATGCCGACGTAAATCTTGGCGTCGTCGACGAAATCATCGCGCACATCCGCGAAAAGGCCCTCGGCTCCGAAGTCCTCCTGCAACTTTCGCCCGATCAGCAGGTCGTCAAAATCGTTCGCGACGAATTGACCGAGCTTCTCGGCAAAGAAGTGCGCATGCAATTCGCTTCGCGCCCGCCGTCGGTCTGGCTCATCATCGGCCTGCAAGGCTCCGGCAAAACGACAACGACTGGCAAGCTCGGCAAGTGGCTCAGCCACAATGGGCATCGTCCCATCGTCGTTTCCACCGACGTGTATCGTCCCGCCGCGCGCGAGCAACTCGCGCAAGTCGCCAAAGCCACTCATACTCCTGTCTGGCCCGGCGCTGGTACCGACAAGCCGCTCGAAATCGTTCGCGGCGCGATGCGCGAAGCAAAACTCTCTGCCTACGACGTGGTTCTCGTTGACACCGCTGGCCGTCTGCACATCGACGACGAATTGATGAACGAGCTTTCGCTATTGAAAAAAGAACTTTCGCCCTCGGAAATTCTCTTCGTCGCCGACGCCATGATCGGCCAGGACGCGGTTCGCTCCGCCGGCGAATTCCACAAGCGCCTCGGCGTCACCGGCGTGATTCTCACCAAGCTCGACGGCGATGCGCGCGGCGGCGCGGCACTCTCCATTCGCAAAGTCACTGGCGCGCCCGTAAAATTCGCGGGCATCGGCGAAAAATACGACGCCATCGAGCAGTTTCATCCTGACCGCATCATCTCGCGCATCCTCGGCATGGGCGACGTCCTCACGCTCATCGAAAAAGCCGAGAAAACTATCGACGAGAAACAGGCCCGCGAGCTTCAGCGCAAACTCGAGCACGACGAATTCTCACTCGAGGATTTCCGCGACCAATTGAAACAGATTCGCAAAATGGGCTCGCTCGAGCAGCTCATGGGCATGCTCCCAAAAATCGGCCCCTTCGCCAAATTGCCAAAAGACACGGCTATCGACGAGACCCGCCTGAAAGTCGCCGAAGCCATCATCAATTCCATGACTTCCGCCGAGCGCGACGACCATAATCTGATCGACGGCAAACGCCGCAAGCGCATCGCGCGCGGCAGCGGCACCACTGTTCAGGAAGTCAACGAAGTTCTCAAGCAGTACAACGAAATGCGCCGCATGATGAAAATGTACGGCAACACCATGAAGGGCAAAATGCGCGGCCTCGGCAAGCTCCGCGGCGGCCTGAGCAACTAGCGTTGCGAAAACCACGTACACAAGGCCTTTAGGCAGGCCCCTGTTTTCCGCGCTTTGGGAATTTCGCTGCTTACGCTATAATCGAGCTGCAATTTTGGAGGATATAACGAAGTGTTGATGATCCGATTGTCCCGCATTGGAAAAAAGAAGCAGCCCGCCTATCGCGTGGTGGTGATCGAGAAGACGCGCCCGCGCGACGGCCGTTTCGTTGAAATCGTGGGGACATACGATCCTCTGAAGAATCCTGCGATCGTTAAGCTCGACGCCGAGCGCGTGAAATACTGGCTCGGTTGCGGCGCCCAGCCCAGCGACACCGTCCGCAGCTTCTTGCGTAACCAAAAAATCGCATAAAGCATCGTACTCTTCAGGGTCTTGAACTTCAGCGCCAGATTTAAGCCTCAGCGGATTTTCCGCCCGGACCCAGCGAACGTCCGGAGGTTTCTCATGATGAAGGAACTTGTCGAGCAAATTGCTAAAGCTCTTGTCGATCATCCCGAACAGGTGGCTGTGAACTCCATCGAAGGCGAGCAAGTCACCGTCCTCGAATTGCGTGTCGCACCGGATGACCTGGGGAAAGTGATCGGGCGGCAGGGCCGCACCGCCAAATCCATCCGCACGCTGCTGGGCGCGGCTGGAATGAAATTGAAGAAGCGATTCACTCTGGAAATTCTGGAATAGCGTGGCGGACTCCCCGGCCAGTCGCGTCACACTCGCCCGAATTCTGCGTGCTCGCGGACGTCGCGGCGAAGTTGCGGCGGAAATTCTCACTGATTTTCCCGAGCGGCTCACGCAGCTCACTTACGCGGAATTGTGGGACGGAAAGAATCCTCCGCGGCGCGTCGCGATTCGCGAATGCTGGCTGCATAACGGGCAGGCGATTTTTCTTTTTGAAGGCTCGGATTCCATCTCCGACGCGGAACGCTTCGTCGGCCTCCAAATTCAAATTCCGCTTTCCGAGCGCGTGGTTCTGACGGCAGGCAGCTACTTCGTCACGGATTTGATTGGCTGTGAAGTTTTTCAAGCCAACATGAGCAGTGCGCCGGAAAAACTGGGAGACGTTCGCGACGTGCAATCCACGGGTGAAGCGGTCGCGGGCACGCCGGTCCTCGTCGTCGCCACGCCTCACGGCGAATTGCTGATTCCCCTCGCCACGGAAATCTGCACGCGCATCGACACCGCTGTGCGCCGCATCGAAGTCGTCCTCCCCGAAGGCCTCC
>Ga0307373_10003355_pt1 | contig 27906 bp, 28 predicted proteins | sample OX2MG_FD_202534 | JGI IMG/M metagenome (GOLD analysis project Ga0307373, IMG submission 202534) | Soil microbial communities from Risofladan, Vaasa, Finland - OX-2 | ecosystem: Environmental > Terrestrial > Soil > Coastal area > Acid sulfate soil | place: Finland: Risofladan, Vaasa | collected... | reverse complement strand
AGAAGGGTCGAAATCGACACGATGCGCACGTTGCGCACGTGAACGAGGGACTCAGCGATCATGTCGCGCCGCTCGTCGAGGTCGAAGAGCGCCTCGGACTTTTGGGGGTTGCGAATGGCCGCCACCACGACTTCGTCAAAGATCTGGGCCGCGCGCTCGACGATCTCCAGGTGCCCGTTATGAAAAGGGTCAAAAGAGCCGGGAATCAGACCAACCGTCACGCGACGTCCCCTTTGCTGGGTTCTAACATCGTAACGAGCGTAGTGCCGTATCGCTTGGTTTTGGTCACGTTCCAACCCTCGGGCGCGGCCATATGACGGTCGTTTTCCACGATGACCCGTTTGGCGACGACGCCGTCGAGCACGCTCGCCAGATCGAGGGGGCCGTAGGGTGGATCGGCCAACAACAGGTCGAGGTCCCGCGGCGGAGTCCATACGGGCAGATTGGCGCGCACGAATATCGCCTCGCCCGAGAGTTGCAGTGGTTCGAGGTTCACCTTCGATGCGACGAGGCACTGCGGATCGGTGTCGACGAAGTAGACCCGCGCGGCCCCGCGTGACAACGCTTCAATTCCCATGGCTCCCGAGCCGCAGTAGAGATCGGCTACGACCAGATCGCTGAGTCCGCCGCGGCTCTCCAGCATCGAAAAGATCGCCTCGCGGGCGTAGTCGGTCGTCGGACGTACGGTGGCTGGCAGTTTTGCCTTGAGCCGACGCCCGCGGGCCACACCGCCAATTACTCGCACCCCCTAAGGGTACGCGCTAGGACTTAAAGAGATAGGTTGCTTCGTCGTCATCTACGAACAATCGAAGTTCATCGACCATGTCGGCGAGCGTACCGTCGCCGTCGCGCACGATCGAGACGGCGAGGCGTTGTGCGCTCATTAACAGGTCCTCGTCGCTCTTGAGCTTGGCGAGCTTGAGGTCGCTGCGACCCTTCTGGCGAGACCCGAGCAGCGTGCCTTCACCGCGCATTTCGAGATCGATCTCGGCTAACTCGAAACCGTCGTTCGAAGAGACGAGCGCGTTCAGTCGCTTCTCGCCCTCGTCGTTGGGGGGCGTGCCGAGCAGATAGCAGTAACTCTGCTGCTCGGATCGCCCGACTCGACCGCGCAGCTGGTGCAACTGGGCCAAGCCGAAGCGCCAAGCGTCTTCGATCACGACCACGCTCGCTTCGGGCACGTCGACGCCCACTTCAATGACCACCGTCGCCACGAGCACGTCCAGCTCGCCGGCGCGGAACTGGTTCATCACCTCTTCCTTCTCCACGCTCTTCATCTGGCCGTGCAAGAGCCCCACCGACAGGCCACGAAGTTCATGCAGGGCCAATCTCGTTCGCTCTTCGACCGCGCTCGTCGCTTCGACGCGCTCGGAGTCTTCGACGAGCGGACAGATGACGTACGCCCGCCGTTTGGCGGCGACCTCGTTGCGCACCCGCCGCCAACACTCGCTGACCTCTTCATCACTCTTCGCCCACGTCGTCACGATGGGCCGACGACCCTGGGGCATCTCGTCGACGATCGACACGTCGAGGTCGCCAAAGATGACCATCGCCGCGGTCCGAGGAATCGGCGTCGCGGTCATGACCAAGAGATCGGGGTCGGCCCCCTCGTTCGAGCGCGCTCGGCCCTGATCTCGCAGGACCGCTCGCTGTTCGACGCCAAAGCGGTGCTGCTCGTCGATCACGATGAGACCCAGAGACTTAAAGCGCACGTCGTCGTTGAGCAGCGCGTGGGTGCCCACGACCACGTCGATCGATCCCTGGAGCAGACCTTCGAGCACGCCAAGGCGCTCTTTGGCACGAACGCGTCCGGTGAGCAGTTGGACTGACAAGGGACGACTCCCGCCAAGGACCGCGTCATCTTGCACGCCCAGCCCCTCCAAATCGCGCCGTAACGAAGCGACGTGCTGTTCGGCCAGGACTTCGGTGGGCGCCATCAACACACTCTGGCGACCACCGTCGAGCGAGGCCAACATCGCCGCTAGGGCCACCATGGTCTTGCCCGAGCCCACGTCGCCTTGTAAGAGTCGATGCATGGGCAGCGTCGAGGACATGTCGCGGGCGATCTCTTCGAGGACGCGCCGCTGCGCGCCGGTCAAGGTGTAACGGTGACCAGCCAAGAACCGCCTCACCAGGCTCGAGGTGGGCGCAATGAGTTCTCCGGGCGCGACGTCGAGGTCCTCAACGTTAAAGGGGTGACGGATACCGGCCGAGGAGGCCGCGAGACGTTGCCGTCGAAGGGCGAGGAGCAACTGCAGGCGCAAGAACTCGTCAAAGGCGAGCCGTCGTCGAGCGCGCGGTGGATCGTCGAGGTCGCTGGGCAGGTGAATACCCCAGTAGGCCTGAGTGCGATCGACGAGTTCGAGCGCGTCACGATCACGACTCGAGAGAGGGTCAAAGAGTGGACCGGCGCGCCGCAACGACTCCTCAATGAATCCGCCCATCTCCCAACTGGTGAGACCGGCCTTGCCCGACGCGGGATAGATGGCCACCACCCGGCCCACCTTGGAGGCGTCACGCTCCTCACCCGAGGCGCCCACGATCACGTCCACCACGGGATTGGTCATTTGACGCTGACCCTTGTAGTCGCTCACTTTGCCAAAGAAGAGCGCCTGCACGCCGAGCGTGAGCTGGCGCTCACGCCAGGCCTGGTTGAAAAAGACGACCTTGAGGGAATCACCGTCGCCGCTCACGGTCACCTCGACCATGACCCGACCCTGGCGGGTGCGACGGCTGCTCACTTTTTCGACCTCGCCGTATACCGCGGCCTCGTCGCCCACGTTGAGATCGGAGAGGTCGACGCGCTTGGTTCGATCGAGGTAGCGACGGGGATAGACCGTCAAGAGGTCAAAGACGTTGTCGATGCCCAGCGTGGCCAATGCGGCGAGACGTTTCTCGCCGACGTGGCGAAGTTGGCTGACCGGCACGTCGCCCAACTGGCGGAGTCGCCGCGTCGGCGCGTCACTCACTCGAGGCCGAAGTAGTAGGGGTAGAGAGGTTGGCCCCCGTGGTGCACCTCGACGCTGATCTGAGGGAACTCCTCAGCGAGGTACTCCGTAACCCTTCGCGTGTTGGCCGGTGAGGAGCCGTCGCCTTCGATGATGGTCAACAGTTCGTGTTCCGGGCGCACGAGCACCGCGAGCAACTGGTTACTCGCGACCGCGATGGATCCGGCGATCGACACCACGCCCGTGGCCCCGAGACCAATCCAGTCACCCACGTGAACCTCACCGGCGTCGCTCGAGGTGTCGCGCACCGCTTGCGTGACCTCACCGGCCACCACGTTGCAGGCCGAGGCCCCCATCGCTTCGGCGTTCTGCTCGGCCGACGCGTCGGGGTCGTAGGCCAGCAGCGCCGCGAAGCCCTCCACGATCGAACTCGTCGGTACCACGCGCACCGTCTGGTCGACGAGACCGGCCACCTGTTCGGCGACGGGACGAATGTTCTTGTTGTTCGGTAGCACCACCACCTGCGATGAGCCGGTCGCGCGCACCGCCTCGACGAGTTCGGCCGTCGAGGGATTCATTGTCTGGCCGCCGAGCACGAGTTGGCGCGCGCCGAGCGAGTGGAAGATTCGCCCAATTCCCTCGCCCACCACGACGGCCACCACCGCGGTCGTGGGCGCGGGCGAGCTCTCCACGTCAACGGGCTCCGTCGTCGCCTCGCGAACCCAGCGCTCTTCGAGAACTTGGTCGGCCAGGTCGGTGACCTTGATCTCGCGTGGCCGCCCCGCGTCGAGCGAAGCCTCGATGGCGGCGCCCACGTCGTCGGTGTGGATGTGACAGTTGTACAGACCGTCCCCGCCCACGATGACAATGGAGTCACCGATGCCGGCCCACACCTCTCGAAAGGCGTGCATCTTGGCGTCGTCGGCGTCGAGCAGGTACATCACCTCGTAACGAAGCTCGGCCAGATCCGCGTCGTCTCGCAACTCCTCGTGCACCGTGACGTGGATGGAGTCCGGGCTGGGCGCGATTGGCAGTTCGTCGTGCGCCACCACGTGGCACAAGGCGTCAAAGAACAACAAGAGGCCCGCGCCCCCGGAGTCAACGACGCCCGCTCGCTTGAGGACCTCGAGTTGGTCGGGCGTCTTTGCCAGCGCCACTTTCGCCGCGTCGCGAGCGCCTCGAACGAGGTCTTCGAGGGTGTGTGGGTGCGCCATCGCGCCCTCAGCACCGGCGCGCGCGATTGAGAGAATCGTCCCTTCGACTGGGCGAACGACCGCCTGGCGCGCCAGTTCGTCCGCTCGAGCCAACGCCGTGGTCAGCACACTTGGCCCCACGTCGCCCTCCGCGGGAAACTCACCCACCAGGCCGCGCAGGAGTTGCGAGAGGATCACGCCAGAGTTCCCCCTCGCGCCCATGAGCGAACCGTGCGCGATGGCCTTGGTGACAGCGCCCATGGCCGCGTGTGGCTCGAGGGCCGCCAGGGCACTCGAGACCGATTCCATCGTGAGGGTCATGTTGGTGCCCGTGTCCCCGTCGGGCACCGGATAGACATTCAAACGGTTGATGACCTCTTTATGTGAGCGAAGGAGCTCGCCGTAGGTGGCGACAACGGCGCGCAGGTCGCTGGGCGACAGCGTCGAGGGAGGGCTCATCGTTAGCGATGCTACAATGGTCCTTCGGTTTAACCAGTCCCCGCGGTCGGGCGCTGGGATCAAAGGAGAACGTCCACCATGGCATCAGTCTGCGAAATCTGCGGCAAGAAGCCGTCGTTCGGCATGAACGTCTCTCACTCGCACCGTCGCACCAAGCGCCGTTGGAATCCCAACATCCAGCGCGTGCGCGCGCTCGTCGCCGGCACGCCCAAACGGGTGAACGTGTGCACGGGCTGTCTGCGCTCGGGCAAGGTCACCAAGCCCACTCGCACCAAGGTCTAGGCCCTCCGGACTAGAGCTGATGCTCAAAGCCCCGGCGAACCAACGGCTCACCGGCGAGAGTTCTCACACTACGGTCGCTCACCACCACGCCCAGGGAGATCGGCGCGCGTAAGCCCCGATCGACGAACATCAAACGGAGCCGCCCCGGGTCGTTGGTCGCGATCAACAGTTCATAGTCCTCTCCCCCGCTGAGGGCCTCATCGAAGGTGGCGCCCTCGGCCACGGGCACCGCGGACAATTCGAATCCGACGTTCGACGCGTCGGCCAAGCGGTGCAGGTCCAGGCCCAGCCCGTCGGAGAGATCCATCATCGCGTGCACGTGCGTCCCGCGCGCCGCCATCCCTTCACTCAGGAGCGGCCAAGGTCGGCGATGGGCCAGCACGAGTTCGTCACTCAACTCAGCGCCCGCGCGGCGCCTGCGAAGTCCCGCGGCCGCGCGCCCGAGGGGACCGGTCACCAACAGTTCGTCTCCCGCCTTGGCGCCACTTCGCAAGATCGCCCCCCGACCGGGACATTCGCCAAAGACCGTCACGGCGACCGCGACGTCGTGACCCCGAGAGAGATCACCGCCCACGACGGGACAGTTCGTCTGCGCCGCCGCCTCGGCGATGCCGTGGTGTAACGCCTCAAGGTCCGTGCCCGGGGGCGCGGTCACCGCCACCACCAGACCGCGCGGACGCGCGCCCATTGCCGCCAAGTCTGATACCGCGCTCGCCACCGCCTTATATCCCAGGTCACTCAGTGGGAATAGTTCAGCGTCCAAGTGAACGCCCAGCACGGCCACGTCGGTGCTGACGATCGCTTCGCCCACGAAGGGCGAGAGCACCGCCGCGTCGTCGCCCCCGTGCCGTTCGCCCATTGGTATTGCGTCCCGCGCCACTATTTTGGCTATACGCTCCAATACGTCATCCTCGTGCTGACTCCGTTCTTTGGTTGGGTCGGTTGGCACGCTCATGAAGTTGGTACTTGTTCCACGTCGTAACGACGCGGCGTGTGGATCGCAAAAGAGGAAGAAGTGACGTACCCAACCGCGAATAAGAAGTTGATCGAATGGGTCGAGGAAGTGGCGCAGCTCACTACACCCGATCGTATCCACTGGTGCGACGGATCGGCCGACGAGTACGACGAGCTGTGCCAGCAACTCGTGAACAACGGTACCTTCACGAAGCTTTCCGAAGCCAAGCGGCCCCACAGTTACTACGCCATGTCCGACCCGGGCGACGTCGCGCGCGTCGAAGATCGCACGTTCATCTGCTCGGAGCGAGAGATCGACGCGGGCCCGACAAATAACTGGCGCGAGCCAAGCGAAATGCGCGCCACACTCCACACCCTCTTCACGGGATCGATGAAGGGCCGCACCATGTACGTGGTGCCCTTTTCGATGGGACCGCTCGGCTCGAAGATCTCGCACATCGGCGTCGAGATCACGGACTCGGCCTACGTGGCCGTGTCGATGCGCATCATGACGCGCATGGGCGCCGGAGCGCTCGAAGTGTTGGGCGAGACCGGCGAGTTCGTGCCCTGTCTGCACTCGCTCGGCGCACCCCTCGCCCAAGGTCAGGCCGACGTGGCGTGGCCCTGTGACGCGGAGAACAAGTACATCGTGCACTTTCCCGAGACCCACGAGATCATCTCCTTTGGTTCGGGCTACGGCGGCAACGCGCTGTTGGGCAAGAAGTGCTTCGCGTTGCGCATCGCCTCGGTGCTCGCGCGCGACGACGGGTGGCTCGCCGAGCACATGTTGATCTTGAAGTTGACGAATCCCGCGGGCGAGTCGCGTTACGTGACCGGGGCTTTTCCGAGCGCCTGCGGTAAGACGAATCTCGCCATGCTCGTGCCCACGTTGCCGGGCTGGAAGGTCGAGACCGTGGGCGACGACATCTGTTGGATGAAGCCCGGTCCCGACGGACGGCTCTACGCCATCAACCCCGAAGCGGGCTTCTTTGGCGTGGCGCCGGGCACGAACATGGACACGAACCCCAACGCCATGTATTCGGTCGCGGCGAACTCCATTTTCACTAACACCGCTCTCACCGCGGACGGCGACGTGTGGTGGGAGGGCATGGGCGAAGCGCCCGCCGGACTCATCGACTGGAAGGGTCAGCTATGGAGCAAGGAGTTGGGCACGCCCGCGGCCCATCCGAACTCTCGCTTCACCGCGCCGGCCGAGCAGGACCCCGCCATCGCACCCGAGTGGCAAGACCCCGCGGGCGTGCCGATCGACGCGATCCTCTTTGGCGGACGTCGCGCCAACGTGATCCCCCTGGTTGTGCAGTCGCGCAGTTGGAACCACGGGGTCTTCTTGGGCTCAATCTTGGCGTCCGAAACTACGGCCGCGGCGACGGGCGCCGTGGGTCACCTGCGCCGCGATCCTTTCGCGATGCTGCCCTTCTGTGGCTACAACATGGCCGATTACTTCGCGCACTGGCTGACCTTTTCCGATCGCTTCGATGAGTCGACGTTGCCCAAGATCTTCTACGTGAACTGGTTTCGAAAGAGTGCGGACGGTCGTTGGCTCTGGCCCGGCTTTGGCGAGAACAGCCGCGTGCTCGAGTGGATCTTTGAGCGCAGCGCCGGTCGCGGCGAGGCCGTCGAGACCCCCATCGGCTTCGTCCCGACTCCCGGGGCCCTCAACGTCGAGGGCCTCGACGTGACGACCCAGGACATGACCCAGCTCTTAAGCGTGCACGCCGACGAGTGGCGCGCCGAGGTACCGCGTATTCGTGAGCACTACGCCCAGTTCAACGAGCGACTGCCCGCCGAACTGGCCGCGATGGTCGACGACCTCGAGGCTCGACTCGCCTAAGAAGTCACTCGGCCGTCTCGGCGTCGGCCACGATCAAACGCGGTCCCGAGGGCCAGTCGAAGTAGCGCCACGTCCAGTTGATCATCACGCGCAGGCGATTTCGAAAGCCCACGAGATACCACAGGTGCAACGCCAGCCAGGCGAACCAGCCGGCGCTGCCGCGAATGACGCCCCCGTGGGCCAATTTCGCCACGGCCGCTCGACGCCCGATGGTGGCCATAATGCCCTTGTCGCGGTAGCGAAAGGCCGTCGTCGCTTCACCGCGCAGCGCGAGCAGAATTTGGGCTGCGCAGTGGGCACCCGACTGGATCGCCACGGGCGCGAGCTGGGGATAGAAGGAATCGTGCGCGTCGGGCATGGCGGCGCCGTCCCCGACGCTCCACACGTTGGCGCTCTCGATCAAGCGCAGATCGGGCCCCACGAGGGCTCGCCCGCCGGGACCCCTCGGCCCCTCGAGGTCTTCGGCTAGCGTGCCCCGAGCCGTGATGCCCGCCGCCCAGATCACCGTGGTCGTCTCGACCCGCTCGCCGTCGGCGAAGCGGATCGCGCGCTCTTCGACTTCAACGACGGAACGTCCACACTCCACGTCGACGCCCATCTTCTCGAGCTCTTTCTTCGCGTAGCGACTCGCCGACTCGGGAAAGGCCGTGAGCAGCCGCGGCGCGAGGTCCACCACGCGAATGCGCACCTGGGATGGTTCGAGTCGTAGTCCGTCGCGCTTGATCGCGATGGCGATGAGTTCAGAGAGCGCTCCGGCGGTTTCGACACCCGTCGGTCCGCCGCCCACGACTACGAAGTTGAGCGCCACCGGCGCACGCGTCTCGGCGACGTCGGCCTCTTCGATCGCGCGCAACAGCCGATTCCTCAGCCGGCGCGCGTCGGCCAACGAGTAGAGCGGCATGGCGTGCGCCGACGCGCCGGGAATGTCGAGGAACGACGCCGCGACGCCCGTGGCCACGACGAGGTGGTCGTAGGCGATCTCGACGTCGTCGTCAAGGATCACGACGTTGCGCCGCTGGTCCACGCCCCTCACGCGAGCGTGGCGCACCCGGATGTTCTGCGCGTGGCCAAAGATCGTTCGAATGGGGTACGCCACGTCCGCGGGCTCGAGGCCGGCCGTCGCCACCTGGTAGAGCAGCGGCAAAAAGGTATGAAAGTTGTGTCGATCGATGACGGTGACGCGAACCGGCTTGTTGGCGAGTTTTCGAGCCGTGGCCAAGCCCGCGAAGCCGCCACCGACCACCACGACGTGGGGCCACGCGGCCATCGCTTCATCGGAGAACTCCACGCGCGGTGACGTCGCCATATGCCACTACACCCTAGGAATCGTCGAGGTCCTTTGGGTCAATGTCGCGCAACCCGGCGCCCCACGGGGTACGCCACACTGGCGAGCACCGTTAAGAAGGCGAGAATCCGATCCCCCGTCGAGAAACTCATCGCGATCGCCACCGGGATCAGCGCCCCCACCACCCAGAGAAGCTGTTGTCGCACGGCAAAGCGCGCGAAGGTGCGCCCTTGCGCGCCCGGGGCGACGTTTCGTTGGGTGATGGCGTCAAAACTCGGTTGGGCTACTGCGGCGCACAGCCCGAGCCAGCCGGCAAAGACCACCTGGGCCCACAGCACGGGATCGGTCGAGGCGACCACGGCGCCCAGCCCCGTAGCGAACAGAGCCATCGCGAGCAGCGTCGACTCCTTAAGACGGTTTCGCGCGCGCGTCACGAAGGCCAGACCCACGAGCGAACCCAGGGCACTAAAGGCCAGCGCGAAGGCGTACCAACCAAGGGCGGCCGACTCTCTCCGAAGGACGAAGGCCAGTAAGAAAGTCGCGAAGCCCACGCTAAAGCGCATCAGCGCCGCGGCGCCCAACCCCCAGGCGACTTCGACGTCGCCCAGGGGGTTCAACGCGTTCAGATCTCGCTGGGTCTGGGTGAGTCCAGAGACTTGATCACGAATGACCTTGGCCGGGCGCTGGAGGCGCGCGCTCGCCACCGTCGCGGCGACGTACACGATGGACGCAGTCACTAAGACGCTCGGTCCGCCGAGGCCTTTCAAGAGACCCGCGCCCAGCGAGCCCGCGAGCAGACCGACCAGCGTGCCCAGCAAGGTCAGTTGGGCGTTGAATCCGGCGAAACCCTTCTCACCGTCCTCGTGCTCGTTCGGCCAGCCGGCGTCGCCCAGGCGAGCGGCGTGTTCGCGAAACTGATCGGTGCGGGCCATCTCGGGCACCAACGCACCGCGGGTCACGACGTAGAGCTTGGAAGAGACGAGGAGGAGAAACGCCAAGGGAAAGAGCCACAACGATCTCAAGTGATCGGCCATCATCCAACAGAGCACGACGCGCACCCCGGCCGAGACGGCGACGAGAATGCGCCGACCATTGGCCGATCGGTCGATCAAGGGCCCGAGGACCGGCGAGACAATCGCGAAGGGCGCGATGGTCAAGAGCAAGTACAAGAGCACCTTGCCCTTGGCCTCGCCCGGCGAGACCGAGAAGAAGAGTGAACCGGCCAACGAGACCGTCACCAGCGTGTCCCCGGCCATCATGAACACGTGCACGAGGGCCAGACGACCGAAGGCCGTTTTCTGGTCAAAGAGATCCTGCGCGGAAGCTCGCGCCAATGAGGATATACCTAGGGCCCGCACGCCTTCAGAGCGTAGGTGATGGCGCGACGCGCCAGGTACGCGTACTCACCAAGGACCACGCCCGAGCGCTTCGTGCTCGCACACGCCGCACGAAGAAAACTTCTAGTTCGAGTTACAACCCCAATGCTCGATGTAGCGGGGCAACAAGTGATGGTTACAGTACGTGAGGCGAGACGCGTTCTGCCACGCAGCGGTCGTGGGTTCATAGCGCAGCACTTCGGTCACGCTGATCTCCTCCACGCCCTTACCAATCGTCGCCCAGAGGTACGCCCAAGGTCCGACACAACCAAAACTGGCGACGCTGTCGACCTTGAGGGGTCCGGTGTAAGGCGCCGACAGCGCTGCAGCGTTACAAGGAGCCGAGACGGGAAACGCGCGCGACTGGGCCGAGGCTCGCGAGACGCCAACGCCGAGTGCGACGACGACGAGCGCACTGCCCACCACGCGTGACCACTTCATACTCGCAGTTCAGCACACCGCGCGGTGTTAGGGGCCCTCGCGCTTCAACAGTTCCACGAAGAGCGTGGCGATGGACGAACCCCACTCCGCTTCGTCGACAGGCGTGTCCGAGATATCGTCCAGAGCCCGACCAAAGACGATGATCTGGAGCATGACGGCGAGGAAACCCGCGGAGATATCGTCACGCAGCCACTCGCGCTTTTGCGCCATCTCAATGAGCCGACGCCACTCTTGAGTGAGACGGGACTGCGTCTCACTGATGAGCGTGTGCAACTCGGGGCGCGTCATGGCCGCCGACACGATTCTGATTCGTAGCGCCCGCCGGGCAGTTCGTTCCGGGCCTGAATTCATCATCGCGACAATGGGCAGGATCACCGAGACGTACTCCTCGAGCGTGACGACGTTGTCAGTAGCCTCACGAATGATTTCCATGTCCTCTTCGACAAACTTCGAGAACATCATGTTGTACGCGGCGTCGATGACGCCCTCGCGAGAGCCGAAGTGGTGATACACCGAGCCGTAGTTGACGCCCGTCGCTTCGCATATTTCTGGTATACGAATGAGCAATTCGTCACCCGTCATCAGGCGTTCTGCCACCGCGTCCAAGACCGCTTGCATCACGGGTACCGAACGACTTTGCTTGGCCATCCAATGAATGTATCTTGAACACACGCCAAAATGACTTTTTTAGTCAACAATTGGACGAATTAGGGCCCAAGTAAATAATTTTTCCGCCCGACGCGGCCAGCGCCCCAGGTGCTACAAGAAGATCCAATTCCTGGTGATCGTCGAATTTGGTCCCCAACGTTAGGCTCGTCGCCTATGGCGCCTGCGAAACCCGTGCTTCAAGTCGTCATCGGCAGCACCCGGCCCGGGCGCGTCGGGGGCGCCGTGGCCCAGTGGTTCTACGACCTGGCCCAAAACGATGAGGGCTTTGAGGTGGAGCTAATCGATCTCGCGGTAGTGAATCTTCCCCTGTACGACGAGCCCCGTCACCCCATGCGCCAGCAGTACGCGCACGAGCACACCAAGCACTGGTCGCTGATCGTTGGCCGCGCCGACGCGCTGGTGTTCGTGATCCCGGAGTACAACAACAGCATGAACGCGGCGGTCAAGAACGCCATCGACTATCTGTACCACGAGTGGCGCTACAAGCCCTTTGGCCTGGTCAGTTACGGTGGCGGCTCGAGGGGACTTCGCGCGGCCCAAGCGCTCAAGCTCTCACTGGTCGCGCTGAAGATGCCCTTCGCGGGCGACGTCGGGATTGGTCTCGCTCAGACGCCCGTCGTCGATGGCGTCTTCGCAGCCAATGAGCAGTTGGCGGCGTCGGCCGGGACGTTGCTCGAGGAGTTGGCTCGCTTGACGCCGCTGTTCCAGTCGCTTCGCGCCTAGCCCGTCCCTACGTCCTCGACGTCAACGGGTGAGGGGGTCGAATCAGCCTCTAAGAGTTCGCGTATCCGCGAACGCCAATCGAAGTTCTCGGTGCTGGCGCCTCGTTCGTGCACCTCGCCACGCTCGCGGCGCAGCGTCGCGGCGACCTCACCCAGATTGTGCGGCAGTCGCTCGGCGACGAGGGAACGAATCTCTTGGGCGAGGGCGGGCGCGGCACCTTCAGTCGTGACCGCGACGGTGACCTCACCTTGACGGTGTAGCGCCATGAAGTAGAAACTCGAACGCCCGGGATCGTCCACGACGTTGAGCCAAATCCCTTCCTCGTGTGCCTCCGCAACAATGGCGTCGTTGACTTCGGGCCGACCCGTCGCCGACACGACGAGCCAGTACCCGCGCAGATCACCGCGCCGATAGCGCCGCTGCAGCACGTGCGCGACCCCCTCGGGCAACGGGGCCGCGAACGCCTCAGCGAGAATCGTCACCTCAGCCCCGGCGTCGAGGAGTTGGGACGCCTTGCGAAGGCCGATCGCTCCGGCGCCCACTACGAGCACGGGCACGGCGTCGAACTTAAAAGCCAGCGGCAACATCTCAGAGCATCGCGACGTCAACGACGTTAAGGGAGCGCAGGTCGAGCGACGCGACGCCTCCGACCACGATGACCGCCGGCGGGCGTACGTCGAACGAACCGAGCTCCCACAGTGGACCTCGCGTCGTGCGTTGCTGGCCGGTCCACGCCTGTTCCACGACCGCGACGGGCGTGTCGGCGAGCAGACCGCCCTCGAGCAACTGGTCCGAAATCTGGCTGCGGTGCGCGACCCCCATCAAAATAACGAGTGAGAGCTCAGCGTTGGCCAATGCCCGAAAGTCCGTCACCTCACCACGCGCGCCACGAGCACTGACGATGGTGACCCCGCGACTGAGTCCGCGATGGGTGACCGGTATTCCCGCCGCCAGCGGTCCCGCCAACGCGGCGCTAAGTCCCGGCACCACGTCACAGGCCACGCCCGACTCGTGCAGGGCCATCAGCTCTTCGCCGCCGCGTCCAAAGACGAAGGGGTCACCGCCCTTAAGACGAACGACGGTGTCGTACTGGCGAGCGAGCGAGACGAGCAATTCGTTGATGGCCCCTTGGCTCGACGAGCCCCCGGGGGTCTTGCCCACGTCAATGATCGCCGCCCCGGGATTGACGAAACCCATCACGGACTCATCGATGAGTCGGTCGCGCACGACGACGTCGGCGTCACCGAGCAGTCGCGCGGCTCGAACCGTCAACAGGTCGCCGTCGCCCGGTCCCGCCCCCACGAGGTACACCGTCACGAGCACTCGACTCGGTTGACAAAATCCCCGAACGATTCATCGAGCACACCCTCAGCATTCCAGCGATCGAACAGGGGTCCAAGAATGTCGGGGATGGCTTCTAAGGAGACCTTCTCTCGATAGAGCGACGCCAGACGATCGCCTCGCGTTCCCCCGCCGAGGTAGAGGTCGTAGGTCGACTTCGTTCGTCCGACGACCCCGACCTCGGCGATGGCCGGGCGCGCGCAGCCATTGGGGCATCCCGTCATTCGCAACTGCACAGGTCGGCGCGCCATTTGGCGATGCGCCAGCGCCTCTTCGAGACCGGCCACGAGTTCGGGCAAGCGACGCTCAGACTCGGTGAGGGCTTGTGCACAGGTCGGCAAAGCCGGACAGGCCAAGGCGTGACGTTCCACGTTACCGAGTTCGGCGTCCAGGCGAACACGGTGCTCTCGAAGGAGTTTGTCAATGACCTCGCGATCGGTGTCATGCACGCCACTCACCATGAGGTCTTGTTGGGGCGTAATAAAGAACGTGACCGCGTGAGCGGTGGCGATGAGTCGAAGCGCTTGACGCAGGGTGGCCCCGCCCTCGACGTCCTTGACCCGTCCGGCGCCGACGCGAATTCCCACCTGCCACGTCCCATCGTCCAGTTGACGCCACCCCAGGTGATCGTCCGCGTCAAAATCGCCTGGTACGTCGAGGGGCGCGCGAAGCGTTCGACCGAGACGGGACTCGACCTCTCCGCGAAAGGCCGCCAAACCGTGATCGGCGATCAAGTACTTCATGCGAGCGCGCCTGCGGTCAGTGCGATCGCCCAGGTCACGATAGGTCGCGATAACCGCCGCGATGACCTCTTCCACTTCGTCGTAGCTCACGAACGTCAGCGGTTGGGCGAGGTGCGCGAACGTGTCGGCGTTGGCGTAGGAACGCCCGAGTCCACCGCCAACGAGCAGCGTGAAACCGGCGCCGACCTCAGGGTGATTCCCCGGGATGAGTCCCACGTCCTGTGCGAAGACGTCCACGCAGTTCTCTCGCGGGTGCGCCACGGCAATCTTGAACTTTCGCGGCAGGTAGGTTTCGCCGTAGAACGGCCGCTCCTCAAACGCCTCGCGCGAGACCGCTTTCTCCCCGTTCACGAAGATCTCCCAATGGGCCTCTGAAGTCGATCGGAACGTTTCTCGAAGCTGACCGGCGATACCCTCGAGGCGGCCATGGCCGTTCTCCAACTGCAACGTCGGGCACGTCACCACGTTCCTCACCACGTCGCCGCACCCACCAAATGAACTCAGGAACTGACGGTCCAACGAACGGGCTAAATCACGAAGGTCACCCTTTACCACTCCGTGAAACTGCACGGCCTGACGGGTCGTTAGCCGTATCGATCCGTCGGCGATCGACGAGGAAATGTCGTCGAGGGCGAGCCACTGCTCTGAGGAGAGCCGCCCGCCGGGTACGACGACGCGAATCATGAAGATGTAGTCGACCGCTTGACCAGCGAGGGTGCGCTCGCGACGCACGTCTCGATTGTCTTGGGCGTAAATGCCGTGAAACTTGAGCAGCTGTTCGCTGTCACTGGTGACGTTAGGGCGCTCGTTGGTGAGGTCGCTATTGAGATCGCCGCGCAAGTAGTTGCTCGCGCGCTTGACGGCCTCCACGCCAGACTCGGTACACGTCTCCGTGGTCACCGCACCGCCCTGCTCTGGTCTGCTTGAATCATGACAATTCTTATCAAGTAAGTAAGGTATAAGCAAGGGTGAGATATAAAAGTTTTCGCCAAGGGATTACCCCTGATCAAAGGGGAGGTAAGAGCAAGCGCACGCCGTGAGACGTATTTATGACGAACGCACAGCCCGAGGAGTTCCGCCCAGCCACAGAGCGGGGAGCGAGCCTTCAATGGCCGTAGCGATAGCCACGTAGCCGGCGTCGTTGGGATGGATATTTGGTCCGAGTGGCGCCGGTTGACACATCCACGTCAGGGCGCAGGTGTTGGCCACGTTCTCGGGCACTCGACCGACGCCCACCACGTTCACTAGTCCCACGTCACGGCTCTCAAAGGCATTGCCGACCATCGCCAATGGAATTCCGGCGATTGAGTACGCGCTTTGAAGCGTTGCATTCAATCGACCAACTTCGTGGTTGCTATTGGCCGAAATTAGCTTTCCCGCCGAGCCCAAGAGGGAGTCCGCCAAGAACGGGTCGTAATGTCCAAGACCGACGAAACTGACATTGGGCCCCGCCACACTTTTTAGACCCTCAATGATCGTCGGCATCTCTTGTTGCACTTGGCTCAGTTGATGGTTGACGCACGGCTGATCGAACGTTTGGTGCCCGAGGCAGGGCCGAAGATCGTTGAATCCGAGGTCAATGGTCACCAGTCCCGCTTGGTCCGAGTGCGTCATTAGGAACGACATCGCCTCGCCGAGTTGCGTTTCGCCCGACACGTAACAGTGGTCGCCACCGCTGACCATCGAGGCGGTGGTCTCGCCTGGGCAGCCCAACTGGGTTAGCTGCAGCGCCACTCCGCGAGCTGCTTCGAACGACACGAGTTCATTGGCGTACCCATCGACAGAAGCTTGACCTCCCGGAGCGACCAGCGTGGGCTGAACCCCAATCGACGCAGAACCGCCGAGGTCGAGGTAGAAAGTCGGAGGCGTTGAGTCGGCGCCAGCCGCACTCGAATTGACGACACCAAAGAGGGCGAGGAGCGCGACGCTCAAGGAGATGATGGTCGCCTTCAAGACGTTTGCACGGCCGCTGGTACGCCTCTCTCCTCTCATTACCCTGGCTCAATCCTTTCTCACTTAGTGACGGACGCCCTTGCGGCAGTTCCGTGTCATCGGGTGATGCTTGGCCAACGACGTCATTACGTGCGCTCGAAGGAAAACTCGTTCCTTTAAGGTACCGTGGCATTTGATTTCACGGGCCTCGCCCCTGCTAGTTCTGAACGGGGTTTTAGTGATCGACGACGTTGGAGTCGTGTGAACAAGCGGCATTCGTCTCGCACCGACAAAAAGCGTCACGCAATCTTCATGCGTTTCTTCGTGGCGAAACTGAGACGTCGTGGCGATTGGGGCGTAGAGCGCCTTCGCCACAGCGCCAACATGCGGCTCCGCGATGAAACATTGCTCTCGCGCGATGACGGACGCCGCCTAAGGAACCACACTCGTGTGAAGAGCCACGACGCGATTGCCAGTGGTCGCCAGCATGAGCGCGTCACCGACGCTCGGAGTAGGAAAGTGGTTGGCCGCCACGCCCAGCGAGAACTCTTGGCGCACCGTGCCCGATGACGGATTGAGTCCGTACAGCACGCCGTTTTGGCCAATTGTCCACACCAGGCCCGCGGCGACGATCGGCGGGCCACCGCCCACGCTCGCACTCCAGAGAACCGTGAGCGACGGTGGCGACGCCGTCACGCGAATGGCCACCGTACCGCTGCCACACGGCAGATAGACGGTGGTGCCCACAACGGCGGTGCCCCCGTCGATGTCATTCGAGCAGACCCCCGAGAGGCTCGCCTCCTGCTGACCGATACCGCCTAAGTGGGCGCCGTTTAACAGGTACACGTTCGGTGACTTACCGGCCTGTACGACTTGGCCGTCGGCGAGCAACGCCGGCGACGCCGACATGTCAGCGTCACTCGCGTTGTCCTGGGCCCAGTTGGCGGGTGCGAAGTACTGCTCAAGTTGAAGCGACGGCGATATCTCGAGCACCGAGTCGCTTCGGTCGTAGGGCTGGCCCGAGGTGGTAACCGAGCCGTTGCCGGCGCTGACCCAGATGTTGCCCTTCGCGTCAATAATGGGCGCGGCCCCGCCCATCCAGATCGCACCCTGACTGTCACCGGGGTTCGCGTCGACGGTGAAAAACGTCGCCCTCGAACCTGTTTCGGCGACCGCCGCGACACGACCGCGGTAACGACCACAGTCGCCGTAGTTGCCGCCCATGCCGAACACCACTCGGCCAGCGTCCAAGGTAAGTCCCGTGCGCTGTAAGAGCGCGGCGGGGTCAGCGCCGGCCGGATCAACGCTCACCCGTACTTTGACGGCGCCCGACGTGGTGTTCAGGCCGACGAGCTCGTGTGCTGGCGTGCCCCGCACCATTTGATCGGCCACGACGAAGATCGTTTGTCTCGAAGCATCGATCACCGGAGTGCCAGTGATGCCCACGCTCGGCGAGATATTGCCGCACGGAAGGGCCGAGGAGGGAACGGCGCGGCCCACGTGCCGCGACCACGTCACCGCGCCATTCAGTGCTGAGAGTGCGTAGACCATGTCGTCTTCGGTCCCGACGTAGACGTGACCCGCGTAGACCAAAGGCTCACCGTACAGTTGGCCCTGGAGAGCCGGCGAGATCCACGCTCGCTTGGAGGTATTGACCGCCCGTAACACCGTCGAGACACCAGTGCCCCGTGCGTTAGCGTGATAGACCGTCCAAGAACTCGTGCGGTTCGCGGTCACCGAACTCGCGCCGCTCAAGCCAACTCCGGCCGTCCCAATCAGCGCCGACGCCACGAGCATCGCGAACAGTGACCACCAGTGGCGTTGGCTCCCTCCAAGACGATTCATGATCAGGTCAGTTCGCCGATGCGAATTCGCACACCCATGCGCGCCATTCTGCCCTATTCGGCGTAGAGAATAATCGCGTCCTCATGTAACTCAAGAAGCCCGAAGGACGAGTCGACTCCAAGGAGCCCGACAATTGTGCGAGGACGTCGACCGCGACGAGCTGGAGGCTCAATTCACTTCATCAAGCCCACGTTCGCACCGACTTTCGTAATTGATCGGTGGCGGACTAGATTTTTTTCATGCTCTCGCACTACCACGCGGATATCAACCCAGATGACGACAACAACTCGCACGTCGTAATGCTTCGGATGATTGGCTTTAACAAGCGTGTGCTCGAAGCGGGTTGTGCTTCAGGTCACGTGAGTGAGATGCTTCACGCCCAGGGGTGCAGCGTAGTCGGCGTCGAAATTGACTCGACGGTGGTGCAACCGGCGATGCAGTGGCTCGAACGGGTGATCATCGGGAATTTTGACGATAACAAGTTGTGGATCGACCTTGAGGGTGAATTCTTCGACGCCATACTTTTCGGCGACGTCTTAGAACACTTGAAAGATCCGCTGATAGCGCTGCGCGAATCCGCGAAACATCTTCGTCCCTCTGGGATGGTCGTCATTTCGGTGCCCAACATCGCCCACGCGGACGTCAAGCTCGCGTTAATTAAGGGAACCTTCCCCTACGGAGATACCGGGCTACTCGATAGAACGCACATTTACTTCTTCACCAAGGAGGGACTGTTGGATCTGGTGAAAGAGGCCGGGTTGGTAACGACTGAAATATGTCGAGTCACGATCCCGGTCTTTAGCACCGAAATCGGCGTCCAACGGAGCGACGTCAACGACGAGGTCTTAGAAGCAATTCTGAAAGACCGTGAATCCGAGACGTATCAATTCGTCATCAAGGCCGTTCGAGACGACGGCGCGAGGTCCCTCCAAGGACTGTCCACGCAACTCGTCGAACTCACTGACCAACTCCACGACGAGACACGACGCTTTGAAGCACTACGAACCACGTACGAGGATCTCACAATTGAATTACAAACTCTGGAAACTCTCCATAAAGCCGACCAGCTTGATCTAGCGCGCTTGCGTCATCAGACCGACCTTGTAAAACGATTCATTCCGGGGCCAGTGCTCAATTTCTTTCGAAGGAGAATCAACGAGCAGTAGCGGCGACATCCTGAAACTACGTTCATGACCGGAGCGCCTGGCAAGGCATCGCTCAAGGTCCGAACGACAGGTGAGGACCACCACAGATGTGGATGCCGAGGAAGCACTCCGAAACCTCGGGGCCTTGGGCGTGAGTGCCGGTGCTTGCTCGGACCCCCCATGGGAGATTGAAATGCGGATTTTGCTTGCGGCGATGCGAAGTGCAAAGGGCGACCTCAAACTTAATCTCACGAATCATCTGAAAAAACTCGATGACGCGTCTTCGAAAGGCTGTGAACTGGTCCTCTTTCCAGAGATGTCCCTCACCGGATCCGTAGATCCTCTTAGGAATCCCGAGCGACTGATCTCGCTAGAAGATTCCAATATCGCCACTGTCATAGCGGCAACCAAGGAGTCGGGCGTCGCGGCCGCCTTTGGTCTCGCCGAGGTCGCAATTAGTGGCGACGCCTTCATCACTCAGATGGTGGCGAGCGAGGGTCAACGAATAGGCGTTCAACGGAAGCGTCATCTCGGCGAGGGCGAAGAACACTTCTCCCCCAGCGCGGATTCTGCGGTCTTTGATGTTGGGCGCCACAAGATCGGTATTGCCATCTGCGCCGAGGCGGGCTTTGACGCGCCGTTCGATGATGCCTGGAACGCTGGAGCCAACCTCGTGCTCTTCCCCGCCGCCCCCGGTCTCTACGGTCGACGAATCGACGAGGCGTCCTGGAGGAGCGGCTTCGCCTGGTGGGAGCAGTCGAGTTTGGGCGACGCTTGTCGCCACGCGACGCGCTTAGGGCTCTGGATAGCACTGGCCGGCCAGGCTGGATCGACTTTGGACGAAGACTTCCCCGGCTTTGCCGCACTGGTCAACCCCGAAGGTGCCGTCGTGGAACGCCTGCCCGACTGGCGCGAAGGCGATCTCATCGTCGACGTGCCTCTTTGATCGCTCAACGAGGTTGCGCTTACGCAGTAGAGGTTTTACGATATTCGCACGCGCGACGGATCGTTTCCGCCTCGAGGAGAGAAGGGCTTCCATGACCAACTTCACCCCTAGATTCAAGGGGCGCCATGCCTGTTGAAGGCGAATACGAGCCAAGCCCCGCGCAATGGGTTCGCGACCAAGTGGCTGAGTACGAGAGTTCTGGCGGCACGCGGGCCAATACGTTGCGCGACACCGGTCGACCTATTGTCATTTTCACCACGCGCGGCCAGCGAAGCGGAAAAGTGAGAAAGACGCCAGTCATGCGAGTAGAACACGATGGCGAATACGCGCTCGTGGCGTCCAAGGGCGGCGCGCCCGAGAATCCGCTGTGGTACTACAACCTCGTCGCTTACCCAGATGAGGTAATGCTGCAAGACGGGCCTGAACCCTTCGACGTCACGGTCAGGCAGATCAGCGGTGACGAGCGCGCCACGTGGTGGGAACGTGCGGTACAGGCCTTTCCGCCTTACGCCGAGTACCAAGTGAAGACGACACGCGACATCCCCGTCTTCGTCGCCAGTCGCAAGTAATCGAGGCATGACACGGGCGCGATCCCGAGGGTGAATGAGTCCTTCGCTACTTGCCGCGCAGTTCATAAGTAGCGAGCACGACTAAGAACATGACGAAAATGTTGGCTACGACAGCCACGGCGAGTGGATAACGCCATGAACTCTCGCCGGCCAGAACAACGGCGAGGCATATGAGTGTGATGCCCGCCGTAACGAACGACGTGATGCGAAGGAAGCGCCACGTCGGATCGGACCAGTGCGAGAACGACTTCACGCGAACTCCTCCGCGAATCATTAGTGGGTACTGATTACCTTACGGCTCGGCGCCGCGCTTTTCGTGTGGGATTGTGTCGAGAAAGTCAATGGACCCCTTACACTGTGCCCCGACGATAAAAGGGGTCGATGGCCATGGTTAACCGTTTGCACGTACTGGCGGATTCTGTGCGCCACCTTAAGGAAGTGGCTTCTCGCATTGACCCGGCCAAATACACTTCTCCCGCGTACCCGAGCGATTGGACCATAGCTGACACCTTTTCGCACCTCGGCTCAGGTGCCGTCATCGGTGAACGCCGTTTCGAAGATTCAATCGCCAACCGCGAGAGCGATCCAGCCTTCAACGCCTCGGTGTGGGACGAGTGGAACGCCAAGGATCCAAAGACCCAGGTGAAGGACTGTCTCGTGAGTGACGCCGCCATCCAATCCTCTCTCGAAATGGCGACCGACGAACAGCGCCGGACCTTTCACTTCATGATGGGACCTTTCTCGTTCGACTTCGATGGCCTGGTCGGGCTACGTCTCGGTGAACACGTACTCCACACCTGGGACATCGAGGTCGCGATTGACCCCCTCGCGACACTTCCCAACGGCGCCGCCAACGCGATCCTCGACGGCGTGCAATTCATCGTTGCGCGAGCCGCCAAGCCCACAGGCGTGGCCAGGGAGGTGACCCTGCGAACAGTCGACCCGGTTCGCGACTTCACGCTGGTTCTTGACATCGACACTGTTGATCTCGTCGAAGCTCGTCACGAGGGTTCGGTGGACCTCGAAATCCCCGCCGAAGCGTTAGTCCGACTGATCTACGGGCGCCTTGATAAGAAGCACTCCCCCGCTTCGGCGAGCGGAAACGTCGCTGACTTTCTTCGCCCCATCTTTCCCGGCATCTGAGCAGACGGGACAGTACACGGTCATCGGACCGGTGGTGAGCGAATCCACGACCGAGGGAGTATGAGGTTGGAGCAAACGGTCGGCGCTGTCTGGTGGCGTCGGATCCATCCGAAAATCGGTCGGCCCCTTGACCGGAGGTGTCGAATTAGTTCAGTGACGTCGGTTGGGTATATGGGATGAAGCGTGAGATTTTCGGGGCGATTAGTTGAGCAGTGCTTTCATTAAAGGCGCAACATGATTGTGGATGAGCGAAAAGATGGTGGCTGAGGTATTCGGCGGCATAATGGCCCCATGACGGCTTCTTCGAAATTTGAGCAGCTGCTCGCTGAGGGGAATTCAGAGCCCACGGAGGGCTGGGACTTCTCTTGGTTCAAAGACAGAGCGACCGAAGAGCGCCCTTCATGGAAGTATTCCCAAGCCTTGTGCCAACGAGTCGCCAGAGCGGACGCAGTCTTTGATGTCCAGACCGGCGGAGGTGAGCGCCTCGCTGAAATACTTTCTCAGCTTCCCACTAATCCTCGGGTCATCGTCGCCTCCGAGTCTTGGAGTGACAACGTAAAAATCGCGAAGCAAAATCTACACCGTTTTGATGTTTCGATTGTTGAAATTGAGGACAAGTCGGATTTCCCGTTCCCGGACGAGAGCTTCGACCTTGTATCTAGCCGCCATCCAACCCTTACCTTGTGGACAGAAATCGCGAGAGTCTTGCAACCCGGGGGAACGTACTTCTCTCAGCAGGTCGGAAAGGGAACAAACAGCGAACTTACGAATTTCATGATGGGCCCACAACCGGTTTCAGATTCTCGAAGTGCACGTCGTGCAGCCGCGATTGCCTCATCAGTCGGACTGAACGTAATCGATATGAGAGAGGAGTCGTTACCCGTTGTCTTCTTCGACGTTGGTGCCGTTGTCTACTTTCTACGAAAGGTCATATGGACCGTTCCAGATTTCACTGTCGAGAAATATAAAAAGCGTCTTTTTGAGATGCACAAGCACATCGAAAAAGATGGCGGTTTTCTCTCTCATTCACAGCGTTTCCTCATTGAAGCGAAGAAACGCAATTCGACCTAGGGAGCAAAATGTTGGACTGGTCCGGTGACGTCGGATTGGCCTGAAAATGTCTGAAGGCTTTGTCCGGTGGTGTCGATTTGGTATGTGGATGAAACGTGGAATCTCTCGTCGAGAAGTTCGATAATTTGAGAAGGTGCCAAAATCGGACGCACTGTTCAATCAAGTAGTGGTCCTTGCTGACGGCAGATCGCTCGGCTACGCCGAATATGGCAAACCGGATCAACCTCCTTTGTTCCTCTTCCATGGGCTTCCCGGTTCGCGGCTTGACGTACCAGAAATGTGGAGCGAGACACCGTCCAATGTAAGGATTATTGCTCCCGATCGGCCAGGAGTGGGACTGTCCACTTTCCAACCGCAACGACGCCTCACCGACTGGTCGCACGACGTACGACAGTTAGCAGATTCACTCGGCATCGAGCGTTTTCTGGTAGCGGGATTTTCTGGAGGCGGACCACATGCATTGGCCGTCGCCCATGGCCTTTCAAATCGCGTGATTGCCGCGGCGAGCATAAGCGGCGCCGGAATGTTCACTAGTCCCGATGATCGTAAGGGCATGAATTCTCTAAACCGGCTGATATTCGCGGTGGCCCGAATGATGCCCGCCGTCCTGTGGTTGATAGCCGCACCACACGCCCGACAGGTCAAGCGCAATCCGACGAAAGTAATCGATAAGGCTGCACAAGATAAGCATGTGCCAATCGCTGACCGAGAGGTTCTGTTAGATCCGCGAACGCGCGAGAAGATGATTGACGCTGGTCCGGAAATGTTCCGCCAAGGCGTCCGCGGATTCATTCAGGAAGCTCATCTCGCAGCTACTCCATGGGATTTCGATCCCAGTGCAATCAAACCTCCTGTGAGCTTCTGGCATGGGGAGATGGACACCAATGTTCCTATCCAATCAATAAAACTCCTCGCCGGAAGAATTGCTGGAAGCCGTGTGACCATCTTTCCTGGCGAAGGCCACTTGATAGTTCCACGGCACTGGAACGAAATCGTCGAAGAACTTTTGTCCTTCCAAGAGCACCATTTGTAAGAGGGCCGGTGGTGTCGTACTGGTACGTGGGTTGAAGCGTGGGACTTATAGACAGCATTCAACGCATGGGTTCGTGTCGGCGAGTCGAAGTACGCAGTGTCCGAAAGGGGAGTTTCGCCTTAGAGTCCCCAGCGAGTTCAGGTCCTCGTCATCAAATGCTTTCGATGATCTTCTGTAACATCGGTCGTCTATCGAGCATCCAGGCGGCGCTTCGAGCCCGCCACGTCACGGCCCAAAGAACTGGATAACCGCTGGGACTCGGACTGGTGGTGTCGGGCACGACGTTGAAGTCGATAGCTTCCTCGCGAGCGCTCCACACTGCCAGATGAATCATTCGGTCGACGAAACCCACCCGGTCCGAGTAGTCAAGGCCGTAACCATCCAGGATCAACCTTGCCTGTAACGCTCGTTGCTCTACGTCGGGAAGGTCGTTCATTTCAGCGATGTCTTCGTCGTAGAGTTGTGCGTTTTGCCACGCAACGTGAGCCAGTTCCCACACCGGATCCAACGGTCCCGCGCGATCCCAGTCGATGAACGCGACTGGACGCCCGTCCATTGCCAGAATGTTCCACGGGCCCAGGTCACCATGTCCAATCACTGATCTCTGCCCAATCATCTCTCGCATAAACCACGGGTGCCAGTAGGCGTCCGCCGGAGGTGTCCACTTCGAAGCCACGGTGTGAAGTTTGTGGAGAAGTTCGCCAATCTCATAGGTCGCCTCATTGGACCATGCGAATGGCTGAGGACTCTCTCCTTCGATGTACTCAAGCATCTCGCGACCGTCGGGAGCAAAGCCGTCACCGATAGGTCGAGGAGATCCCGAAAAACCCACACTGTCAAGAAACCCGAGAAGATTGAGGACGGTTTTGCTTTGAGGCTTTGGCGATCGGTAGACGACGTTGCCAACTCTTGTGACCTGCGTTGTCGCTCCTCCATCGAGAATTATTTCTTCGTCGTTCACTATCTAATCGTTTCACATTCATTCATTGAGAAATGAATATTGCCGGCCAAACACCAGAAATGCAATCTCCCACGCCAACCTCGAGTGCGGACCCTATATCACGGCAAGGTAATCAGCAATATGAGTGTCAGATCATAGGGCCGGCGGGGATCGAACCCACAACCGAGGCATTATGAGGTGGATGTTTTGGTCGGAATGGTCCGGTGGCGTCGCATTCATCCGAAATTGAAAGAAGACGTGTCCAATGGCGTCGGATTCGTCCGGTGGCGTCGGTTGGTATGTGAGATGAAATGTGGGATTTTCGCCATTGTCAGCTCGACGTGGACGGAACGTTGGTGTTCTGAGCAGCAACGATTCTCCACTGGACTCCTCGACGTTCGAAAACGAAAGTTATGAGCGTCGGGCGCCCGGCACGACCGCAATCAACAACGTGAACGCGAGCACAACAATGGCCTTGTGAACATCAGCGCCTAACCTCATGGTGGTACGAGAAGGTCGAGCCTCCCCGACTTTGACGTAGGTGCTCAGATCGCCGGACGCGACCCGCTCACTGAGGCGCTCGAAGCATAAATAACCCCGCGTGACAGAGGCCGCGATGATAACTTGGGAGCCTCATGAACGATGCCCCAGCGGGAGACGCTGCGGAGGGCGACTCCGCTGCGCGAGGTCCGAGCGACTCGGTTGAAGTCGGCGTCGCTGCAATACGGCCAGCTAACCCGGCGGCAAAGTTGTTGTCACTTACCCAGGGCTACATCGTGACCCAAGCGGTAGCCGCGGTGGCTGAACTCAAGATCGCCGATCTCTTAGCCGGCGGACCCAGGCCCGTGGGCGATCTTGCGAAGGACTCGGGTGCGGATCCCGACGCGCTCCGCCGAATACTCCGCGCGCTTGCCTCGCTCGGTGTCTTCGATGAGCACGAGGGAGACTACTTCGCTCTAACGCCCGTCGGCGAGTTGTTGAGATCTGACACAAGCAGTTCGCTCCGAGCACACTCCTTGATGTCGGCGGGAGTCCAGTACCGAGTGTTTCAGAGCATCCTTCACTCGGTGCGCACCGGAGCCCCGGCTTTCGATCATCTCTTCGACAAGCACCATTTCGAGTGGCTGGCAGAAGAACCGACTGAGGCAGAGCAGTTCGACCGAGCCATGGCCGGCAGCGCCGCCCGTCGGGTGCCCCTCCTGCTCGACTACGACTGGTCTTTGGTGACCACCGTCGTCGATGTGGGAGGGGGCAACGGGGCGCTCCTCACGGCGCTGCTGACCCGGAACCCAAACTTGCGCGGGACTCTCTTTGATCTGCCCTATACGTTGGACCGAGCCCTCGCACAGTTCGCCGCCGCCGGTCTGGCCCATCGGACCGACGCAGTAGGTGGCGACTTCTTTGACGCCGTCCCGCCGGGCGCCGATCGCTACGTGCTCTCGAAGATATTGCACGACTGGAACGACGAGGACGCTGTCCGAATACTTCGGAGCTGTCGTCGTGCCATTCGCGAAAACGGTAAACTGCTCGTGCTTGAATGGGTCGTTCCCGAGGCCAACGAACCACACCCCGCTTGGCTCATCGACCTGGTCATGCTGGTGATGAACGGTGGGCGGGAGCGGACTTCTCGCCAGTGGCGTGAACTGCTCGCTGCGGGAGGTTTCAGGCTGTCTGACATCAAGGAGTCACCTAGTTCGAGCCTGCTTGAGGCAGAACCGAACTGACGTCACCGCCTGACAACGCGTTGCGTCAAGTTCAAGGTGCGGGCATTTAATTGAGACCTCTAGACATCAAGACTTCTGGATGGTCGTCGTTCTGTTGCGCCCGTCGCCCTTGACGGCCCCTCTCGATCGCGTAAAGCCTTTGTAATACTGGTAGGGCCGGTGGGGATCGAACCCACGACCGAGGGATTATGAAGCGGCTGTATTCGGTCGGAATGGTCCGGTGGTGTCGGTTTGGTATGTGGGATGAAATGTGAGATTTCCCACTTTAAGTTTGCCAAGCAACGTTCCTAATTGAATCGACGGTGAATTAGTTGGCGTAACCTCACTTCGTCCGTGGCTAAGAATCAAACAGCCTCATCAATGAATGTCAACGAACTTGACGCGCTTTACGAGGATGACTTCGCTGTCGACCCAATGGAGAGTTCTTCGGCGACTCGTCGTTCGAGGGGGAATATCATGATGGTCAATGACAAAGAATTACTTTGACAAGCGAATAGCAAAAGGGTACGACGCCAAGTGGGCAAACCTGGCGGAGCCAGCGGTCGTTGATCCGGCCGTTGACTTTCTCGCTGATCTGGCAGGTTCCGGCAGCGCCCTTGAATTGGGTATCGGCACCGGTCGTATCGCGTTACCTCTGAGCCAACGTCGTGTTCGCGTACATGGGATTGAACTGTCTCCGGACATGGTCGAGCAGTTCCAATTGAAACCTGGCGCAGACAACATCAATGTCACCATTGGCGACTTCGCCACGACCAAGGTCGCGGGATCGTTCGAGCTCGCTTATCTCGTTCGCAATACCATTACCAACCTCACAACACAAGCCGCACAAGTTGAGTGCTTTCTCAATGTTGCAGCTCACCTGAAGCCCGGCGGCTATTTCGTTATCGAGGTTTACATACCGGAACTTCAGCGCCTTCCACCTGGTGAAACCATTCACGCCTTCGACGTGACCGAAACCCATCTTGGTTTCGAAGAATACGACGTCGCAACGCAAATCGCACACTCTCATCACTACTGGGTAACCGACGGTCGCCTCGAGACTTTTTCAGCGCCGTTTCGGTACGTATGGCCGTCCGAATTGGATTTGATGGCGCGGATAGCGGGCATGACCTTGCACGAGCGCTGGAGTGACTGGAACCGCGAGCCATTCACAAGTGAAAGCCGAAGTCACGTTTCAATCTGGAAGAAAATGACCTAGCGGCTAGGTCTCAAACAGGTCCTGATCCCGTGTAAAGCAGGTGGCGAACCACCTAATACGTGGGCCACTTTCTTCGGACCAAAACCACTTAGTT
>Ga0307373_10003354_pt1 | contig 27908 bp, 22 predicted proteins | sample OX2MG_FD_202534 | JGI IMG/M metagenome (GOLD analysis project Ga0307373, IMG submission 202534) | Soil microbial communities from Risofladan, Vaasa, Finland - OX-2 | ecosystem: Environmental > Terrestrial > Soil > Coastal area > Acid sulfate soil | place: Finland: Risofladan, Vaasa | collected... | reverse complement strand
CCGCCACCAGGCCCGGTCACTCGGGCTGCCCACCGTGATCGCCCGGATGAACGCCTCGTACGGTCCGAACGGAGGCCTCCCCACCCTCAACCTCGAGGCGGTATTGGCCGGCCTCCCGATCGCCGCGCGCTTCGACCCCTGCCCCTACACCCCCATCTTCCAGGACGACATCAACTGGCAGCTCGAACCGCTGTTGGCCGCAGCCGGGGTGCCGGCCACCATCGTGAACTGGGGCGGCGACGAGGTGGTCACCATCCAGGAGTGGGCCGCCCACCTGGGTGAGCTCACCGGCCTCCCGGCCGAGGTGGAGGTGGTCGAGTCCCCCGGTTCCCACCGGGGCAGGGTCTCCGACCCCACCCGGCGGCTGGGGCTGACCGGGCCGTGCCGGGTCGATTGGCGCCGAGGGCTCGATCGGGTGGTCGAGGCCCGGGCCGCGCCGGCGCCTGGCGGCGACGGGGACCGGAGGGGGTAGTCGGGCTCAACCCGGGGGGATCCCTTCCATCTCTGCCACCAGGCCGGCTCTGGCCTCCGCCATCTCCGAGAGGGCCTCGGGCGACGCCGAAGGGTACCGGGGGTCGATCTCCGCCAGGGCGGCGATGAGCACCGCGGCGGTGGCCAGGCGGCCGAACCACTTGTGATCGGCGGGGATCAGGTACCAGGGCGCCCACTTCGTGCTGGTCTGGTTGAGCATGTCCTCGACCGCCACCTGGTACTCGTCCCAGTGCCGGCGCTCCCGGATGTCGGCGACGGAGAACTTCCAGTTCTTGTCCGGATTGTCGATCCGCTCGAGGAACCGTCTCGCCTGCTCGCCGCGGGAGATGTTGAGGAAGACCTTCACCACGCGGATGCCGTTGTCGACCAGATGACGCTCCCATGCATTGATCTCACGGAACCGCCGTGTCCACGGGTCGTCCGTGGCGGCCGCCGCGGGCAGCCTCTCGGCGGCCAGGAGGTCGGGATGGACCCGGACCGCCAGCACCTCCTCGTAGTGGGAGCGGTTGAAGATGCCGATGGTGCCCCGGCCGGGAAGGGCCAGCTGGTGGCGCCAGAGGAAGTCGTGCTCGAGCTCGATGGTCGAGGGCTGCTTGAAACTCCGGACCTGCACGCCCTGCGGGTTGACCCCGCTCATGACGTGCTTGATCGTGCCGTCCTTGCCGGCCCCGTCGGTGCCCTGGAGGAGGAGGAGCACCCCGGTGGTGTCCTGGGCCGACAGTCGGGCCTGGTAGTCGGCCAGCAGCGCCAGGCCCTCCCGCTGGAGCTCGGCGGACTCGTCCCTGGTCACCAGGTCGCCCGTGTGCCCCGGGTGGGAGTCCTTCAGTGCCACCGGGCGGCCGGGGGTCACCCGCAGCGACTCGGCCAGATCGCGCGCGAAGCGCACCCGTCGGTCCATCAGCTCACCTTCCTGACATCCGACGGTCCCGGTGCCGTTTCAGGAGTCGACCAGATCGGCCCGGTAGTCGGGATGATCGCTCAGCCACTGTGAGGCGCGGCGCATGCTGTCCTCGTTGTTCTTGTTGATGAACCGGTAGATGGGCCCTTCGAACCAACGCCACGGCCACGAGGTCAGGTTGTAGGTCTCGTCGAAGTGGAGACGGGTGCGGTTGGCGGCCAGGGGCTCGAGCCTGACGTGTCCGGTCTGGTCGTTGCCGGGTCCCGACGAGATCATCGTGTAGGTGTAGCCCCGCTCGGGCTCGACGTCGGTGACCAGCTCGAGGGCCGAACCCTCACGCCCGAGGGGCATCTTGTAGATGACCCGGCGGAGACGGCCGTTGTGGTCGGGGTCCCCCGGATAGAGCACGTCGACCCGCCGGACCATCGGCGCATAGTCGGTCCAGCGGTCGTAGTCCTGGAAGATCGCCCAGATCCTCGCCGCCGAGTGTGGCATCTCGAAGGAGTAGCGATGTTGGCGCACGTCCGCATCATGGCGCAGGACGGTTGCCCCCGCACGGTCGTGCGGATGCCGACGCCCGCCCGGCCGGGCCGGCACGGAGTCGGCGCCGCGGTGGCGCCGTGTCGCCGGATACCGCCCGATGCGGCCCGGCGCTACGATGCCGGTCGCCCGGGGCCGGCCGAAGGCGCACTCGGGTGGCGCAGAAGGGGATTGGCATGACTCCGGTGAACACCGTTCGGGGACCGGTCGACGGCGGCAGTCTCGGGTCGACCCTGATGCACGAGCACGTCTTCGTCCTCAGTCCCGAAATCGAGAAGACCTCGGAGGAATGGGACGAGGCGGCGGCCAGGGACATCGCCGTCCAACGGTTGCGAGAGGTGAAGGACCACGGGATCGACACCATCGTCGACCTGACGGTTATCGGCCTCGGCCGGTTCATCCCGCGCATCGTGGCGGTAGCCGAACGGGTGCCCGACATCCACATCGTCGTCGCCACCGGCGTCTACACGTACAACGACGTGCCCATGTACTTCCACTTCCGCGGCCCGGGCACCGTCCTCGGCGGCCCCGAGCCGATGACCGACCTGTTCGTCCGGGAGATCCGCGAGGGGATCGGTGACAGCGGGGTCCGGGCCGGCATCCTCAAGTGCGCCACCGACCGTCCCGGCATCACCCCGGGGGTGGAACGGGTCCTGCGGGCGGTCGCCCGGGCCCACCGCCGGACCGGCACCCCGATCACCACCCACACCCCCACCCCTCCCCAGCCGTGGGGGATCGAGCAGCAGCGGATCCTGGCCGACGAGGGCGTCGACCTCAGCCAGGTGGTCATCGGCCACTCGGGGGGGACCCTCGACGCCGAGTACCACGAGGCCGTCATCGCCGGCGGCTCCTATGTGGGCTTCGACCATTTCGGCATCGGCACCTTCTCCATGGCCCAGCGCATCGAGTCGGTCAGGCTGCTGTGCCAACGGGGGCACGCCGACCGGGTCGTGCTCTCCCACGATGCGATGTGCCACGTCGACTGGTTCCCCCCATCCATGGCCTCCGGGTGGGAGGACTGGCGCTGGACCCACATCCCCGACGACGTCCTCCCCGCCATGCGGCGCTCGGGGATCGGCGAGGAGGACATCGCCACCATGATGATCGACAACCCCCGTCGCATCCTCGAGGGATGCGAGCCCTACTGAACAGCTTGGGGCGCCCCGCCATCAGGGGGCGGTCAGGTCCCCGGACCGGCGGGCCGGCACGAGAACCGGAGGGCGGGAGGAAGGAGAGGGCGGTGCCAGGATTCGACCCCGACGGGATCGCCGCCATGGCCGAGCGCCACCCCGAGGCGACCGCCTGGCGCAACCTGGCCGACGGGTCCGACCTGAGCTTCGGCGCCTGGGAGGCCGGGTCGAACCGGCTGGCCCGGGGACTGGGCGAGCAGGGCCTGCGTCCCGGGGAGCGGGTCCTCATCGCCATCGGTCCCGACGAGCCGTTCCCCTGGCTCATCTCCTACGCCGCCGTGCACACCGCCGGGGCCGTCGCCGTGCCGGTCAACACCCGGTTGGCCGCCCCGGAGCTCCGGGGCATCCTGGCCCACGCCGCGCCGGCAGTCATCCTCGCCGGCACCGGGTCTGCCTCCGGCCCCTCGTGGGAGGACCTGGCCGAGCGGGCGGGCGGCATCCGGACCGTGGCCACCACCGGGGGTGGAGGAGGAGCCGCCGCCTGGTCGGCGCTGTTCCACCCCGACCCATCGCCCCTGGCCCCTCCCCCCGGCGGAGGCGGGCCGGTCGACCTCATGTACACCTCGGGCACGACCGGTGCACCCAAGGCCGTCGTCGTCCGCCACGAGCCCCACCGCCCGTCCGACCGCCGGGCCGACTGGAACGGGGCGGGCTTCATGACCGCCTCCCCGTTCTCGACGACCAGCGGTTCCCTGCTCGTCTACGGTCCGATGAGGGGCGGCATGAGCGGGTGGTACCAGCCCCGGTTCGACGCCGGCCGGTGGATCTCGCTCGTCGAGGAGCGCCGTCCGCTGGTGTCCTTCGTGGTGCCGGCCATGGCCCAGCTGATCGTGGCCCACCCCCGCTTCGCCGAGGCGGACCTCACGGGTCTGGCCGTCCTCACCATCGGTGGAGCCCCTGTCGCCCGGGCGACGCTTCGGCGCCTCGCCGACCGGCTGCCCGGCGCCGACATCCTGGTGGGCTACGGGCTGGCCGAATTCGGCGCCGTGACCCGGTCGCCCGCCGGCGACCACGGGCGTCACCTCGGCTCGGTCGGGCTGCCGCTCGCCGGGGTCGAGGTCCGGACCGTCGACAACAGGGATGAAGCGGTGCCGCCGGGGGCGGTGGGCGAGATCACCGCACGGGGGACGGCGCCGCCCCGGGAGTACTACGGGGCGGCGGCGGAGACCGGCCGGACCTGGCGGGAGGGATGGCTGCACAGCGGAGACCTCGGCTACCTCGACGTGGACGGGTTCCTGTGGGTCACCGGGCGGATCAAGGACCTGATCATCCGGGGCGGGCACAACGTCGCGCCCGGCGAGATCGAAGAGGCGCTGTTCGCCCATCCGGCGGTGATCGACGCGGTGGCCGCCGGCATCCCCCACGACGTCCTCGGCGAGGATGTGGGAGCCTGGGTGGTGGTGCAGGACGGCTCTGACACATCGGCCGCCGACCTGCGGGCCCACCTCCTCGAGCGACTCGCCGACTACAAGGTGCCCCGGCAGCTGCGCATCGTGAGCCGGCTGCCCCGCAACGAGGCGGGCAAGGTGATGAAGTCCGAGCTCGAGATGACCGCCCCGGTCGACTCCCCGCTCCCGCCGGAACCCACCCGATGACCACCGGCGAGCCCGCCGTCCTCACCGAGCGGATCGGGGCGGTGGCCCGCCTGACCCTGAACCGTCCGGCCCAGCACAACCCGCTCACCCCGCGCTGCATCCAAGAGCTGCTCGACGCCGTGGTCCGCGCCGGTAGCAATCCCGACGTGCGGACGGTGGTCATCCGCGGGTCCGGCCGCTCGTTCTCCTCGGGCTACGGGATCCTCCCCGACGACATCCTGGGCGACGACACCGAGTCCGGGGAGGTGGCCGCGCCCGCCGGCATCGAGGGAGACGTGGCGGCCATGGCCGAGCTGGCAACGGGCTGGGCCAAGGTGTGGGACTGTGCCATCCCGGTGGTGGCCCAGGTGCACGGCAACTGCCTGGCCGGCGGCACCGACCTGGCCCTGCACTGCGACATCGTGGTGGCCGCCGACGACGCCCGGATCGGGTTCCCCCCGGTGCGGTCCATGGGCGTGCCCCCCACCAACATGTGGCTCTACCACCTCGGTCCCCAGTGGACCAAGCGCCTGTTGTTCACCGGCGACACGGTGAGCGGTTCCGAGGCCGCCGCCATCGGGCTGGTGCAGGCCGCCGTGCCGGCCTCGGGGCTCGACGACCACGTACTGGCCCTGGCCACCCGGATCGCCCTGGTCGGACGGGACCTGCTCACGGCCAACAAGCGGGTGATCAACGAGGGGGTCGAGCTGATGGGCCGCTCCCGGCTCCAGCGCTTCGCCGCCCTCAACGACGCCGTGGCCCACCGTTCGCCTGAAGCCCGGTCCTTCACCGCCCGGGCCGGCGAGGTCGGACTGAGGCGGGCCGTCCGCGAGCGCGACGCACCCTTCGACACCGGCGGCTGACCAGCTCTTCCGACCACCTCTACTCCGGCTCCTCATCGAGAGCCAGAGCCGATGCACCGGCGGTGATCGCCTCGTAGAGGGCACGGAGCTCCTCGGTCATCCGGGGCCCCTCGGTGCCGAGCGGCGCCGGGTCGAGTTGGCGCAGGACCAGATCGGGGGCGACGGCCAGGCGGGGACGGGTCTCGAAGGCGGCCAGGTCGGCGTCCACTCCCCAGAGGGACATGGAACGGGCCGGCCGCCCCACGGCCCCGGGGTCGGGATCAGCCGACGGCCAGCCGAACGGGGCGGTGGCGGCCTCGTCGGGCGGGCCCGGCGGTTCGGAGCCCTTGTCGGGCGCCGAGCGGCGCCGACGGGCCCGCAAGCTGGTGAGCAGCTCCTCCTTCGTCCGGCCACGCCAGGCGAAGATCAGGAAGGGGTCATCGTCGAACGCCTCGGCCAGGAGGTAGTAGACGGCGGCGATGTGCTTGCACGGGTTCTCCCAGTCGGGACAGGAACAGGCCGAGTCCAACTCGTTGGCCGATGCCGGGAACAGTGACGTCGACGAGTCGGCGAAGGCATCTTCGATCTCCTCGGGCATCTCGCCGGCCAACAGCCGGGCCGCAAAGACCGCGCTCGAAGCCATGACCGATTCGATGGCGTCCCACTCGGGGGCGGTGAGCACCTCCGTCTCGATGAAGATCCGGTAGGGCTTGGACCTCGATCCCTGCACCGAGGCCTTCACCTGGCCGGGGGCGACCTCCATGGTGAGCACCTGGCCGGTACGGGCATACCGCTTGCCGCGCTGGAGTCGGGTGCCGATTCCGAAGGCCTCGAGCACGGCGATGAAGCGCTGCGACCACCAGGTGTCCCCGATCCGCCCCCGCCGGCTCCGGGCCTGCAGCCCGCCCTCGACCGCGATCGGCTTGGATGGGGGAGGCCACCACCCCTCGGCGGAGCGCCCGGTGCCGGCGGTGGGACGACGGGAGCGCGGGCGGCGGGGCGCCATCAGTCCTCCCCCACGGCGTCGGCCGACAGGGCGACGACCTGGCGGAGTTGCTCGGTGGACAGTTCGGTGATCCAGCCTTCGCCGGAGCCGACGATGCGGTCGGCCAGGGCGCGCTTCGCCTCGATCATGGCGTCGATCCGCTCCTCCAGGGTCCCCCCGCAGACGAACTTCCGCACCTGCACGTTGCGCTTCTGGCCGATCCGGAACGCCCGGTCGGTGGCCTGGTCCTCCACCGCCGGGTTCCACCACCGGTCGAAGTGCACCACGCTGGTCGCCGCCGTCAGGTTCAGGCCGGTGCCACCGGCCTTGAGCGACAGCAGGAACACCGGGGGGCCGTCGGCGCCCTGGAACCGCTCCACCATGGCGTCCCTCTTCTTCTTCGGCACCCCGCCGTGGAGCCAGAGGACCTCGCAGCCCAACCGGCTGCGCAGGTGCCGGTCCAGCATGTCCCCCATCTGGGTGAACTGGGTGAAGACAAGCGAACGGTCACCTTCGGCCACCGCCTCCTCGAGCACCTCGACCAGGCGCGACACCTTGCCCGAGCGGCCCGCCACCGACGACCCGTCGCCCAGGAACTGAGCCGGGTGGTTGCACACCTGTTTCAGCTTCATCATCGTGGCGAGGACCAGTCCGCGGCGCTCGATGCCTTCGGCCTCGTCGATGCGGGCCAGCATGTCGTCGACCACCGCCTGGTACAGGCCGGCCTGCTCGCGGGTCAGGTTGCAGAACTCCTTCATCTCGAGCTTGTCGGGCAGGTCGGCGATGATCGACCGGTCGGTCTTCAGGCGGCGGAGGACAAACGGGCCGGTGATCCGGCGGAGGTGGGCGGCGGCCTCGTCGTCGCCGTCGCGCTCGATGGGGAGGGAGAACCGCTCGCGGAAGGCCTTCTCCGAGCCGAGCATGCCCGGATTGAGGAACTGCATGATCGACCAGAGCTCGGACAGTCGGTTCTCGACCGGTGTGCCGGTCATGGCGATCCTGCGTTCGGCGGGGATCGCCCGGACGCTCTGGGTGGTCCGGGCCGCGCTGTTCTTGATCTGCTGGGCCTCGTCGAGCACCATCCGCCGCCACGCCACCTCGGTCAGCAGCTGCTGGTCGCGGGCGGCCAGTCCGTAGGTGGACAGGACCAGGTCCGACCCGACGGCCTTGCGGGTGAAGGCCCGGCCGGCCAGCCGGTCCGGCCCGTGATGGACGTAGACGGACAGCTTCGGGGCGAACCGGGCGGCCTCGCGCTGCCAGTTGCCGACCAGTGACATCGGGCACAGCACGAGGGTCGGGCCCAGGGCCGGCCCGGCCGCCCGCCCCTTGCCCTTCGCGGCCGGCCCCCGACGTGCCGGCGCCTTCCCGGCGAGGCCGCGCTCCACGAGCAGCAGGGCCAGCAGCTGGGCCGTCTTCCCGAGCCCCATGTCGTCGGCCAGGCAGGCCCCGAGGCGGAGGTCGCCCAGGAAGGCCAGCCATCCGACCCCCCGCTCCTGGTAGGGACGCAGCGCACCGTCGAACCCCTCGGGGGTCGGGATCGGCCGCAGGCGCCGGTCGTCGGCACCGGCGAGGAGGTCCCCGAGCCACCCGTCCGCTTCGACCGCGGCCACCGGCAGGCCGCCGGCCGCCGGCTCGAGCCCGAGGGCGGTGCGCAGGACCTGGCCGGCCGACAACTGCACGGTGCCTGCACCTCTCCTCCCGACGGCGGTGATGGCGGCGGCCAGATCCTCTTCGTGCAGTTCCACCCACTGGCCGCGCAGCCGGACGAGTGGTTGCTTGAGGCGGGCCAGCGCACGCAGTTCCGCCAGCCCGAGCTTCTCATCGCCGAGCACCGCCTCCCATCGGATGTCACAGAGGCCCTCGAGCCCGATGGTGCCCGTCGATCCGGCGGTCTTCGGGCTGGTCCGGGCCTTGAGCCGCAGGCCCAGGCGTGCCCTGGAGGAGCGCCACCAGGGTGGCGCGAGCACCCCGAATCCGCCCTCCTCCAGCACCGGGGCGCCGTCCCGGAGGAAGGCCAGGACACCGGCGGCGTCGGTCGTCTGGCCGCAGGGTGCCATCTCGGCCAGTGCAGGGCCCAGCGAGTCGACGAGCCGGGCGGCACGGCCCAGTCCGCGGAGGAGCACCTCGTCGGGGCGCGCCACGTGGCGTTCCAGGGCGGTGAGCTCGGGCCCGTCGTCCCACACCGTGGCGGCGGGGACGATGAGACTCGGGTCGTCCACGGCCTGCAGGGCGAACTCGATCCGCCACCTGTCTGCCGGGCCGGCCCCCTTTGCCGCCGGCTGTCCCGGCCGCCGGGCGCCGCCGTCGAGGTCCGCAGCGGGATCTCCGGTGCCCTCGGCGGGAGGGACGATCCGAAAGCAGGTCCGCACCGGTTCGGCGGAGGCGGCCGTGGCCTGCCAGCTCCGGAGCCGGTCGGCGAGCGCCGCGAGCTCGTCGCCGTCGCCCTTCACGATCCCATCGGAGGAGACCAGGGCGTTCAACCAGGCGCCGGTCGGACCGGATGCCCTCGTCCGACCCTTCGGTGGGGCCGACGGCCGATCGCCGGCGAACTGCCGGGCCATCGAGTCGGTGAGGGCCCACATGAGGGAGCGGAGCACCTCGCCGTGTGCCCCTGACTCCGGGTGGGGAGGGGCCGCGTCCGGCCCCTCGGAGAGCGGGCCGGCGGCGAGGAACGAGAGGGGGAACGACCACAACAACCCCTCGATCCGACCCCGGTCACGGCTGTCGATGAGCGGGCGCCACCGGGCCCGCCACCCGTCGGCCGTCGACTCGAGAGCGGGGAGCAGGCGCCCCCGGGTGGTGAGCTCGAGGACCATCGCCGCCGCCTGCGCCGCGAACCGGAAGTCGCCGGCCAGGGCCGTGCCGTCCGGGCCGGTGGTCGGGGGCCGGACCCGGTCACCGGTCACCGCCGCCGGGGTCGAGAGGACCTGCCAAGCATCCGTCCAGTCGAGGACCAGGCCCGGGGCGGTCCAGACCGGGGGGGTGTCCATCGGGGGCCGGGGCCCGGCGGCCGGGTCGGCGGCCTCGTCCTCGAGCCATGGGGAGGCGACCGGCCCCCCGCCGGCGTCGGGCAGCCGGAGCGTCAGGTCCACCTCGCGGGCGTCGGCCAGGCCGGCCGCCTGCCCGTCGAGCCCGTCGAGCCCGCCGACCACGAAGCGGATACCGTCGGCGCCGAGCGCGAAGGGGTGGGACCTCGGGCGCGGGTGCCGGGGAGGGCGCCCGCGGCGGACCGGAGCCGTGCGGGGCCGACTGGAGTCCTCTGCCCACACCGCGAGCCGGTCCACCGAGGCCAGCCAACCGGCGTGGAGAACGATCACCACCGAATACTGCCCGCTCGGTGCGACGCTGCCGAATCGGCGCGGGGGAGGAGCCAGTCGGGCCCGACGAGGATGCGACCATGGCGCTCTGATTGCCGGAGAACGCGACCACTTCGCCTCCCGGGGCCGCAGAGTCGTGGCCCAGAGCAAGATTCGTTCAGATTCAGGTCCCTTGATCGAGCCAGCCGATGAGGGACTCTCCGGTCCGCAGCATCTGGGCCACGGTGGGTACAGTCGACTCTGCCGCTCCAGAACGAGCAATGATGCCGACCGTCCGATCCGCATCGTCGATCATGCAGCGTTGGATCTCCCGCATGCACCAGGGTCCCAGATCGTGGGGAGCATCATTCAGAGCCAATGCGATCTGCCTCGTCATGGTCGGATGAGACGCCAGACGAAAGAGGTCGAGGTAGTCTCCTCCAGCCTTTGCTGCCCTCGCCGCTCTACGCCGTGGCGCCGACTGAAGCTTCATGGCCACGAGGCTCGCCGGGGTGGCGAAGCGGCACCGTACCCGTGAGACGGCCGCGCCATTCTCTTCGACAACAAGCGTCAGTTCCTCGGCCATGTCGAGCGCCCAACGATGAGCCAATACGAAGACCCTGTCCGGCTCGGCGTCGGGAAGGAGTTCCGCTCGAATGTCGGTCGCTGGAATTTCGCCAACGGCGATGCAGTCGACCTTCGTGCCCAGGAGAAACCCGTCGGCGCCACCGGTATTGACAACCGCCTCGACCACGCTCGGGGCGTTCCCGTGTTGGGTGGCGACGGTATCGAGGTCGTAAGTGACCCGATGAGCTCCTTCGAGGCGAGCAAGAACCGCCAGCCCTCCGATCACCGCAAATTCTGAGGTCGGTGCCGCCTGGGCCAGTGCGTCGAGCGTCGCCACCAGAGAGGCAACTACTGAGTTCGACAGGCGAAGTTCACCAGACACGGGGGGCCTCCTCCGGTGTCCAGCGTTCGAGGACCTCGCGACCCCGGGCCCGGTCCTGCGCAAGGTCCAGGGCGACAATGAGCTGGTTCGCCACCAAGAAGCCGCTCCTGGCAGTGGTCGAGGCCAAAGTGAATCCGAATCGAGACGGGCACACCGCGATTTCAGATCCTGTCCATCCCGACTTGGCCCCATAGGCACCGAGCACCGTGGCGAGGTCGGTGTCGTCGGCAACGTACAGCCTGGGCGATGATCCGTCTCCGCCCGTGGCCAGCGGAGCGCCAAGGGCAACGGCACCCTCGGTGCCGCTCAATCGGAACCGGTCAAGCGGCTCGGGAGGAGGGGACTCGGGTATCGGATTCCAACGGGGTTTCCATTCCTCAGCGACTGCCCAGAACAGCTCGGGTACGAAGGCTCGGTTGTCCGTACCGACCAGACCCTGGGTCCGGAGCTCGGAGAGGATCTCTGACACTCGACCCGGGGAGCGGGCAATCCGTCGTGCCAGAACCTGGACACCATCTGGTCCTTCCGGATCCAAGAGCAGTGCGATCGCAACATCAAGGCCTGTGCCCTTGAGCGCACTGACGACCCTTCGGGACGCCGGCGTGGTGGTCAGAGGTAGTTCCGCATTCACGAACAGGCCCTCGGTCCGGATCCAGATATGTCCCCGGCGGTCCAGCCAGGCCAGTCCGACCCGGCTCAGTTCCGCCCTTGCAGCCTTCGAAATCCGGTCGGAGACGACGATCGTCGGTCGTCCGGGGTTGGACTCGTAGACATGTGCGAGCAGTACTGCGTCGTTCTCCCGCACCACCGGCATCCGCCTGATGGCAAATCGCGTGCCCGCGATTTCGATCGCATCTTCGCCAAGCCAGCGAGGCGAGACCCCGGCAAGGGCGAGAGCCTCGGCCAACCCTGACGCTCTGTTCGCTGTTCGTGGTACCACGACTACAGAATATCAGCAGTGGCCGAGGGTCGTGCTCCCCACCAGGGCGGGGCGGCTGGCGCGCTCGGAGGAATCGCATCCCCACCTCCGGATCCGCAGTTCGGGGCGACTGTCCATCTGCTATTTACTGCTAAATTGGCAAGGTCCCGGAGTCGGAGTCGGAGTCGGAGTCGGAGTCGAAAGGGCAGGGATGCCGAAGAAGCCGTTGACGCTGCTCGAGGCCGCGGACAGGTTGGGTGTGCACTACATGACCGTCTACCGCTATGTCCGCACCGGCAAGCTCCCCGCCACCCGGGTGGGGGGCACCTGGCAGGTCGACCCCGACGATCTGGCCCGGATGAAACCGGCGGCCCCCCGCGCCTCCCGTGACCCGGCTGACCGATCCGTCGCCACCAAGGCCCGGCTCGAGGCCCGCCTGCTGGCCGGCGACGAACCCGGCGCCTGGGGCGTGATCGAGGCCGCCCTGGCCTCTGACCACTCCCCGTCCGAGGCGCTCCTCCAACTGGTGGCCCCGGCCCTCGAATCGATCGGGGACCGCTGGCACGCCGGCGAGCTCACCGTGGCCGACGAGCACCGGGCCAGTGCGGTGGCGGTGCGGCTCATCTCGCGCATCGGCGCCCGATTCGCCCGCCGGGGGCCCAAGCGCGGCAGCGTGGTCATCACCACCCCGCCGGACGAGCAGCACTCGGCCCCCGTGGCCATCGCCGCCGACCTGTTGCGCTGGGCCGGTTTCGACGTCATCGAGCTCGGTGCGGACACCCCGGCCGACGCCCTGGCCCAGGTGCTGGCGGACGTTCCCGACCTGTTGGCCGTCGCCATTGCCTGCACCACCCGGGCCTCGACGACCTCGGCCCGCCGGGTCATCGCCCATCTGCGCACCGCACTCCCCGATGCCACGGTGCTGCTCGGGGGAGCCGCCATCACCGACACCGACCAGGCGCTCCGCCTGGGAGCCGACCGATTCACCGGCCGGCGGGGCGACGAACTGGTCCGGACCGTCGAGGAACTGGCCGCCGCCCGCTGAGCCCGCGCCCCGGACGGGCGGTCAGCCGGGCCGTGCGGACAGCCGGCCGGCGGGCCCGGACCTGGCCAGGACCAGCTGGACGTCGCTGATGTGGCCTTCGAGGAACGATGCCTCGCAGTAGGCGAGGTAGAGATCCCAGAGACGGCGGAACCCCTCACCCACCCCGAGGGCCGCCAGCGAATCGGCGCGCCCAGCCAGGTTGTCCGCCCAGTGCCGAAGGGTCTCCGGGTAGTGGCGGCCGATGTCCTCCAGGTCCACCACACGCAGGTCGGTGGCCCGGACCACGCTGGTGGTGAGCGAGGCCACCGAGGGAAGGCACCCGCCGGGGAAGACCATGCGACGCACGAAATCCTGATGGCGCTTGGCCCGGGCGAAGCTGCGGTCGTCGATCACGATGGCCTGGATGGCGGCCATTCCGTCCTCGGCCACCAGTTGGGCGCACTTGGCCAGGAACCGGTCGTGCCACCGCCAGTCCACCGCCTCGACCATCTCGACCGACACCAGCTTGTCGAACGTGCCGGTGAGGTCCCGCCAGTCCAGACCGAGCACGGTGATGCGGTCGGCCAGGCCGGCGTCGGCCACCCGTTTCTCGACGTGAGTGCGCTGGGCATCCGAGATGGTGGTAGTGGTCACCCGGCAGCCGTAGCGGGTGGCGGCGTGGACGGCCAGGCCACCCCAGCCCGAGCCGATCTCGACCAGGTGGTCGGTGGGCACGAGCTCGAGCTTTTTGCACAGCCGGTCGATCTTGGTCCTCTGGGCTTCGGCGAGGGTCGCCCCGGGGGGCTCGAACACGGCGCACGAGTAGGTCATGGTCCCATCCAGCATGAGGGCGAAGAAGTCGTTGGAGAGGTCATAGTGCTCGGCGATGTTGCGCTTGTCGTCGTTGCGGCCCGGAGTGGCCCGGCGGGCCGGCACGTCGAGCACCGCGCCAAAGGCCCGTCCCAGCCGGTCCAGGTGCTCGCGTAGTGGGCGGGTGTGGCGGACCAGCGCCCGCACCAGCGCGGTGAGGTCGTCTGCATCCCACCAACCGGCCACGTACGAGGTCCCCAGACCGACCGATCCCGATCGCAGCAGGGCGTCGTACGTGCGGCGGTCGTGCACCGTCACCGTGGCCATGGGCTCGCCCCGGCCCAGCCGGAACCGCTCGCTCCCCTCGATGACCTCGATCGCCGCGCCACTGGCGCGCCGGCCGGCCGTCAGCACGATCCGGCGTGACAGGCCGACGGTCGCACGCCGGCCGCGCGCGGTGGCGTGGCGGAGGATGCGCCGGTCGAGCACCGGCTCGGCATCCCGGAGGTGCGCCGATTGGGTCGCGGTCATGTCGGCGCCTCTGGTGACGACGCCGTCCTCGGGGTTTGGCGCGCCGGGTGGGAGGAGAACGGAGCGCCTTTCAGCCGGAGGCGGGCGGCCTGGGCGTAGATGCCGGCGCTGACGCGGTGGGTCATGGCCGGGTAGTGCCACAGGAGACGGCCGAGCGCGGAGCGGTCGATCGCCCGGCGACGCAGCGAGAGAGTGGCGGCGAAGAGGCGCTGGTCGCCCAGGAGCGCGTCGAGGCCAACGATCAGCCGCTCCCCCGGGGCGGTGTAGCGCAGCTGGTAGTCGAGGCCCGTGGGGAGAAATGGTGACACATGGAGCTCCTTGGCGAAGCGGTGCCTCCCGGGTGGGCCGACCACATAGGCATGGCGGTCGTGCCAGGGCGTGTTCTCCACCTCGGCCACCAGGGAGCTGATCGGCCCCGGGTCCCCGGCCGAATCGGCGAGGTCAGCGCAGAAGTACAGGCTGATGGGGTTGAACAGCCAGCCCCAGGTGCGCAGGTTGGCCAGCATGGCGACCGGGCCCTCGGGACGCCGGCCGCAGCGCTCGTCCACCAGGTCCCGCACCGCCCCGTCGAGGGGCACGGCCGGGTCGCCCAGGAAGTCCTCGCGCCGGAACCGCACCGGAGCGGCCCGACGGGCCGACCAGGCCGGGTGCAGGCCCATGACGTCCTCGACCTCGGCCAGGTCGAGCAGCGGCATGGCCACCCGGTAGCTGAACGAGTGGGTCGGACCCGGGCCGAAACGGGTGTGGGCGACCACCCCCTCATACATCGAACTGCGCAGGCCATTCGAGTCCCGGCTCGGCCAGGTGGGCCGGGTGGCCGTCGCCTCGTCCGGTACCGCCTCGGCAGCCGGTGCCGTAACGTCGGCATTGTCGGTGACGGTGGCGTCCCCCACCACGGTCACCAGGTCACCCCGAGGGCCCGGCACGTCTCCACCGCGCTGCGCACCCCGTCCTCGTGGAAGCCGTTGGCCCAGTAGGCGCCCGCGAACCAGGTGCGCCGGGTGCCGTTGATCTCGGGGCGGTGGCCCTGGGCCCGCACCGCGGCCGGGTCGATGACCGGATGGTCGTAGCGCATGCGGGCCAGCACCTTGTCGGGATCGATGGCGTCGTCACGGTTGAGGGTACACAGGACCGGGGTGGACGAGTCGACGCCCTGGAGGCGGTTCAGGTAGTAGGTCAGCGTGGCCTCGTCGCGCTCGGCCTCGAGGCGGTGGTAGTTCCAGCTGGCCCAGGCCCGGCGCTCGGTGGGCATCAGGCTGACGTCGGTGTGCAGGGTGGCACGGTTGGGCTGGTAGCGCAGCGCACCCAGCGTCTCGCGCTCCATCCGGTCGGGGTCGGACAGGAGGCCCAGGGCCTGGTCGCTGTGGGTGGCGAGCACCACGTGGTCGTAGGTTTCGACCCCGGCCGCGCTCACGACCTCGACCCCACCGGCCTCGCGACGGATCTTGTCCACCGGGGTCCCGAGCCGGAGGCGGCCCTCGTTGCGCAACGGGCGCAGAATGGCGTCGACGTAGCGCTTCGAGCCGCCGTCGACCGTGCGCCATTTCGGTTGGTCGCGCAAGTTGAGCAACCCGTGGCGCTCGAAGAAGCGGGCGAAGGTGGCAGCGGGGATCCGGGTGAACGTGGACGGGTCGGCCGACCAGATCGACGAGCCCAACGGGACCAGATACCAGTCCCGGAACCCGGCCGACCACCGGTGCGGGGCCAGCACGTCCTCGAGCGTCACGCTGTCGGGCGGCGGGTCGGCCAGGAGCCCCCGGGCCAGGCGGTTGAAGCGCACCACGTCGGCCAGCATGCGCAGGAAGTCGGGCCGGGCCAGGTTGCGCCGCCGGGCGAAGACAGTGGAGACCGACGTCCCCCGCCACTCGAGGCCGGTGCGCTGGTCGGCCACGCTGAAGCTCATGTCGCTGGGCTTGGTGGCGACCCCGAGCTCGTCGAGGAGACGGCAGAACAGGGGGTAGGTGCGCTCGTTGTAGACGAGGAACCCGGTGTCGACGTCACAGGTCAACTCCGGCAGCTCGACCCGGTGGGTGTGCGAGTGGCCGCCGGGGCGCTCGTCAGACTCGTAGAGGACGACATCGTGACGTCCGCGGAGCAGGTGGGCCGTGGCCAGGCCCGATACCCCGCTTCCGATGATGGCTATCCGCATGAGCTCTCTCCTCCGTGCTGTCGCACCCCGCTCCCCGGACGTCCCGCGGGCGCCCCGGTGTATTTAGTACTAAGCTAGCCCAATGGCCACCTACCTCGCGCGCGTCACCAGTCCCCGGCCCCCGGCCGAGGTCTTCGACTACATGGCCCGCTTCTCCAACGCGGCCGAATGGGACCCCGGGGTGACCCGGGCCACCGAGGCCGACCCCGGGGCGCCCACCCTGGGCAGCACCTATCGGCTCACGGTCCGGTCCTTCGGCCGGGCCGTCCCGCTCGAGTACCGCATCTCCGAGTTCGACCGGCCCCACCGGGTCGTGCTCAGCGCGGAGAACGCGATGGTTCGCTCCACCGACGTGATCGAGGTCGCTGCCGCCCCCGGGGGCGGCTCGACCCTCACCTACACCGCCACCCTGGAACTCAAGGGTGTGGCCGCCCTGTTCACCCCCCTGCTCGGCCTCTCGTTCCGACGCATCGGGGACCGGGCCATCGTCGGCCTGGGCGCCGCACTGGCGGCGTGACCGTGGACGCGCGCAGTGCCCGGCACGCCCTGGCCCGGGCCACCGACGCCGTGGCCGAGGCCACGGTGGCCCCGAGCTTCAGCCGCATCGGCATCGGGCTCCGCCGCCGGTTGGAGGAGTGGGGCGAGCCTCCCCGGATGGAAGGCCGGGTGGCCCTCGTCACCGGGGCCACCTCGGGCATCGGCCAGGCCACCGCCACCGCGCTGGCCGGCCTCGGTGCCGACGTGCACCTGGTGGGCCGCGACCCCGAACGGGGCGCCACCGCCCTCGATGCGGTCGAGGCGGTCGCCCCCGGCCGGGCCCATCTCCACCTGGTCGACCTCTCGGATCCCTCCGCCGTGGCCGCATTCGGGAGGCGCCTCGGCGACACCACGGCGCGCCTCGACGCCCTGGTGCACAACGCCGGGGCGCTCACCCGCACCTACCAGACCACCGTCGACGGTTCGGAGCGCACACTCGCCACCCACGTGCTCGGCCCCTACCTCCTGACCGCCGCCCTGGCCCCGCTGCTCTTCTCCCCGGTCCCGGGACCTGACGAGTCGGCCGGCGGCCCGGCCACCATCGTCACCATGAGCTCGGGCGGCATGTACTCACAGCGCTTCGACCTCGGTGCGCTCGAGGCCGGGCCCGACGGGTACGACGGCGTCGTCGCCTACGCCCGGGCGAAGCGGGCCCAGCTGGTGCTGGCCGACGCCTGGGCGGCCCGGTTCGCCCCGGCCGGGGTGGCCAGCTACGCCATGCACCCGGGCTGGGTCGACACGCCCGGCCTGACCGAGGGCCTGCCCACGTTCCGCTCCATCCTGGGTCCACTGCTGCGCACGCCCGCAGAAGGGGCCGATACCGCCGTGTGGCTTGCCGCCGGCGGCCCCACGTCGGAAGCACGGGCGAGAGGGGCGCCACCGGTCACCGCGGGCTTCTTCCACGACCGGCGCCTCCGGTCCGTCCACCGCTTCCCGGTCACCCACCCGAGCGGGCCCGGTGACCCGCAACGCCTCCTGGCCTGGTGTGCGGAGCGCACCGGGACCGAGACGCCGGTGCCGGGAGCACGACCGTGACGGATCCGGCGCGCCGGATCGCCATCGCCGGGGCGAGCGGCTACGTGGGCCGACTGCTGGCGAAGCAGTTGGCCGGGGCCGGCCACCAGGTGCTGGCCCTGGGCCGGACCCCGGGCACCCTGCCCAGCGGCGAGCGGATCTCGGCCGTGGCAGTCGACGTGGCCGACGCCGAGGCCACCGCCGCCGCCCTGGCGGGTGCCGACGCCGCCTACTACCTGGTGCACGCCATGGCCGGCGGGACCGGGTTCGAAGCCCGCGACCGCCGGCTGGCGGTGGCGTTCGGCGAAGCCGCAAAGGCTGCCGGCGTCGGGCGGATCATCTACCTCGGGGGTCTGGGCCGGGGTGACCTGTCGGCACACCTGGACAGCCGCCAGGAGGTGGGCGCGGTGCTGGCCGCCTCGGGTGTTCCCGTCGTGGAACTACGGGCCGCGGTGATCCTCGGGGCCGGCAGCATCTCCTATGAGATGCTGCGTTCGTTGACCGAGCGCCTCCCGGTCATGGTCTGCCCGCGGTGGATCACCACCCGGCTGCAGCCACTGGCCGAGTGCGACCTGCTCGACTACCTGGCCGGCTCCCTCGTCGCCCCGCCCGCCGTCTACGAGATCGGCACGCCCGACGTCACCGACTACGGATCCATGATGTGCCGCTACGCCGAAGCCAGGGGGCTGCGGCCCCGGCGCATCTTCACCGTGCCCTTCGTCACGCCCTCGCTGTCGGCCCGCTGGGTGGACCTGGTCAGCCCCGTCGACAGGCGGATCAGCCACACGCTGATCGAGAGCCTGACGAACGAGGTGGTGGTCCACGACGCCGAGCACACCTACTCCGCCTTCGGCATCACCCCCCTCCCGGTCGGAGAGGCCGTCCGCCGCGCCATCAGCGACGAGGCTGACCGGGTCTCGGCTGGACTGTTCGACGGCTCAGAAGGGCTCGGCACCGGCGTCTACGCCATCCGGTGCGCGGCGCCCGTGGACCCCGATCGTCTCGAGTCGGTGCGAGACGATCTGGCCCGGGTGGGCGGGGACCTCTCCTGGTACGGCGTCACTTGGGCCTGGGCGCTGCGCCTGGCGTTCGGCCGGATCTTCGGCGAGCACCTCGTGACCCGGCGTCCCGACCGGCTGACCCCGGGGGAAGCGGCCGACTGGTGGGAAGTGGTGCGGTCCGACCCCGACCACCTGGTGCTGGCCTCGGTCGGGTGGTTCTGCGGGGACGGCTGGCTCGGCCTCCGGGTCACCGACGCGCCACCGCGGGTGGAACAGGCGGCCGCCTTCCGGCCCAAGGGCCTCCTCGGCCTGGCCTACTGGTGGGCCCTGTGGCCCGTGCACCAGGTGGTGTTCCGGCTCATGCTCCGGCGCCGGGCCGGCGGGGGCGGGGGTCGTGCCGGACCGGTCGCCGCCGACGCCCGGACCGCCGACCCGGTCGGAGCGACCACGGCCGCCTGATCGATGGCCCGCGCCGTCCTGTGGTTCCGGCGGGATTTGCGGCTGGATGACCTGCACGCCCTCGGGGCTGCCGCCGAGGCCGGGCCCGACGGCGTCGTCGCCCTCTTCGTGGCCGACCCCGGCCTGCTCGGCCCGGCCGGGCCGAACCGGCGGCACTTCCTGGCCGCGGCCGTGGCCGCCCTCGACACCGAGCTCGGGGGCGCCCTGGTGGTGCGCCGGGGCGACCCGGCCCGCATCGTCCCGGCGGTGGCGGCCGAGGTGGGGGCCGCCACGGTCACCGCTACCGCCGACTTCGGTCCCCACGGCGCCGCCCGCGACGCGGCGGTGGCCCGGGCCCTGTCGGCCGGCGGGTGTCAGCTGATGACCGTCGACTCCAACTACGCGGTCGCTCCGGGCCGGGTGCGCAGCTCGGCGGGCACGCCGTTCAAGGTGTTCACCGCCTACCGGCGGGCCTGGGAGGCGATCGGGTGGCCGGGTCAGTCTCCCGTCCCCGACGTGCGGTACCGGCACCTCGAAAGCGACAGGGACACCGACCTGGAGGCGGGGCCGGCTGCTCCGGGATCCCACGGCCTCCCCGACTGGTGGGAGGGCCTCCCCCTGGGACCCGCCGCCGCCCTTCCCGACGCCGGTCCTGCGGCGGCGTGGGACCGGCTCCAGCGCTTCGTGGCCGGGCCGCTGGCCGACTACGACCGTGACCGCGACCTCCCCGGGGTGGCGGGCACCTCGGGCCTTTCGCCCCATCTGCGCTTCGGCTGCCTCCACCCGCGCACCGCACTGGCCCTGCTCGGGCCGGGCCCCGGGGCCGACCGCCTGCGGACGGAACTCGCCTGGCGGGAGTTCTACGCCGACGTGCTCTGGCACCGACCCGACTCGGCCCGCGCGCCACTCCAGGCGTTCGGGGCCCGGCTGCGCTGGGACACGGACCAGCGGGCGCGGGAGCGGTTCGCGGCCTGGGCGACAGGGAACACCGGCTACCCCCTGGTCGATGCCGGCATGCGCCAGCTGCTGGCCGAGGGCTGGATGCACAACCGGTTGCGGATGGTCACGGCCAGCTTTTTGGTGAAGGACCTCCACCTCGACTGGCGACTCGGGGCCCGGTGGTTCATGTGGCACCTGGTCGACGGCGACCTGGCGTCGAACCAACACGGCTGGCAATGGGTGGCCGGCACGGGCACCGACGCCGCCCCGTTCCACCGGGTGCTCAACCCGTCGCGCCAGCAGGAGCGCTTCGACCCGACGGGTGCGTACGTGAGCCGCTACCTGGGTGCGCTGGGCGCGCCGGACCGCCCCGTCGACGGGCGAGTCCGGCCCGGCACGGGTCCCGGGCCCGACGTCGTGATCGACCACGCGGTCGAGCGGCGCGAAGCACTGGCCCGTTTCGCCGAGGCCCGTCGGCGCGCCGCCGAGCAAGGGTGAGTGACCCCCGGGCGTTCCGGGATCGACGCCTCAGATCAGCGCCTCGGGCTCACTTCCGCCCGCTCCGGTGAGCGGAGGACCTCACGGGTGTGCCACGAGATGTGGTGCGGATCCGGCAGCGGTTGTCCGGACTGCGGTGCCAGCAGAGCCTTGCCGACGAAGGCAGCACGACCGCGTCAGCTGCAGGGCACGACCGATGAAGTGCTGCGAGACATTGACCGAGTATCGGTCGGTGATGCCGATGACACCCCGGTCGAGCAGCTTGTGGTGGATGGAGCAGAGCGCAAGGGCGTTGGAAACCTCGTCCGGGCCGTCGGCCGCCCACCGCCGCAGGTGGGCGGCTTCGATGCCGACCGTCTCGCGCATGAGCTGGCCGTCGTACCCGCAGACCGCACAACGGTATTCGTAGGCCAATAGCACCGCCTGTCGGAATCCGGGGTCTCGCTTCTTTGCCCTCAGTCTGAGGAACCCTGGTGCCGGCGAACTCAGGTCCGTCGAGGTGGATTCCCACTGCGTCAAGGACATCCGTTTGAACAGTCTCTGGAAGGTCGGCGTCGAGTATTGCTCGAGCGACACTGACAAAGGTCTTCGGATTCTCAAGGGCCTTGGCAAACTCCGTTGTCAACGATCCGATGGCACCGGAGTTCAGGAGGGCTCCGATGCCAGATCCGGGGCTTCCGGCTCCTTCTTCGGTGCGGACGGACCACAGTCTCTCGTCGTTCTCCAGATAGATAGTGGAATGGATAACCCGGCTTTGGCGGTCGGGGAGGGCCGAACTCGACGAGCAATCGGGTCAGGTCTGATTTGGCTTCGGCGAAGGTCACCTCCGATGAACCCGTCCGGGGCTCCGGGTCCGGCCAACAGTGGATCCCGGTAAGGACCTCGACGGACCGTAACCGAGGCTGGACATCGGCCAGGATCCCCGGCGCCCGTGAGCGATACGACCGTCGAAAACCGCCCCGGCCGCCGGACCGCCGGGCGCTCAGGTGCCGACGACGGCCACGATCGGGTCGGCCGGCGGACTGCCGGCGAGCGAACCGTTGAAGATGGCGTTGCCGAAGGCGAACAGGCCGCCGTCCGAGGCCCCCATGGTGTAGCCGAAGCCGTCGGGCGGCAGGGTCATCCCGACGACCGGCCGGTTGAGCACCAGGCTCCCGGTCGACCCGTGGAAAACAGCATCGCCGTAGGAGAACGCGCCGCCGTCGGCCGCCACCAGCCAGTAGCCGTTGCCGTCGACGGTCGCCGACATGCCCACCACCGCCTGGTTGAGGGTGGTACCCCCGGCCGAGCCCTTGAAGCCGGCGTCCCCGAAGGTGAAGACGCCACCGTCGGCCGCCACCAGCCAGTAGCCCTGGTCGCTGCCGGTCTGGGCCATGCCCACCACCGGCTGGTTGAGGTGGGTGCCACCCATCGACCCGAGGAAGGTGGCGTCCCCGAAGGCGAACACACCCCCGTCTGCGGCCACCAGCCAGTAGCCCTGGCCGGTAGCTGTGGCGGCGATGCCGACGATCGGCGCGTTGAGTCGGAGCCCACCGGTCGATCCGTGGAAGCCGGCGTCCCCGAAGGCGAACACACCCCCGTCGGCAGCCACCATCCAGTAGCCCTGGCCGGTGGGTGTGGCGGCGATGCCGACGATCGGCGCGTTGAGGTGCTGGCCGGCCATCGAGCCGTAGGACGTGGCGTTGCCGACCAAGTGGATGCCGCCCACCGCGTCAGCGAGCCAGGCACCCCGGCCGCCCCCGCGGCGCCAGCGGTCGATCTGCTGGTCGAAGGCCCCGGCCAGCTTGGCGTGGCCGATGTCGTTGGTGTGGATGGTCAGGCCACTGCTGTCGCACATGTGGGTCCACTCGCAGGTCCTGGCGACATTTTGGGGGACGATGACCCCGTTCCACGTGCCGGTCATGGCGAAGTCCTGTGTGGCGAAGGCACCCTGGACGTCCACAGGGACGGCGTGGTTGGCCCCGTAGGTGTTGACGAGCGATCCGTTGAGGATGGAGGAGAGCGCTGCCGACTCGGTGGCCAGCGCCGGTCCGGAGGCACCGCCGAGCACCCAGATGGCCAGGAACGGGTTGTAGTAGTCCATCCCGAAGATCGGCACCCCGGGGGCTGCCGCCTGGAGTCCCTGGACGATGACCGGAAGCTGCGAAGTGATCAGACTGAGGCCCATCGTGATGCAGCCGAGGTTGACGATGCTGCCGTTGAGGCAGCCGTCGACGTTGTTGCCGCCGATGTCGATGGTGACGTAAGGGACCTGTCCCGTGTGGGCCCGGAGGAACGCCTCAGCGCCGCTGAGCTGCGTGCCACCGGTGTACGTCTGGCAGTGGGAATTCTGGGGATCGGCGGCGTCGATCATCGAGTTGGTGGTGGCGCCCCCGCAGGCGAGGTTCTCGACCTGGAGTCCGGGGAAGTGTGCCGCCTCGTGGGCGGCGATGAGGTTCACGTAGTTGTTGGCCGGGACCGACGCACCGGTCCCGGCCGCCAGCGAGTCGCCGAGCGACAGCTGGTAGCTGAGCGCCGAGGTGCGGGTGGGCGTGGCGGCCCCCCCGGTCGGTGACAGGGCGACCAGCGACCCCGAGGCGACCAGGAGGGCTGCGGCGATTGCCGTCCCCACCCTCCTTGCCCTGGAAACCTGCTGTGCGCCGGTGCCGGCTGCCATGATGGGTCCTCCCTGTCGGTACGGCCTCGCAGCGCCCAACTTACGACTGGGGCCACCACGTGTCGAGACAACACGGCCGTGCAACGACAGCTTGGCAATGCAGACCGGAGTGCAGGTCGGCCACGCCCAATCGATCAGCACAGCCTGGATGTCGCTAGCGCTCCCCGAGCCCGGGTGGCGATCGTGGCCGCGACCGCCCGGCCCCGATCGGATCGCACCTTCCATGGACCCCGGCCACTCGGTGGCGTAGTCCGCTCCGGCGAAATGGACGTTGCTCACAATGGCTGATCTCACCACGAAAAGCGCGGACCTTGGATCGACCCTTGTTTGCCCAGCCAGCAGGGTAAATCCACCAGAACTCACGTGTGCCACTTCCAGTTTCCTGGACTGAGGTGCTGGGGTCCGAACGGCTCACGGGGGCCACCCTTGATCGGCTCACCCACCGCTGCAAGATCATCGAGACCAGAGGCTGAAGCTACCGGCTCCACGACGCCAAGGCCCGGACACCGCGGGCGAAGCCGGCGGCACCCGACGACGATGCTCAGGCCGCCAAGTAGCTTCTGACCGGAGTGCTCCCGTTTTCGACCGGCACGCGCTCCAGGTTTCGATCAGCATTCACATCTGCCCCTCTCCGACTTGCTCCGTTCAATCGCATGCGGAGGAGCCCAAGGGATAGGGTCATCTGCCGTGAGCGCCGCAAACGACACCGTGACCCCAGAGTTCAGCTTCCCCGAGGGCTTTCTTTGGGGAACGGCCACTGCGGCCCATCAGATCGAAGGTGGCAACGTCAACAACGACTGGTGGGCCTGGGAGCACAATCCAGACTCAGGTTGCGCCGAGTCGAGCGGAGACGGTTGCGATTCGCTGCACCGATGGCCTGAGGACGTCGAGCTCGTCGCCGCCATGGGCCTCGACGCCTACCGGTTCTCCCTCGAATGGAGTCGGATCGAGCCGGCGGAGGGAGAGTTCTCTCTCGCCGCCCTCGACCACTATCGCCGCATCTGCGCCGCGTGTCGGGACCGAAATATCGTGCCCGTCGTGACCTTCCATCACTTCACGACCCCGACATGGCTGACCGCACGCGGAGGGTGGGAGGCGGGCGATGCGCCCGAGGTTTTCGCTCGGTTCGTTGCCCGGGTGGGGAGCCACCTCGGTGACCTCCTCGGATGGGCCTGCACGATCAACGAGATCAATCTCATCGGGGTCATGGGCTATGCCCTAGGGTCCTCGCCACCCGGGGTGAAGGACGATTTTGTCCGTCATCTAGCGGTCAACGATGCCATGGTGCAAGCTCATCGACTGGCGGTGGACGCCTTGCGGTCAGGTCCGGGCAAGTTCCCCGTGGGTCTGACATTGTCCATGGATGAGATGGTGGCTGACCCGGGCGGAGAGGACGTCCTCGCCGCTGCCCAGGAGGTCCTCGAGGACCGGTTCATGCGGGCCACCACTGGCGACGACTTCATAGGGGTCCAGTGCTATTCGCGAGTTCACTTCGGACCGGAGGGCCAGGCTCCCAATGAGCCAGGAGTACCTCTTACCCAAATGGGCTATGAGTACTGGCCGCAGGGGGTCGAGCACTGCGCCCGACGTGCCGCGGCAATGACCGGTATACCGGTGCTCCTGACCGAGAGCGGGATCGCTACCGACAACGATACAGAGCGCATCAGCTATATCTCAGAGGTCTTGCGAGGGGTGCGACGCGCACTCGATGACGGCGTGGACATACGTGGGTATTTCGTGTGGAGCTTGTTGGACAACTTCGAGTGGTCACTTGGATTCAGGCCCAAGTTCGGGCTCCACAGTGTCGACCCGAAGACATTCGTCCGTCGCCCCAAGCCCAGCGCCTCGTGGATCGGGGCTGTGGCCCGAGCCAATGGGTTGGTTCCGACCCCGGCCTGAGGCCACTGTAACGTCACCAGCATGCCGTTGGTGGCCGGGGTCGATTCGTCCACACAGTCGACGAAGGTAGAACTACGAGATCTCGTCACCGGGAAAGTGATCGGTGCGGGGCGGGCTGCTCACCCGATTGCCGCTCCACCTCGGAGCGAACAAGCTCCGGACGCCTGGTGGACCGCGCTTGCCACCGCGATGGCGGCCGCCCTCGGGTCGGCAGGACCTGGTGGGAGGGCCAGCGAAGTGGTCACGGTGGCGGTCGCCGCACAGCAGCACGGACTGGTGGTTCTCGATGGCCACGGTGAGGTGCTCCGGCCAGCCAAACTGTGGAACGACACCGAGTCAGCCGAAGACGCCGACCGACTCGTTGCCCTGCTTGGCGCTACCGAGTGGTCCGAAGCCTGCGGGAGTGTCCCCGTACCGGCCTTCACCATCGCCAAACTCAGTTGGCTCCGTCGGTGCGAGCCCGACACGTTCGCCAGGATCGGTCACCTCCTGTTGCCGCACGACTGGCTCACCTACCGCCTGACCGGTCGGTTCATCACCGACCGGGGCGACGCCTCCGGCACCGGGTATTGGTCCCCGAGAGGAGACAGGTACCGGATCGACCTACTCGAATTGATCGACAGCGATAAGGACTGGGCTAACGCGCTGCCGACGGTACTCGGCCCATGGGATCAGGCCGGTTCACTTACAGCCGAGGCCGCCGCCGCACTCGGCCTGCCGGTCGGCACGCCCGTCGCGGCCGGTACCGGCGACAACATGGCCGGGGCCCTCGGGACCGGACTGCGGCCGGGAGAAGTCGTCGTCTCCATCGGCACTTCGGGCACAGTCTTCGCCCAAAGCGAGCGGCCCGTTCAAGACCCGACCGGAGCCATAGCGGGCTTCGCAGACGCCAGCGGTCGGTATCTGCCGCTGGTCTGCACACTCAATGCCACGCTCGTCACGGCGGCCATCGGCCGACTACTCTCCGTGGACCACTCCGGACTCGACGATCTGGCCCTCGCCGCCCCCTCGGGGTCCGATGGCCTGGTACTCGTGCCCTATCTCGTGGGGGAACGCACCCCGAACCGTCCCGATGCGACCGGGACCCTGCGGGGTATCCGGTCCGACGTGAGCCGCGAGCTCCTGGCTCGGGCCGCCTTTGAGGGCGTGGTCTGCAGCCTGCTGGACGGACTCGACGCCCTCGAGGCCGCAGGCGTTCCCACTCGGATCGGCCGGCTGGTCCTTCTGGGCGGCGGAGCCCGCTCCTCGGCCTATCGCCAGATACTGGCTACGTTGGCCGGCCGGCCCGTCACCGTCCCGCACGAACACGAGATCGTCACGGCAGGAGCAGCGGTGCAAGCCGCCGTCCTCGCCACCGGATCGGATCCCACAGAAGTGGCTGAGGCATGGGATCTGCGAGAAGGAGCGGCCACCGCCCCAGGAGCCAGCTCGGTCACGTCGGAGGAGGTCCGGAGTAGATTTGTGGAGGCCAGGGGCTAGGTCTGGGCTAGGTCTCGGCGTCCGGCAAGCGGTCGCCGGCCGACCACAGCGGTGCCACCGGCAGGTTGCGGACGACCCTCGGTAGTGTCAAGAGGGCCCTCGATCGCTTCGCTGAACCATTCTCGAGTCGAAGGAGTCGTTCCGATGCCCGAATCCTTGGATCCAATTCCGGAAGACCACTTCACCTTCGGCCTCTGGACCGTCGGCAACCCGGGGCGCGATCCGTTCGGCCACGAGACCCGGTCGCCCCTCGACCCCGTCGATACGGTCCACCGTCTCGCCGACCTCGGTGTCTACGGCGTCAGTCTTCACGACAACGACCTCGTTCCCTGGGGCACGTCGTCCTCCGATCGTGAGGCCATCCTCAAGCGCTTCCGACAAGCTCTCGACGTCACCGGACTCAAGGTACCCATGGCTACGGTCAATCTGTTCTCCCATCCCCTGTTCAAGGAAGGCGCCTTCTCAGCCAACCATCCTGCCGTGCGGCGCATTGCGGTGGCCAAGACCTTCGATGCTATTGACCTAGGTGCGGAGTTGGGGGCAACCACCTTCGTCCTGTGGGGTGGACGCGAGGGCGTCGAATCCGATGCCGCCAAGGATGTTCGCGGTGCTCTCGACCGCTACGCCGAGGCCGTCAATCTCTGCTGCGCCTACGTGCGCGAACGACACTATGACCTGCGCTTCGCCCTCGAACCCAAGCCCAATGAGCCCCGCGGCGATATTCTGCTTCCCACCGTCGGACATGCCCTGGCTTTCATCAACGAACTGGAGTGGCCGGAGATGGTCGGCCTGAATCCGGAGTTCGCCCATGAGACGATGAGTGGGCTCTCGTTCTCACACGCCGTGGCGCAGACCTTGTGGCACGACAAGCTGTTCCACATCGACCTCAATGCCCAGCGCATCGGGAAGTTCGACCAGGACTTCCGCTTCGGGTCAGAGGGCATCCGGGACGCCTTCTATACGGTGATGGTGCTCGAGGATGCCGGTTGGACAGGCATGCGTCATTTCGACGCCCACCCTTACCGCACCGAGGACTACGACGGCATCTGGGATTTTGCCCTCGGCTGCATGCGGACATACCTCATCCTCCGCGAGAAGGTTCGCCGATTCCATGCCGACGCGGATATTGCGAGGGCCCTGGCGACCACCCGTCGGCAGGACATCAACGAGCCGACCTCGGAAGGCGGCCTAGGTGTTGATGCCTTGGTTGCGTTGCGGAACGTTGCCAGTACTTACTCCGAGACAAGA
>Ga0307373_10003353_pt1 | contig 27910 bp, 23 predicted proteins | sample OX2MG_FD_202534 | JGI IMG/M metagenome (GOLD analysis project Ga0307373, IMG submission 202534) | Soil microbial communities from Risofladan, Vaasa, Finland - OX-2 | ecosystem: Environmental > Terrestrial > Soil > Coastal area > Acid sulfate soil | place: Finland: Risofladan, Vaasa | collected... | reverse complement strand
TTCGCCGCCAGACGGCTCCGGTCGTGCCCGGCCGGTGCGACGCGGTAGGTGAGGCCACCTGGCCGAAAGCCCGGGTCTGCGCGTCGAGGGTGATGGACGAGCCGGGCTCGAAGGAGAGGAGTCGGAAGATCGTCGAGACCTTGGGTCAGCTCGGGCGGGCTCCGGCGCCCCAAATCGTCGATCCAGTCGTCGCTGTGGGGAGCCCCGTCGGAGCCGCCAGAGCCAGCGGAAGAATGGCTTCAACGATTTCAGGGCAGCCGTGGCCGCCGCTGTGTAAGTCTCTCACCCGACCCGACCCGACCCGACCCGACCCGACCCGACCCGATCGGAGATGCGATGGAGTGGAAGCTCGAGCTCGTGGTGGTCCCTGTCTCAGATCAGGACAGGGCGAAGGCGTTCTACCTCGAGACGCTGGGATTCGAGCTGATCGTCGACCACCGAGCCGGAGCCGACTTCCGAGTCGTCCAGGTGAACCCCCCCGGTTCTTCGTGTGCCGTCGCCCTCATGAAGAATCCCGAGGCGGCCGGCTCGGTTCAGGGTCTCCACCTGGTGGTCTCCGACATCGCCGCCGCCCGGACTTCCTTGGTCGAGCGAGGGGCGGAGCCCACCGACGTCTTCCATTTCGAGAACGGGAACCAGGTGCCTGGTCCCGATCCCGACGGAGGCGACTACAACTCGTTCTTCTCCTTCCACGACCCCGATGGCACGGGATGGATGGTGCAGGAAGTGAGCGGCAAAGCGGAGCGTGACCGTTAGACCCGGGCGCCGAGTCCGAGCCGGATCGAACAGTAATGTCAGACCATGTCCGGGCCCCGTCCAACGACGCCGTCGTCTCCGAGCGGGGGACCGACGGCGCGAGACGGCGGAGCCGCGACGTTCGATCCCGAGGCCGTCCGCGCCAAGTACCTCGCTGAACGCGACAAGCGGCTGATTCCCGGCCGTGCCGATATCCGCGACCTGAAGACGGACGAGCACTTCGCCCACTACCGTGACGACCCGTTCACTCCGGTCACCGAGCGTGACCCGGTCGTCGACGACGTCGACGTCGTGATCGTGGGCGGCGGGATCGCCGGAATCTGCGCCGGGGCGCAGCTCCGCAAGACCGGGATCGAGCGGATTCGGCTCATCGACCAAGCGGGGGGCATCGGGGGCACCTGGTACTGGAACCGCTATCCGGGGGTGATGTGCGACGTCGAGTCGTACATCTACATGCCGATGCTCGAGGAGCTCGACTACATCCCCACCCGGCGCTACGCCTTCGGCGAGGAAATTCTGCACCACTTGGAAGCGATCGCTGTCCGGTTCGACCTCGAGGCCGATGCCCTGTTCCACACCGGGGTGACCCGGGCCGACTGGGACGAGGACGCCGCCCGGTGGCGGGTCCGCACCGACCGCGGTGACGAGGTCAGCTGCCGCTGGTACGTGCTGGCCGTCGGGATCCTGAACCTGCTCAAGCTGCCGACCATCCCCGGCATGGAGGACTTCGCCGGGCACTCGTTCCACACGGCGCGGTGGGACTACTCGTACACCGGCGGTGGGCCGAACGAGCCCTTGACCGGCCTGGCCGACAAGGTGGTCGGACTCATGGGCACCGGAGCGACCGGCATCCAGTGCGTGCCGCCGCTGGCCGAGTCGGCGAAACATCTCTACGTGTTCCAGCGCACCCCGTCGGCCATCGGAGAGCGGGGCAACCGGCCCACCGCTCCCGACTTCGCCCGTGGGCTCGAGCCGGGCTGGCAGCGGGCCCGAATGGACAATTTCCAGGCGATCATGCTGGGCCGGCCCGCCGAGCTCGACCAGGTGGACGATGGGTGGACCCATGACTTTGCCGCCGTCCAGCACCCGCCGCGTGAGAAGGGCATGACGACGGCCGAATATCTCCGCAGCGCCGAAGAGCTCGACTTCCGGATCATGGAGGCGCACCGACGCCGGGTCGAGGATCTGGTGGCTGACCCGGCCACCGCCACGATCCTGAAGCCCTACTACCGGTATCTCTGCAAGCGGCCGTGCTTCCACGACGAGTATCTGCAGGCGTTGAACAACCCCAACGTCACGCTGGTCGATTGCCCCGCCGGGATGGAGCGGATCACCAAGCGTGGCCCGGTCATCGACAGCCAGCAGTACGAGGTCGACTGCCTTGTCTACGGCACCGGCTTCGAGGCCGAACTGACCCCGCTGTTCTGTCGCGCCGGCCACGAGATCGTCGGTCGGGGCGGTGTCACCCTGGCCGAGAAGTGGGCCGATGGTGCCGCCAGCCTGTTCGGGATGATGAGCCGAGGCTTCCCGAACATGTTCGTCATGCCGGCGCCGGGGCAGCAGGCGGTGGTGACTGTCAACTACACGCAGCTGGCGGTCTTCGGGGCCGAGTTCATTGGCGGGACCGTCCGATTGCTCCGGGAGCGGGGGGTGGAGGTGTTCGACGTGAGTGCCGAGGCCGAGGACGCCTGGACGCAGAAGATCGTCGACTCCTTCGTCGACGGCAGCGCCGTCATGTCCGCCTGCACGCCGTCGCGTATCAACAACGAAGGCCACCCGGAGGCGATGAACCCCCGCAGCGGCAACTACGGCCGGGGCATGGGCGACTGGTTCGGTTACCGCGAGTTGCTGGAGAAGTGGCTCGAAGCCGGAAGCTTCGAGGGCCTGGAGCTCGAGGTTCGGTCGCCGGCATCGTGAGCACGCGACAGCGGGTCGTCGTCGTGACCGGCGGTGGCGGCGGGATCGGAGCGGCGATCGCCGAGGAGCTCGGCCGGGGCGGCTGGTACGTCGTCACCGTCGACCCCCTCGTGACCCTCGACGGATCCGAGCGGCTCCCGGAGTCACAGGAAACCACCGCCGGTCGAATCGCGGCGGCGGGTGGCTCGGCTCGGGCCTCGTCGGTGTCGGTGACCGACGGCGACGCGGTCCATGACCTGTTCCGGGAACTTGTCGACGAGCACGGAGGACTCGACGCCGTCGTCAATGTCGCCGGCATCACCCGGCCGACTTTCTTCGCAACGGGCACCGAAGAAGACTGGCGAGCGGTACTCGCCGTGCACCTCGGGGGCTACCTCAACGTGCTCGACGCCGCGCTGCCGCTCATGGCTGCCGCCGGCCACGGCCACATTCTCGGCGTCACATCCGGCTCGGGCTGGCGGGCCGCCGACGCCGGCGCCTACAGCTGTGCCAAGCGGGCTATCGCCGCCCTGACATGGCAATTGGGCCGGCTGACGCCGCCCGGTGTGACGGTCAACGCCATGTCTCCCATCGCCGCCACCCGGATGGTCGCCGCCGCCCTCGAGCGCGCTCGCCAGGCGGGCCGGACCGGCGGCGGGGGAATCTCGTTTCTCACGATGGCGGGCCCCGAGGACCTCGGACCGCTCGGCTCCTACCTCGTCGATGACGGATTCGGTTGGTGCAGCGGCCGGGTGCTCTTCGTCGGCGGCTCGGAGGTGGCGGTGATAGGGGAGCCTCGGCTTCTCGAGGTGGTGCGCAGCGACGAAGTGGTCTCACTCGACCGGGTGCTCGAAGCCGTCGTCCCCCGTGCCTTTGCCACGGCCGAGACCGACCAAGTGAGCGATGGCGGCGGCAACCCCCGGTTCGGGCCCATCTTCGACGAGCCGGCCCCCGACGAAGTGGCGTCGACCCACGTCCGAGCGTGTGCCGTTGTCTCCGACCGGTCACGATGGGCGCCGCCGCTCATCGCCGCGCTCGAGGCCCGGTCCATCACCTGCCATCGCGTCGAGGCCGCTCACGGCTTTTCCGACGCCGCCGAGGCGCTGAGCTCCGTCGTTGCCGCCGCGGGGCCGATCGACGCCATCGTCGTCGCCCCCGCCGGTGATCGGCCGACGGCCCCCTTGACCGATGGCTGGGAGCGGGTCCTCGCCGAGCACAGCGGGATCATCGAGGGTATCCATACCGATGCCGGATGGGCCCGTGCCGCCGCCGACTACGCCGCCACTGCCAGGCGTGACGTCCAGCTCGTCACCCTCACCGACGCCACCACGGCGGGAGGACGCAGTCGGGCCCAGGCCTCGGCGCAGCTGGCGCGCGCGGCGGGGGGGGCGACGAAGGGGCGTGTGACAGCCTTCGCGGCCGGCATCGAGGCGTCAGAGCAGGAAGCCGGACAACCGGTCGGTGCACTCGTCGCCCACCTGCTCGGCCACGCCGATGCCGCCGCTCTCGCCGGTGCGGAGCTGGTGGTCGGCGCCGGCCGGCTCGGGCTTCGCAGTCATCCCCGACCGATCGGTAGCGTCGTGTATGGGGGTCCCGCCGTTCCGGACTGGCTCGACGCCACCCTCCGGGAGATCGTCGGTGTGCCGGACCAGCCATCGTCGGCGGAGATCTGATGACCCGGCCCACCCGAGTCGTCGACGCCCACGTGCACATCTGGGACCCCGCCCGCACAGACTGGTACCCCTATCTCGCACATCCTCCGGCGAACGGCCCCGGCGAGGCGTCGAGGATGTACCGCCGCTTCGACGTCGACACCTACCGGGCCGAGTCGGCCAGCTGGAATGTCGAAAAATTCATCAACGTCGCCGCCGCCACCGGCCGTCACTCGATAGAGGAAACCATCGAGCTCGATTCCAACGCTGCGGTCCGTGGCGGTCCCGACGCCGTCATCGGCGGTCTCCCGCCGACCGAGACGGTGGCTGAGGCCATCGCGCTCATCGACCGGCAGATGGCGGCCCCGCGCTTCCGTGGGGTCCGGCCCATGGGTGCCAACATGGGGCCGGTTCCCGACGCGGGAGTGCTCCACGCTCTGCAGGAGCGGAACCTGCTGTTCGAGCTGATGAGTCATCCCGATCAGCTCGAGGTGGCGGCGGCGCAGCTCGTCGGATTCGATGAACTGACCGTCGTCGTAGAGCACACCGGATGGCCCCGCTCGAATTCCGATGAGGAGCGCGGCCTGTGGCGGTCCGGCATCGATGCACTGGCCGGGCTCGGCGACAACGTCGTGTGCAAGCTGTCGGGCCTGGCGATGCCGCTTCAGTCCATGGAGGTCGACGCTTTCGCTCCATGGCTCGAACCCGCCATCGAAGCCTTCGGCGTCGACCGCTGCATGTTCGCCAGCAACTTCCCTGTCGACTCGATGTACGGCACCTTCGACGAACTCTACGCCGCGTTCAGCGGCGTGACGGCCGGCCTCGACAGCGAATCCCGGGAGAAGCTCTTCGCCGGGAACGCCGAGCGGCTCTATCGCTGCTGAGTAAGCGCGTCCCGGTGCCACGATGGTCAGGCGCGATGTTGCCTTTGACTAGAGCTTTCCCTGTTCAGCGGGCGAGGAGAATCGAACCTCCGTTCTCAGCTTGGAGTATCGCCAGAGCCGACTGAGCCGAAAATGACCACGGGATCCCCGGCAATCGTCAACTCGAAGCCATCGTCGGCCAAATGACGGCCGGCCGGGGCGGTCGGAAGCCGGCACCAGTACCAACCCTGTGACGAACACAGAGAGGCGGTCAGGCGCCGCTGAATCTTTCCTGACACGGGAACCTCTGGCTTGACCCGACGGCTGTGCCAGACCCGGGTCCTACGATGAATGGACGTGCGAGCGCAGGCAGATGGCCAGCGCAACGGGTGGTCTCGGCCGGTCGCGCTCCCTGAGGATATCGACGCCGTGGGTCGATTTGCCGACGGCGTGCCCAAGCCCTTGACCAGGAATTTCAGTTGGAGCGGGCGAAGGGAATCGAACCCTCGTTCTCAGCTTGGGAAAAGCGCCCAGGCTGATTCGGCGAACGGCGGCGAACTAGAACGGCAGGTCAGCGACTCGGCGAACGAGTGCGAACGGCCTCAGACGGATACGGATGCGCCATAAATGCGCCATGACGCTGGCGTCAGTGTCCGCGGTCGACACCGGAAGCCCTCATCTCGCGTCCAGTCGGCTGGGATTTAGCCTTTCGATTTTTTCGATTTAGTGGTATCCTGGTAATGAGATTTGGGAGGCATAGTGGCGACAAGGGCCAATGACGGGGTGGTCTTTCCCCCCGATGATCTTGAGGGGCTCCTCGACCTGGCCAGGTTCATGGAGCAGCACACCGAGCCCGGGATGCTGCTCGGCCCGGACGGCGAGCGGATTCCCCTGCCTGCGGAGGTCTACGGGGTCCTCGTCAATGTGGTGCAGGCGATGCGGGAAGGTAAAGCCATCAGCGTCCTCCCTCAGACACAACGGCTCACCACCCAGGAGGCCGCCGATTTCCTGGGAATCAGCCGGCCCACATTCGTCAAATTGCTCGAACGCGGAGAGATCCCATTCGAGCAGCCCGGTCGGCATCGGCGGGTCTTCCTGTCGGATCTCCTGGCGTACCAGCTGAAGAGGCAGACAGAGCGCCGCGCCACGTTGAACAGGATGACAGAGGAGACCTCCGAGGCGGGCATCTACGAGGGCTCGCCCGGGGATTACGCCGCTGCCCTGAAGGTTGAGCGCAAGCGTCTGGCTCGTAATCGATCCTGAACGTGGCGCGCTATACGGTGGCGCTCGACGCTTGCGCTTTGGTCCCGATCGTCCTTGCGGACACGCTCCTGCGAGTCGCCGAGCGTGGTCTCTACCGTCCGCTGTGGTCCGGGCGGATCTTGGCCGAGGCACAGGGGGCGATCCTTGCGATCCACCCTGATATCGACGTCGCGACAGTCGCGAGGCGATTCACCGACATGGAAATGGCCTTCGATGACGCCATGGTGACGGGATGGCAGGACCTCGAGGAAACGATCTCGCTGCCTGATCCCGACGATCGTCACGTGGTCGCCGTGGCGATCCGGGGAGGAGCCCAGGCCATTGTGACGAGCAACTTGGCGGACTTCCCCTCCGATACCCTCGCTGCCCTCGACCTCGAAGCCGTTCATCCCGATGACTTCCTGCTCGATCAGCTCGACCTCAGCCCCGTTATCGTCCAGGATGTCATTCGCGAGCAGGCGAAACATTCCAAGGCGCCACCCCTTACGGCCCTGGATTTGATCCTCCGCCTCGAACGGTCAGGAGCTCCACAGTTCGCCGATGAGCTCGGGCGGTTGTTCGCCGCCCGGTAAGAACTGCGGCCGTCGGAACGAGATGGACTTCTCCGGGGGACGCACAGTGTCGGTTATCTACGAGCGTTCAACACGAACCGGTCCGTCGGCGTCGCCCCAGTGGAACGGACCCGGAGGTTGTTGCTGCGTCATCGCCCAAACTGTTCGAGATCTTGCACGGTTCGGCGTCCGGTAGTGACCGCACGCCAACTCACGTGCTTCCGCCCGGCGTTTTCGGGACTTGGCGGAGAGGAAGCACCGCCGCGTCTGGGCGGACGTCGTCACATGGATCATCGAGGCGAATGACGAACCGCCAGCCCTCGTAAGCCTCGAGGGCCTGCCCGAGCTCCTCCCAGCTGAGCGTCCTTCCGTCGACGACCACGTCGTATGGCGTGCCGACCTCGTTGCCCTCGTGCCAGACCAGCCGGCCCCGCAGCTCGTCGTGCTCCTCCGCCAGGAGCCAACCCGCCCGATGCTTGTTCGGCGCCAGGTATCGCCTCCCCAGCTCCTCCTTCGCCATGCGGCGGAGGTGAGCCTCCAACTCGGCAATGTCCGCGTCATGGGGACCCAGGACGGCCAGGTGGAAGCCCTGCCGGGGTTCGAGGCTCGCATCTTCGAGTTCCATCTCGACGCCGGTAGGGGCCCGCCAGAGGCGAAAGCGGAGTGTGATGGGGCGACCGTCGACGCCGCTCAGAACGATCGGAGCTGGAGGATCGGGTAGCTCGGGATGGCCGGTGTGGTGGGCGATTCGCCGATCGGCGCAGCGGTCGCACAGGTGGTCCCCATCGATCGAGGCCCTCGGATCGGCGGCGCCGCAGTCCCGGCATGCGTCGGATACGGCAGGAACGTTCGTGGGCGAGGCGCCAAGATCCCCGACGCGCTGGAAGACAAGCTCGATTGGATAGTTGGAGCCAAGGGGACCAAGGATCGTCCTCCGAAGGCAACGATTGATCGCACGGACATCGCAGCGTTCAAGGCCACCAGCATCCTCGATGGCGAATCGACAACGTTGGCTCAAGTCGTTCATGCAACCGAGCACGCTTCGATCGGCAGTCTTGGCGATCCGAACATTGGCAGGGTCGAGCCGACCAAACGTGTCAAGTGGCAGCCCTTCCGAGTCGAGCTCCTGCTCGATGAGCCTGGTTGTGAAGCTCCCAATGGACCGGAGCGCAGCCACTCTGACATCGGTGGCGAAAGCCGAGAACATGGTTCCCGCATGAGTGACAAGGAGGCATTTGCGTCCATCGAACCAGAGCAGATTCATGTACCAGTCGTCGTTATGCGGAGCCATTGAAGATGTCGCAGTCTCGAGCGTGTCAGGTTCGAGAAGCTTCAGGACCTTCGCGGTGCAGCGCAGAACCGTCGGTGTCATCGGCGTTCGAGCGTACTGTTGCACGCCGAGTGGCAACACGACTGCGTCAGGAAGTGCGCCATGACGGCGCCATGACGCTGATGTCAACGGGCAACGGCCCGTCGCTGACCAGGAGGAATGTGAGGTGAGGTGAGAGCGGGCGAAGGGAATCGAACCCTCGTTCTCAGCTTGGGAAGCTGATGTTCTGCCGCTGAACTACGCCCGCGAGAGTGGGGTCACTGTATCGTGCTGGCCGTGGTTCTCTCAGACCGGACGATTCGTGAAGAGCTGGAGAAGGGGCGGATCGTGATCGATCCGTTGGGGGAGGGCTGTATCCAGCCGTCGTCGGTGGATCTGCACGTCGATCAGCACTTTCGGCTGTTCCGGAACCACTCGATGCGGGTGATCGACGTGCGGGAGGACCTGGAGGACCTGACCGAGCTGGTCGAGGTGGCCGACGGGGACGCCCTGATCCTGCACCCGGGGGAATTCGTGCTCGGGTCCACCCGTGAGCGGGTGGGTCTGCCCGACGACCTGGTGGCCCGGCTGGAGGGGAAGTCCTCCCTGGGGCGGCTGGGGCTGCTGATCCACTCGACGGCCGGGTTCGTGGACGCCGGCTGGGACGGGCACCTGACCCTCGAGCTCTCGAACGTGGCCAACCTGCCCATCACCGTCTATCCGGGAATGAAGATCGGGCAGATCAGCTTCCTGCAGATGACGACGGCGGCCGAGAACCCCTACGGTTCCAAGGGCCTCGGATCGAAGTACCAGGGCCAGCGGGGACCGACTCCCAGCCGGTACTTCGAGAACTTCCGTCGCTGATCAGTACCCTCAAACTGACCAGGGAACCCCAGGAGGAGATGTGACCGTCAGGATCGTCATTGGTCTGGCCGCGACCGGCCTCGCCTTTGCTGTCGCCGGCCGACGGTTCTACTTCCTGTTCCGGTTGGTGCAGTCCGGGAAGGCCGACCACGGCCGGATGGGGAACATCCCCGGGAGGATCTGGGCCGAGCTGTCCGAGGTGGGGGGGCAGCGGAAGCTGCTGAAGAGGCCGGTGGCGGGACTGGCCCACGCCTTCACCTTCTGGGGCTTCACCATCCTGATGCTGACGATCATCGAGGCCTACGGAGATCTCTTTCAGAAGACCTTCGCCATCCCCGGGATCGGGCACTCGGCCGCGGTGGGCTTCATCGAGGATTTCTTCGCCGTGACCGTGCTGGTGTCGCTGGGTGTCTTCGCCGTGATCCGGACGGTGAACTCACCCAAGCGCCGCGAACGGGGCTCACGCTTCTACGGCTCACACCTCGACGCCGCCTGGATCACCCTGGCGATGATCAGCGGGGTGATGATCACGCTGCTCGGCTACCGGGCAGCACAGACGCGGACGGGGAACTTCCCCTACGACCACAGCTGGTGGGCCTTCGCCTCCCGGGGGATCGGGGAGGCCTTCAACTCGGTGAGCCCGGGGACGGCCCTGACCTTCGAGACGGTGTTCCTGCTGCTGAACATCGGCTTCATCACCGGCTTCCTGGTCTTTCTCTCCTACTCGAAGCACCTGCACATCTTCGCCGCCCCCATCAACGTGGCCACCTCCCGGCGGCCCCGGGCCTTGGGGCCGCTCTATACGACGCCCGACATGGATATGGAGAACATCTCCGAGGACACGATCTTCGGGGCCGGGCACATCGAGGATCTGAGCTGGAAGCAGCTGCTCGACACACTGACGTGCACCGAGTGCGGCCGCTGCCAGGATGCCTGTCCGGCGTGGAATACAGGGAAGCCGCTGTCGCCCAAGCTGCTGATCATGGGGTTGCGGGACAATCTCTACGAGTCCGCCCCGCGCCTGGTCGGAGCCGGGAAGTCGGCCAAGTCGGAGGGTGCGGACGGCGCTGAGGGTGGCCCCGCCGGTGGCGCCGGAAGTGTGGCCGAGGTGCCCACGTTGGTGCCCGGAACGATCGACCCCGATGTGTTGTGGTCGTGCCTGACGTGCGGAGCGTGCGTCGAGGCCTGCCCGGTGGACATCGAGCATGTCGACACGATCGTCGACATGCGGCGGTACGAGGTGCTGATGGAGTCGCGGTTCCCGGCCGAGGCCGGGCTGATGCTGCGGAACATCGAGAACCAGGGCGACCCGTGGGGGCTCGGCCAGTCCAAGCGGAGCGAGTGGACCGAGGTGCTCGACTTCGAGGTGCCGGTGATCACCGGGAAGATCCCCGACGAGATCGAGTACCTCTACTGGGTGGGCTGTGCCGGGGCGCTCGACGAGCGGGCCCGGAAGGCGACGCAGGCGACGGCCCGGTTGCTTCATCGGGCCGGGGTGAAGTTCGGGATCCTGGGGCCGCGGGAGTCGTGCACGGGGGACCCGGCCCGGCGGCTCGGGAACGAGTACCTGTACCAGGAGATGGGGAAGGCCAACATCGAGACGCTGAACCAGGCGGGAGCGAAGAAGGTGGTGGCCTCCTGTCCGCACTGCTTCAACTCGTTGTCGCGGGAGTATCCCGACCTGGGGGGGAACTTCGAGGTGATTCACCATTCGATGCTGCTGAGCCATCTGATCGAGACGGGGAAGCTGACGTCGGGGACCTTCGAGGCCAAGGTGACATACCACGACCCCTGCTACCTGGGGAGGCACAACCGGGTGTTCGACGAGCCCCGGCAGGTTCTCGACTCGATCTCCGGGGTGGAGCAGATCGAGATGAAGAGGTGCCGGGAGAAGAGCTTCTGCTGCGGCGCCGGTGGGGCGCGGATGTGGATGGAGGAGAACATCGGGAAGCGGGTGAACCTGGAGCGGACCGACGAGGCCCTGACCACGGGGGCCGACGTGGTGTCGACGGCCTGTCCCTACTGCCTGATCATGCTGGACGACGCCGTGCGGGCCCGGTCCCGGGAGGACGACGTCAGGGTGATGGACGTGTCCCAGGTGATGGAGGCGTCTCTGAACGCAAACGGCAGGGGTCCGGCTCCCGGTCCCGCACCCGCTGACAGCGAGAGCTGATCCGCTCCCAGCCTGCGGCCTAGTGGAAAGCCTTGGCGTCCGCTTCGCGTAGGCGCTCCGACATGGCCACCAGCAGCTTGTGGGCCAGGGCGGGCATGGCGTCGAGCAGGCCGTTGAATCGACGCTGCTCGAGGACGAGCAGGGTCATATCGGTGTCGGAGATAACGGTGGCCGAGCGGGGCCGGCGGTCGAGGAGAGAGAGCTCGCCGAAGTAGCCGCCCGGCTCCAAGGTGGCGACCTTGCGTCCGTTTCGGCGGACCGAGGCCTTGCCCTTCACGATGAAGAAGAACTCCCGGCCGACGGTGCCCTCTTCGCAGAGGACCTTGCCGGCAGGGACGTCGACTTCGTCGACGGTGCGTCGGAGGGTGCGGAGTTGGCTGGCCGAGAGGGCCGAGAAGAGCCAGATGTCCCCGAGATCGATGTCTTTCTGCCGCGGCGTCATGGCCCGCAGGCTAGCCAGGGACGCCCCCGTCGTGCTGGCTTCTGGTCGTGCTCAGGCGTTAGGGAGGCACTCCCTCGGAGACCGGCGCCTTCGCGGTGGGCGAAGAGGCCGCGCTAGCCTTTCTCGATGCCCGCAGCCCGTGAGTCGGACGACTCTGGGGGCGTCCCGCCCAAATTGAGCCTGGCCCAACGGCTGTCGCTGGCCCTGCCGCGCATGAAGCGCGACCGCGAAAAACCACCGCTGTTCACGCGGCTGCGCGACTCCATGGTGAAGCCGGTGGATCCGAGCACGGCCAAGAAGTCCCAGGACGCGGACCGGCCGATGACGGTAGCGGAGCTGGAGGATGCCATCGCCTCGGCCGACGACAAGGAGCGGCTGACCGGGCTGCTGCTGGCGCCGGTGGCAGCCGCCATCGGGCTCGTGGTGAGTGGGCTCAAGATCGCCAACGCCCGTCCGGCATTCCTTGTCAACGGCAAGGTCAACCCGGAACACGCGAATCTGGGGATCTACAACTCGCTCGAGATCGTGTTCCTGGCCCTGGCCGTGCTGATGCTGGCCACGGCGTACTTCCGGAAGCGGCTCTTTCTCGGGATCATCATGGCCCTCTACGGGCTGTCGCTGTTCAACCTGCCGCCGTACTGGGGATTCGCCTTTCCCTACATCCTGGCCGGCGCCTGGCTTTTGGTGCGGGCCTACCGGCTGCAGCGAGACCTGAAAGTAGCGACCGGAGAGGGTCCGGCGCGACCGGGCAGCCAGGGCCGAGGTCGTGGAGCGCCGACGACGGGGCGGGCCGAGCCCAACAAGCGCTACACGCCGCCGAAGCCGCCGGCCAAGAAACCGCGGGCCAAGAAACCGCCGTCCAAGCCCGACGACGAGAAGCGGGCCGGTTAGCTGGGCTGCTGCCGGAGGTGACGCCGCCGGAGTTCGAGGGCGGCTAGGGCCAGCAGCAGGAGGATGAGCAGGATTGTCGGGAGGACGAAGACCTTCCCCGACGATTGTTCACCAGTCAGGGCCCGGGCCGTCTCGAGGAGAGCCGGATCGTCCCGCACGGTGACCGCCCTGACCGTGGTGCCCGGGATGCGGAGGATGTTGCCGGGGATCGACTCCGAGTAGCGCCGGCCGTCGAGGGTGAACGAGCCCCGGCAGGCGTAGCCGGCCTGGTTGCTGCCGCTGCCACCGAGGAGGCCCAGGCAACCCGAGACCCTGACGTCGACGGGCACACCGTGCTGATGGAGCCGGGTGATCTGGGAGTTCTTCTGAATGCCGGTGGCGTAGAGGATGACGACAAGGACGGCCAGAGCGACCACGATGAGCGCTAGAAGGACGCGGCCGACGCGGCGGCCGTCCACCTTGATGCCGGCTCCCCGGAGGGTGCCGAGCGGCTCGTCGGACGGAACGGTCTCCCCCGGTGTCGGTCCTCCCACGATCCGGCGATCGTAGCGGCGACCTGGTTCGGGAGGCCAGTGGCCCTGCCTGAGGCCGGCCTAGTTCACGCGCTGGTAACACTGCGGAGATAGAGCCGAAACCCCCGCCCGTCATCCTGTGGTCGGCAGGGCGAACTCCTGTCGTGGCCTTGGCGGACCCGTGCTTCGGTGACGCTGCGTCCATGGCATTCGGGGGGGGAGCCAAGACGCATTCGACCTACGAGAGGAGCATTCGCCGTGCTATCGGCTGCAGCACAATTGGTTCCCTATCCAAGCTGGTTGAACACAGGCGACAACACGTGGCAGCTGGTGGCCGCGACGTTCGTCGGCCTGATGAGCCTTCCCGGCCTGGCGGTGCTCTACGCATCGATCGTGCAGAAGAAGTGGGCGGTGAACGTGCTGGCGATGATGTTCGCCGGCTTCTCGCTCGTTCTCGTGATCTGGGTCCTCTACGCCTACAAGTTGGGCTTCGGCGGCACTTCCCTCGGTGGCGGAGTTCAGACGATCCACGGAGTGGTGACGCAGACCCAGCTGACTGGCACGGGGTGGTGGAAACACTTCATCGACAACTTCATAGGCAAACCGGGCCAGATCCTGAATGCCACCAACGAACAGGGTCAAGCGGGATCGGCAGCTAACACGGCAGTGCCGTTCCACTTCCCGACGACGACACTGGCGTACTTCCAGTTCGTGTTCGCCGCCATCACGCCGCTTCTGTTCATGGGCAGCGTCTTGGGACGGATCAAGTTCAGCGCCTGGTGCCTCTTGGTGCCGCTGTGGTCCACCTGTGTCTACTGCGTGGACGCCTTCCTTCTCTGGGGCGGCGGATACTTCGCCCAGGAGGGTGCCCTCGACTTCTCCGGTGGGTACGTCATCCACATGTCGGCCGGTGTGTCGGGCTTCGTGGCGGCCTGGGTCTTAGGACCTCGACTGCTCCGAGATCGGCGAAACGCCATACCCAACAACTTGGTGATGGCGGCCGTCGGAGCAGGGATCCTGTGGCTCGGCTGGAACGGCTTCAACGGTGGTGACCCCTACTACGCCGGCGCCGACGCTGCCGCCGCCGTGGTGAACACCAACCTGGCCACTGCCGTCGGTGTCCTCGTATGGGTGGCCATGGACGCCTGGCTCAGCAAGTCGAAGAAGCCGACCTTCCTGGGTGCGGTGAACGGGATGATCTGCGGTCTGGTCGGGATCACACCGTGCGCCGGCTTCGTGAACGGTTGGGGTGCCATCGCCGTCGGAGGCATCTGTTGCGCCATCGTGTGGTTCGCCTGGAACTTCCTGTCCAAGGTGAAGCCCTTCTCGAAGGTGGACGACGCTCTCGGGGTCATCTACACCCACGGGATCGCCGGGCTCTTCGGTGGACTGCTCCTGGGCATCTTCGGTGACCCGAACACGCTGGAACTGGGCTGCGGGCACCTGAACGGCGCCGGCCAGGTAGTGAACACCTCGCAGGCGGCGTTTGGGACGGCGACGTCGTCCTGTACGCCATTCGGGGTGGGAGGCCTGATGTATACGGGCTCGGCTCACCAGCTGTGGGAACAGTTCCGAGCAGCCATATGGGTGATCTGTTGGTCGGCGTTGGTGACCTTCATCCTGATGAAGCTGATCGGGCTGGTACTCCGCGGTACCCGCTACAGCGACGAGATCCTCGAGATCGGCGACCTGGCCATCCACGACGAGGAAGCCTTCCCCGAGGAGAAGTTTGCCGAACGGGTCGGCGGCGGCGGGGGAGGTGGTGCGTTCGCTCTCGCCGGGCTGGACGTGGGTACGGTGTCACCACCCAACGAGGATCTGACGTAGTCGGTCGAGCGAGAACGAAAGGACCATTCCGGTGAAATTGATCGTGGCTGTTCTTAAGCCGTTCAAGCTCGACGAGGTGAAGGAAGCCCTGAAAACGCTTGGGGTACAGGGGATGACCCTGACCGAGGCGCAGGGATTCGGTCGCCAACGAGGGCACACGGAGGTGTACCGGGGAGCGGAGTACGAAGTCGACTTCGTCCCCAAGTTGCGGATCGAGGTCCTGGTCGATGATGCCGAGGCGAATGCGGTGGTTGACGCCATCGTCTCGACGGCATCGACGGGCAAGATCGGTGACGGCAAGGTGTGGGTCCTACCCGTCGACACCGTGGTGCGGGTGCGCACCGGGGAACGCGGGGCGGACGCCATCTGAGAAGGTGACTGGACGGTGGGGGCCGGTACTGCCGGCCCCCACCGGGCCAGTCGCTTCCCGACTCTCGACGGGTCCAGGGCTGACAGAACTTCGTCGCACGACCGGCTGGTCTCCGGGCCGGTCGTTTCTCTTGACGGTGGTCAGCCGGCCTGGTGGGCCGTTTCCTGGATGGCCGCGTTGATGGCCTCGGGGTCACCGAGCTGGCGGTGGTCTCTGACCGAGAGGTCGTCGGCCAGGGAGAAGCACCACGGGACACCGGTGGGGATCTCGAGTTCGACGACCTCGTCGTCGGAGAGGCCGGTCAGGTACTTGACGAGTGCGCGCAGCGAGTTGCCGTGGGCCACGACCAGGACGGCCCCGACGGCGTGGAGGTCGGCGACAATGGCGTCCTCCCAGTAGGGGACCATGCGGGCCACGACGTCGGCCAGGCATTCGCTGGCCGGGAGGGCGGAGGCGGGGACATCGCGGTAGCGGGGGTCGTTGGCCGGGTGCTGGGGGTCGTTGCGGTCCAGCGCCGGCGGTCGGGTGGTGTAGCTACGGCGCCAGACCTTGACCTTGTCGATGCCGAACTCGGCCGTGGTCTCCTTCTTGTTCTTCCCCTGGAGAGAGCCGTAGTGGCGCTCGTTGAGCCGCCAGTGGCGGCGGACCGGGAGCCAGGTGCGGTCGAGCTCCTCGAGGGCGAGGTTGGCCGTGCGGACCGCCCGGGTGAGCACCGAGGTATGGAGGACCCGGAGGTCCAGTCCGTGGACCTGCTCGGCGGCGATCAGCTTGCCCGCCTGGCGGGCCTCGGCTTCGCCACGGGGAGAGAGGTCGACATCGACCCATCCGGTGAAGAGACCCTCGGCATTCCAGGTCGACTGTCCATGGCGGAGGAGGACCAGGTCGGGCACGTCTCCGAGGGTAGCCCGCTGCATCGCGGGGACGAGATATCTCGGTGCTCCCCGTCGTCCCGACTCCCTCTCCGCCATGACTGATACACCCTGATGTCATCCTGTGATCGTGACGGTGGCGGATCTGGAGAAGGCCTCGGCATCATGCGGGGGCCGTGAGCGTCGAACCCGAACGGCTGACGGCGGCCGATGCGGCCAAACTCTTCGCCGTCCTCATCGAGCTCGAACGCGCCCCCCGGGCTCTCGTCTCCCTCACAGAGTGTGTATCTGACCACTCTCGTCATTCGTGACTAGGACACGCGGTCCACGCGACCGCCGATTCCGGCTCCCTGCCGATCGAGAAACCGGGTCCCACCAGGTATCCTCTGCTTCGCAGTACCAAGACCTAGAAATCTTGCCTCATAAGCACTCAATTTTGCTACACTAGGCTAAAGCAATCAGGGCCGGGCGAAGGTCGCCGGGCACTAGAGGATGTGGAGGCAACACAGATGTCCAAGGCCGTCGGAATCGACCTCGGCACGACCAACTCGGTGGTGAGCGTTCTGGAGGCCGGCGAGCCGGTCGTCATCCCCAACGCCGAGGGAGGGCGGACCACGCCTTCGGTCGTCGCCTTCTCCAAGTCGGGCGAGGTACTCGTCGGTGAGGTGGCCAAGCGCCAGGCCATCACCAATCCCGAGCGGACCATCCGCTCGGTCAAGCGTCATATGGGCACGGACTGGTCCATCGACATCGACGGCAAGAAGTACAACGCCCAGGAGATCTCAGCCCGGATCCTGCAGAAGCTCAAGAGGGACGCCGAGGCCTACCTGGGCGACACCGTCACCCAGGCCGTGATCACCGTCCCCGCCTACTTCGACGACGCCCAGCGGACCGCCACCAAAGAGGCGGGTCAGGTGGCCGGTCTCGAGGTCCTCCGGATCATCAACGAGCCCACCGCCGCCGCTCTCGCCTACGGCCTCGACAAGGAGAACCAGGAGCAGACCGTCCTCGTCTTCGACCTCGGCGGTGGCACCTTCGACGTCTCGGTCTTGGAGATCGGCGACGGCGTCTTCGAGGTCAAGTCCACCTCCGGCAACACCCATCTCGGTGGTGACGACTGGGACCAGCGGGTCATCGACTGGCTGGTCACCGAGTTCAAGAACACCGAGGGCGTCGACCTGGCGGCCGACAAGATGGCCCTCCAGCGGCTGAAGGAAGCGGCCGAGAAGGCCAAGATCGAGCTCTCCTCCGTTCAGGAGACCCAGATCAACCTGCCCTTCATCACCGCCACCTCCGAGGGCCCCAAGCACCTGGACCTGAAGCTCACCCGCTCCAAGTTCAACGAGCTCACCGCCGACCTGGTCGACGGCTGCAAGGGCCCCTTCGAGCAGGCCATCTCCGACGCCGGTCTCAAGATGTCGGACCTCAACCACGTCATCCTGGTCGGTGGTTCGACCCGGATGCCGGCCATCCAGGACATGGTCCAGGCCCTCACCGGCAAGGAGCCCCACAAGGGCGTCAACCCCGACGAGGTCGTCGCCATCGGCGCGGCGGTCCAGGCCGGTGTCCTGAAGGGTGAGGTCAAGGACGTCCTTCTTCTCGACGTCACCCCTCTCTCGCTCGGCATCGAGACCAAGGGCTCGGTCATGCACCGGCTCATCGAGCGGAACACCACCATCCCGACCAAGCGTTCGGAGGTCTTCACCACGGCCGACGACAACCAGCCCTCGGTGGAGATCCACGTGCTGCAGGGTGAGCGCGAGATGGCCATGTACAACAAGACCCTGGGCAAGTTCCAGCTCGTCGACCTGCCCCCGGCGCCCCGCGGCGTCCCGCAGATCGAGGTCACCTTCGACATCGACGCCAACGGCATCGTCCACGTCTTCGCCAAGGACCTGGCCACCCAGAAGGAGCAGTCGATGACCATCACCGGCCAGTCCTCACTGGCCAAGGATGAGATCGACCGCATGGTCCGCGACGCCGAGGCCCACGCCGAAGACGACCGCAAGCGCCGCGAGGAGGCGGAGATCAGGAACAACGCCGACTCCCTCGTGTACCAGACGGAGAAGCTCCTGAAGGATCAGGGCGAGAAGTTCCAGGGCGACGAGAAGGACAAGGTCGAGGCCGGTCTGAAGGACCTCACCACGGCCCTGGCCGGATCGGACCTCGAGGCCATCAAGTCGGCCACCGAGGCGCTCATGAACTCCAGCCACGCCTTCTCCCAGCGTCTCTACGAGGAGGTCGCCCAGGCCTCCTCCGGTCCCTCGGCCGACGGCCACGGAGGTTCCGACCACGGCGACCAGTCGGACGACGAAGTGGTCGACGCTGAGATCGTGGACGAGCCCTCGGCATGAGCCCCGAGGTCCATCGCCCCCATCTCGACCGCGACCCGGTCGCCGGCGGCTCCCCCACCGGCACCGGATCGCGCGCTGATACCTCCGCCGGGTCCGCACCCGGATCCCCAGCCGGTCCCCCCACCGGCCCGGGCTCCGGTCGCGGGCCCGGTCAAGGCCCCGGTACGGCAGACGACTTCGACGGTGCGCAGCGCCACGACAGCATCGTCAACGACGAGACGGCGGCACTCATCGACGACGGTGCTCCGGGTGCGCCGACCGCGGCCGGCACTGCCGGTAGCGAGTCTGCACTCGAGACCGTCCGACGCGAACGCGACGAGTACCTCGACATGGTCCGTCGCGTCCAGGCCGACTTCGAGAATTACAAGAAGCGGATGCAGCGCCAACAGAGCGATTCCATGGAACGGGCGAGCGAGAACCTGGTGACCAAACTGCTGCCCGCCCTCGACGCCCTGGACCTGGCCCGCGCCCATCTGAGCGACGGGGAGTCCGCCTCCGACGACGTGAAGGCACTGCTCCAGGCCACCGGTCTGATCACCGACGCCCTGGCCAAGGACGGCCTCGAGCGGATCGACGAGCCGGGGGCCGCCTTCGACCCCACCGTCCACGACGCCGTCGAGCACGCCGCGGCCGACGACGATGCCGCCTCCGGTGTCGTCGACGGCGTCCTGCGCGCCGGCTACCGCTGGAAGGGCCGGGTCATCCGACCGGCCATGGTCCGCGTCCGCGGTTGACGTTTGACGGCACGAGTCGAAGGCGTGAAGGCAACAAGGGGTGAAGGCAACAAGGCGTGAAGGTAACGAGAAAAGGCAAGAAGGAGGTGAACGGTGGCCGCACAACGTGAATGGATCGAGAAGGACTATTACAAGACACTCGGTGTCTCGTCGACGGTCACCGACAAAGAGCTCACCCGCGCCTACCGGAAGTTGGCCAAGCAGTTCCATCCCGACACCAACCCGGCCTCGGAGGACACGTTCAAAGAGATCTCCGCCGCCTACGACGTCCTCGGTGACCCGGCCAAGCGCAAGGAGTACGACGAGGTCCGCCGGCTGGGCGCCTCCGGTTTTCCCGGCGGCTTCGGCGGGCCGGGCGGATTCGGGGGGGCCGGTGGTCCCGGGGCCGGCACCTTCCGGGTGGAGGACCTGGGTGACCTGGGTGACCTCTTCGGCGGTTTCGGCGGCGGACGACGGACCCGTCAGGCCGGACCGCGACGCGGGGCCGACATCGAGGCCGAACTGCACCTCTCGTTCGAGGACGCCGTCCGCGGGGTCACCACCTCGGTCAACGTGGCCGGCGAGGCCCGTTGCGAGACCTGTCACGGAAACGGCGCCGCCCCCGGTACCCAACCCGTCACCTGCCCCACCTGTCACGGCAGCGGTTCACTCCAGGACAACCAGGGCCTCTTCTCCCTGAGCCGCGTCTGCCCCCAGTGTTCGGGCCGGGGCACCATCATCGAGACCCCCTGCCCCACCTGCAAGGGATCGGGCGTCCAGCGCCGGACCCGTTCGGTCAAGGTCAGGATCCCCGCCGGCGTGGAGGACGGACAGCGGATCCGGGTGAAGGGACGCGGCGCCCCCGGGCGCGGCAACGGCCCCTCCGGTGATCTCTACGTCATCGTCCACGTGGACAGCAATCCCCTCTTCGGACGACGCGGCCGGAATCTCACCCTCACCGTCCCCGTCACCTTCCCCGAGGCCACCCTGGGCACCACCATCACCGTCCCCACCCTCGACGACCCCGTCACCCTGCGCATCCCGGCCGGTACCTCGTCGAACCAGACCTTCCGGGTCAAGGGACGCGGCGTCCCCTCGTCGGGCCGACGCGGTCACGGCGACCTCATGGTCACCGTCGACATCGTCGTCCCCAAGAAACTGAACGACGAGCAACGCGCCGCCGTCGAAGAGCTCGCCCGCGTCTCGGACCCTGCGCCCCGTGACCATCTGGGGGCCGGCTCATGACGATCAACCCTTACCGCCGGTCCGGCCAACCGGGCCCGCCCGAGTCACCGACGCGCGCCGTCTACGTCATCTCGGTGGCGGCCGAGTTGGCCGGCATGCATCCCCAGACGCTGCGCGTCTACGAGCGCCGCGGTCTGGTGGACCCGTCGCGCACCGGCGGCGGCAACCGGCGCTACTCGCAGCGCGACATCGAACAGCTCCGGCGGATCCAGGACCTGACGGCGGCCGGCCTCAATCTCGAAGGCGTCCGCCGGGTGCTCGAGCTCGAAGCCGAGCTGACCCGTCTGCAGGCCGAGGTCGACCGGGTCCGGGCCGAGGCGCAGGCCGCCGTGGAGAAGACCCACCGCCACTACCGACGCGATCTCGTGCCCGTCCGCCAGGCCATCGTGGCCCGGCCCAAGCCGGCCACCGGCCGCACCAACAGCAGCGTCACCGATCGCCGCAGCGATCGCAGGAGGTAATCCCATGGCCATCGATCCGAACCGTTGGACCGTCAAGACCCAGGAGGCCTGGGCCGCCGCCGCCGACCGGGCCCGGACGGGCGATCACGCCGAGATCACCCCCGACCATCTCCTGGCCGCCCTGGTGGCCCAGCCCGACGGTCTGGCCGTCCCTCTGCTCGGCCGTGCCGGGGTGGAGCCCGCCGCGCTCGGCCAGCAGGTGAACGAGCGGTTGGACAAGCTGGCCAAGGCCTACGGCTCCTCGGCGCCGGCCATGGGCCGCGAGACGAGCCGGGTGCTCGACGAGGCCGACACCATCCGCGGTGACATGGGCGACGAGTACCTCTCGGTCGAGCACCTGTTGCTGGCCCTGGCCGACAAGATCGGCGTCTCGCGCGACCAGTTGCTCACCGCGCTGCGCCAGATCCGCGGCAGCCACCGGGTGACCTCGCAGAATCCCGAAGAGCAGTACCAGGCCCTCGAGCGCTACGGCCGCGACCTGACCGAGGCGGCCCGGCAGGGCAAGCTCGACCCGGTCATCGGCCGGGACGAGGAGATCCGCCGGGTGATCCAGGTGCTCTCCCGGCGGACGAAGAACAACCCCGTCCTGATCGGCGAGCCCGGCGTGGGCAAGACCGCCATCGTGGAGGGCCTGGCCAACCGGATCGTGGAAGGCGATGTGCCCGAGGGCCTGCGGGACAAGTTGGTGGTGGCCCTCGACCTCTCCTCCATGGTGGCCGGGGCCAAGTACCGCGGCGAGTTCGAGGAGCGCTTGAAGGCGGTGCTGAAGGAGATCACCGACGCCCAGGGCGAGGTCATCACCTTCATCGACGAGCTCCACACCATCGTGGGGGCGGGCGGGGCCGAAGGGGCCATGGACGCCGGCAACATGATCAAGCCCATGCTGGCCCGGGGCGAGCTCCGGCTGATCGGAGCCACCACCCTCGACGAGTACCGGAAGTACATCGAGAAGGACGCGGCGCTCGAGCGGCGCTTCCAGCCCGTGGTGGTGGGCGAGCCCTCGGTGCAGGACGCCATCGCCATCCTCCGCGGCCTGAAGGAGCGCTACGAGGTCCACCACGGGGTCCGGATCCAAGACGCCGCGCTGGTGGCGGCGGCCGTCCTCTCCGACCGCTACGTGACCGGACGCTTCCTGCCCGACAAGGCCATCGACCTGATGGACGAGGCGGCCAGCCGGCTGCGGATCGAGATCGACTCGATGCCCACCGAGATCGACGTGGTCAGCCGGCGGATGCGCCAGCTCGAGATCGAGCGGATGGCCCTGGCCAAGGAGTCCGACCCGGCCTCGGCCGAGCGGCTCGTCCGGCTCGAGGAGGAGCTGGCCAACAGCACCGAGCAGGTCGACGCCATGACGGGCCGCTGGCAGGCCGAGAAGGACGCCATCGCCTCCATCCGGACCCTGAAGGAGGAACTGGAGGTCAGAAAGGGCGAGGCCGAGCGCTTCACCCGCGACGGGGACCTGACCCGGGCCTCGGAGATCCGCTACGGAACGGTCCCCGTGATCGAGCGCAGGATCGACGACGCCACCCGTGCCCTGGCCACCCTGCAGGTCGACGGAGCCATGTTGAAAGAAGAGGTGGACGCCGAGGACGTGGCCGAGGTGGTCAGCCGCTGGACCGGGGTGCCGGTCACCCGGCTGCTCGAGTCGGAGCTCCAGAAGCTCGTCCATATGGAGCAGGACCTCGACGCCCGGGTGGTGGGCCAGGACGAGGCCGTCCAGGCCGTGGCCAACGCCATCCGGCGCAGCCGGGCCGGCCTCTCGGACCCGAACCGGCCCATCGGTTCCTTCCTCTTTCTCGGTCCCACCGGGGTGGGAAAGACCGAGCTGGCCCGGGCCCTGGCCGGGTTCCTCTTCGACGACGACCGGGCCATGACCCGGATCGACATGGGCGAGTACCAGGAGAAGCACAACGTGGCCCGGCTGGTGGGCGCCCCTCCGGGCTACGTCGGCTACGAGGAGGGCGGCCAACTGACCGAGCTCGTCCGCCGCCGTCCCTACGCCGTGGTCCTACTGGACGAGATCGAGAAGGCCCACCCCGACGTCTTCAACGTCTTACTCCAGGTCTTGGAGGACGGCCGGCTGACCGACGGCCAGGGCCGGACGGTGGACTTCACCAACACCGTCCTGATCATGACCTCGAACCTGGCCGGGGATCCCCAGGACTTCTTCAAGCCCGAGTTCTTCAACCGGATCGACGAGGTCGTCCGCTTCCGCTCCCTCGACCGCGACGACCTGCGCCGGATCGTGGACATCCAGCTGGCCCACCTCCGTGACCGCCTGGCCGATCGCCGGCTGGAGTTGGCCGTCACCGACGCGGCGAGAGACTGGCTGGCCGACAAGGGCTACGACCCCGACCTCGGGGCCCGGCCGCTGCGCCGGGTCATCCAACGGGCTATCGAGGACCCCCTCGCCCTCACCTTGCTGAAGGGCGGCTACACCGAGGGCGAGACCGTCACCGTCGACGTCGGCGACCACGGCACCCTGGTGCTCACCTGAGAGCCCGGCCGGCACCGGACGGGGAGATCCCCCCAGGCCCCGGGGTACACTGCGACGTAATCCGGAGTCTTTCGAGGCAGGAGAAACGCGTGCCCGCAACGGTGGTCGTGGGGACCCAGTGGGGCGACGAGGGCAAGGGCAAGCTGACCGACCTGCTGGCCCGGGACATGCAGATGGTCGTCCGCTACCAGGGCGGCCACAACGCCGGGCACACCGTGGTGGTGGAGGGAGAGTCCTTCGCCCTGCAGCTGGTGCCCTCCGGGGTGCTCTACCCGCACATCACCCCCGTGATCGGAAACGGCGTGGTGGTGGACCCGGGTGTGCTGCTGGCCGAGCTCGACACGCTCGAGGCCAAGGGGGTCGACGTCTCCCGGATGGTGGTCTCGGGCAACGCCCATCTGATCATGCCGTACCACCAGGAGCTCGACCGGGTGACCGAGCGCTTCCTGGGCAAGAACTCGCTGGGGACGACCCGGCGCGGGATCGGCCCCGCCTACGCCGACAAGGCCTCGCGGGTGGGGCTGCGGGTGCAGGACCTGCTCGACGAGAAGATCTTCCGGCAGAAGCTCGATGTGGCTCTGAAGGAGAAGAACGCCGTTCTGGCCAAGGTCTACAACCGGCTGCCCATCACGGCCGCCTCCATCTGCGAGCGCTACCTCGACGAGTACGCGCCGCGGATCGGGCCCATGGTCGCAGACACCGTCGCCCTCGTCCACGACGCCCTCGACGCCGGCCGCAACGTCTTACTCGAGGGGGCCCAGGCCACCTTCTTGGACCTCGACCACGGGACCTATCCTTTCGTCACCTCCTCCAACCCCTCGGCCGGCGGCGCCTGCACCGGCACCGGGGTGGGCCCGCGCGACATCGGCGAGGTGATCGGGATCGCCAAGGCTTATGTCACCCGGGTGGGGGCGGGGCCCTTCCCCACCGAGTGTCTCGACGAGGTGGGCGATCTGATGGTCGAGCGGGGCCACGAGTTCGGGACCAACACCGGCCGGCGCCGACGCTGCGGCTGGTTCGACGCCGTCATGATGCGCCAGGCCGTCCGGCTGAACTCGCTCTCCGAGGTGGCACTGACCAAGCTCGACGTGCTCGACAGCTTCGAGACGGTCAAGGTCTGCGTGGCCTACGAGTCCGACGGCGAGCGCTTCATCCACCCGCCCTACCACCAGTCCACCTTTCACCAGGTCGTCCCCGTCTACGAGGAGCTGCCCGGCTGGTGCGAGGACCTCTCGGCCGCCACCGAACTCGGCGACCTGCCGCCGGCGGCGCGCGCCTACGTCTCGTTCCTGGCCACCCAGATCGGTGTCCCCATCAAGCTGGTCGGCGTGGGACCGGGCCGCGACCAGTTCGTCCGTTTTGCCGCATGAACACGGGCAAGGCATGAAAGCGGGCAAGGCATGAAGGCGGGCAAGGCATGAAGGTCTGCGTGGTCGGCTCGGGGGGACGCGAACACGCGCTGGCGCTGGCGCTGGCCCGGACGGCCGAGGTGGTGGTGACGCCGGGGAACCCGGGGATGGCGGGGACGCCGGTGGGGGGCTACCCGATCTCGTGCAGTGAGCGGGCCCCCGACGAGATCACCGCCGACCTCTGGGTGATCGGGCCCGAGCAGCCCCTGGTGGATGGGCTGGCCGACAAGCTGCGGGCCGACGACAAGCTCGTCTTCGGGCCCGGGGCCGACGGCGCGCTGCTCGAGGGCTCAAAGGCCTTCATGAAGGAGATGCTCGAGGAGGCCGAGGTGGCCACCGCCCGCTACGGCGCCTTCGACGAGGTCGCCCCCGCCCTCGAGTTCTTGGCGCAGCTGCCCGGCCCCTGGGTGGTGAAGACCGACGGGCTCGCCTCGGGCAAGGGTGTGCTCGTGACCGACGACCTCGGACGGGCCGAGGCCGACATCAAGACGAAGCTCTCGGGGGAGGCCTTCGGCGACGCCGGCCGGCGGATTGTCGTCGAGGAAGGCCTGGTGGGGGCCGAGTGTTCGCTGCTCGTGCTCTGTGATGGCCGTCGCATCGTGCCCTTGCCGGTGGCCCAGGACTACAAACGACTCGAAGACGCAGACCTTGGGCCCAACACCGGCGGCATGGGGGCCTGCTCCGGCACCGGACTGCTCGACGACGCCGTGGTCGACCGGATCCTGGACGAGGCCGTCGAGCCCCTGGTCGCCGCGCTCCGCCGGCGGGGGATCGACTACCGGGGGGTGCTCTACGCCGGGCTGATCCTCACCGCCGACGGCCCCCGGGTACTCGAGTACAACGTCCGCTTCGGTGACCCCGAGACCCAGGTGGTGCTGCCCCGGGTGGACGAGGACATCACCGGCCTGCTGGCCGAGGCGGCCGCCGGCCGGCTGCGGACCGATCCCCGGCCGACGGCCTCGGCCGAGGTCTGCGTGGTGATGGCCTCGGCCGGCTACCCGACCGCCCCCCGTCCCGGCGACCCGATCGAAGGTCTCGACCGGGCCGGGATGCTGGCCGATGTGACGGTCCTGCACGCCGGGACGGGCCTCGACGACCAGGGCCGGCTGGTCACCGCCGGCGGCCGGGTGCTCGGGGTCTGCGGCTCCGGTGCCGAGATGGCCACGGCCCGGGCCCGGGCCTACGAGGCGGTGGACAGCATCAGCTGGGACGGCGTCCAGTACCGGACCGACATCGGGGACCTGACGTCATGATCCCCCGGTATTCGTTACCCGAGATGGCGGCGCTCTTCACCGACGAGGCCCGGATCGAGAAGTGGCTCGAGGTGGAGCTGCTGGCCACCGAAGCCCGGGCCGAGCGGGGGGAGATCGCCGTCGAGGAGGCCGTGGTCGTTCGGGGCCGGGCCCCCAAGGTGACGGGCGAACTGGTGGCCGCCATCGCCGACCGGGAGAGGGTGACCGACCACGACGTGGCCGCTTTCGTCGACGTCGTCCAGGCCGCCGTCGGCCAACCCGAGGGATCGCTCGTCCACCACGGGCTCACCTCGTCCGACGTGGTCGACACCGCCCTCTGCGCCACCCTCGTGGCCGCCGCCGATCTGCTGATCGACGCCTCGGACGCGCTGGTGGCGGTCTTGAAGACGCGCGCCCTCGCCTTCATGGACACCCCCATGGCGGGCCGGACCCACGGGATGCACGCCGAGCCGACCACCTTCGGGGCCAAGCTCGCCCTCTGGTGCCTGCAGGCCGACCGGGACCGCCATCGGCTCCGGGCCGCCCGCCGGGCGGTGGCGGTGGGGAAGCTCTCGGGCGCCGTCGGCACCTACTCCAACATCGACCCCGCCGTGGAGGCCTTCGTCTGCCGGGCCCTCGGCCTCGTCCCCGTGCCCGCCAGCCAGGTCATCGCCCGCGACCGGCACGCCGAGCTGCTCTGGGCCTGCGCCTCGGTGGGGGCGAGCATCGAGATGATGGCCACCGAGATCCGGCATCTGGCCCGGACCGAACTGGGCGAGGTGGAGGAGGCCTTCGGAGCCGGCCAGAAGGGCTCCTCGGCCATGCCCCACAAGCGGAACCCGATCCTCTCGGAACGACTGGCCGGTCTGGCCCGGGTGCTGCGCGGCTATCTGGGGGCCGGCCTCGAGGACGTGGCCCTCTGGCACGAACGTGACATCAGCCACTCCTCGGTGGAGCGCGTCATCCTCCCCGACGCCTGCCTTCTCACCTATTACGTCCTGCGCCGCGGGGCGGGACTGATCGAGAACCTCGTCGTCCACCCCGAGCGGATGCGAGCCAACGTGCTCGAGGGGTCCTTCGGCCTCGTCTTCTCCCAGCCGGTGCTGCTGGCGCTGGTGTCCGCCGGCATGTCCCGCGACGCCGCGTATCGTGTGGTCCAACGTGACGCGCGTCGGAGTTGGGAGCAGCGCCGGCCCTTCCGGGCCGTTCTGGACGAGGACCCCGAGGTGACCGTCGGGGCCGAGGTCCTGGACGAGGCGTTCAGCCTGGACCGGTCGCTGCATCACGTGAGCCGGTTCGTGGAAGCGTTGCAGGAGGTGGAGCCGTGACTCTGGGACTGGTCCATGCCGGCAAGGTCAGGGAGCTCTACGACGCCGGCGACGAGATGTTGCTGATGGTGGCCTCCGACCGGATCTCGGCCTTCGACGTCATCCTGGCCGAACCCATCCCCGACAAGGGCCGGGTGCTCACGGCCATGACCATCCACTGGCTGGCCCTGCTGGCCGACGTGGCCCCCAGCCATCTGGTCACGGCCGATCCGGCCGGCCTGCCGCCGGGGGCGGCCGGCCTCGGCGGCGATGCCGGGCTGGCCGGGATCGCCGGCCGGGCCATGCTCGTCCGGAAGGCCAAGATGCTCCCGCTCGAGTGCATCGTCCGCGGCTACCTGGTCGGTTCCGGGTGGGCCGAGTACGAGAAGTCGGGCACCTTGCACGGCACGCCCCTGCCAGCCGGTCTCCGTCAGGCCGATCGTCTGCCCGAGCC
>Ga0307373_10003350_pt1 | contig 27916 bp, 27 predicted proteins | sample OX2MG_FD_202534 | JGI IMG/M metagenome (GOLD analysis project Ga0307373, IMG submission 202534) | Soil microbial communities from Risofladan, Vaasa, Finland - OX-2 | ecosystem: Environmental > Terrestrial > Soil > Coastal area > Acid sulfate soil | place: Finland: Risofladan, Vaasa | collected... | reverse complement strand
GTGGAACTCGCTGCTCCAATGAAACATAGCTGAACATCCCGTCCTGAATCCGCTCATCTCCACGCATACCTGTTAGACGAATGCCATCAGATCTCCGTCGCACAAAGGTACCTATTTCAACAAGTTCTTAGATGTCGGGATTTTTCATTTTTGTCTTTGCACAAACAATGAGTTATCTCGAATGGCGTGACCTCGCATATCGGAAGAGAGGGATGCTCCTCCAATGGATTTGCGTGGAGTTTCTGATCTGCGGGTGGCCGTATTTTCTACTGCTCCAATAACAACTCTTAATTCAGCAAGAGCGGCAATCCCAATAGGCAGAGGCCGGCTTGAGTTGCGATAAGCGCGACGGTAATCCAAACGAAGTAGCGACGGTACCGCGTTTCCAATATGTCAGCCAGTACCCCGGCAATAAAGGTAAGCAGAAAGGGAAGTGCCCAGAGATAAGGGCGGGCGGGGAAGCTTGTATTCGTGGTTGCAATAAGCACAAAGAGGCATGAGGCGACGATAAGCGGCGCAGTATTTCCAAAATACCGAGTCCGCCGGATCGTGGCATAGAACGCAAGAGCGGCGATGGTGGCAATCGTGATTCCGGCGTTGGGGAATGACGAGAAGAGAAGTCGCGCCGGTTCCGTGGAGAGGCTCATTCTGGCGGCTTCGCTGCGGAATACATAGCTGAAGGCGTCTGGCCGGAAAGAATAAAAGGCGAAGAGGATAGCCAAGGGTCCGAGAACCCAGAGGATGAACAGTGTGGGGAGGTAAGCCCGCCTATGTTCAGCCACGTAGGCGATGAACGCAACGCAGAAGAGCAGTGCCAGGAGGTACGCTGCCAAGTGTGCCGCGGACAATATGCCGAGAACGATGGTCAGGAGTAGGATGCGGGGGCGCCATTTGTTCCGTGGCCCCTGTAGGGCATGGGCGACTCCAATGGCAAGGTAGACGGCGGCGAAGAGGGCGAGAGCGGCCCAGATCTCGTTATTGGGAGTGGTTGCGATGGAGATGATGGGTGGTGAGAAGCAGTAGAGCGCCAGGGCAATATAACCGCCGGTGTTTCCGTACAGGCGCCGTGTTACCCACCAAAGACATGCTCCCAGGCCGAGCGCAGCAAATGTGAAAGGCAGGCGGAGAAACAGGTTGATGTAATGGAGCTCGTGCCGCATCTCCCATGTGGAGGTGGTGGAGAGCTGCCCGGAAAAGGCGCGCTCGATTGCAATGGGGAGTCCCGCAACGCGATAAGCAAGGGTTCCGTCGTGGATATTGCCGCATGTAGTGAAGTAGCCAGCGAGCGGCGAATGTTGTTCCCACATCTCGCGTCCGCAGCGGGCATATGTGTAGTCAGTATCCGATAGTGTGTCGTGCTGAATGACCCAGAGGCACTGGCAAAACAGAATCACCAGCAGGACTGCCGCGATCTGCTGGGGGCGATTAAAGCGGAATTTACGTAGGCGATGAATGGAATGGGGCATCGTGGATGGGAGCGATGTGATGACTCCCAGACAGTGTAAATGGTTGATGGCTCACTTGCTTTTAGCGTGTATCCGAGTGAGATTGCCGCATAGAGGAGAAGGTAGTAACCGTTGGGGGCACAGGTCGAGCGTGAGCCCCTTTAGTTGGGTTGGATGGGTGGCTTTGAGCTGCTTTGCCAGGTCTGATCCCGGGAGGGTCAGCAGGGGTGTCTCCAAGCCGCTGAATCTATTGGATTAAGTGTGGTTGCATGGCGGTAAGTATTTCAGTATCATAGATTTAGGTCATTCCCGAGGGCTGCAATCTTATTTTGCGCCGAACGCTAAATCGGCACCGATGACCGACATAAATTTATGGCAGACGAAAAAAATCCTCAACTTCCTCTAGGTAATGGCAGTGGTGGTGACGGGCCGAACGGAACCGGCTCAGGACCAGGCGCTGCAAACCTTGTGCCGATCAACATAGAAGACGAGATGCGACGGTCGTATCTCGACTATTCGATGTCTGTGATTATCGGGCGAGCACTGCCCGATGTCCGTGATGGCTTTAAGCCGGTGCATCGGCGCGTGCTGTATTCAATGCACGAGATGGGCCTGCTGCACAACAAGAAATATACAAAGTGCGCCAAGGTCGTGGGGCAGACGATGGGTGTGTATCACCCGCACGGGGATTCAGCCATTTATGACACATTAGTGCGTCTGGCGCAGCCTTTCAGCCTGCGTTATCCGATGATCGACGGGCAGGGAAATTTTGGTTCGGTGGATGGCGATCCTCCAGCCGCGATGCGTTACACGGAATGCCGCATGACGCGGATCGCCGGCGAAATGCTGAACGACATCGAGATGGATACCGTGGACTTCGTGCCGAACTATGACGAGTCGACGACGGAGCCAACGGTACTGCCGGCGCGGATCCCGAATCTGATTGTGAATGGCTCGAACGGAATTGCAGTGGGCATGGCAACCAATATTCCGCCGCACAACCTCACCGAGGTGATCAACGCCGCGATTGAGATGGTGAATAACCCGCAAGCCGGACTGGATGAAGTGATGAAGCACGTGCAGGGGCCAGACTTCCCGACGGGCGGATTTATTTACGGGCGTAGCGGGATTGCCAATGCCTACAAGTGTGGTCGCGGGCGCTTCCTGATGCGGGCCAAATGCGCCATAGAGAACCTGACGCAGGGCCGGCAGGCAATTATAGTGAGCGAAATCCCCTACCAGGTGAATAAGAACACGCTCATTAAGCGTATTGCTGAGCTGGTGAACAACAAGACGATTGACGATATCAGCGACGTGCGCGATGAAAGCGACCGTGACGGCATGCGGATCGTAATTGATCTGAAGAGAGGGGCGGAAGCTCAGATTGTACTGAATCAGTTGTATAAGCACTCGCAGATGCAGGAGAGTTTCTCGATGATCTTTCTGGCTGTAGTGAACGGCCAGCCTAAGGAGTTGCCGCTGTCGGATGCGATTCGGCACTTTATCGATCATCGGGTGGATGTGGTGCGTCGGCGGACGGCATTTCTGCTACGCAAGGCGCGCGACCGTGAGCATATTCTGCTGGGCTACCAGATTGCGCTGGATCATCTGGACAATGTCATCAAGGTTATTCGCGGGTCGTCATCGCGCGCGGATGCCAGGGAGAATTTATTTCAATTCTTCTCGGGCCGTGCAATCGCGATACGGGGTCAGGAACTGAAGGGTGTGAAGCTTGATCCTGCGAAGTATGCTGTGGACATGGCCGCGGTGCAGACTGCGACATTGATCCTAAGCTACCGGCAGATTGATGCAATTCTGGAACTGCAACTGTACCGGCTGACTCAGCTCTCAATCGACGAGTTGCTGAAGGAGTTGGCGGATGTTCGTGACAGGATTGCAGAATATGAAAGCATTTTGGCCTCAGAGAAGAAGCTGCGAGCTGTGATCGTGAAGGAACTTGAGGCGGTTCGCAAGGATTATGGCGACGAGCGCCGCACGCAGATTCTGGATGAGACGGCAGAGCTGCAGCTCGAAGACCTGATAGCTGATGAGCAGGTAGCGGTAACTGTTTCCCATTCGGGATATTTGAAGCGGACACCAATTTCCACCTACCGCCAGCAGCGCAGGGGAGGAACGGGCCGGCTAGGGATGAAGACGCGCGAGGAGGATTTTGTCTCGCAGCTGATTATCGATTCAACGCATGCGTATCTGCTGTATTTTACAAATACTGGCAGGGTGTACTGGCTGAAGGTGTATGAGATTCCCGATGTAGGAGCGGCGGGCAAAGGCAAGTCGATTGCGAGTCTTCTGAATTTGCAGCCAGGCGAGACGGTAAGGACGATTCTTCCGGTCAGAAATCTTGAGGAGGAGGGCAGGTTTGTCTTCTTTGCAACGCGTAAAGGCACGATAAAGAAGACGCCGCTGAAGGACTTCTCAAATGTGATGTCGAGAGGGATTATAGCGATCGGTATTGACAGCGATGATGAACTGGTTGGAGTAAGGATCACAGATGGAAGCCAGATAGTCTTCCTTGCGACGCATGAGGGGATGGCCATTCGATTCGATGAAAATGATGTTCGTTCGATGGGACGGCCGGCGCACGGAGTTCGTGGCATCGACCTGGGTAAGAAGGATTACGTAATTGGGGTTGTTGCGACTCCAAAGGAAAGGCCGAAAAGAGAAAAGGGCGAAGCCTGTGACTGCCTGATTCTTTCTGTGACCGAGAATGGTTTTGGAAAGCGCACCGATGTAGATGTGTACCGTCTACAGACTCGCGGTGGTAAAGGCGTGATCAATGTTAAGACCACAGCTCGCAACGGCAAGGTGTCAGCCATACAGCTTGTGGATGAGTCATCTGAGCTGATGGTGATCAGCCAGTACGGGAAGATCATTCGCATCGACACCACTTCAGTTCGTGCAGCAGGCCGTTCTACTCAAGGCGTTAAGCTTCTAAATCTTGAGGCGGGGGATAGGGTCGCGGCAGCTGTGGTGATCCATCCGGAAGAAGCAAAAGCGGAACAGGAAAATGGAACCCTGTTGCAGTAAGAAGACAGGGAGCAGTATTTGAGGGCGGCGGATAGCCGCCCTTTTTATTTCTATGCGATCTACAGCTCATTGATTGCCATGCATACCCTTCCGACGATACAAGCCGAGGGGGATTCGTCGGGCCCCAGACGTAGCAATTCCACGGCGTAATTGAGAGAGTGGGGGCGCAAAATGACGCAGTTTGTCTCATAGCTGGCATAGCGGAACAACAGAGTATTGGCAATGTTGACGGCGTAGATGTTGGGCCGCGACGGATCAAGGGGCGCAAACGAGTTATAGTGCCTGTCAAGTACCACGACCGAACCGGTGTTCAATATTGGGCGCATGGGTTTTGCCTGAACGGTGTTTAGGCGAACTGCGAGGAATCGATGCCAATCTCGACGTGCCAATGCGCGTCTCGGACGGAGTTGATCAAGCGTGACAGATGAAAGGTGGACCCGTCCCAAGATAGAGCGTCGCGTGATCGACGGCGAATGAATTGCTGTGGTTTGTGATACGAGAGGGACTAGTGTAGTACCTTCGACCGATTTCTCGATTGAACTGCGGTTGGTTTCGGGCATGAGGTCCTCGATGCTGAGCGCTTGCGCTGCCAGGACACGATCGAGCGCAGGGAGGCTGAGGTTTCTCTTCCTGTGAATGAAATTAGAAATGTGAGAGGCGCGCAGGCCCGCTTGCCGTGCAAGTAGCATCCCGGTGAGTTGTCCCCGGTCGATACGGCGGGATATTTCCAGTCGAAGCAGCTCGTGGAGTTGAGTAAAAGTCATCTGTGGAATTTTGTCTTTGAGCTATACACCTCTAAAAAGCAGTTTGCTGAGTGCAAAGCAATCCAATAACCTTTACCAGCTTTCAGGGTGTGACTAAAGAGTAGATGGCACGAGAGAAGTGTGCACGTGACCATGAGGAATTGACGCTCCACTTCTTCGCTAATAAAGTCGGACACACTTTCACCAACGAGTAAACGGCCAGTGCACCAGCGCAGAGTCGCAGCATCTACTCTTTCGCAAACTGGAGAGTTGCCTGTGTGAAGCGTGCTTAGCTCAATCTCACCAGGGTGAAGCTCGTATAGCTGTTGGTGCACAGCAAAATGAATTCCTTTGATCTGCGCGCAAATTGTAATCGACGTAACACGAGAAGGAGCCGCTGCGGCAAGTAAAGTGCTAAGGCCAAGCGCAGCGCTCGTCTCATTTTCTTCCGCGGAGCAGTTTGTTGGCGAGGCCGCGGACAGTAACGTTTGCCTGGAGAATTATGGCTTACAAACGCATATATCTGAAAGTCTGTGAGGGGTGCGGAGGCCTTTGGTTTCGTACTCAGGATGGCACTAGTGTTTACTGCTCTTCCTGCGAAGTCAGGTTGAGGAGCTTTTCAAAAACAACCAAGCGTAGACCGGGCAGGCCCCGTATACACACTCGTAGCACAACAAACTGTAAGGGAGGTGTGCAATGAGTGCTGCTCTGACTTTGCCTTTTGTATGGGCTACTGCAGTTGAGGAGCCACGCCGTCGAGTATATGCCTCAAAACTGAATAATGGTTTGGGGTTTTACCGAGGTAGAACAGAGAACCTGTTGCAACGTTATCTGCATGCTTCACTAGCGGTCGGGCGTGTCCCGTCTGTAATAAAAGATGTCACATTACGCGGGCGTGCTTCGAACTCGCGAAGGAAGAACTTCGAAGATGTAATCATTTTTGCGATTGATGTTGAAAGGTGTTTAAAAACGCTCGATCCTCATCAGTTGCAGCTTGTGGTGAAGATTGCGTTGCAGGATTACATGATGCATGAAGTCGCAGGGCAGGTTGGACTGGATGTGCGGACTGTGACGAGGAGTTACAGGTTGGCAATCGACCAATTGACGGACCTTTTGTTGCGGCGGGGACTGCTTGAGCCCAGGAGGCAGAATTTCGTGTCAAGAGGGGAGGATGACTAAAATTTTTCACAAAGTATAGATAATTATAGAGATAATAATCTCCGGCGAAATGCATTTAATTTATCTCTAGCTTGGTATCATTAACTTAAGGGTGAAAATATTCGAAGGGAGACGCCGAATGTGCGTTTCCCTTTTGTTTTGTCTGCGAGATTTGGGAGAGGAAGGCTGCATGAGAATGAAGTTGGGCATAGAAAGACTGGTACGGGCGGTGGGGTACCTGATGGTTGTTTTACTCACACCACTCAGTATCCACGCTGGTGCTCAAATAACGACTACAACAGTCGAGGGTACAGTTTATCGGGCTGATGGGAGCGTTGCCAGTGGAACATTACTTGTAAGTTGGCCTTCTTTTTCTACCGCCACCAATCAGGCCGTAGCAGCAGGAAGCACATCCACGACGATTGGGCCGAACGGGTATGTAAGTCTGCAGCTGGCGCCTAACGACGGAGCATATCCGGCAGGCACCTATTACACAGCTGTCTATCATTTAAGCGACGGTACAGTAAACCGCGAATATTGGGTTGTGCCTGCAGTTGCGAGTATTCCTCTCAGCTCAGTGCGTGCACAATTAGCGCCTGCTACAGTAGCGGTACAACCTGTATCAAAGTCATATGTCGATACGTCGATTGCGGCCATCACGGGAAATTACGTGCCTTTGGCTGGAGGTACGATGACTGGGCCGCTGCAATTAAGTGGAGATCCGGCATCGCAGAATCAGGCAGCAACTAAGCATTATGTCGATGCCCTTGCAGCAACTGAGCTTCCGCTGACGGGTGGAAACTTAAGCGGCACCGTGATTACACCCAACAGCGTGTCGAAGCTTCCGCGAGTAGATGTGAGAGACCCTGATTTTGGATATGGATGCTCGAACGCAGCGGATCCAACCGGGCAGCAGGATTCGACATGCGCAATTAAAGCAGCAATTGCATGGGCAATCGCAAATCCGCAAGGTTTAACGTGGCCATCTGTGTACATTCCCGCTGGAACCTACAAGATTAGCGATGTTATTAGAACTCCTTGCGGCCTTACCGTAACTGGGGATGGGGAAGAAGTTACAACGATTGAGCAGACAAGTAACTCGGCAAATGCCGTTACTGTGTATCCAAATCCGGGGCAGCCGAATCCCAATTATTGGACATGCGATGGGGCGATTGAGAATTTGCAGTTGTATGCTCCGGGAGGCCATTTATACACAGCGGATCTGCTAGAGCTTGACAGCGCTGTGGGCTATACGGTGTACAGGGTCCGCATGAGCAACAGCGGTGGCAGGGGGCTCCAGACCAATGGTGACACGGAACGTCTGATGGTTCGCCAGACGCAATACGACACGGACCGTTGGCCGATTGTTGCAAACGGTAATGAGAACAAATTTATTGATACGTCCATCAATGCTGCGGGAATGGACTTGGGCGGCTACTGTTATACGACAAATTGCGTGAACGGGGTTTACCCTGGAAATAAGTGGACAAAACCGCAAGTCTTAATATCTTCATCTGGTGATGGCACAACAGCGACCTATGTTGTCCAAGGCGGAAACGATGCAAATAGCTCGAACGGCGTCTCGCCGCTGGTAGCCGGCCATTGGTTTACTGTGGCAGGAATACAAGATGTAACAGGTTTAAATGGGACGTACCAGATTGCTTCAGTTGTAAATAATAGCCCGTCAAGTGGTGAATACACTGTGACATCTAATAACACAACTACGGGTACGGCCACGATTACAGGAGCTACATACAAGCCGACTATGCTTCCTGATAATCAAGCGGGGGCATTTTACATTTCAGGTGCTTCTGTAGATGTGCTCGGGGGATCGATTAAGCCGACGTGGTATTTACCATGCTTTGAAACGCAGGGAGTTTTCGGGGGAATTATTGAAGGCTATTACTGTGAGGGGTATCCGACCAATGGCCAGCCTCACGTTGACTCTGACCTGCTTGCAAACGGGCTTCCGCCTTCCACCGCGACAACAGGAGCGATCTCAAATAATGCTGTTCCCGTGGCGAGTACGTTGTGGTTTCCCAATTATGTGAATGATCCTGCCGATATCAGTCTTTACGGCATGAATAACGGGGCAGCAGCAGAATATCGCATTCTTCCGCAGGACTATTTGAAGGGAAGCACCTCTTCTTCAGCCGACGTTGCGGGTGTGGAGCGTGGTCAATATGAAAATGTAATGGGGATATTTGCTGGCGACGGGCAATTCCATGTAGGGACGCGTAACTATGCTGGATCAACGGCACCCGCGAATACAAGTTGGCCAGCCGGTTCAGTGATTGCCCAGGTCCCGGTCTCAAACTACGGTATTTTGCAATTCAGCAACAATCATCTGAATGCGATCGATGATCCGGGTAGTAATTGGGCTTATTATTGCAGCGACTCGAACCAAAATGTCTGCGGAGAAGCAATTGTAGGCAGCATCCCAAACGGGTACACAACATACTCCACCGGCGGTGGAATGTCAGGACCCGCGGTCAGTTTCGACAATGATGAATGGTGGGGTGGTTGTGCCGGTCAGGAAGCATTCGGGCAAGGATGTATTAAGGTATCGATTGCCGGGAGTGTGGCAGAGCGAGGGTTGCCCTTAAGCGTATACGGGGAAACCGATGAGGTTGCTAACGGCCAATATACCTCTGGCGGTAATAATGTGGTGGCTGCCCATGAAGCGGATGGGACGTATGCTCAACTGTCATACACGAATGCAACCAACGATCAGACTGGAAATACGTCCGGGCAAGTTGATTATGAAAGCAAAGTCAACGGATATAGTGATCCGGTGTTAGGAACTAATCCCAATTCTTCAATTGCCTTTGGGCATCAATTTCTGAGTTCGGACTGCTGGTATGACGTACCTGCAACAGGGCAAACCCACGCGCAGAACAGGTTCTGCATGAAGGGATCTCCGGCTAATGCAGGCTCAAGTGCTGGATGGGAATACGACATCTGGAACGGGTCAACCTGGGCGAATGCATTTGGGATCAAGGGGCAGAGCAATGGGATTGCGAATGCACTGGTTACCGGATCGCTAAATGCAGCCGAGATAAATAACGAAGTAACCGTGGATGGGACAACCTACACCACAGTAAACGCAGCGTGGAATGAAGCTGTGGCGCTGTCTTTAAGTACCGGACGGAACCAGACGGTACGGCTGGGGCCGGGCATGTACAACGTGACGGCAACCATGACAGAGCCAACCAACGGGGCGTGCGTGAACCTGATAGGTTCGGGTGGGTCGACGGTGAGTGCAGGAAGTGCGGTAGCCACCACTCTGAATGTGTCATCGAATCTGAGTGGTGATGTGTTTTATCTGGGAAATGCAACGCAAGCGCAAGGATGTACCTTCCGGGACTTTGTGGTGTTGGCGAATACCAATGCAACGCACGGATTTGAGATGCAGTGGTTCCGCGGGTTGCTGATTGACAACGTTACGGTGAATGACACGACATCGGATGGGATTCTTCTTGGGGAGGGATCGACCTCAGCCGGGCATCAGTCAAACTTTGTACTACGTAACGTGACGGTCAGCTATAATTCTTCGCTGTTTACTCCGGCTAGCCGGCCAGCCTACGGCGTGCATCTCCAGAAGACCGCAATAGACAGTTATATGAATGACATTGTCGTGAGAAATGCTCTAACTGCGGCAGTCTACAACGAAGGAACAGGAAATACCGGCTATCTGGTACACGGGTTTGGGTATCCGTACACGTGTACTACGGCGCCGTGTGCGAACAACGCAACATCGGCCACGGCGGCGGATGCTTCCTATGCGACCTCATATGTGATCGATGATGTAGGGGGAGGTGGCAGCCAATGGACCGATACCTATGCAGACAGCCCGGCTGTTGCTGGTTTTTACATCGGCGCGAACGGCATATCGATCCGCGGAGGACATATTCAATGGCCGGACCTGACGAGTTTTCCTGCTGCAAATCTGGCATATGTGGCTTCGAATGTAACGAATGACATGTTGATTGCAGATATAGGCTGCCTTGGGATGAACACGAGTGTGAACTGGATTACCTATGCAGGGACAGCGGGCGATCCACCGACCTTCTCGAGTGTTCATAATCTGACGGGATGCGGGAACTACGTGCAAGACTTGAACCCCGCGCAGGTGACCGGCTTCTCGAGCGGCGGAGCGAACGTCAACGATTCATCGGGCGCTGTACCACGAGTGTGGGTGACGCCGATTGCGGCGGCTTCCAATTATCCGGCGTATGCGGCGCAGTTCTATGCCGGTTATCAGGGAGATTTAATTCAAGGGCACTTCTCGGGTTCGAACCCGTTCTTTAACGTGACGTATCAGGGGACGATCAAATCAAACGGCGGCCTGGCGCTGAGCACGGTGATTAATACGTCGTCGGCAATGACACTGACTATGGCCAACCGGACTGTGATTGCGAATGCGACGAACGGAGCTCAGACAATCACACTGCCGAGTTGTTATACGCCATGGCCGGACAAGGCATCGCCGACCGGACTGGAGCTTACGATTATCAAGTCAGACAATTCGTCAAACGCAGTGACTCTACAAACGGTGAGCTCACAGCAGATCAACTATGCAGGAGCATATTCACCGACGCTGGCAGTTACTACTCCTGGGAAACGAACGCTGGTGTGCGGGCCGGACTACAACTGGTATGCCTATTGATGGTGCTGATCGCGGGCAGCTTCAGAATGTGGAGGGGCTGAGGTATCTGCTCGATGCGGGGCTGGCAATCCACGAGCCCCGCAGAGCGGAGGAGGAGTTTGAGGCCGTTGTTGCGTTGACGGAATGCCTGATCCGAGTGCGAGATCGGTGGGGACAGAATTTAGCTCTGATTCCTAATCGAGCGCAATTGGAATTTGAAAGGAGAAGAGGGCAGAAGAACATCATTCTGAAAGCACGGCAGATGGGTATGAGCACATGGGTTTCCGGAAGTTTTTTTTTGAAAACAATTACCAGACCGGGGACCCTTACAGTACAGGTGGCACATACGCAGGAAGCAGCAGAGTCACTGTTCAGGATGGTGCACCGGTTTGTGGATTGCCTGCCGGTAGCACTGCGCAAAGGGGCGTTACGGAGATCCAGGTCGAGCGTGCGGCAAATTGTTTTTCCAGAGCTTGATAGCGAGTATCGAGTAGAAAGCGCTGCGGACATGAACGCCGGACGCGGGCTAACGATTAACAATCTGCATTGCTCGGAGGTGGCACGGTGGCCCAGGGACGCTGCCGAAACGCTGCAGGGGTTGCGCGCTGCGATGCCGCCGTCGGGGGAACTGGTTCTGGAGTCGACCCCGATGGGTGCGGGAGGTTGTTTCTGGCGGGAGTGGCAGGATGCTCCGGAAACTGGAATGGTCCGGCACTTCTTCCCGTGGTGGACGGAGGTTGCATATTCGAGTACGGCAGTTTGTGAGACAACGCTAAGCGGCGAAGAGCGGATGCTGATGAGGCTCAATGGGCTTACACATGCGCAAATCGGGTACAGGCGGCAGTTGCTTGCTGATTATCGTGGACTGGCAAAGCAGGAGTATGCGGAGGACGCGAGCGAGTGCTTTCTTTCAAGTGGCGACTGTGCATTCGAGCGGGGCGCGATTGACCGGCGAATGGCAGAGCTAAACCAGCCTGTAGGCACGCGCATGAGCGGGCAGCTGCAGATCTGGTATCCGGCGGTAAGGGGGCGAAGCTATCTGGTTGCAGTGGATCCTGCGGGAGGGGGTAGTGAGGGGGACTACTCGGCAGTGCAGGTGGTGGATATGCAAACGGGTCTGCAGTGCGCGGAATTGCAGACCAAAACGGGTGGCCTGGAGCTGGCGCAGAAGGTGGATTGTCTTGCCAAAGAATATGGTGAGGCAATGGTAGTTGTGGAGCGGAATAATCATGGTCTGGGGGTGCTGGCGTATCTGGCAGGGGTGTGCCGGTATCCCCGAATTTATGAGCAAAATGGTCAGCCTGGCTTCCTGACTTCGACGTTGACCAGGCCCGCGATGATTGGAGGCCTGGGTGCGGCGCTGGTTGAGTCTCCTGAGAAGTTCTCGAGTGAACGGTTGTTGAAGGAGTGCCGGACATTTGTGAGGCATCGCAATGGAAAGATAGCCGCTCAAAACGGTGAGCATGACGATTGCCTGATGGCGATGGCGATTGCACTTGAGGTGAGAGCGGAGTTGCTACCAAGGCCAAATAAGTAACCGTACCAGAGCAAGTAGGGGCGCAGTATAAGAGAAAGGTTAGCGCAGGGTACTTGATACACTTCAGGATGATTGCAATGCCGGAGGGTGCTTGGCGGTTCTAGCAGTACAACATATCAGGAAGATGCGCGGCGGTGCCCAGGGTCATTTGATGCTTGGGGGAGATGGTCATGCGTATGTGGTGAAGTTCCAGAACAATCCACAGCATCTGCGTGTACTGGCAAATGAGCTGATGGCTTCGAAGCTGGCTGACGCGATTGGGCTTACGGTTCCTGTATGTGATGTGGTTGAGGTGACGAGCTGGCTGACCGGGAATACTCAGGATCTGGAAATGGACTTTGGGACCAGGCGCGAGCGTTGCAAGCCGGGGCATTGCTTCGGCTCGCGCCTGGTAGGTGGACTGATGCCAGGGCATCTGCTGGACTATCTGCCGGAAGAGCAGTTTGCAGAGGTGCGCAACCTGGAAGAATTTGCAGGGATACTGGCCCTGGACAAGTGGACGTGCAATACGAATGGCCGGCAGGCGGTGTTCACCCGGAAGTCGAGAGAGAAACGATATACGGCGACGTTTATTGATTTTGGTTACTGCTTTAACGCGGGGGAATGGATCTACCGTGACACACCACTGCGCGGGGTATATGCGCGAAACCTCGTATATAGAGGAGTGACGGGATGGGAAAGTTTTGAACCATGGCTATGCCGGATTGAGTCTCTGGAGCCAGATATTATCTGGGGCATAGCTGAGCAGGTGCCACCGGAGTGGTATGAAGGAGACGCGGCTGTACTGGAAGCGTTGATTGAGGGTTTGCTGAAACGCCGGTCCCGGATCCGGGAGCTGGTAGATGAATTTCGGGAATCGACGAGGGAGCCTTTTCCGAATTGGGGTAAGAGCGGCGAAATGGTGAAGGCGGGGCAGTTTGCGGACGCAAAATGGGACGATGAACTGCGTAGTGGAAGGCTGATGTGAGAGAGGATCTCACAATGGGCATAGAGCACCAGGCCCTAGCGTTAAGTTGGTTTGGCATGAGGAGCAAGAGGGTAGAGGCGTGAACGAACGGCAGCCGTGTGAATTTTTTCTGGTGCGATATGTTCCGGATCCAGTGAAAAGCGAATTCGTGAACATTGGGGTACTGCTGCGTGAGGCGGATCATCCAGAGAGTTCCGTGGTTCGTTTTACAAAGGACTGGGCACGAGTTCGATGCGTGGATCCAAATGCGGACACGGCAATGCTGGAGGCTCTGGAGGTGGAAGTTCGACGCCGGCTGCTTGAGGATGGCCAGCCAGTAATGAAGGCGCTGGAGGATTCATTTTCGAATATGCTGCAGATTACGCCGCCCAAAGCATGCCTGGCGGAATCGATGCCAGCCGAGTTAGAGCAGCTGATGGCTTTGTATGTGGAGACGCGCAAGCGGGAGCGGGCAACACAGCGCAGTGGACGCGCAGCGGTCCACGCGAGGATGCGAACGGAGTTTGAGCGTGCCGGTGTTTGGGACTTGATGCGGAAGCGAATTGCGGTTGCCAGCTATACGCGGCCCGGAGACCCGCTGCGCATTGATTGCGGATACCGTCCTAACGGAGTGATCCGGATGTTTCACGCGGTGTCATTAGAGGGGGATTCTGAATTGTCGAAAGTGCTGGCATTCAGCGCGCCGGCCCTGATGGACGGTGTGCGTCGCGTGGAGAAAGCTGAGCTGCAGCTGACCGCAGTGGTTGAACCAGTGAAGGACCGTATTGACGATGAAGAGAGGCTTTCGCAGTACCGATTCGCCATAGAAACGATGGAAGCGCAGAAGATTCGGGTGCTGACAACGAGCGATCTCAGTCGCGCCGCGGAGACAGCGCGGAGCGAGTTAAGAGTTTAGAGGCAGGCGGCACTGTTACGTAGAACTGAAGGTAAGGCATGGCACGCGCCATGCCTTTTTCTTTTGGCTTGGACACACGGGAGGGTAAGGCGCATGAGCGTTACGGATTCGATTCGAAGTGCATGGAAGCGGTTGGGCGTGGAAGAACCTAAAGAGAAGAATGGATTGCAGAGGAGTGATGGGCAACGGAAGACGGTGGCGCTACCCTCGATTCTCAGTCCCTTTCAAGCGCAGCGGGCGATGCCCAAGCCGACGCCTGCCAATTTGCGGAAGTTCGCAGAGACCCCCTTGGTTCGCCGTGCGATCAACATCATCAAGGATCGCGTGGCAAGCATGGACTGGCAGGTCAAGCTTAAGCGTGACTACACGGCAGACAAGGTGGGTTACGCGGCACGAAAGCTGGCAATACTGCGCCGCACATTGGAGGCACCAAATGATTCGGATTCGTTTCGTACGTTGATCGAACAGGTTCTGGAGGATGCGCTTGTTGGTGGTTTCGGAGCGATCGAGATGGACCTCACCAACATTTCAGAGAGGCCGTTTGAGCTTTGGCCGGTGGATGGCGCGACGATTCAGATCAATCCAAAGTGGAATGGGACAAACGACACGCCGAGATACGCTCAGGCAACAGGGTTGGTTGGTAGCGCGGGATTGATCCCGTTGCATGACGACGAATTGATGTACGTGCGCATGAACCCGCGCAGCTACACGCCATTCGGCCTGGGGCCGCTGGAGGTGGCTTTTGAGACGGTCAATACGTTTCTAGGTGCGCATCGTTTTGCGGGGAAGCTGGCCAGCAACTCAGTGGTGCAGTATGCGCTGTGGCTGAATGAGGCGACGCCGGCACAACAGGAGCGGCTGATCCGGTGGTGGCAGGACGAGATTGAAGGCACGGGACGTGTACCGCTGATCAGCACCGAGCAGAAGCCCGAGGTGTTGCGGTTTGCGCAGGGTACGGATGCTGATCTCCGGTTGAACTGGCAACAGTTCCTGATTCGCATGGTGGCGAATGCTTTTGGGCTGCCACCGCTGCTGTTGGGGCTGGAGCAGGGCGTGAACCGGGCAACGGCTACTGAGCTTATGGATGAAGCCTTCCATAGTGCGATTACGCCGCTTGCGAGGCTGCTCTCCGAGCACATCACCCGCGACCTGCTTCAGAAGCGATTGGGATGGCATGAATTTGAGTTTGTCTTTAATGAGCTGGATGCGAGGGATGAAATGTCTGAAATTCAGATTCAAACGGCACTGCTTACCGCGGGTGTTCTGACGGTGGATGAGGTGCGTGCGATGCGAGGACTGTCTCCGCTGCCCAAAGGGTAAGTTCCAGTAAGGCGGGGTCCGCGGATAGAAGAGGAGGTAATGGAACCAATATTGACACAAGGGAGCTAGATACGAACAAGAGGGTCGGGGGAAGCGGAATGAAAATGGAAGCACTTGCAGTCGCGCTACCGGAGGTTGCGGGACATCCGAACCGAGTACCATTCGAGGGCGTGTTGACATGTATTGACGAGCCAAGCAGCCGGCCACCGTCTGGAGCGCGCGGCCACCGTGTGATATTGACGCGGTCTGCAGCACTGGAGGCACTGCCATCGCTGATGGGTATGGCGGTGGATTTTGCACAAGGCTGGGATGGTCATGACGCACGCAGGAAGTGCGGCATCATTACACACGCAGATGTGGATGGTAGCAGTTTGCGGGTCAGCGGCTACCTTTTCGGTAAGGATTTTCCAGAAGTGGTGGAAAGAATGTGCCAAAGTGCTACGGGCACAATGGGCATGTCCTATGAGATCGCGGATGCGCATGTTGAAGACATGAACTCTGAGATCTGGACGTTGACACGGGCGACCTTTACCGGTGCGGCAATTCTGCTGCGCGAGAAGGCCGCATACAGAAACACATCTTTCCAATTGGTCGCGAAGCGGTGCCGGGAGACTTGTGCAAAGCAGGTTTCCCACACAGAGCGAGCACGGCTATTGGATAGACGCAACAATAGTGAACTGGAGAAAGGAAGGCAAGCGAGATGGAGATAGAGACAAACGATGTGCTGAGTGCAAGCGTTGAAAGACTGAATGCTGCGGCCAGCCTGCTGGAGCGAGCGGTTGCTCATCTGGAGCAGCGGGAGAATTCCGCCGGTGAGGTGCAGAAGATTGTTGCCGAGGTTGAAGGCGGCTTCTCCGATCGGGAGCTTGATCTGGAGCGGCGGCTGGTATTGGCGGAACAACAGATCGCCGAGTTGAAGGCACAGGAGTATAAAGGCGGATCGGCCAGGAAGACGGTGCCGGCAACCACGGTGCAGTTGCTGGCGAAGCAGGGTGTAACTTCTCTGGAGTCACTCGAGGCTGGCGTACTGGAAAGTGCGCTTACCGGGCTGAGCCTGGAGCAGCGTATCGCGGTGAAGTCGCAACTGTTGCGTGCAGGCATTCTGAGCTAAACGGCTCAATTGCAGGCTATGGAGGTCCGCCACGGCGGGCTTTTTTTATTGGGTGCAGGTTATACGAGTCCCATGGGTAATTTCCGCATGGGCTGAAGGGAAATATGAAGGCAAATTTCTACGATATTCATTCGGCAGCTGACTACATTGGGCCCGGCGCAGTGGAGGTGCCACTCTACCAGACGGAGATCACCGACATTGTCCGCCGTCACAGTATCTTCGGGCAGCGGATCAAGCAGGTTCCCGCAACGGGCCATCCATCACGCTATTTTGAAGAGACGGCAATCCCGAATCCCAGCACGGCGGGTTTTGTGGATCCTCGCAACATTGTGGCGCCGGTGGTTGCTCCGACCCGCGTGGAGCGGAGTGTCCCGCTGAAGGCAGTGGTCGCGCAGCTGAACTACAACCTGTTTGACGTGGAACTGGGGACGCAGCAGAAGCAGTTTGCCTATCTGCAGGCCAAAGACCTTGTGGACACGGTGCAGGGCGTGATGCTTGCTCATGATGTTGCGCTGTGGAACGGGAACGACACGTCGTTGAGCGCTCCCACAACTGCTCAATACTTTGGTGTGTCAGAACAGATTGCCGCAGGTGGCAACACAACCACAATCGGCACCACGGCGAGCATTGTGGACGGGTTAAAGTCGACCATTGCGCAGATGGTGGCGAGCACGAGCTTTGCGGTGCGTCCCACCGCGATCTATGCGAACCCGGTCCTGCTGGATCTGATCGACCGTGAGATGAAAACGGATTTTAATGTCGTGCTCTCGACGCGCGAGATAGAGGCCGGTTTCACGGTGAAGATGCTCTCGACGCAGGCCGGTGATCTGCCGCTGATTCCAGACTGGTCGCTGGCATACACGGGTACACCTGGCTCCGGATCGGCCGTGCTGCCTGCGTACATTGTGACGGAGGATATGGTGGAGTACCACTGGTTGAGCGATCCGAATCCGCGCATCTTCCAACTCGGAGTACCGGGGTCGCTGGCGTCGCAATATGTAGTGGTGAAGTTTGGCGCTCCAGTGGTCAAAGGCGCCAACTATGCGCACTATCAGGTGCTTGTAGACCGCTAGAGCGAACGCTGTCTGACTGAAGCAATGTGAGGGGCCAGCTCAAACCAGGGCTGGCCCTGTTTTTTTGACGCGGAATATTTAAGGAGAGACAGATGGGATATTTACAGCCGTCGCAATATGCGAGCTACGGACTGTCGCCGGATGTGACAGATGATTGGATCACAGTTGCGTCGGCGATGATTGATGCGCATTGCCGGCGCGCGAGTCTGAATCCTACACAATACACGGAGCGCTTGCGCATCGTGGCAGGTTCGCAGACGGTACGTCTGTCGTATCTCCCGCTTTGTCCAATCGCGCCGGCGACGTCTCCGTTAATCAGCATTCAAGCCCGATATACAAAGCCTCGCCGCGGACAGCTTGTGTATCCGATGCAGGAAGAGGTTTTGTGGGCCTTCTCGCTGCCGGGATCGTGGACGACTGTTGATCCTACAACGGTGGACTTTGTTGCAGAAACGGGCGAGCTGGTGTTTCCGCTGAACATTATGGGTCTGCCATACAACGAGGTCGAGGTGACCTACACGGCGGGGCTGGCGACCATTCCGGATGCGGTTTTGAGCGCGTGCGCACTGATTGTGAAGAACGCGCAGGCGACTTCGGGGATGAATGTAAAGGCGACCAAGATGGACACGATGTCGATGCAGTACTTCTCAAGCAGTTTGATCGATGCCACGGTGCAGCAGCTTCTGACTCCGTGGGTTGCGACAAGGTTGGGATAGCCATGAGCGCAGATTTGAGCACACAAAATCCGAATGATCATGCGTTTCGAGTGGCGGACTCGCTGTTGCGCGCCAACGGCGGAACCACGGCCTATCTGCAGATGCCGATGACGCCGGGAGATGCGGTGGACGCCGGGCAGGTGGGCCTGGATGCGCCGAATTTCCAGCCGCTACCGCTGGCGCCTGTGACCCTGTGCCGAATGCGGCGATATATGGCGGAAGGCCAGCCGCAGAAGTATGAACTGCTTGTCAGCGGATCCGCCGTAGCGGCGGCCGTGGGGGAGATGCAGGTGGCCTCGGCGGAGTTGCTGTTCCAGATGGCGGCAGGCGTAGCAATTGCTGGGGAGTTGTTTTTGATTGAGGCGGTATCGCTATCCGAGTGCATGGGCTCGGTGTATCTGTATCGCCTTCTGTTGCGCGAGTCGGCAAGCGGCTGGCAGATGCAGACCACATAGTACTAAAGCATTTTCCGGGCAGGTATGGCCTCTTGAAATCGTACAGCGTCAACGCTCCCTTCTGGTCGCGTTGACTTAAGGTTTTCGGTTTCAGGATACGGCTGCTCGGAAGGTGCATTCAGCGGAGGTTTTATGCAAGATGCGAAGGATACCTTTTACATCACGCTGAGGGATCGGCTGACGACCGTGAATCCAGCGCGCACGATGACACTGCGGGGGATTGTGCGACCGGGAATTTTGGTTGAAGAAACGGAGGCTCCCATGGCGCAGCTTCTGCTTGACGCATTTGTGCTGCGTTGGACAAAGCTTGCTGCCGATATGCAGCTTCCTTCAATCCTGACGCAGATGACTTGTGAAATTCACTATGCGACTTCAGGGACACAGATGTATTCAGGCCTTGACCGCGGACGGGCTTTGGATGAGATGGACGACGAGCTCTTACAAATCCTGAGTCCCTCTTCGGCGGTGAAGATGAACTACGCACAGACGCCGGCCAGCCAGATGGGAACCAACATTTTCTGGTCGCCAGCAGTATTCGCGACAGAATCCACTTTACGTGAGCGTGTAGGCCGCGTAGCCACGATCGAGGTATTTGCCTTTCAGGAAAAGGGAGAACAATGAGCACTACACCTCTTACTGCATTGAATGCGATGCCCCCGGTAATGCGGCGGGTACGCGCATATTTTGCTCCAGTTGATCGAGCGAATAAAGTTCCTACTGTTTTTGACCCATCCATCAGCGGGCAGTTTTCGTTAGACGCTCCGCCGGCGCCCTGGGTTGATCTTGGCTGGATTGAGGATTTCACTCGTAAGTCGGCGAGCAAGATAGCTCCCCTGGCAACGGGAAGTCCCGGCACGACGCAATTTCAGGTAAAGGAAACGGTGGATGCCAGTGTTGCGTTCCGGTTCAAAACCTGGAGCAAGCTTTCCATGGCGCTTTCAGCCGGGTCGCAGCATATGAACCTGCTGGCTCCTGCCTCGGGAGCGGCGTCAAACGGATCGGGTGCGAAAGGGGCAACCGCCGCCAGTCTTGCAGCAACCGGTTCGACGGCGACACAGTTGGCGATGAGTAGTACGGCCGGGTTTACGGCCGGCTGTATTGTCGCGGTGGATTCGGATTACACCGGACAAACTGGCTATGTGGGATCGGGGGTGAGTGCCGCCTATGTGCAGAGCGCAGCCTCCGTCAACAGCGACCCGGATTACATCCGCAGAGTGACCTTCAATGTGGCGCGTGTGTCTGCGGTTACCTCGACAAGTTTGCAGCTCGCACAGCCTTTGATTGCCGGAGTGCCGCCAAGTTCCATGCGGGTGCAGCAGGTCCTGGGCTTTGTCGATCGTGAGGGCGGCAACTTTTTCCAGGAGTGGTCTGCGCTTTTCGTAATGGCTGGCGAGCAGGGAGAGCGGATTCTTTTCCACTATCCGCGGCTACAGGCCATGGTTGGTGCGTCAGAAGCAGCGGCGGTGCTCGACAAGCCAATACTTGAACGAATTGCATTGAGCGCCACATTTCGCGCACTGCCGGTCACGGACGCCAATGATGGACAGCAGGCTGTCTGCTTTCGCAGCTTTCTGCCATGCGCCATGACTTTGGTCTAAGCGTGAACAAAACCCGCAACAGGCAACGAGTGGGAGAGGAATAATCAGGTGAAGGTAACTATTGACAATCTTGATGGGAACGGCGCGGTAGATTACTCGGAGTGCGTCGTTTCAACAGGGAAATTCATTATCAAGCGGCAATTGAACGAGCCTTCGCTGTGCAGCTTTACGGTTGCCCCGTTAGTTTCAAGCCTGCCGATGCCCGCGCGAAATGGTCGTCTAGTCGTAACTGATGACAATGGGACGGTTCTGTTTACCGGGTATCTTCCAATGGAGCCAGCTCCGGAGCTGGTTGGGCAATACAGTGAAGGTGCAGCCTACCAGGGATTGGTTTCGGCCGTCAGTGACGAGATTCTACTGGATCAGCAGCCGCTCCCGTTGCTGCTTACGAGTACTTCACGATCCGGCAGCCAACTGGTGCAGGGTTTGAGCGCTGGATTGGATACGACGGGATTATCCTTTTCGCTTTCAAATTCTGTGGGCACGGTCGGAAGCTATCACCCGGACATTGCGGCCACCTGGTCTTCGAATGTGGGTGCAGTCGCAACAATGTCTCGTAGCGCCTACCGCGCGGTGAATGGTGTGATTCTGATGGAGCCGATAGGAAGCACGGTTCATTCATTCAGTGAGGCGGATGGAACGCTGAATCTTGCGGCCCTGCAGGCGTCGATGGTCAAGACGCTGGCGAACGATATTACGGTGTGTGGGCAAACAGAGCCCGCTGCATATGTGACGGAGTATTTTCAGGGCGACGGTACGACCACTCTTTTTCAGATGGCGGAAGATCCGTACTTGCCCACGGCCTCCAAGACCAAGCCGTTCATCGAGCTTTTCGAAGAGCCTCAGATTGACAATGCCATATGGCAGGTCATTGACACAGGCTCCCGCATATCCCTCACATCTGGCGGGCTCACATGCACGGGAGGAAATGGGACGGACGGCGGGACTACGGTTTCAACGGTCGACGGAGTTGAACTTGGAGGCGCGGTTGTACTCGAAGCAGGCGGGGTATTGTTTGGATCGGTAGCGGAAGGTATTTTGAATGGCGTCTATGGCGGATCGATCGAGACGGGCAATTGCATTGCCGGATTCCAAATTAGTCAGGCGAGCGGAAGCACACAGATTACGGCTTTGATTGATGGTGCAGCGGCGGGTAATCCTTTTGCCGTCACAGCCGGGCACATGTACACCCTGAGGTTGCGTGTTTACTGCAATGAGACGCAGCGCGCAATGCAGTCCTATACCTCGATTGATGCAAGCGGGCAGCATACCTATGGCGGGCTCTACATTTCTTCTGGCGGCACGCTGTTGCTGGAAGTTCAGGATACGACCGGTGGGGTTGCCGCAGCGCCGGTCATTCTCTACTCGGGATCAATCAGCAATCTACCTTCAGTTGCTCCGGCAGCACTGCTCAACAGCACAGACCTGGAGTGCAGTATTGCACGCTTTGAGGTGTCGCAGCACGGGCCGGTCTGGATAGTAAGCACTCCTCCGAATGGGAGTCCAACGGTACGTCGAATTGGTACGACAGCACAAGGGGCGGACTGCCGGATGGAGCGTCTGGGGAAGCTACTTTTCTACCCGACGAGTATTCCGCAGGCGGGAGAGGTGATTGCCGTGAGTTATCGCACGCGGCATCGCGCGGTTGCACGGCTCGCGGATGCGGCCAGTATTACTCAGGAAAATAACGGCGGCTTGCGCCCTGGTACATCTGCATGGATTGGGACGGTGACGAGTCCGGAGCCGCGCAGCTCACTCGATTGTGAGAATGCGGCATCGGCGTTGATGGATTTCGCAACCAATCGCGGTGCTGCCTGGCAGGGCAAGTACACGGCATGGGACATGGAAACACAGGGTGATGTGTGGCCGGGAGATGTTCTGGCAGTGAGCTCCACATCGGCCAGCATAAGCGCCAATCTTGTAGTGCGCACGGTTGAGCTTGAGCTGTCATGTACTTCTCCTGGCCTGGTTAAGTACATTGTGAGTTTTGCAAATGACTGGGCGGAGGCACTGGCGATTAAGACGTCCAACCGCGTTCCTGCTGACGTGTGGTTGCCTCAGCAGCCGGAAACCGTGACACCGCTGGCTAATCTGAATGAGCTCATAATCTCGTCTGTTACAAGTAGCGCGATAACGGTGAACGCGGTGGTAACGCCTCCAACCAATGGAGGCTTTGAGGTGCGGCGCAGGGACTGGGTGTTCGGTCCCGGGACTGATTCCGACCTGGTATTAAGGAGCCCGGTGAATGGCTTTACGATTCCCCGGGAGGCAGTGATGGAGCGCTACTACATCAGGATGTATGACGGCTCAACGCCGCCAAACTATTCGCGATTTTCGACTGCAATTTTCGTAAATGTCGCCATGTAGGCGAGTGGATGGGCGCCATGGTTCGCGTGGATCTGGGGCGCCAGTCAGGAAAAGTTGATGACGGAATTTGAAGCACAGGTTCTGGCGGATCTCTCTGTTTTAAAAAATCAGATGAAATCTCTGCTAGGCAACGGAAATTCGGGGCGGATTTCGCAAATTGAAGGCAGAGTGGAGCAGCACGAGCGAAGTCTGCAAAGAGCAAAAGGATTTGTTGTAGCGATAGGGGCAGTCTTTACCCTGATTCAATGCGTGATTGAGCTGTTGGGCAGAAGGTAAAAGGTCAATTTACAAAAGGCAATCGCGATGGGTTAAAAAGATAGTGAGGACTACAGACATGTCCAGACCCATTGCCGTGTTTTATGAGCAGCAACACTGGTTCAAGCCGCTCTTTGCGGAGATGGATCATCGTGGGATTACCTATGTCAAAGTGAACGCTGTCGAGCACACTTTTGCATTTGAGGAGCATCCTGAGCGGCGCTTTTCGGTTGTGCTGAATCGGATGAGCCCTTCGGCATGGAACCGTGAGCATGGCGATGCGATTTTTTATACGCTCGGGTTTCTTGAACATCTTGAGAGGCGGGGAGTGCGGGTTATTAATGGCCTCAGTGCATTTCGCGTCGAGCTTTCGAAGGCCGCACAGTTGTCCCTGCTTGATTCATTGGGCTTGCCCTATCCCAAGGCGCGTGTCATTCATCGTGTCTCTCAAGCCGCTGCCGCGGCCGAAGGATTGCGATGGCCGATCGTTGTGAAGCCCAATATCGGAGGGTCGGGTGCCGGTGTGAAGCGGTTTGACTCGATGGAGACGCTGGAGGTAGCAGCAGCCCGAGGTGAGCTTATATCAGGGCTGGACTCGACCGCATTGGTGCAGGAATTCATCCCGGCTCGCGGTACGCATATTGTCCGGGTTGAGGTGCTCAAGGGAAAATTTCTGTATGCGATTAAGGTTCACATCACGGGCGAGACATTTGATCTTTGCCCCGCGGATATCTGCAGGACAGCAGGCGGCATGGATCTGGACCGTGCGGCATGCCCGGCAGATGCGCCCAGGACGGGCTTGAGGGTTGAGGGTTACCAGCCGCCGGCTGAGGTGATTGCTGATGTCGAGCGCATTATGAGTCATGCAGGAGTCGAGCTTGGCGGCGTCGAGTACATCGTGGACGATCGGGACGGGAAGCGCCTGTATTATGACATCAATGCGCTCTCAAACTTCGTCGCGGATGGACCCAAGGTCGTTGGTTTCGATCCTTTTGCAAAACTGGTCGATTGGCTCGAAGTGGAAGCTGCGCGCGTAAACGGGCGACCGGCTGAGCCAGCACTCGCAGGGGCACGCTGATGCGATATGGATTCTGGCTGCCGGTCTTTGGCGGATGGCTCCGCAATGTGGAAGACGAGCATATGGAGCCGACCTGGGAGTACGTAAGCCGGCTAGCTCAGCGGGCCGAGCAGATCGGTTACGACCTGACGCTGATTGCCGAGTTGAACCTAAATGACATCAAGGGCACGGAGGCGCCCTCCCTGGATGCCTGGTCGACCGCCGCGGCACTGGCAGTTGTGACCGAAAAGCTGGAATTGATGGTCGCTGTACGCCCGACCTTTCACAACCCGGCTTTGCTTGCCAAGCAGGCTGCGAATATTGATCACATCTCAAAGGGACGCCTGACGCTGAATGTGGTGTCGAGCTGGTGGGCGGATGAAGCGACCAAGTATGGAATTCCCTTTGACCAGCATGATGACCGGTATGCACGCACCTCTGAATGGCTGGATGTGGTGGACGGATGCTGGTCACAGCAGGGCTTTAACTACGAGGGAATCTACTATCAGATCCAAGACAATGTACTGTCTCCGAAACCTGTATCCAGGCCGCGTCCGTGCATGTATGCGGGCGGAGAATCAGAGACCGCGAAAAATTTGATCGCGCAGAAGTGTGACGCGTACCTAATGCATGGAGATGATCCGGCGACGGTAGGCAGGAAGATTGTTGACATGCAGCAGCGCCGCGAAGAGCTGGGCCTGCCTTCGCTGATTTTTGGGATTGCCGGGTACGCGATTGTTCGCGATTCTGAGGCAGAAGCAAAGCAGGAAGTGGCGCGAATCACGAATGTCAGGCAGTCGGCGCACGGTTATGCGAACTATCAGCAATGGATTGCAGGTTCGAGGCTGGAGCAGGAGATTTCGCTTGAGGATTACTCGGTCTCAAATCGCGGGCTGCGCAGCGGGTTGATTGGCACGCCAGAGCAGGTAAGTGAGCGGCTGGAAGAGTTTGCCGCGGTGGGAGTTGATCTGGTCTTGCTGCAATCGAGCCCACAATTGGAAGAGATGGAGCGGTTTTCGGCGCAGGTGATTCGTCGAACTACGGTCGTGAGGTAGAAGGTAAGCAGCAAAGACATTTCTTGCTTACAATAAAGGCTGAGAGAGAGACGAATGGCGCACACTGTATTTTGTACCCGTTACAAGCAGGAGATGGAGGGTCTGGACGAGCCTCCTTTTGACAGCGATTTTGGTCACAAGATTTACCACAATGTTTCAAAGAAGGCCTGGGGCGAGTGGCTGGAGCACCAGAAGATGCTGCTGAATGAGTACCGGCTGCAACCGTGGACTCCTCAGGCTCAGGAGTTTCTGGTTGAGCAGATGCAGCAGTATTTCTTCGGGGAGGGAGCTGCGTTGCCCAAGGAGTACGTTCCCCCAAGTAACTGAGGCGACGCGCGACTCCATCCGTTCATTCAGTGCTTCATGTAAACTAGCGTAGTGACCCCGTGGTCGTCGGGACGTGGCTCAGCCTGGTAGAGCACTCGCTTGGGGTGCGAGGGGTCGGCAGTTCAAATCTGCCCGTCCCGACCATTAAGAACCCCAAAATTTAATCAAAACAAGGGAGCGGTAAGCCGTTCCCTTTTGCTTTGTCCCGGCATGAAGAGATTTATTTTGTGCTTTGAGGTCGCATGCGCGCGTTGCGTCGGTGTGCGAACCAGACAAGGACTCCAAAAAGTGCCCATGCGGTGCCGGCCATTCGTGCTTCGGTGCGGAGGTTGAGCCGGATAAAGGCACACACGGCGAAGCCAGGCAGAGAGGTTAGAATCCAGAACCACTGCGAGCCGCGTCCCCGACGCCATCCCGGAACAGCAAGGTAAACATCGCTGCGAAAAAGATCAGCCCGACTACATAATGGAACCCCAGGCGCAAAATTCTGTGCCGCCTTTGCGTACCAGATGGTGCAGATGAGCGGATTCAGGATGTAGTCCATCGCCATGCACCATCCGGCCATGTAACCGGCGGCAGGATGCAGTTCGTGACTGATCGGGGAAGCTGAAGGGCTTAAATTCCGTGCCTGGTTAGCCCGGTTATCAGTGTGGACCTAAGGCACGCCTGACCCAGGTTTTACCGCCCTGGACCTCATTAAAACATCTGTGGATTATGCTGTTTGCGGGGGGTTCCAGCCCATGCTAAACTTTGTTTTAGTATCCCCTGATGGCGAACGCGTTCGTGTGTCCGAGGCAGGACAAGGTACTGGCTGAATTGAGCTGGCGTAGCTCAGTGGTAGAGCATCTGATTTGTAATCAGACGGTCGGGGGTTCAAATCCCTTCGCCAGCTCCAAACTATGCCAGGCAGTTCAGGGGTAGTAAGCAGGGTTTGCCGGTCACTTTCGGAGCGAAAATCCCTCAACCAGCGAAACGAAGTTTAGCCGGAGTGCGGCTCCGGATCGCTGGAAGGTGTCTCGATAACGGAATGGCGGCAGGCTTAAAGAAGTGCACAGGTGGCCGAGTGGTTAATGGCAGCAGACTGTAAATCTGCCGCTCCTTGGAGCTACGGAGGTTCGAATCCTCCCCTGTGCACCAGAAGATTGAAAGGCGGGGCTTGCAGATGGCGGTCGCAGGCGGAAGGCGCAAGGCATTTGCGCTGGCCGGGCTAGCAATTCTGGCGGTTCTAGCTTGGAATACGATGGATGCGGGTAAGGTGCGCCTCCTGGTGATGATTTTGCTGGGTGGGTTTGCTCTTCGGATCGCGCTGACACGTAGCCGGACGCGATACGATGAAGAGGAGCCGCCCGGGTAGTGGGAATGGTTGTCGGGCTGATGTAGCTCAGTTGGTAGAGCACTCCCTTGGTAAGGGAGAGGTCACCGGTTCAATCCCGGTCATCAGCTCCAGAAATTTAGGTGAAAGCCGTTAGGGATTGGCGATTCGCCGTCGCAAGCGGAGTAGTGAAAGCAGCGGCGGATGGCGGATTCCTGATGGTTGTTTGGAGTGCGGGAGTAACTCAGTGGTAGAGTCACAGCCTTCCAAGCTGTTGGTCGCGGGTTCGATTCCCGTCTCCCGCTCCAGGGATTTGCAAACAAGGTAAGAGGAACGCAAGATGTTCGAGCAGGCGGTGCTTGTTATACAGGACGAGAAGACCTTCACCGAGGTGGAGAAGTCGCTGGAAGCGGCGTTTTCCCGACAGGGGGTCGAGGGTTTTCTGAGCGGCGTGCAAAAGAATAAGCTGCGTGCACGGCAATTTGAGGCGATTCTCGCAAGTGGCCTTCTTGGGCGCGAGGCGCCAGCCAGGTACGCGGCGCTTGGCGATTCGGACCGGGGGCAGATACGCGAGAGGTATCTGCGCATGGTTGAACAGGTTGATCCTGCGATTCGGGCGAAGTTTTTGAAGGTGTACGCGTACTACTGAAACCGGTATGCGCCGGGCGGCCGAAACCGCTCAAAAAAAGGTTTTTGAATTCAGGAGAACTAAGCGATGGCGAAGGAGAAGTTTGACCGGTCGAAGCCGCACGTGAACGTGGGGACGATAGGGCACATTGATCACGGGAAGACGACGTTGACGGCGGCGATCACGAAGGTGTTGTCGAAGCAT
>Ga0307373_10003348_pt1 | contig 27931 bp, 27 predicted proteins | sample OX2MG_FD_202534 | JGI IMG/M metagenome (GOLD analysis project Ga0307373, IMG submission 202534) | Soil microbial communities from Risofladan, Vaasa, Finland - OX-2 | ecosystem: Environmental > Terrestrial > Soil > Coastal area > Acid sulfate soil | place: Finland: Risofladan, Vaasa | collected... | reverse complement strand
GCTGAAATCGACACGCTGGTGGCGGTCAGGGCCCCGCCCAGGAACCAGGACACGGTCCACGACAGCCCGAATGCGCGCGCCACCCACAAGCCGCCGAACAGGGGCGCCACCACGCCGAACACAGCCACCAGCAAAGCCGTGCCGCTGGCGCGCTTCACCGCGTCCATGTCGGTTTCCAGACCGGCGATGAACATCAACAGCAGGGCGCCGATCTCGGCCAGCATGCCGAGGGCGCTGGTGACCGCCTCGCGGTGGCTGGGAAGATGGCCCAGAACGTTCAACAGGCTGGGGCCGAGCAGGACCCCCACCAACAACTCGCCCAGGATGGCCGGCATGCGCACCCGCACGCTGGCATGGCCGGCGAGTTTGGCCGAAGCCAACAGCAGGGCCAACAGCAGAGCCAGGGTCATGTAGGCAGGCATGAGCGGGTTCCCTCCTTTCGCGCCGGGCCCGAACCCAGCGCCCGTCGTCCCGGCGTCCACGGCAGCCAGGATCGCGAGGAGAAGGCGAACGCCGTGCGCAGAATCCCGTGGCGGCGCATGCCACGGATTTGCGTCGCCTGGCGGCGCGCCAGCTCCCGCTGGGCCGGGTGCTCGGCCAAGCGGCCCGCGATCTCGGTTTCCACCGCGGCCTGCTCAATGATGCGCAAACGCATATAGAGTTCGCCCAGCTTCAGGTGCGCCAGAAAGAACTCCGGCGCCAGAAGCACGGCCTCACGCAACTCCTCGAGCGCCTCCTCCGGCAGCAAGGCCACGCACAGGGCCATGCCCAAGAGGACCCGCAGCTCGGCCCGCCGCGGTTGAGCCGCCACGTGGCCGCGCAGTTCCGACACCAGCACCTCCCGCTCTTGAGGCTGCAGCAGGTAGGGATCGGCAAACATGCGCAACAACAGGTCCCCGGCGGTCCTGGGCAGGGCCAGGCATTCCCCGGCGCGGCTGAGTAATTCGAAAGACGTGGTTTCGGCGGTCGCGATGGCGTTCATGGTCATCTCCATAGAGCGGACACTTTCCGGGAGAGCGCCGGCGGGTGAGCCGGCGCTCCCCGGAGTTGGGGTGACTCAGGCGGCGTAGCTGGGCTCGGGCTGAAGGACGAACTCGGGATAGCCGAGCGCGCCCATCTCCGGGATATCCAAGCCGCCCAACTCCTCTTCCGCCGTCACACGGTGGCCGATGGTGACCTCCAAGACCAGGTTGACGAGGAAGCTGAGCGTGAACACCACCCCAATCAGGGTTGAGATACCAACCAGTTGAGCGACTAACTGGCTGGCGTCGCCGTAGAAGAGTCCGGTCACGGAGCCGGTGACCCCGTTCCATGAGCCGCCGTAGTTACTCATGCCGTCGGCGAACAGCCCCACCGACAGCACCCCCCACAGCCCACAGACACCGTGGACCGAGATGGCGCCGACGGGATCGTCGACTTTCATGACGTTCTCGATGAAGCCGACGCTGAGCACCACCAACACCCCCGCGATCAGGCCGATGAGGATGGATCCGGTGGGGTTGACGAAGCCGCTGGGAGCGGTGATCGCCACCAGACCGGCCAACATGCCATTCACCGTCATGGACGGATCCGGCTTGCCGCGGAATATCCACATGTAGAGCATGGCGCCGAAGGTACCGGTGCAGCCCGCCAGCATGGTGTTAACGGCGATCGAACCAATGCGCAGGGCCCCATTGCCGGAAGCCCCCAGCGTGCTCCCGGGGTTGAAGCCGAACCACCCGAAGGCCAGGATGAAGCAGCCGATGAGCACGGCGGAGATGTCATGGCCGAGGAAGGCATTGGCCGAGCCGTCACGGTTGAACTTGCCGATGCGGGGACCAATGATCAGACCCACGGCCAAGGCGGTCAACCCGCCGACAGCGTGCACCACGCCCGAGCCGGCAAAGTCGACGTACCCCTTGCCCAACCCCAGGGTCGTGCCCAACTGCGAGAGCCAGCCCCCGCCCCAGGCCCAGTTTCCGAACAGCGGATAGAGGAAGGCACCCATGATCAGCGAGGAGACGCAGAAAGTGACGAACTTCCAGCGCTCGGCGCACGTGCCGGTGACGATGGTCAGGGCGGTATCCATGAAGACCATCTGGAACAGGAACAACACCATCACCCCCACGTCATAGCTGTGCCCCGCCAGGAACATGCCGGTGGTGCCCCACAGCCCCCACGTGTGTCCCAGCAATGTGAGCATGTGCTCGCCCACCAAGGGCGCCGTTCCCCCCAGGTTGGCGATCGCCCCCACGCCTCCCATCTGGATGGCGAAGCCGATGACCCAGTAGGCAAACAGCCCCAGGCCGTAAACGGCGAAGTTCATCATGTAGGTGTGGCTGGCGTTCTTGGCGCGGCACAGACCCGACTCCACCATGGCGAAGCCGGCCTGCATGAACATCACCAGAAAGCCGGTCACCAGGGTCCAGACAAAGTTGATGGCGATTTTGTTCTGTCCCACCTGATTGGCCATGTCGGTGACCGTCAAACCCTGCTTGGGGTTGCTGACGGGAACATCCGATACGGTTCCGGTGAGTGTGCCCGAGGGGTCGCCCTGGGCCATCTGGGCGCTGCTGGGCCCGGAGGCGGCCTTCAGCTCATGGTCGGCCGGAACGTTGGCCACCACCTGGGCCAAGCTGGGGCCTACGCTGAGCGTCAGCATCACCGCCAAAAGAAACATTTTGCGAAGCTTGATATTCATGGCTTGATGTCTCCGTAAAGCGCTAACGATTCACGCTTCGATTCATAACCGAGGGCAGCAGGACAATCATGCCGAAAAGGCTGATGCCGATGCCCACCAGTGAGAGCGCCATGCGCCCGGGAACGCCAGACACGAAATGCAGTCCGACAACGGTTGCCAACCATCCCAGCCAAACCACCAACACCGCCAACAATTTGGAAATCATGTGTGTCTCCTTTTCGTTCTTGTGCAAACGCCCCGTGCAACTCCGGCTGGCCGGCTAGCGCCGGCCGCGTCCGGCCTCGACCGCCATGCCCCCCTCCACTATCGAGGGCCGGTGGGCGGCTTCGCGGCGTTGCAATGAACGGAACGCCAGCAGCGTTTCCGCCATCCCCAAGGCCCCGAGCAGGAGCAGGATTTTTCCGAGCGCGGATCCGCCGTGGGCGAACCCGAAGCCCAAAAGCGTGAAGGCCACCATGAAGCCGGTGAGATATGTACCTTGTGTTTTAGAAGCCGCCATACGATTCCTCCTTGGCCAGGCAAGCCAAACGGGGTTGATAACTCGACGCCGGGACGGCGTCAGGCATGAACAGAACGTTGCGTGGGCAGGAGCCAGAAGACCAGAAACTCGACGGCGGCCAATGCCTCAACCGCCGGGGGCAACTGTCCCTGAATCCGAGCCATCAGCAGAACCACGATGAAACTCGCCCACTGCAGCTTCGCCCGCCGGTACCGCTCCAGACGCGGCAGCCACGCCCAGACGGAGGACCCCGCCCGCGAGCGCATACAGGCCAGCGCGAAAAATCCTGAGAGCAAAAGCTGAAGCAGAACCACTGTGAGTCTCATCGGCGTCTCCTTTGCGATAACTTCCTGCGCGTTGCAGTCGCGCACGTGCCAGGACGCCGTGGTCCCAAATTGGATTCGCACGATCACGGTGCGAATTGGATCGTTTCGATCCATGGCCAGAGTAGGCCAGCATGGAATCCAGTGTCCAATCGATATTTTCGATAAGGGTCATGCTGCGCCGGCTAGTGACCCGCGCCTATGCCCCTAATAGAAACTACTAATTGGCCAGAATCGAAAATGCTTCGTAGGCTGGAGACGAGGAGAACGCATCCATGCCGTCCACCGAAGCCCTGCTTGAAATGCTGACCGAAGCCGCCCGCAGCCTAAACCGGCACCGCGATTTGGACGAGCTCCTGCATGCCGTGGTGGATCTGTGCCTGGAGGCGGTGAACGCCGACACCTGCTTTGTCTACCTCTACGAGGAGGGCGACCTGGTGCTCCGCGCCACCTCCAACGCCCATCCCGAGGAGGTGGGGCGGCTACGCATGCGCATCGGGGAGGGCATCACCGGGTGGGTGGCCCAACAGCGGCGCCCGGTGGCGCTGTCGGAGAAGGCCACTGCGGATGGGCGCTTCAAGTTCTATTCCATCCTGCCGGAGGACCGTTTCGAAGCGTTCCTTTCGGTGCCGATCCTGTTCCGCAATCGGGTGCTGGGGGTAATGAATTTGCAGCACCGGGCCGTCTACCAGCACACACCCGACGAGATCAAGGCGGTGCAGGCGCTGGGCTTCATGCTGGGCGAGGCGCTGGAGCGCGCCAGCGAAGCCGCCGCGCGGCAACAGTTCGAACGGCGTTTCGCCGCCGTCGCCGAGTTCCAGCGCTGGCTGTTGAGCAACGGCGGCGACCCGTGGATGGCGGCCTGCGAAAAGCTGGCGGGCGCGCTCGATGCCCGCGCCGCCACCCTCTCGTTGCTCGCCGGCGGCGAGCTCCGCCGCTACGCCTGGGCGGCTCCGGACGAGCCCGCGCTGGACGCGATTGAAGCCCTGCCCGAGGCTGGTTCGGCGCCGATTCGGACGGGAAAATCCACCTGGCTGATCCCGCTCCACGTCGGCGCCGAGACTCTGGGCAGCCTGCAGGTGGTCTTCATTCTCTCCGGGCACGCCGACCTGACGCTGGCGGTGCTGCTGGGCGGCTTGCTCGCCGCCGCCATGGAGGCCGAGGGGCTGCGCGCGCAGGCGGATCAGCACCAGCAGGCGATGGCGGAACGCAAGCTGGTCGAACGCGCCAAGGGCCGGCTGCAGCAGGAGCGCAGCCTAAGTGAAGCCGAGGCCTACCGGCTGTTGCAGCAGGAGAGCCGCCGTAGCCGCCGCACCATGGCCGTGGTGGCGCAGGAACTACTGCAGGCGGAGGTCAAGTCCAGCGAGTAGTGGTGAAGCGCTCGCCCACGCTGGTACGCGGGGAGAACAGCCCCACCGCACGCGTTCCGGCATCGTGGCCGAAAGCATAGCGCTACTCCTCGCGCAGTGCCTGCCAGGGGTCGATGCGGCTGGCGCGGCGCGCGGGCAGATAGCCGGCCAGGAGTAGGGCCACCGTGAGCGCGGCGGCGGCGCCGCCGTAGCTGGCGGCGTCCCAGTACTTCAGGTTGTTGATATGCACCGCGCTGAGCAACACCTTGGCGCTGGCGAGCGCGCCCGGCAGTCCGATCAGCAACCCGATCAGCAACACCAGCAACGTCTCGCCCAGGATCATGCCCAGCACGCGGCCCCGGCTCGCGCCTAGCGCCATGCGGATGCCAATCTCGGAGGTGCGCCGCGCCACGCCGAACGACATCGTGCCATAGAGCCCGACACCCGCCAGGAACAATGCCAGCAGGGCGAAGAAGCCGCTGAGCTGGGCCAACACCCGGCTTCCCGCCAGCGAGCGCTCGATCTGCTCCTGCACGGTGGCCGGCGCGCCCATGGTCACCGCCGGATCGATGGATTGCACCGCATGCCGGACGCCGGTGGCCACCGCCGAACTCCAGCCGCTGACCATCACGGTTCCATCGGTCGGGGGGTCCACGCCAATGCCGTTAAAAAAAGGCAGGTACATCATGGGCCGGGGCTGCTCGTCGAGAGCGTTGTACTTGGCGTCGCGCGCCACGCCCACGATGGTGTAGACGGCGCCGTGATCGTCGGGGTAGATGTCGCGAATGATGTGTCCGAGGGGATTGCGGCCGGCGAAAAATCTCTGCGCGAAGGTCTGGTTGACCACGGCGTGAATCACGCCCCCGGATTGGTCGTCCTCGTTAATGGCCCGCCCGGCGACGATGCCGATGGCGGTGGCGGCAAAGTACCGAGGTGTGACCTCCTCACAGCCGGTGCCGACGTTCTGTCCCTTGCCCGGCGTATAGCCATCAATGGCAATGGGCAAGCCGCATCCGCTGCCGGTGAACAACCCGTTCATGGAGTAGGCGGCGGCGTGCACGCCCGGCACCGCGTTGATGGCATCCAGGGCACGATGCAGGTAGCTGGCCGCGGCGGGGCCCTGGTACCCCGCAGCCCCGGGATTCAAGCTGAACTCGGCCAGTTGGGCGGGGTTGAACCCCAGCGGCACGTCATTCAGCTTCTGCAAGCTGTGGACGAAGAGTCCGGCGGCGACCAGCAAGAGCGCCGAGAGCGCCACCTGGACCACCGCCAGGGTCTTGCCGAACCAGAGCCGGCCATGCCCTCCTCCGCGACCCTGGCTTTGCAGGGTGGTGTTGATCTTGAGCCGCGCCATCCGCCACGCCGGCGCCAAGCCGAAAACAACGCCGGTCAGCACACAAAGACCAACGACAAACAGCAGCACGCGCCAATCCGGAGTGAGGTTCAGGGGCGTCCCCGTCGGGCCAGAACCGGGCATGGCCGCCAGGATAAAGCGGTCACCCCATAGGGCCACCAGAATGCCCAGCAGGCCTCCAGTCACCGAGAGCAACACGCTCTCGGTGAGCAACTGGCGGATGATCCGTCCTCGCCCGGCGCCGAGCGCCAGGCGTACTCCCATCTCCTTGTGCCGCGCCGCCGCGCGCGCCAACTGCAAGCTGGCCAGGTTCACGATCGCCAGCAGCAACAGCAGGCCCACCAGCGCGAACAGCTCCAGCAACCCGTCCCCCGCGCCGCCCCGCAGCGGCGTCACGCCTTTGCTGCCATCCGACAACTCGAGCTTTTGGTTCAGCAGTTGCTGCCGCTGCTGGGCATCCGTCGCGCCACCGGCCTGCTGCTGCACCAGCCGGAGAAAAATGGCATTGACCGCCGCTTGCGCGGTCTGCTGCGACACGCCCGGCTTGCGGCGGCCAATCACCTGCAGCCACATCAACCGGGATACACCCGGCGGATCACGCAACAGTTCCGGCCTCCCGGGAGAAGTCTCACCCGCCATGGTCATGGGAACCCACAGATCGGGGCTCTGTCCCACGGTCTCGCCAAAAAATCCGGGCGGGGTCACGCCGATAACGGTGAACGGATGGCCGTGAATGGTAAAGCTTTTGCCGAGGACGCCGGGGTCGCGATTGAAGTGTTGGTTCCAATAGCCGTAGCTCATCACCGCCACTGGATCGGCGCCGATGGTCTGGCCTTCGTTGGCGGCGAACGTCCGGCCGCGGTAGGCCGACACACCCAAGACCTTGAAATAATTGGCGCTGACCATTTTGATGACCGCAGGTCCCATGGCGCCGTTCCAGGCGATCGGGGATTCGCCGCCGTTGCTTTGCACCGCCAGCAAGCCCGAGAACACCGTGTTCTCGTCCCGCAGCGCGGTATATTCGCTGTAGGCGAGCAGCCCGCGCCGGCCGCCCGAGGTACCGAAGTTGGTGCCGGCGTCGACGGGGTTGGTCAAGACGGTCAACTGCCCGGCTTGCGGAACCGGCAGGGGGCGCAGCAGGATGGCGTCCACCAGGTTGAAGATGGCGATATTGGCGCCGATGCCCAGCGCCAGCGTCAGCAGCGCCACCGCCGTGAACACCGGCGCCCTCTTCCATTGCCGGGATGCCAGCCGAACGTCGCTCCACATGATGGGAAAACCCCTGAACCGACTTCAAGTTACGCAGCCGCCTGGCACAAAGTTCCCGCAGTGGCTCGCCACTTTTCGTTGGGTCGCTCCCTGCCACCCCAGCGCATTGCGCTGGGGGCCCCGGCGCTGGTCGCTTGTGGGCGGGCTTCGACTGGCGGCGCACGAGCGGCACTGCCGCTCGTTGCCCCGCTCTGCTCGTGGCATCTCCAAGCTGCCTCCAAATGACTGACAATCGCGGGTTCGTCCCCCATGCCTGATGAACTCCTTCTCACAGCTTTCGTTATGCGGCCCGGCGCGCGAAAGACGTGCAACCGAAACGGTTGTAAAATGGTTCCGTCATGGCTTCCATCACCTTGAAGAACGTGCCCGAGGATTTGCGGCTGACATTCAAGGCCCGGGCGGCGGAACACGGACGCAGCCTGAACCAAGAGATCATCCAGTGCTTGCGCGTGGCCGCCACGCTGCAGCCACGGCAGAACCTTGAGGCCGAGCGGGCCGTGGTGCAGTCCCATCTGCGGCAGCAGGAGGCGGAAGGGTTTTGGACGACGCCCGAGGAGATTGAGGCCTTCATCGATGAAGGCCACGCATGATCGTGGTTGACACCAATATCGTCGCCTATTACTGCCTCAACGTCGATTTGAGCGCTGCGGCACACCGTCTGGCGCAACACGACCCTGAATGGCACGCTCCCGAGTTGTGGCGTTCGGAGTTCCGTAATGTCCTCGCGGGTGAAATGCGGCGCCGCAACTTGACCCTGGCTCGGGCCCAGGACGCCATGGGCGATGCCGAGAGAGTGCTTGAAGGCCGCTGCCACCGGGTAGCGAGCGATCCGGTGCTGTGCCTGATCGCGGAGACGCCATGCACCGTCTACGATTTGGAGTTCGTGGTGCTGGCACGGGAGCTGGAGGTTCCGCTCGTCACCATGGACCGCCGTCTCTTAGCGGCGTTTCCCAACATCGCCGTGCCGCTCACGAGCCCTTAAGCACGGCCAGCGTGGCGGCGGTGCCGCATCCAGATGCGTTCGTCGGCGCGCTGGCACGCGCTGGGATCGAGATGAGCGGCGCGGGCGACCTCGGCGATCAACTCGCGGTCGTAGAGCTTCCGGCCCAGGCGCCCGGCCAGCAGGCGGGCGATCTCGCCGCTGCCGCGACCGTACTCACGTCCGATGGTAAGAACGCGATGGGAGTTCATGATCCATTTTCTCTTCAGGTGCGGGAGCCGCCGCCGGATCCACGCCCGCCACATGGCAGAGCAGCTGGTGCAGTTGCCGTACCCCTTCGGTCAATGCGGCCGGACCGGGCTGCAGGATATAAGTGGATGTGATCTCGTAAACATGTCCGTTCCGCACCGCCGCGGTGGCATCCCAGCCGGGGCGGGAACGGATCGTCTCTTTTTTGACCTGGCGTCCGCACCAGGAGGCCAGGATCACCTCGGGATCACGCGCCGCCACCAAGGCCGGGTCCACGATACGTTCGCGGGCGGCGCTGGCGGCGAGCAATTCTGGAAATATGGGCGTCCCGCCGGCGAACACTGTGAGCTCCTCGACCCAGCGGATGCCGCTGATCAGCGGTTCGGGCCACTCCTCGAAAAACACCCGGGGACGGTGCGGAAAGCGCGCCGCCGAGCTGGCCACCGCCCCCAGCCCGGCGCGCAGTTCCGCCTCCAGCACGGCGCCGCGGGCGCCTGCGCCGACCAGCCGCGCCAGCATGCCCATCATCTCGAAGATCTCCTCCACGCTGCGCTGGTTGAAGTTGAACACGGTGAGGCCCCGCCCGACGAGCTCGCGGGTGATGTCGCGCTGCAGGTCGGAAAAAGTGAGCACCAAATCGGGCTGTAAAGCGACAATCGCCTCGATGTTGGCCGTGGTGAAGGCCGACACGCGCGGCTTCCGCCGCGCCTGCGGCGGACGCCGCGTGTAGCCGGAAACCCCCACGACGCGCTCGCCCTCTTCCAGCAGATACAGGGTTTCGGTGGTTTCTTCGGTCAGGCAGACGATGCGGCGTGGAGCGGATGAAACCATGCAAGGCACTTGACCGCCAGAAGCGGATATGATCAGAATAGCGACGTTTCCCCCCGCACGTGACGTTGAGGCTGGGCACTGACTCGATCGATGACGGTAACTGCGGATTCCGAACAGCCGCGTGAGCGGCGGCGATGGGCTGGGGCGCGCTGGTCGGCGGCCGCCGCGGCCGCCGGAGTTGCAGCGCTCGTGGGGGCTGATGACCACCGTAGCGCCAGTGTAGCCGCGGTCATCATCCTGCTGGCGGCGGCGTTGGCGCTGGCCCGGTGGCGACGCCGCCTGCACCACGTCTTGGCCGCATTTGCCGCCCTCATCGCCCTCGCCGGCTGGGCGCTTCTACCCGGCGCCAGCGTCGCGCTCGCGCGCCCCACGTTGGTCCTGGCCCTCGTGCTCGCGCTGGCGTGGCTGCTGCCGCTGCAACGGCGCGCTTGGGGCGCGAGCCTGGTGGGGGCCTCCGGCTTGATCGCATTAATGGAGTTGCTGGGCCAGGGCTGGGCGGGCGACCGCATGCCCGCCGGCTTGGCGGCCGGCATCGTGCTGCTCAGCGTGGCCTGGATCGCGTCCGAGCCGCGCCATCCACCCTTGTCGTTTCTGCTCTCGCCCGACTCGACCGGTTGGATGCTCCGCCGCCTGCTGCCGCTGGCGCTGGGCTTTGCCTTGCTGCTCGCCTGGATGGAGGTCCATCCGGCGGCGTGGGCGCCGGCGCTGCTGTTCGTCTTCGCCGCCTTCGCCGTCTTCATTACCCTGGTGTGGCACGCCGCCACCGCCCTCGACCGGCTCGACATCAGCCGCGCCGACCTGCAGGCCTACGCCCACGAAATCAGCGACCTCTATCATCACGCCCCCTGCGGCTACCACTCCCTCGACAAGGACGGACGCTTCGTCAACATCAACGACACCGAGCTGGGCTGGCTCGGGTACCGGCGCGAGGAGTTGCTGGGACGCATGACGTTGCCGGAGCTGCTCACCCCGGAGAGCCGTACCACCTTCGCCCGCTACTTCCCCGAGCTGTGCCGCACGGGCGCGGTGCGGGAGGTGGAGTTGGACCTGCAGCGCAAGGATGGCACCATTCTCCCGGTGGTGCTCAGCGCCACTGCGTTACGCGATGCCTCTGGCCGCTTTCAGCGCACCCGCGCCAGCGTTTTTGACGCCACCCTGCGTAAGCAGGCTGAAGCCGCCCAGCGCGCCTCCGAGGAGCAGTTGCGGCTGTTGCTCAACTCCACCGGCGAGGGCATCTTCGCCCTCGACCTCGAGGGCCGCTGCACGCTCTGCAACCCCGCCGCGCTGCGCCTGCTGGGCTATGCCTCCGCCACCCAGCTCCTGGGCCAATCCATCCATGAAACCATCCACCACGCCCATGCCGACGGACGCCCCTACGCCGCCGGCGAATGCAAGTTGCAGCGCGCCGGCGAACAGGGCGTCGGCGTGGAGATCGATGACGAGGTCTTCTGGCGGGCCGACGGCACCAGCATCCCCGTCGAGTACCGCTGCTATCCGATCTGGCGCGACGATCAGCGCAGTGCACGCGGCGATGGAAGCCACGACGGCCGGCCCGCTGGCTCGGTCGTTACCTTCACCGACATCACCGCCCGCCGCGGACTCGAAACCCGCATCCGCCATGTCCAGAAAATGGAGGCGGTGGGACGCCTAGCCGCCGGCATCGCCCACGATTTCAATAATCTGCTCACCATCATCAACGGCTACTCCGACATGATGCTGGACGAGCAACCGGCGCCCCCGCTGGCCGACATGACGCGCAGCATCCGCCAAGCCGGCGAGCGCGCCGCCCTGCTCACCCGCCAGCTGCTGGCCTTCAGCCGGCAACAGGTGCTGCAGCCGCGCGTGTTGGATTTGAACGCCCGCATCCGCGACATTGAACCGCTGCTGCATCGCACCCTGGGCGAGGATATTGAGATCTCGGTCCACCTGTCGCCGGCACTGCGGGCCGTCCAGGCCGATCCCAGCCAGATCGATCAGGTGCTGATGAACCTCGTCCTCAACGCCCGGGACGCCATGCCCCGCCACGCCGGCCGCATTCAGATCCTCACCACCACCGCCCACTTGGGAGCGCCCGGCGACCGCTCCCATCCGGATCTGCCACCCGGCGACTACGTCGAGCTGGCCGTGGTCGATAATGGCAGTGGCATGCTGCCGGAGGTGCAGGCTCACATTTTCGAGCCGTTTTTTACCACTAAGCCCCAGGGCGAAGGCACGGGCTTGGGTCTGCCCAGCGTCTTCGGCACCGCCCGCCAAAGCGGCGGCGCCGTCCTGGTCGATTCAACTTGGGGACGGGGAACCACCATGCGGGTTCTACTGCCGGCGTTGGCGGAACCGCTGCCCATCGCCGAAGGCGCTGGTTCCCTGCTCGTGGTCGAGGATGAACCAGCGCTGTGCCGCCTGATCGCCAAGGTGTTGCAAGACCGCGGCTATACCGTGCTCACCGCCGCCCAGGCCGGCCAAGCGCTGACGATGCTGGAAGCGCTGGCGCAACAACCCGGAGTAGCCCAGCCCCCCGCACTGCTGATCACCGACATCGGATTGCCCGACATGGAGGGCCCGGAGTTGGCCGAGCGCGCGCGGACGCTGTTCCCCGCGTTGCGCGTCCTGTTCATCTCCGGAGCGGCGCCGTCGGATGCCACCGAAACCAGCGGCAGCATGCTGCGCAAACCGTTCACCCCCGCGGAGTTGGCACGGGCCGTGCAAGCGCAACTCACCGCCGCGCCAGCCCCACTGGCCGCCAGCGCCGCCCGCTAAGCGGGTGGCTCGCCACTTTTCGCTGGGTTGCTCCGGCTGGGCGCTTGGGGGCGGCCTTCGGAGTCGCGGCAGGCACGAGCGGCACTGCCGCTCGTTGCCCCGCTCTGCTCGTGGCGCTTCCAAGCTGCCTGGGGTGGCGACGGCTGCAGCCGCAGCGCGGCCGAGTTCAGACAGTAGCGCTGTCCGGTGGGCCGTGGCCCATCGTCGAACCGATGGCCCAAATGACTGCCGCAGCGGGCGCACGTCACCTCGGTGCGCACCATGCCGTGGCCGGCGTCGCGGTGCAATTCCACCCTGGACGGCGCGATGGGAGCCCAAAAACTCGGCCATCCCGTACCGGATTCGTACTTCGTGGCCGCGTCGAACAGCTCAGCATCACAACCAATGCACCGGTACACGCCCGGCGTCTTCTCGTTCCAGTACACACCGGTGAACGCCGGCTCGGTGCCTTTTTCCCGTGCGATGTGGAACTGCTCCGCGCTCAAGCGGGCGCGCCATTCGTTGTCGCTACGCTCAATTGTTTCACCCATAGGGCCATTTTACCGCCCGCCCGGCAAGTCCAGAAAACCCATGGCCAGCTGCAGGTCCTTCCACGCTTCCCGCTTCTGCGAGGGATCACGCAGCAAATACGCGGGGTGGTAGCTCACCACCAGATGCGTCTCGAATTCGCCCTCGGCGCTGCCAAGCCGCAACGGATGGATCGTGCCGCGCACGCTGGTGAGCGAGCCTTTATAGGGGTGCAGCGCCTGCGCGGCGGTGCTGCCCAAGGCCACGACCAGACGCGGGCGGATCACGCCTAGTTGCCGCAACAGGAAGGGCAGGCAGGCGGCGATCTCGTCCTTCTCCGGCGTGCGGTTGCCGGGGGGACGGCACTTGGCGACGTTGCAAATATAGACGTCCTGGCGGCGCAGCCCCATGCCCTTCTGGATCATGTCGTTGAGGAGCTGGCCGCCACGGCCGACAAAAGGAATCCCCTGGGCGTCCTCGTCGGCGCCGGGCGCCTCACCCACGAACACCAGCTCGGCATGGGGATCGCCGTCACCGAATACGATATGGTGGCGGCCGCATTGGCTCAGTTTGCAGCGCTGGCAGGCGGTGCCGATCTCAGCCTGAATGCCGGCCAGCGATTCCCCGCCCGGATCCATGACCGTGGCCATGACCGTGGCTGGGGCCGTGGGCGTGGCCGCGGGCGTCACCGCCGCGGGAGCATTCAGCGCCGCCGCGGCGATGCGCACCGTCTCGACGCCGAGATCCCGCTGAAAGCGCAGATACCCGGCCAGCTTGTCGCGCGCTTCAGGCGTGATGGGCATACTCGGGCAAACGCAGCGCGGCGTCGAGGATCTGATCGGCAATCGTGGCCTTGGGCGCGCGGTCGAGATGCCGTTCGCCGACCTCATCGAGGAGCGTAACCGCGTTATCGTCGGCGTCAAAGCCGATGCCCGGCTGGCTGACGTCGTTGAAGACGATCAAGTCGGCGTTTTTGGCGGTAAGTTTGGCGCGGGCCCAGTCGAGCCCCTGTGCAGCATCGGTTTCAGCGGCGAAGCCGATCAAGCGCTGATGGGTTTTGCGGCGTCCCAGAATGGCGAGGATGTCGGGCGTGGGCGTGAGTTCGAGCAGCGGCCGCGGATCGCCCTTTTTGATCTTTTCCGAGCTGAGGTGCAACGGCCGGTAATCGGCGACGGCGGCCACCAGCACGGCCATGGTGCAGGCCGGGAACGCGGCTTCGGCCGCGGCCGCCATCTCCTCGGCACTGACCACGTGGGTGCACTCCACCTGCGGCGGCGGGGTGAGCGCGGTAGGGCCGCTGATGAGCAGCACGCGCGCGCCGCGGCGCTGGGCGGCGGCGGCAAGGGCATACCCCATACGCCCGCTGGAGCGGTTGGAGAGGAAGCGCACCGGATCGAGTGCCTCGCGCGTGGGCCCGGCGGTGACGAGCACGGTTTGCCCGGCCAAGTCGGTGGGGCGGGCGGCGTGGGCCACTTCGATCGCTGCCGCGCTCGCGCCGTCGATGGCCGCGACGATGGCGTCCAGCTCCGCCATACGGCCCTCGCCGGTCATGCCGCACGCCAGATAACCGGCAGCGGGCGGCACCACCGTGACGCCGCGCGTGCGCAGCAGTTCCAGGTTCGATTGCGTGGCCGGATGGCGCCACATCTGCACGTTCATGGTGGGCGCCACCACCACCGGCGCCGGCGTGGCCAGCAGCACCGTGGTGAGGAAGTCATCGGCGAGCCCGTGCGCCATGCGCGCCAGCGTGTGCGCGGTGGCCGGCACCACGGCCACCACGCCGGCGGCTTGGGCGACGGCAATATGCTCGATCGGCGCCGCCGTGGTGGGCGCCGGGGGCGTGAACAAATCCTCCAGCACCGGTTCCCCGCTGAGCGTGGCCAGCGTTAAGGGCGTGACGAACTCGCGCGCGGCGCGGGTGAGGATGACCTGCACGCTATGGCCGCGCTGCTGCAAACGGCGCACCAACTCAGCCGATTTGTACGCGGCAATGCCGCCCGAAATGCCGAGCAGGACGCGCATGTTAGCCGCTTACTTCGGCTCCGCCCCGCCTTCAGCCTCCGCCTCGGCGCCGGACGCATTCGTCCAGCTATAGTCGAGCAGGCCCTTCATCGCCTCCTGCTGGGCGATGCGCGTGGATTTGCGGGAGCTGGGCGGCACGAGCGGCCGTGCCCCACCCTGCAGCTTGCGCGCCCGCCGCGCCACGATGTGCATAAACAGATAACGGCTGGGCACGTCCTCAATGCTGGTAAACGGTCCGAACATGTTTCTGCTCCCCTATTCTCGATCCCCGGCGACGCTCCCGATCTCGACCCCGAACGATGCCAGCACCGGCCGCATCCGCGCCGATACCACCGCCCGCCGGCACCCGGCCGCAACCGTGCATGCGGTCGCGTCCCCGCGCTGGCAGCGGACGATGGCGCACAATTGCTCGGCTGACTCGGGCAGGTGATCGTTAATCACCACGTAGTCGTATCTATTATATGCCGCGATTTCCCGGGAAGCGTCCCCCAGCCGCCGGGCGATCTCGCCGGGGGCGTTCTGGCCCCGATTTTTGATCCGCCCGGCCAGCGTGTCCCGGTCGGGGGGGGCAATAAACACGCTCACCGCCGCCGGCCACCCCCGCTTGACCTGTTCCGCCCCTTGCACGTCGATATCCAGCACCAAGTCGCGGCCGTTCCGCTCGCTCTGCTCCAAAAACGCCCGCGCCGTCCCGTAGCCGTGGCCAAACACCTCGGCGTGTTCGATAAACTCGCCCGCCGCCACCATGGCGTCGAAACGGGCCCGGTCCACAAAAAAGTACTCGCGCCCGTCCACCTCGCTGCCGCGCGGCGCGCGCGTCGTATACGAGACCGAAAAGCTCAGCCCCTCGACCCGCTGGAACAGCTCGTGCACCAAGGTGCTCTTGCCCGACCCCGAGGGGGCGGAGATGATGAACAACGCCATAGGGATTCCGATCGCTCTCCGGCTACTCCAGATTTTGGACCTGCTCGCGCATCTTTTCGATTTCAGCCTTGAGCTCGAGCCCCTGGCTGGTGATGCGCAGCGCCGCTTCCCCGCCGGCACCGGTTTTCGACAGCAAGGTGTTGGCCTCGCGGTTCAGCTCCTGGGCAAGGAAATCGAGCCGTTTCCCCACCTCCCCGCCCGCGGCCAAGAGGGCGCGCACCTGGGCGATGTGGGCTTCAAGCCGCGTCAACTCCTCGCTGATGTCGCTGCGTTCGGCCAGCAGCGCCGCCTCCTGCAGCAAGCGCTCGGGCGCTCCCGCATGATCGCCCAGCAGTTCGCGCATGCGAATGCGTAGCCGCTCGAATAATGCCGCCTGCAGCGTGGTGCGTTCACCGGCGATGGCCGTCCGTGCCTGGTCAACCCGCTGGCAGCGGGTGAGCACGTCCTCGACGAGCCGCTCCCCCTCGCTGACCCGCATCCGGTTCAGCGCCTCCAGCGCCTCGTCCCACGCCGCCGTGATGGCCTCCAGGGGGGCTTCGCCCAACCCGCGCCGCGCGGCATTGACCGCAGTGGTAGCGCTGGCGAAGCGCATAATCTCGCTCACCGCAGGCAGATCGGGGAGCCCAAAGCGCTGCGCCACTTCCCGGTGGGTGCGGACGTAGGCGTCCGCCTGCTCCCAATCCACCAGGTCCACGTGCACCGCGCCGGCCGCGTCCCCCGCCAGCGCCCGCTCACCGGCGATACGGATATCGATGTGTCCGCGCCGCACCGCCCGGCGCAGCCGCGGCTCCAGCGCCGCCGTCACCGCCTCCCACTCCTCCGGCACCTGCCAGCGCGCATCCAGATGGCGGTGATTGACCGCCTTCAGCGTCACGGTAACCGTCATCCCCGCGGCTGCGTGCCGGGCTTGGGCATAGCCGGTCATGGAATAAACGGGCGAATCCTTAGGCACACTCATGTACACCCAAACTAACACGCGCTAGTGGCTCGCCACCTGGCGCTGGGCCGCTGCCGTGATGCTCGCACCGCGAGCATCACGCGCTTGAGAGCAGGCTTCGATGGATGGCGCACGAGCGGCACTGCCGCTCGTGCGCCCCGCTCTGCCCCTGGCATCTCCAAACTGCCTCCAATCGCGTATAGTGGCTGTTGATGCGGATTTCGTACTGCTTGGCGCTATTGTCGGCACTGCTCCTGCCGCTGTCAGCCGCCCCGCCCCACGGGCCAGCGGCAACTGGCAACTGGCAACTGGTTTGGTCCAGCGAGTTCAACGGGCCTGCGGGCGCGCCGCCCCCGGCGGCGCAGTGGACCTACGACCGCGGCAACCGCCGCGGCTGGGGCAACAAGGAGTTGGAGAACTACTGCGCCCCCGTCGACCACGCCGCTCCGTGTTCGGCCCGCCCCAACATTTATCAGGATGGCCACGGCCATCTGGTGATCCAGGCACGCCGCGATGCCAGCGGGCGATGGACCTCGGGCCGGATGAAAACCCAGGGTCTGTATCAGACCGCCTACGGCCGCATTGAGGCGCGCATGAAGCTCCCGCTCGGCGCCGGCCTCTGGCCCGCCTTCTGGATGCTGGGGACCGGCCCCGGCGGCTGGCCGGCCGAAGGCGAGATCGACATCATGGAGCATGTCCCGCAGCTCGGGTCCGGCACCATCCAGTCCACCATCCACGCCGCCGATTTTTTTGGTGGCCATGGCCTGCACGGTCAAGCCACGCTGCCCAATGGCGCTACCGTCGCCAGCGGCTTCCACACCTACGGCGTGATCTGGAAGCCGGGAAGCATCCAATTCTATTTAGATCACCCGGCGCACCCTTTCGCCACGCTCACGCCCCCCACGCCACAGAGCAGTTGGCCGTTTGACGACTCCGCCACCGATCCCTTTGAAATCCTGCTCAACCTCGCCGTCGGCGGCAACTGGCCTGGTCCTCCCGGCGCCACCACCCCGGCCACCGCCAACCTGCTGGTTGACTACGTCCGCGTCTACAAAAATGGCCAAACTGGAACGCCTACTCTTTGATCTGATCGAAACCGTCTCCCTCGACGAGCATCATGAAGAGTTCTCTCATGCGCTCGCGGACCAGATTGTCAGCCGTCTGGCACAACCGCTGCGCATTGTCGCCGCCGCCACGCTCCAGCTGCGCGATGGGCTCTACGAACCGGATTTCCTGCTGGGCGCCCCCTTGCTCAATGCACGCGAGGCGCCGCTCTCGGCGCGCGCCCTGCAGCGCCGTTTGGATGGCCAGCTTTGGCTGATCCGGCGCGGGGTCCGCGTCGCCACCGAGGGTGGCAGTGAGGGCTGGTTTGACCTCATCCTGATTCCCATAGACAGCAGCCTGAAAACCCTGTTGGCGCTCCGCACCGAGTCGCTGGCCGGCGAGGAGGGCCGCGAACGCGAGGCCGCCTTTCAGGACATGGCGCAGTTGCTGCGTCTGTTCGTCGATCGCCACCATCAGCGGGAACGTCTGCAGGAGATCTTCACCCTCGCCGGCCAGCAGCAGCTCAGCCTGCTGCCCACGGAGCTGCCCCAAATCTCCGGTTACACCATGGCCGCCAGTTGCGTGCCCGCCGAAGAGGTCGGCGGCGACTATTACCAGACCTACCCGCTCACCTATACCGCCGGGGGCTTGGCCATCGCCGACGCCAAAGGCAAGGGCTTTGAAGCGGCCATGCAAGCCACCGGCCTGCACGCCGCCCTGCGGGCGGTGAACGAGATGCCGTTCAAGCTGACTCACAAGGTGGGGTTGCTGAACCGCAGCATGATCCAAGCTGGTGAGCTGCGTAACCTGATCTCGCTGTTTATAGCCGAGTGGGACAGCGAAGGCCGCCTGCTCTACGTCAACTGCTCGCATCCGCCGCCCTTCTGGCTGCGCGCCGATGGCAGCGTGGCCGAATTGGGCGAAGGCGGCCGCTTCCTCGGCCTGGACGCCAAATCCACCTACCGCTTTGGCATCGCTGAACTCCAGCCCGGCGACACCATCGTTGCCTTTACCGATGGCTGGACGGAGCTGTTCAACGACAAGGGCGAGGAGTTCGGCGCACAGCGCATTCGCACGCTGTTGGAGCAGCGCCGCGGCGAGCCGCTGGAGGCCATCATGGCAGCCCTGCAGACCGCCGCCGACGACTTTCGCGGCGACCTTCCCTTCGACGACGACCGCACCTTATTCCTGCTGCGCAAAGAGTGAGCAATGAGTTGCTAGATGTTAGTTCCTAGTTGCTAGTAACTAGCAACCAGGAACTAGGAACCAGGAACTAGGAACTAACAACCCGCTCGTCTTCAGCGGTAGCGGACGCGGCTTTCAGGGCTGTCGGGGGCCTTGGGGACGACGGTGATGCCGCTCTCGTCGCGGTGATAGCCGCGGGCCAGGTCGCCATCGGGATCGAGGCCGACGGTGGTGCCGGCGGGGATGCGGGCGTTCTTGTCGACGATGGCGCGATGCAGGCGGGCGCCGCGGCCGATCTCGACGTTGTCCATGATGACGCACTGTTCGACATCGGCCTGCTCATCGACCACCACGTTGTGGCCCAGCACCGAGTCTTTAACGCGTCCGCCGGCGATGATGCAGCCGCCAGAGATGAGCGACTGCAGCGCCACGCCGCGGCGCTGGTCGTCGTCAAAGACGAACTTGGCCGGCGGCTGGTTGAAGTTGGCGCTGGCGATGGGCCAGGACCAGTTGAACAGGTTCAACTCGGGCGTGACGCTGCGCAGGTCCATGTTGGCCTCGAAGTACGCGCCAATGGTGCCGACATCGCGCCAGTAGGGACGCTCATGTCCGTAGCCGCGATGCACCGGCAGGCGGTTGCTGTTGAAGTCATAGGCGAACAGGCGCCGGGTGGACGTCATGGCGGGCAGCACGGATATGCCAAAATCGTGCGGGCCGACGCGGTTGGCGTCCTCCAGCAGCACGTCCAACAGGACCTCGGTGTCAAAGATGTAGTTGCCCATCGAGGCGAGCGCCATCTCCGGATGGTTGGCCATGCGGGGCGCGGCCTCCGGTTCGGGCTTCTCGACGAAGTTATGGATGCGGCCTTCCGCGTTTGCCTCGATCACGCCAAAGCCGCGCACGCTCTCGGCCGGCACGGGCATACAGGCCACGGTGGCGTCGGCGTCGTGGTCGAAGTGATAATCCACCATCTGGCGGATGTTCATCTTGTAGATGTGATCGGCGCCGAAGACGGCCACCGCGTCGGCGCCGTACTGCTCGATGAGGTTGAGGTTCTGGTAGATGGCGTCGGCAGTGCCACGGTACCAGAGGTTGCCGAGTTGCATCTGCGCCGGCACGATGGTGGCAAATGAATCCTGGGCGCCGCCCACGAACCACCAGGCGCGTTGAATGTGGCTGATCAGCGACTGCGCCTTGTACTGCGTCATGACGTAGATGGCGCTGATACCGGAGTTGACCAGGTTGCTGAGGACGAAGTCGATGATGCGGTAGCGGCCGCCGAAGGGGACGGCGGGCTTGGAGCGGTACTTGGTGAGCGGCTGCAGCCGCTCGCCCCGCCCTCCGGCAAGCACAATAGCGAGAATACGGCGATGACCAGGCAGTGCCACTCAGCGGGATTGTAGCGCAATTTGGGCCTGCGCGAGAAACCAGCGGTGCACTTTATCTTCCTGGCCGAGTTCGGGATGAAAACTCGCCGCCATGATTTGACCCTGGCGCAGCAGCACCGGCTCATCCCCGGCTTCGGCGACGATCTCGACGCCGGAGCCTAGATCCTGAAAACGCGGCGCGCGGATCAGCACGGTCTCCAACTCCTCACCGCCTAAATCGGCGGCAAACTCGGGGCGTACGCGTGCACGGCGGATGGAGCTGTCGATCTGGCGGCCATAGGCGTTGCGCGCCGCGGTGATATCAAGCACGGCCAGCGAAGGCTGCGCAGGTCCGGACACGCGCCGGGCGAGCAGGATGGCGCCCGCGCAGGTGGCCAGCACCGGGCGCGCGCTCACAAAGGCGCGCAACCGCGGCATCAATCCGCCCAGGGCGAGCAGCGTCAACATGGCAGTGCTTTCGCCACCGGGCAAAATGATGGCGTCCAGGCCCTCGATATCGTCCGCCTGGCGGACCAGCCGGGCTTCGCACTGCAAACGTTTCAAGACCCGCGCATGGGCAGCGAAGTCGCCCTGCACGGCCAGGATGCCAACCGTCACGTCGCCCCCACCTCTACTTACCAGCCGCGCGTTTGCAACTGCTCCTCCGGGCGGAGAGCGGCGGCGTCGATGCCGCGCATGGGCTCACCCAACTCCTCGCAGACTTCCAACAGCACCTTGGGATCGCGGAAGTGGGTGGCCGCGCGTACGATGGCGCGGGCCCGCGCCGCCGGGTCCTCGGATTTGAAGATGCCCGAGCCGACGAACACCGCCTCCGCGCCCAACTGCATGAGAAGGGCGGCATCGGCGGGGGTGGCAATGCCGCCGGCGGAGAAGTTCGGCACCGGCAAGCGCCCCTCCCGCGCCACCAGGCGCACCAGCTCAAAAGGAGCGGCGAGTTCCTTGGACCGTGAATACAGCTCGTCCTCGCCCAGCACGGTGAGCTGCTTCATCTCGCGCACGATGGCGCGCATATGGCGCACGGCGTGCACCACGTCACCGGTGCCGGCTTCGCCCTTGGTGCGGATCATGGCCGCGCCTTCGCCGATGCGTCGCAGCGCTTCGCCCAGGTTCCGCGCGCCGCACACAAACGGCACCGTGAAGGCGTGCTTGTCGACGTGGTGCACCTCGTCGGCGGGCGTCAGCACCTCGCTCTCGTCGATGTAGTCCACCGCCAACGCTTCCAGAATCTGCGCCTCGACAAAGTGACCGATGCGGCACTTCGCCATGACCGGAATCGAAACCGTGGCCATGATCTCGCGGATCTTGCGGATGTTGGCCATCCGCGCCACGCCCCCTTCCTTGCGGATATCCGACGGGACGCGCTCCAGCGCCATCACCGCCACCGCTCCGGCCTGCTCGGCGATGCGCGCCTGGTCAGCGTCGGTGACGTCCATAATGACGCCGCCCTTGAGCATTTCGGCCAGCCCGGTCTTCAGTCGCAAACTGCTGCTATCCATGATCACGCCTCCTGCTCGGCTAGAAAGAACACTAATGAAACTTCGGTGCCCATACCCCGCGCCAGCGCCTTCGCTTCGTCCAGGGTCTCGGCGTAGCGCCCCTCGCGCCGCGCCCGGTTGCGCCCCGGATGATCGTCATACCCTGGCCCCACAATGGGCAACTGGTGCGGATCCTTGGTCTTCCACTCATACGCTTGCCGTCCCGCGGCCAGCGCCTTCTGCGCCTCTTGCGGCTCCAATTTCTCAATGAACATAGGTTCGTCCCAACTGCTCACAGCTCGCTCGAAACTGCTCACTCGTCCCTAGTAGATTTCAAACTGCTCCTGATGCACCAGCGGATCCGGACGCACGGAAATCGCCTTGCGCGTCAGCTCCTCCATCTCCCGCAGCCGTTCGCCGCTGTGCGCCTTGAGCGCCTTGGCGATTTCCGGGTTGACGCGCAGGACCACGTCCTCGCGTTCGATCCCCGGTGCGACCTTGCGCACTTCGGCATAGATTTCGTTGCACACCGTAGTCGACGACTTCACCAACCCTACCCCCTCGCAGTAGGGGCAGGGGCTGCCCAGGGTGCGCTCCAGCGACTGCTTGACGCGTTTGCGGGTCAGCGCCACCAAGCCAAAGTCGTTGAAGGCCAACACCTTGGACGGCGCCCGATCGGCGCGCATCGCCTCTTCCAGCGCCTGCATCACGCGCTGGCGGTTGCGCCGCTCGTCCATGTCGATGAAGTCGATCACGATGATGCCGCCCAGATCGCGCAGCCGCACTTGGCGCACGATCTCCTTGATGGCATCCACGTTGGTCTTGACGATGGTGTCTTCCAAGCGGTTGGACTTGCCCACGTACTTGCCCGTGTTGATGTCGATGGCCACCAGCGCCTCGGTCTGGTTGATGACGATGTAGCCGCCACTCTTCAACCACACCTTGCTCTTCAGCCCCTTGTTGATCTCCTCCTGGATGCCGAAGTGCTCGAACATGGGCTCGTCGCGCGTATACAACCGCACGCGGTCCACCAAATGGGGCATGAAGTAGCCCACGAATTTGACGATGCGCTGGTACTGCTCGTCGGTATCGACCCAGATGTGGCTGAAATCGTTCGAGAGCTGATCGCGCAGGGTGCGCTCGACGAGGTTCAAATCGTGGTGCAGCAACGCCGGACCGCGCACCTGGTCGAACTGCTGGCGCATGTCCTTCCACTGGTTGGCGAGCAGGCGGATATCGGCCTTGAACTCCTCGTCGGTGGCGGCGGCGCCGGCGGTGCGCACGATGAAGCCGCCGGGCAGATCCTGGCTGTTCTCCAGGATGAGGCGCTTGAGCCGCGCCCGCTCCTCGTCGGAGGAGATCTTGCGCGACACGCCGATGTGGCTGACGGTGGGCATGTAGACCAGGTAGCGGCCGGGCAGGGCGAGGTGGCTGGTGATGCGAGCCCCCTTCTTGCCCAGCGGCTCCTTGGAGATTTGGATCAGGATCTCCTGGCCGGCGTGCAGCAGGTCGCCGATCAGGCGGCTGGATTCGTTCTTGCCTTCGCTGCGGCGGGCCGGGGCCGCTGGGGGCGCCGGAGGCGCTGGACGCGCGGCGGCTTCGACCGAGTCGGCGGCTTCGCCGGATTCGGCGCCGGCGGCAGGACCACGCTGCCCACCGCGGCGGCGGCGGCGATGGCGCCCCTTGCGGCCTTCACGATCTTGACGCGGCGCGGGCGCTTGCAGGCGGGCTTCGCCACCATCGGCACGGACAGCCGCGCTCGCCTCGCTCTCTTCGCTCTCCTCACCCGCCTCGCCATCGCCGCCCACGTCGCCGTCCATGGGGTCATCGCTGAGGTCGCTGACGTCGCTGAGGTCGCTGACGTCGCTGACGTCGCCAACGTCGCTGACGTCGCCAACGTCGCTAACGTCGCTAACGTCGCTATCGACCTCCTCGTTGGCGTCCTCGCGGGCGCGAACATCATCGTTGGCCAGCGCGGCCGCGAGTTCGGCCGCTTCGACATCGACCGGAGCGTAGGCCGGTGAATCGGGTTGGATGCGCTCGTGCTCGAATACTTGGCGTTCGGCTTCGGCGTCGGCATCAGAGGAGGCGACAGGTTCGGGCGGCGTGGTGGTGGCGGGAGCCGCGGGGGCCTTGTCCCGGTATTGTGCCAACGATTCGCCCGGCAACACGAAAGCTGCATACTTCGCCGGCGCCGCCGGCGGCGCTTCCGGTGCGGACCATGCGCGAGCGGATGGGCGGAGTGGCTCGCCACCTTTGGCTGGATCGCTCCCGTTGCCACCCCAGCGCTGCGCGCTGGCGGCCTCGGCCGGCGCCGCCGGCGCGCCCCGATACTTGGCGAGCGATTCGCCGGGAAGAATCATCGCGGCATAGGCCGCCGCGGCATCGGGCGTGGCAGCGGGCGGTGCGGCCGGGGCGGGTGCGATCGGCTGCAGATCGCCCGGCACGGCGGCGGTCACTGCCTCAGCCGCGCCTGGCGCGGGCGGACGCGCAAACTTGGCATCGGGAATGCCGCCGCGGCCACGTCGGCCACGGTGCCGGCCCGAGCGCCGCCGCTCATCGCCGCGCTCGCCAGCGCGATCACCGGCCCCCTCACCCTCGCCCGCCCGCTCCGGCGCGCGCTCTTCGCTTGAGCTGGGCGCCGCTTCGATGGTTTCCACGCTGGGCGCGTCAACGCTGGCTTCGACAGCCGCGCCGCGGGGCGCGCGCGCCGGTGGGCGCTCCAACTTCTCCACCGCGTTCTCCGCCTCGCTGACGACGCGATCGTACTCGTCGCTGTCTTCGAAAAAATCGGAAACGTAGAGAAACGCGTCCCGCTCCAGCCCAATGTCGACAAAGGCCGACTGCATGCCGGGCAGCACCCGCGTCACCCGGCCTTTATAAATAGCGCCAGCGAGCGAGTATTCTTTTTCGCGTTCGAAGTAGACCTCGGCGATCTCGCCATCTTCGGCGAGCGCTAGGCGGGTTTCATGTGGCGTCGACGATACATACAATTCTTTGTTCATATGCTCTCCCTGGCTCCAATGGAGCAGGCCAGCGCGCTAAGCGCCGGCGGCTGGAGAGCCCCGCAAGGGAGCTGGCACGGACTCGATTGTTTGATACTTGGTGCTTGATCCTTAGCGGGGCTCACCAGCTAGTTCACGAAGCGGGCCATGCGGATATTCATCACCAGCCCCAGCGCCGCGAACGTGAACAGCAACGACGAACCTCCCGAACTCATCAGCGGCAGCGGAATGCCGGCGACCGGCATCAGACCGACTACCATACCCACATTGACCAGGACATGGAAGGCGAGCACCGCCACCACGCCCATCACCACCATCCCCGCGCTTCGGTCGGGCGCCAATTGCGCATTCTGGATCAGCCGCATCAACAACAACAGATACAGCCCCAAAAGCACCAGCGCGCCCACGAAACCGTACTCCTCGGAGAAGGCGGCAAAGATAAAATCCGTGTGCGGGACAGGCAAAAACTCCCCCCGCGTCTGCGAACCCTGAGCCATCCCTTGGCCCCACACCCCGCCGGCACCCACCGCAATCTTCGATTGCAGCACCTGGTAGCCGCTGCCCAGCGGATCCGACTGAGGTTGCATAAAACCTTCCAGCCGGGCCTTCTGGTACGGATGCAGGCCGTGCCATGCCACTGGCAGCATCAGCGCCGCCGCCAGCGTCAGCCAGCCCAATTGCCGCCAACGCAGGCCTCCCAACCACAAACCCACCACCGCCACCGGAATATAGGTGAGGGCGGTGCCCAAATCCGGTTCCAGCAGTACCAATCCTGCCGGCACTGCCACCAAGGCGCTGACGCACAGCACATCGCGCCACGCCAAGTTCAACCGCGCCTCTCCGCAGAAACGCGCAACCACCACAATTATAACGAGTTTGACGAATTCCGATACCTGCAAATGGGCCCCGGCCACCGGGATCCACCGCCGCGAGTGGAAGATCGCCTTCCCCACCACCAACACCCCGATCAGGCCCGCCACCGAGATTACGTACAGCCAGGGACTCGACTCCAGAATGAGCTTGTAGTCGATCTGGCTCATCACCACCAGCAGCAACACGCCCGCCACCAGGTAATAGATCTGCCGCACCCAGACCGAGGCAAACTTGCTGCCGATGGTCGCATTATGGATCTCGGCCACCCCGATCACCGCAATCAGCAGCGCCACCCCGATCAGCAGCCAATCAAAATCCCGAAACCGCATCATTTGCCTGGCACGGGCCCCAGGGCGGCTTCGCCGCCCGTCCCGCTTGTGCTCGCGCCGGCTTGGCGCCCCGAAACCCCAAGCCGGCGCTGCGCCTCGCCCGTCGATGGCGCAGCCGTTTGCTCCTGGTAGAAGGCCTTGATCACCTGGGAAGCAATGCGCGCCGCCAGCGGCCCTTCGGCCCCGCGTTGAAACAGCACACAGACCGAGATTTCAGGGTTCTTCAGCGGCCAAACGCCCACAAACCAGGCGTTATCGACGTATTGGCTGTGGCTGCCGGTGATGGTCCGCAGCTTGGCATTGGAGATGGTCTGCGCGGTCCCGGTCTTGCCGCCGAAATCGACGCCCTGCAGGTGCGCGCTGGCGGCCGTGCCGCCGGGATTGACCACGCCTTGCATGCCCGCGGTGATGGTATCCACCGTGGTCTGAGTCAGCGGGAAATCGAAGCCAGCGGTGTTGGTGGCATCGGCGTCCACGTGCGGGCGGGGAAAATGCCCGCCGCTGGCGATGCCGCCCACCATCCGCGCCAACTGCACTGGCGTCACGGTCACCGGCCCTTGGCCAATCGCCACACTCACCGTTTCGCCCTTGTACCAAGGCAGGTGGTAATGCGCTTCCTTCCACTGCGGCGTGGGCACGAGACCGCTCGCCTCACCGGGCAGATCAATGCCGGTGGCTCGGCCCAGTCCCAGTGCGAAAGCGTACTTGTCGATGGTGTCAATGCCCATTTCGGTCCCGAGCGTGTAAAAATAGATATCACAGGATTGCGTGATCGCTTGCTGAATCCCAAGCACGCCATGCTCTCCCCCGGTCGCCGCAATCCAGCAGTGGTAGGGGTGCCCGTAATAATAAAACACGCCGGTGCAATCCACCTTCTTGGTCTCGGCGATGTTCTCCTGCAGCCCCGCCACCGAGAGCACCAGTTTAAACACCGACCCCGGCGCCAACTGCGCTTGAATGGCCTTGTCCAGCAGCGGATGTTCCGGATTATTACTCCACTGCTGCCATTGCGCGCTACTCAGCCCTTGCGCAAACAGATTGGGATCGAACGTTGGACGGCTCACCAGCGCCAACACCCCGCCGGTGCGTGGATCCAGCGCCACCACCGCCCCGGGGCGATCCCCGATCGCCAGCTCGGCCGCCATCTGCAAGTTTTCATCGAGCGTCAGATGCAGGTCCTTGCCCGGCACCGGCGCCTGATCCAATAACGTCCCCACCACCCGGCCGTGGCTATTCACCAACACGCGCCGCTCGCCATCGACACCCATGAGTTGCTGGTTGTAGTACTGCTCCAGCCCGGACTTCCCCACCACCGCTCCGGGCCGATATTGCCCGCTGTCCAACTGCCGCGCCGTGGGCTCGCCCACGTAGCCGATGAGGCTGGCGGCAAAGCCGTTTTTGGGATAGAGCCGTCGGCTGGCCATGATCGCTTCCAACTCCGGGAACTGGTCGCGGTGGGCGGCGATAAACTCCTCGTCGGACTCGGTGATGTCGCTTTTGATGGGTATGGGTTGGTAGGCCGGCGATCCGCGGAACTTCGCCACTTGCGCTTCCAGATCGGGCAGCGCCAACTGCAAGCCGCTGGCGATGAGGGGCAGGTCGGCCCGCCAGTCGTGGCTGCCATCACGCTGCAAGTAGGCGCTGAAGGACGGATAGTTGTCCACCAGAAGGCGGCCGCGCGCGTCGTAGATTTTGCCGCGCGGCGCCGGAATCGGCTCCATTCGCACGCGATTCTGTTCCGCCAGCGCGGCGTACTTGCGGGCCTGCAGGATCTGGAGCTGCCACAGCCCCAGCCCCAGCACGATAAAGCCCAACACGATGCCGTACTGCACCACGGCCATGCGCCCGGCGGGAATTCTATCGTTGCGGTCGACGATCTCCATTGATTCCTCGCGGGCACCCGGCTTGCGCCGCCCGCTCCACCTCCGCCGCCTGCGTGGGGACCCGGAGCCCCACTCCGGCCGCTCCGGTCATCCAACTCCTCGAACTCCTCG
>Ga0307373_10003346_pt1 | contig 27934 bp, 26 predicted proteins | sample OX2MG_FD_202534 | JGI IMG/M metagenome (GOLD analysis project Ga0307373, IMG submission 202534) | Soil microbial communities from Risofladan, Vaasa, Finland - OX-2 | ecosystem: Environmental > Terrestrial > Soil > Coastal area > Acid sulfate soil | place: Finland: Risofladan, Vaasa | collected... | reverse complement strand
CGATGTGGATGGCGTGTTATGGATACACGGATGCACGTCCGTGCCTGCGCACCGCTTGTCGTTGGCATTTGGTTAAAAACCAACCAACATACGCGACTTTATCAATCATATCGCACAAATATTTTTTTGAAAGCACGATATCGATACTCAAGAAGTGGTTATTTTTAGAAATTATTCACTTGAATACCGCTAGGCAGGTTGCCGCGGACGCGCGGACAGGACACCGCGAGATGGGCAAGTTTGGCTTACGGATGCATGGAAGCTCATACGTTCGACATGCCACCGTAGAAATATTAAGCCTTACGGCTTCAGAATTGCTGAGCCTCACCATGATGGGACCCCTCACTGGCATCTATTGTTGTTTATACCTCATGAACACCGTGTTCAATTAGAGGATATATGTCGTAAATACCTATTTGCGGACAGTGGTGATGAACTTGGAGCCGCGGCACACAGATTTAAACTCGTTGATATCGACCCTAAGAAGGGTTCTGCAACTGGCTATATTGCTAAATATGTCAGCAAAAATATTGATGGCTATCGGGTAAGTGAAGATATTGAAGATCCCGAGTACCGGCCCGCAAATGAAACCGTTGCACGTGTCGATGCTTGGGCAGCAACCTGGGGAATACGTCAATTCCAACAGATCGGGGGTCCGCCGGTGACTGTTTGGCGTGAACTCAGGCGGATAAACACATTTAAACCCGGATTAATTGGTGATGCTGCTCGATGCGCGGATGCTAGCGATTGGGCGGGATACGTCAGACTATGCGACGGTGCAACTGTACGCAGAGATAAGAGCGCAATCCGGCTGGATAAGGTTTGGTCTGATAAACCGAACCGCTATGGTGAACCAAAAGGCTGCGTCATCGTAGGAGTCGTGGCTAGCAATGAACGTTTATCGACGCGTGTACACACTTGGACAATACGTTATGGAATACAGATTATTCCAGCTATGCAACAACATCCCTCTTCTAATTCAACTGTCATTCAAATATCAGACTATCTGAGTCGTAAATCAGTAGATAAACCAAAAAATGAAATTGTTTTAACACAACGCTCTATGTCTTAGTCTTACTTGGAGTACTGTCAATAACTGTACTTAGTGTAATGAAGATACCGCTATAAACGCGCCGACTCCAAAAAACAGCATGCTAAGAACAAGTGCAAATACCGTCCATTTAAATATTTTCATGTGTGGCGGCTGAGTCGTGGACTGATGAATACCAAGCCCCTCGTTATACAAAGTAAATTGAACAAAATACGCGCACATGCCAGCAACACCAGCAGAAATAAGCCCTAATAGAAACATACAAAGAGGCCATTTCATATCGGGTACTACGTTAGTCTTAACCTTTAAGTTACCTAAAAAGGTAAGAATAGATATTATCGCCGCGCCATTTGTAAGAAATGCGAATCTGAGCATTCCTCTTCCGTATGACATCATTGATTTATACGTTTCGTGTTGGTGCCACATATATTTATCATTCATTAATTCATACCATATAAATGTCTAGAGAAATTTCTTGTAATTCTTGTAATGTGGTTACTAACTGCGAGACTTCTGATTCCGTGTGAATACATAGTAATGCACATCATCGTCATCAGACTCTTTCATATGTATAAGCCATATTACATCTTGACCTACTAACTTTATAGTGTGAGTGTTCAGCAAAACCATTATCTTAGATAACCACTCTGGCAGGACACTTTGATAATACTTGTAGTCACTACTCCGTCCAAATGGATTGTCAGCATGGAGGACTTTACTACACTTCTTGTAGACATGTATGAAATCATTTTTTGTGAGAAACCCTTCCTTGAGATCCTCGAAGTGCGCCTTAATGTCCGGTGTCTTTGAAGGGATTTCTTTGATTGGGTTGGGGTAATTATTTGGATTAATTTTTTCGAGGTTTTTGAGTAAGAGCTTTGCATTCCAATGAATGCCGAAATCTTTGTGAACGCGGCCGTACTCCTTTTGATTGGGAACGAGAGACGCCATTGCAATTAACTCAAGTATCTTTCGTAACTGCAAATAAACTGATTCAATCGTGGTTTCCGGATACAAAGTATATCCATTACCAGATAATAAATAATTGATGAATTCTATGCGCCGCTTGAGTTCACGCATTACCTGAGCATACTCGTGAATGGCTGGCTCGCTCATACCGATATAACTACCCTTTATAAATCACGTAATTCTGCATTGACTGCGACATTCCACCATCAGTACGCCATCTTCGTATATGCGTTAATGTGAACCTAGAGACTAAATAAAGATAATTAATAGTAACTCGAATTGAATTTATTACAGAATTCTTTATAAAGTTCTTTTGCGTGAACTCTCGCTGTTACCCATATAAGATTACGCAATATCACAAAACCTAGCACAAACACTATAAACATGAGTAAGAATTTCTCCCATTCTATGACGGTGCTATGAATTATTTTAATAATTATTAATCCTGCTATGAAACCTCCAATATTAAAAACAAATGTGCGTATAGGTCTTTTAAACGCTATAGTATGTATTAACTTCGGTCTGCCTTTACGATCCATGACTGCACCAACTATTTTCGGATTTTCTGTTATGATTCCTGAATGCAATACATAAATGATGCATCCCTGATTCATTGCAGCGTAATCAAAAGTTAAATCCAACGTATTATTATTTCTTGGGATACGCTTATCGATTTTAAAATTGTTTGCTTTATCTGACTGTTGCACGATGCGAACATCTAATACGATACTATTTTCATTCATTATTAACTTTAATGGATCTATACTAGATATATCACTTGTTCTTATTAAATCATTTCCACTATTCCAGATAATAATTTTTGATATATTCAGCTTTTTTAACCGCGCTCTACCGTAGTAAGCTTTCATCTTAGGAAGCGTTAATAATTGCTCATCTATTAATGAAATTGTCCGTACCATATAAGAAAAACGTTTTAACTCTCGTGTTCTATAATATATAAATATTGTTAGTGCTACACCAACAATACCTATAGCTATTCCAGCGGCAACACTCCAACTCAGGCCAAATATCATCAGTTGGCTCCCATAATATTTATGGGATTAACAACTTCATATCGAAATGAAAATATCATTACTATGATTACTTATTCATGGCTGAAGTAATATGTTTGTTAAACATTTAAAGCAAAATTATCGCTTACTGAAATCATAGAAACACATCTTATTTCTGTACCAAGTAGGTATGTGGTTTATACGGGATACCCCAATCTGTCGATTACTTTGATTACTAGAACTTGTTTGCAATTCATCTAAAAACACGAAATATCTAGACACTTAAGCTATTGAATATTTGAGGTAACTAAAGAATCGAACTCCCGACCCACTGATTACAAAAATATTATCATCCTCGCTGAACAATAGGAAATGCTCTGATGTGTCTACAAATTGTCTACTTTCCATATGCTAAAGTATCTTATTTGTCGTAACCCATTGATTTCATGGTGCCGGCGGAGAGAGTCGAACTCCCGACCCACGCATTCGAAATATCCGCAAACTATACATCCACGCGCAACTACGCGCATTGGCGCACATCAAATCAAGCACTTGGGTCAAATCGATTGCGCGTAGATGCACGCCAATGCACGCCATTGTGTATGCGCACTATGGCGTAGCTATGGCACAGATAACGGACCACTGAGGAGATGAACCTTCCCGCGGTGTGGTCATACACCCGCCCGTTCATGTGTGTGCGACCCTTTTTGGAACGCTATCCCGTGACCAGCAATTGCGGCTTCGTAGAACAAGCTCACTACTTCCCCGAAGGATTACCAGAGGGGCGACAACGGCGCCCCATAACTCGTAAACCTGAAAGCTGCGTCAGCGACAGAGCTGCCGGGGGGATTCAACGGGCGCCCAATCCTGTGCGGTCCGTGCGAGGCATCGCGGTCGCCGAGAAAGAAATCCCTTGTCCCTATGGGCACCAGCTCAATGATATCCTGGTTCAGGTGCTCGGGCCGGAACAAGCCATACTTGCCGAACAAATTGTCTGTCATTCTCTTTCGTTCTTCGTCATCAGCATTCGATTCGTCCAGCGCCGGGTTAACGAAAAGCACCTTCTGCAGCGATATGTTCGTCTGCAACCCTGCGGCCAGTAGGTACTTGAAGTGGATATCCGTCTGCGGGATCGAATATCCCAGGATGATGATCCGCGTCGCGGTTCCGAGCGCGCTCACCGCCGCATCCCAGACTGTGGTCACTGGATGACCCCGCCCCCAGCCCTTTCGCCATGTCGGCGGCACCAGGATCGGCTTGTTCCCGCTTTGCAAGAGATCCACGAAAGTGCCGAACACGCGTAGGTTGTTCTTAACGGGGTCGGCTATCCCCCAGTTCACGGAGCCATGGAGCTTGAGCACTTCGACAGCCTTTGTGCCGTCACGGACGCACTGTGCGAATTTGTCGAAATCGACCAGAGGGTCATCATGGTCATTGTAGAACCCGTACGAGAACGGCGTTCCAAGATGATGCAGGGAGTCCTCGACCAGGGTATCGTAGTTGAAGGTGATGATCGTATCGCGCCGTCCTTGGGCCCGATAAAAGTCTTTGTACCCGCCCATCACCGCTGCATAGAAATCGTACGGCGGACAGTGCAGTGATTCGCTAGTATGGCTGTCCGAGTCCTTCCTTTTCTTCCAATTCGCCGGGGGAGTCCACCCCTGGCGATTCGCGATCAGCTTGAGCTCGTCCAGTTCGTCATTGCGGTGCGTGCGGTAGGCGAAATCTATCGTGACAGCGATGGCCCAGCTCATAGCATCTTCAAGATCGAGACCTTCCTGGCCGCCCCTCGTCACCGCTAAACTGAATAGCTCTTCGATATTGTCCACGTCCAGGGGAACACGGTAGGAGGCCGCCGTGGAGTCCAACCTGAACTTGAGCACCTTCGCGATCTTGTCGGCATGGGCATTCATCGGTGAATAGTGCGGCGAATCCACCGTCGCCCGCATGCGCGTCATGAATTGCTTCGTCAGAGGAAGACCGGCTCCCACGCCGAAGCCGGCTCCAAGGACGTATACGTTGTGGTCGTTCGATATTTCAGGGGTATTTCCATTCATCGTGCACACCTAATTCTTATTAGCTCTGATCACAACATTGATGGGCGCCCGCCTATCGGTATTTCTACCTTTTGCGCATACAGAGCAAAATTCCTGTGCAATTCTTGCGTCAATTGAACCTCACCCGCATCATCAAGTCCGTAACGACCAAAAACGCACTCTGCCTGAAATTCCTTACCTGACGGCTCGATCCAATACACATCCAGCTTCAAATCAAACATATGCAGATTCAAAGACGTATGTTTGTCCTCTCCACCACCGGCCAGATCCTGGTTGTCTAGCTTTTCAAGAATTGTTAACTTGAATGAAGTCGCCTTACCTGCCGACACAAACCCAAGATTTGACTCTTGAAATATGTACTGCTGTTTCGGAATCAAAGATGCATTCTTGTCTGCACCACAAAATGAACAGATCGCTTTCACCATGAACAGATCACAGTTACTGCCGTTAGCCAAGACGAAATTCGCCGACAAATCAGTCCAAACGTTAGTGGCAATCAGCGTTAACACACGCTTCTTGCGAAGAGACGTCCAATAGAGATTGAAAATGCTGATGCACAGCGCTAGCACTGAAGTGACTGTAGGGATATTTTCCATTATGGTTCCCCTTATGGTTGCAGCGGCGAATTACTTTTATCTACAGCCTTGGAGTGCTTGATATTACCAGAGCCATCTTGCTGGATACGTAGGGAGCCGGTACGGCTCCTGCATCATCATTGTTATACGAAAGGGCGGTTGCCGGCTTAGGTTTCAAGCCAAGGGAGACTCGGCAGCATAGCTGCTTGACCACCTAGATAACTCGCTGCAAAGCCGCCGAGTAGGCCCGTCTACCAAGTTGGCGCAAGAGATCTCAATACTTCAGCGGAGGGGATATTGAAGCCAAGAAATACGAAGGCCCACACAAGGCGGGCCTATGGCGGGATTGTGTCGCAGTAGTTTTACTGTTCGGGGCCGTACCCACGGTATATCGGAGCATTTCCGGCCTAGGGAACTGCCACCCCTGCCGCCTTCAAAGTATAGGCGAAACACTGGGCGCTGTGGCTCTGGGCAGCGGATCATTCCGGCCGGCAATCTTACCCTTCCCTTATGCGGACGCCGGTGTAGGTCACCACGTTCCCGGTGGCCGATTCCCTGTCGACGTCGAGCTTCAGCACCCGCCATTGCCCCGCGGAAATAACCAGATCGTCCGCATCGTGTCCCATCGGCGACCTCAGACCCGTTGCCAGGAGCCTGCCGGCACTGAGCTTGTCCACCCCAAGGCTTTGAACACCCGAGTTGCCATCGTGATGGGTGCAAGCCCAGCTAAAGCAGGGAACTTACCCTACCTACGACCCATTTTAGCGGGCAAATAAAAATATTTCGCCCCTGCAGGCCATACGTGGAGCCGCTCTCCGCCCAATTGCCGGCAAATCGCAGTTTATAGCTACATGGTAGGCAATGGGCCCATGCACGCGGCTGTAGTGTGCTCCCATGGATCGCGTGAGATCCAGTCACTCATGGAGACAGCAAATGGACTCAGATCAAACACAGCCCTCCGGGCCTCTATTGCTCACCGCGCGCCAAGTCTGCGCGCTGCTCCGCATCAGCCGCACCACGCTGCGCGAGCTCGAGAACAACGACGTACTCATGCCCGTGCGCATCGGTCGCGCCGTACGTTACCTCGTGGACGACGTGTATAAGTACATCGCGTGGTTGTGCGGCCCACAGAATGGACCACGCAGGCCCGGGCGTCCACGTACTTCCTCAACACATATTGGAGTATGACAGATGGGAGTAATCGCAATTGTTTTTGTGGGATTTATCTCCGCCACGGTCTGTCAGCGTGTACCACCCACAGACATTATCATCACGGGCGCCCTGATGATTCACGTCTGGGCCGGCCGTACCTCCATCAGCGCTTGGATATATTTTGTGAAGCTCCCGATGCGCATCGGTCGATATATGCGGGCCCTTGGGCTCTCGGTCGTAACCATGCTGTTCCTGTTCTTACCTGAAGGCAGTGTTTTCTTTGCTGCTGCTGGGGGATGGCGGTTGGGACTGTCCAATTCGTTTCTGCATGTCGGGTTCATTTACGATCACGAAGCACTTCATCGACTTCTGCAGAGCACGCAACTTGACCGGGCCCAGTTTTTGGCGACATTCGTTGGCATCCTTACTGCGCTCTTATGGCCGACACAATTCGGATGGCGAAACTGGTTCGTTGTTCGTGTGATCTCTGCGATGAATTACCGCGCTAGCAATGTTAACCAACACATCCGCGGCGGCCAGCGTGACCAACCGTCGACGATGCAACACTCAACTCCTGGCACAAGCAGGGAGCCTGACGGCTTGCTTGAAATGATCGCCGTGGCGCTGTTCGAGCTCACCAGCTTCGTCATTAAATTTAGCTGGACTGCCATGCTGGTATTTTTTCGCATGCATCCTCACGACCCAGCGAATCAGCACCGGGACGACCGAACTGACGAAACGCCTCGGGCGCCGTGGGAATAGGAGTACATCACAGTGAACATTCTTGGTCGTATTGCTCCGGACCGGGTGATCCTCAAACCAAGCACGAATGGGCGCAACGAACCCCCTGATCTCCGTGTGTTCCTCGGTCCGGTCCCGATACCATATACGGTCGAGGCTCAGCATATTGTGACAATTGGCGCGAGCGGCAGCGGTAAAACCCAGGCATTCGAGAGCGTGGTTGCGGTGCTGATGCAACGGCCTAGAGATCGTCTGGTCATTCTGGATCCGGAAAGCAATCTATTCACCAAACTGGGACAACCGTGTGACACCGTAGTGAACATTTTCGATGCGCGTTGCCCCGGTTTATCTCTCAGCCATGAAATGCTCACCGAAGAAGACTCACCCCAGGTTGCGCTCGCCTTCGTTCCGCCGGTCCCCGAGGGCGGGCAAGCGGAGGAGTGGACGGGCTACGGTCGCACGCTGGTCGAAGCAGTGATGACGTCTTCGCCGAACGCACCTCCAAGCGAACTGTACCGGAGATTTTTTATCAGCTCGCCGGCCGAACTTGCCAAACTGGTCGAAACCACTCCAGCTCGCAGGATATTTGAGCCAGGCGCGGAGCGGATGTTAGCGAGCGTGCTGGCGGTGCTTGCCTCCCGACTGGGCTACCTGCGCTATCTTCGTGACCCGGCGCCGGAGACAAAGCCGTTCACTTTCACCGGCTGGGCCCGGGAGGCTCCACCCGGGGCACGCCTCTTTCTTACCTACACCGTGAAACAAAAGCGGGCGTTATTTCCGCTGTACAACGCCGGGCTGTCTCTGCTGATCTCCGAGATGCTTTCGCAGCCACCAGTGCCCCAGCCCCCAACGCCTGGAAGCTACAAACGGACCTGGATTATCGGCGATGAACTCGGGTTGCTCGGCCGAATTGCAGGCATCGAGGACGCAGTGACTAACGGGCGGCGCTTCGGCCTCACAGTTATGGCGGGATTCCAGGACATCCACCAGCCTAGGCACGCCTACGGTGCAAACCTTGCGGGCTCACTTTTGAACAGCTTTGGAACTTGGCTGGTCATGGCGCAGAACGACGGGGAGAGTGCGGAATACTTCTCCCGCGCTCTGGGTAATCAGCAGATTCGGAGACGACTTACCAGTACCAGCCGAGGCACCGGCCGCGAGTTTAGTCAGCATCAAATTACCACGAACGAACAAATCGCAACCGAACCTCTGGTGCTGGCTGGTGAACTGTTGCACCTGCCCAATCTCACGGGCTTTCTCCGTGTTAGAGGCGATCCGCTGCTGCACAAAATCACGTTGCCGGTGATGACCTGGTGGGGGGCGCGCTTGGAGCCCTTCATCCGCCGGCCAACCGCGACCCTGCCACCGCCTCCAGCTCGGCTGGAGGCGGTGAACAAACCTTTGGGGGTGCCGGCCCTCGATTTCAATTTTGATTTTGGTGACGAGGCGCTGAAAAAGTGAGTGACCGATTGACGTTCGGTACTTGGCGAATGCCACAAAACTGCTGGCCGCGGAATCTCATATTTCGTGATGGCAGCCCATGCTTTTCGCCTGGGGTCTGCACGAAGAAAACCGGAAAAGAAGCAATCGCGAAAATCTCCACACCCGACGCACCTGCCGGTAAATCGCGTCGGGCAGCTAACCCTAGCCTGGCGCGGGTCGGACGTGAAATCGGGTGAAATCACTTTAAGGCTGAAAGGTGCACGGGAACTGAGTTTGGGTGATTTCATAACGTTGACCGAGCGAAGCCATATTTTGCTCATTTTAGGAGAAGGAATATGAGTAATAAGTCAGAGAAATTAGCCAACCAAATCACAGCACTGAAAACTGAGCTTTCAGCTGCACGCGCGCGCGAAAAAGAAGCCACTGCGGCGGCGGCACGCCGGGATATTTCGCGCGCAATTCGCGTGTCCGGCCTGCTGGGGCTAGTGACCTCTGGCATTCTACAAACGGATGCTCTGGAGCGGGAATTCCGTGCGATAGCGGATCATACCCGCACCACTCGTCCGCTGGAGTAAGCCATGCCAAGCACGAAAAAGCTTGTGACAGTTCGGCTATCCCAGTCGGAACTGTCCGAGCTTAAAACACTGCCGGGCACCAGCAACGCCGCCAGGCTCCGAACACTCATTTTTGCGGCAGGCGCCACCGATCGTTTGGCGGAGAAGATCGCCAATGCCGTGGCTGAAAGGCTCACCAGCGGCGAACAGGAAACTCAGCGGCTAATTAAGGCGCTTGGACCAATCCTGAATCAACTCTACCAGAAACTTTCCGAACAAATCCACAACAGGAGTGCATCATGAATACGCATCAAAGATTCTCTCGACTATTTGACGAACACACAGAGCTTTTCACATCACTCGAAGGTCAAAAGCTCTACGCCTTTCTGCTGGATGTTATCAGCATGCAGACCTGGGATCACGACTCAACTCTAGGCCACTTAATATATGAACAACGTGACCACGACTCACGGATTAAGGCGCTCGAATCCCAAGTGGCAAATGCGAAGCGCGCGTGCGACGCAAAGATCAGGCGCCTTGGATGGCGGATGGTTAACGGCGTGCTGCTAATTGCGGCCGCGGTCATCGTCGCCGTGTTGTATTATTTTTTTCGAGGCGCGCACTGATGCTCTCTATTTCCGCACGCGGGGATCCCCTCACCGCGATTAAATACTATGAACACCTGGAGACGGACCCAGCGCACACGAAACTGGAGGATTATTACGCTCAGGATTCCTCCGGCTACTTCGCAGGCACGGGCGCGGACAGGCTCAGTTTAACTGGCTCGGTGCGGCGCAAGGACTTCGAGGAACTGGCGGCCGGCCGAACGCCAGTGGGAGAAGTCCAGGGCGCTGGAGCTGAGCATCGCAGCGGATGGGATCTAACGTTCAGCGCACCCAAACCGGTCAGTGTTCTGTGGGGCACGGTGGAGCCAGAAATCCGTGAAAGAATAGCAGTGGCGCACGATCGGGCAATCCTGTGTGCACTTGAATTCATGGAGCGACATGCCGGCTATGCACGGCGCGGGACGGGCGGTAAAACCCATGAGCACATAGGTTTAGTGGCCGCTATCTATCGTCATGGGACGAGCAGGGAATTGGATCCGCAATTGCACAGCCATGCATTTGTGTTTAACGTCGCACCGCGTGCCGACGGCAGTCTGGGCGCGATCGAAAGTCGTTACCTATACGAATGGAAAATGGCGGGTGGAGCAGCTTATAGAGCTGAGCTTTCATCTGAGCTTCAGAAGCTCGGCTACACCATCGAACGAGACGGCAAATCTTTCAAAGTTGCCGGTGTCCCGGATGAACTTTGCTCAAAGTTTTCAAAGCGAAGAAAACAGATTGAAAGGGCTTTGTCCGAACACGGCGCGACAAGCGCAAGAGCATCAGAAGTAGCCGCACTTTCCACCCGTCGCGTCAAGTCCAAAGTGGACCATGAAACTCTCATTAAAGCCTGGCAACAAGCCGCCCAGGAGATATGCCCCGACTGGACGCCGGAGCAGTGTCTTAACCAGTTGGCCAAGGAGTTTGTGCCGCTCGACATCAAGGCCACCCAGGTAGCTATGACCCAGCAAAATTCAACGATTTCAGAAGCACAAATGTATGCGGTAATCGGCGTCGAGCGCCAAGTGCATGGCAATATTGCTGCAATCGAAAAATCCGTGTCGGAGGTGAAGAGGGACCGCGAAACCGTGACCCTCACCGGGCACCATCATGAAGCACGATTCAGCACCAAGGAAATGCAGAGGCTTGAGGCCACGATGGTGGAGCGCGCGGTTAGAATGTCCAAAACTAAATGCCATATAGTTTCGTCTGCCAAAGTGCAGGCCGCCATTGATGCGCGACTCACGCTTTCCAATGAACAGATAGCTGCCATCGAACACGTCACAAAAGGTAATGACTTATCTGTGGTCCAAGGTGATGCCGGCACGGGAAAAAGCTTCATGCTGTCCGCCGCGAAAGATGCTTGGGTAGCCGAAGGCTACCGTGTGCGTGGTGCCTCCCTCAGCGGCAAGGCCGCACAAGAGTTGCAACAGTCTTCTGGCATCGAATCCACAACACTCAAGAAACTTGAAATGGACTTGCAGGGCTATTTGGATCTGCAGCGCCAATTCCATCCACACACTGACAAACTCACTGCAAAAGATATCGTAGTCGTGGATGAAAGCGGTATGAGCGGCAGCCGACAGATTGCTGCACTTCTTCAAAACGCCGAACAAACGGGTGCAAAGGTAGTGCTAATCGGCGATTCACGCCAATTGCAAGCTATCGACGCGGGGTCCGCCTTCCGGGCCGTGGCAGAGCGCACAGGATATGAAAGTCTTGTGGATATCCGCCGTCAGCACATGCAAGAGGACCGTCAGGCGGTGCGTAATCTACGCGACGGTCGTGCCGATGAAGCTCTACAAAATTTGGATAAGCGGGGCCGTGTCCACGAACATGAAACTCAGCGCCTGGCGAAGGAAGAAACCGGCCGGTCCGTCGCGGAAGACTTGGCGGCAGGTAAGCGCTCTTTGGGCCTCGCCGGCACGCGCCAGGACGCCCATGACATAAACGAATATGCTCGCGTAGCGGCCCGTGAAAAGGATTTAGTCGTAGGCCAAGACGTGGTTGTGGGCACCCCGAACGGTGAGCGTCAATTTGCCGTCGGTGACCGCATGCTATTCTGTCGTAACAACCGCGCTCTCAATGTCAAAAACGGCGACCTTTGCACGGTGAAATCCATCTGTGAGCGCGATGGTTCCGTACACATGACTGTGCAACTTGACCGTGGTGGCAATCGTGAAGTTGACACACATAAGTATGACCACCTGGACCATGGGTACTGCATCACGGTGCACAAGGCCCAAGGCTCGACCGTGGACCGAGCACATGTGTTGGCTAGCGACAACGGAACGTCGTCGCGCGAGTGGTCGTATGTTGCTGTATCGCGCGCCAAGGAGGAAACTCATATCCACGGTGATAAGTACACTTTGCAGGAACTCGCGCCAGCCTGGTCGAAAGCACACCAGAAAGATGTATCGCTAGATTACCAGCTGGCAGAAAAACAGGCGCATGAGAAAGCGCGCGACAAGCAACCTGAAGCACACGATTTGGAACCCTACTTTGAATATACGAGAAACAACTGATAGGTGCGGCAACCATGAACTTATCAGATCTATTTGGCGGTGAGGAAGACGAACAGGAATGCGAGGATCTCGCAGACCGGGATCAACTGGATGAGGATGACCAACGAGAGGCTGATGGCAGGAGCCAAGCAGAGAAAGACGATGACTTTTATACATTGTTCACCGACGACTAGATCGGAAACTTGCAGGCATCACGTCTGACGATGGCGATTACCCAAGACTTGCTGCTGCTAATTGACTTCTGCTGAACGCCCAGACGGTCGCACCAAATCGCGTTCTCGCTGATTACCGGCGGCAACTTTTCCTTACGGGTGGCTAACAATCTTTGGCCACACGGCATGCGGCAGGTCAGGCATTTCCGGTTCTATCGTCAATACGTAGGCCCGCTGCTCGGTGCTATCCCGCAGGTAGGCGCCATGCAGCCACTGACCTGGCACCAGGTCATACCAGCGTAGGTTCCCCTCGAAATCCCGCAGACCAAAGGCACGCGCTGAGATTAAAACGGATCTCGGGAAATACCTGTCCCAGCGTCCAGCGCGTATCAACTCCACCCGCACGCTGCCACCGAGCGGTAGTGCGCCGGTTTGTTTTGGTCGTCGGCCCCACGGTATCAGTACGGGCTTGCCGGTGCGTTTGTTGCGTACCGCCAGCACAGCCTTTGGGTTCGGAAAATAGAACCGGCTGTCCGCGCCATCCACCGTGAAGTACACGCCCTCGCACATGCGTCAGATCGTCCGGCGATGCCCGGTCGGCTTCCAAGCCGGAGAAATAACATCCGGCATGCTGCTCCGGTTCAGGAGCTTTGCCGGCATGAGGGTGAATTGCCCGTATTTGTCATTGATCCGGTCCATGGTGTGGTTAAGCCGTTGCCGCTTTTCGGGCAAGGACGTGAACAAATCCCTTTGCAGATTGACGGGCTGGGGGTCGCGGGCATTGAACATCACCTGGTGAATGCCCTCACCGCACCATTGATTGGAAAGATGATCCACGCAAAAACGGTTAAGGACGGAGCCGTCTGCGGTGGGCACGGGAGTGCGGTAAGTCGCTTCGATCCAGCCGGTGTTTGTCAGCAGCCCTACCCAGAAGGTTTTGGCTTGGAAGTGATTGTGACGAAGCCGATAGGCGACCAGTTCCGCCATGTGCTGCAGGAAGGCAGCCAGCAAGGCACGATCCTTGGTCGCGGGTGGCGTCACCTTGCCGGCACTCACTTGTTTAGGCGGTGGCACGTCCTTGTGTAGTTTGTCCGGATCGAGTCCTTGGGCCATTAACCAGATGCGCCGACCGGGATTGCCGAAACGTCGCGCCAGTTCACTGATGGGGAGCTTTTCCATGTCCCCGCAAATACGCACGCCGCGCGCGGCCAGATAACGGCCGATGCCCTGTTTGATGCCGCATAGTTCGGTCACGGGCACATTCCGCAACCGCTCGCGCGACTCCCACGGCGGAATAACTACAAATCCATTCGGCTTCACCAACTTGGCCGCGTACTTGGCCGTAGTCTTGTCGCCGCTAACACCGATGCTGCACAAAAGACCGGAAGTCTCATACACAATCCGCCTGGCCTTGAAAGCCAACGTCACCGGAGTCCCAAGCGTCTGGCAATCGGTAACATCCAGAAACGCCTCGTCCACGGAGAACACTTCGATTTCCGGCGTCACCGCATCGAGCGAGGCCATAATAGCGGCGGACAGTGCGGCGTAGCGCGTGGGCCGGGCTGGACGCTGGATCAGACCCGGACACAGGTGTCGGCCCTCCTTTATATGCATGCCAGTTTTGACGCCGTACTGGCGCGCCTCATAGCTTGAGGTAATGATGCAGGTGCCCTTTAAGCCGTTGGTGACCGCGACGGGCCGTGCACGCAGTTCCGGGAAATCCCGCTGCTCCACGGACGCAAAGAAGGCGTTCATGTCCACGAGGATCAGCGCGCGGGGCCACAAAATGGGGCGGCTTAAAGAGGGCATGGCGACAGGCTGAAGGTAACTACGACTGGATATTTATACAGTATCCTGAGAAGGTCAAGCGACCCCGTGGAACTAGCTTGGGGACAGGGGTCCGGGCCGGCTAGACTGAGCCGAGACTTCGGAGTGGGGTGCAAATGTGCGGACGCTATACCGCCCGATTTACGGAGACGGCGCAACTGCCGCTGGAACTCACGACCGTGGTCACGGCTTTCCCACCGCGCTACAACATCGCCCCACAGCAGACGGCACCCATTATCCGTATGAAGGATGGCAGGCCGGTGTTAAGGAGCTGCATTGGGGGTTTCGCCCGGCTTGGATGAAGGACAAGAACAAAGCCCAGATCAATGCGCGTGCGGAAACGGTATTCGAAAAGCTCATGTTCGAGCACTCGGCGCTGAACCGACGCTGCCTTGTGCTGGCTAGTGGCTGGTATGAATGGCAGAAAACCGCGACCGGCAAACAACCGTTTGCCTTTCACCGCAAAGACAATGCGCTCTTTGCCTTCGCCGGGATCTGGACACGCTGGCACGCGGAGGGGGAGGAAAGCCGGGACAGCGACACCTATGCCATCCTTACTACCGCGGCAAACCCCATCGCCGCACCCGTGCACAACCGCATGCCTGTGATCCTGGACGCCGGGGCTTGCACGGCGTGGCTCGACCCCGCTGAGTCGGATGCGCTGCGGCTCGCGGCATTGCTCACGCCTTATGGGCACGATAATCTGGACGCTTACCCTGTCAGTGCCTACGTCAACAGCCCGCAACATGACGGGCGGCAATGTCTGGAACCGTTGACGCAGTAATCCTCGTGCGAAATGTTCGTGCCGTGTGAGCCACAACCCACGGTGACGGTTTCAGCGAAATCGCTCCGATGCATACTTCACTTGTTCCGATTTCCCTCGCCCACGGGCAAGTTTCTTACTGGTGAAACCTCCAGCGTCCCGTCAATTTCGGTGGGCGTTTTCTCATCCGGCCTCCTGTGGTGAATGAATAGTCCCGGTTCCTAGCCGAGCCCCGGCCTCATCGTGTCAAGGCCAAGCCTGCGGCGCTGCGCGGCCTGTGACACTGGCCAGTCCTCGACTCTTTCGGCTCCGTCATTCACCAAGACGGAGGCCGTCATATGAAATCCAAACTGAATCCCGCCGAAATCTTTATTCGGGACGCTGAAGGCAATTATTCGCTGAACCGCCCGGCCAGAGCAGAAGAAATCATCTCGCTCGCAGAATCAATTTTACGCGAGCGGGTCGAACGCGGTGAACCACTCACAGACCCCGCCACTGTAAAACGCTGGCTCGTGACTCGCTTATCCGAGTGCCCTCGCGAAGTCTTCTGCGTGATTTTCCTGGACAATCGTCACCGCGTGATTGCATTCGAGGAACTATTCCACGGCACACTCGATGGCTGCTCCGTGCATCCGCGCGAAGTCGTGAAACAGGCTCTGCAGAACAACGCTGCGGCGGTCATTTTCGCGCACAATCATCCAAGCGGGATTGCCGAACCGTCCGACGCTGACCGCCGGCTTACACAACGCCTCAAGGACGCGCTGGCCCTCGTGGACGTCCGCACACTCGACCACTTTGTGATCGGTGGTGCCGAGGCCGTAAGCTTCGCTGAGCGGGGACTCCTGTGAGCTCTCGTCTGTTCTCCTCAGTCACATACAAATTGCTGAGCGAGCCCACTGAGCGTCATGTTTTCTGCAATAACGTCGTGAGGAATCAACAGGTACTTCCACGGCTTGCCACCATAGGTGGCAACGTATTCGGTTGCTAGCTTGCACCATTTAATGGCCGCATCACGCTTTGCGAGTACTTCAGCGTCATTCATTTGGTTGCTGGCCTTCGGCTCCAGCATGTATATGCTGTCGTCAGTTTCCGCGACAAAGTCAGGTTGGTATTCTGGCTGGTCAGCGCCTTTCCGGTAATAGATCTGGAACTGCTGTCTGGCTGGCCTGAACCATTTAAGCGTGTCACGCTCAAGGATTATTGCCAGTTTGCGCTCTGGTTCGGAGTGAAACTTCTGCACTGGGTACAGGCAATGCCTAAAGCCACCAAACACATATTTGGCCATATTGCTCTTGTCTTCGGGAGATACGCGGTAATTAGAAGGTGGTTCATTAACTGAATATGTATATGCACACTCTTTCAGCTCGGTGAAGCCCTTGCTTACTTTAACCTCGTAGCCAGCCACGTCCTCCCAATAATGATCCTGCATCTGAGCATGGATGAACCGCGCTATCTCGCGCTGATGGCAACGCAGTACATTGCTGGTTTCGCTCTCAGTTAGATAGCTCTTGAAGTGCGCTACGGTTTGTTTGGCAAGATCGTATAGCAGGTCGGCATGGTCATCGTAGGACACGTCGTTGAAATCAACCAGACCGCTAACGATATAGTCCTCAAGTCGCACCTCTTCCAACCCCCCGTGCCCGAGTGCCACCACCTCCGTGCCGCCCGTACGCAGGTATTGCGCCCATAATTCCTCCGACACCGCCGGATACTTCAATCGATCAAGCTCCAGGGTGAAAGGCTTATAGCCTGACTTCACCTCACCCCGTGGCACGACTTGGATGCGTGGGATCTCAATGGTCTGTTGCAACACTAGCTCGATTGTCTTGGCCACAACAGCACCAATATCGGGCTTCTCAGCCAAGCCCTCCAGCTCCAATTGTGGAACCTGGCGCTGTTCTTCTACCGCCTTAATGATAGCGGCTTGAATCTCGGGTTTCTTCAAGTATTCCACGGTCGGCACCGTCTGTGGCTGATTCTCAAGTGTGCGGATTACTTTATGAGTAATTTGTGCGATTCGCTCTTCCTCATTATTGGTAAATGCTGCCGGTACATCCTTTCCAGCTATCAACGTGCTACTCGTGACCTGAGCGGGTTGCAATCCCAACAAAGTCGCTAGTCGTGACTGAGAAACGACTGTTGCCGTCTTCTGGTTTAACGCGGCTGAGTCGAGCACGACGGCCTGCATCCGGATGACGGAATCCGGCTTATTGGCCTCGTCGATGATTTCCTGAAACTTATCATGGGCTACGATGTTCAGTCGATCCACAGCGGTAACGCCGGTGCGCTTGCCATAAGGCAGGCGCAGGCCGCGGCCGATGGATTGCTCAATCAGGGTGCGGGCATTGGCCGCGCGCAGCGGTACGATGGTGTAGAGGTTGGTCACGTCCCACCCTTCCTTGAGCATGTTGACGTGAATGACGATTTCCGTTGGCTCATCGGCGTGTTCCACCTTGAGCAGTCGTTCGATCATCTCCTCTTCGTCTTTGCCGGTCTTGCTGGAATCTACCTGGATCACCTTATCCTTGTAGCGACCCTCGAAGAACCCATCGGACTGGATCAGTGTCAAAAGTTGCCCAGCATGTGTGGTGTCGCGGGCAATTACCAATAAAAATGGCTTGACAATGGGATTGTCGGTTTCGCGAGCGTACGTTTCCAGCTCCACCTTCACACTCTCGTGCAGGCGCACTCCATCTTCCAGTTTCAGACGCTCGATTTCTTCTGGAGACATACCGGCCGGATTGAAGTTCTTGCGCGTGATCACCGCCGGTTCCTTGACGAAACCGTCAGCCATGGCCTTTCCCAGCGGGTAGTCGTAAATCACGTTCTTGAAGGCCACAGGTCCCTTACCAGTCTCCACAAACGGCGTTGCTGTTAACTCCAGTCCCAGTATCGGTTTCAGTTCGTTGATCGCGCGTACACCTGCGCTCGCCCGATAGCGATGGGACTCATCCATAATCATTACTAAGTCTGGTAATCCGGCAAGATAATCAAAGTAACTTTGTCCTATTATTTCAATCATCCTTTTGGTTTTTGGCTCTCTCCCACCGCGCACTTCAGAGTTGATCTTTGAAATATTGAATATATTGACACGCACACTATCGAATAGAGTGCTGCTGGCTGGGTCACGTTGGTCATAGTTATCACCAGTAATGATGACGGGCGAATTAACAGCAAACTCGGCAATGCCCTTGAATACATATTTCGGCGTGTTGGGCGTGAAATCCGCGATTAGCTTGTTATAAATGGTTAAGTTCGGTGCTAGTACAAAGAAATTGCTTATGCCATGCGCGAGGTGCAAATAGCTAATAAACGCGCCCATCAACCTTGTTTTGCCCACGCCGGTCGCCAGAGCGAAACAGAGCGATGCAAAATCACGCTCGAAGTCTGTCACAGATGGAAACTCGCTATGGATAGCTTCCAACGCAGTTGACGCGTCCGTATTCTTGCGAGGGGGTGTAATCTCCGTGATGCGGTCGAGAATCTCCAGCGACCGGCGCTGGGGTGGACGCAGACTCAACCGGCCGGCAATGGGGTTGATATGTCGGTTCATGTTGCGTTTTCTTTACCGAACAGACCTTGTTGGCCCGGCTCGAGCGTCGCTTTAGGTAGGTTCTCCACCTGCAACGAGTAATCATCATGCCCCCACTCACAGCGCGATAGCATCTGCTTTGGTATCTTGCGGACAGTAAGATTTTCGTAGTGATCTGCTTTCGCTCGAAACGCAGTACACAGCACCAACAGCGTGCGATCAGTCCCGACTTCATCGCTCAACTGTTGCAACTGCTCGTGGGTCAGACTTGCGGTAGTCACGTAGATGAAGTCTCGCTCAGTAGAGTGGCCGTGTTGCCAATACACCGAATCCGAAGGTGAATAGGTAAAGCCTTCCAACTTGCACAGCGCCTCGGCGAGCATTGCGGCGTTGTATTCGAGATTGATGACCCAATTGTCCCACCTATCCTTCTCCAGCAACGAAGACGCGAGCCGGTAGTATCGATAACCGCCGCCGCCCTTCCAGTCCACGTTCTTGGTGATGCCACCTTGGTCATCTCCATCAATGACCTTCTTTAAGCGTGGAATGATATGTGTATGACAGTGCTCGCCAAGTTCCACCATGATCCAGCGGCGCCCCATCTTATGGGCCACAGCACCGGTGGTTCCAGAACCAGCGAATGAATCGAGGACCCAATCGCCCGGATTAGTACACCAGCGAATAATCCTTTCTAACAGTTCTTCATGTTTCTCGTGTGCAAAATCCGTCAATTTTCCCGAAGTTCTGACATCCATCCAAACATCTGAGAGTATCTTATAGTTGCGAGGTGAGACGTAGTACTGAACGGTTTTTTCGGGGCCTAACCTAACAAAGTCAAGATCAATACCTAATTCCTGTTTCTTCAAGCCATAGTATTCATCGAGGGACAAATTCCTGGCATATTCTTCGCAGTATTTTTCATAGTTTCTTTTGGCAGCATATCCACGTTCCTCGCTCCATCGCCACTGTCCCCTGTCAGGCTTTATGCCAAATATCTCATATCGCATTGTTGGCCTATCCGTTCCTCGCCAGAAGGTGTCCCACTTACCAGGCTCTGCCTCCACGTCTAGTGCTTGAAGCTTTAAAAGCCGTGTCTCGCTCGACTTCGCATAAAGATAAATTGTGTCATGCCCAGTTGATAAAGCGTCAATCGTTTCGAACTGAGACTGAACATTCTTAGTTCCTCTCCGAACTATAATTTCATTTTTAAAACCAGCAGTTCCAAACACTCCATCCATTAGAACCTTCAGTCGGGCACCCTCCCGGTAATCAATTTGTACAAAGATCAACCCTTCAGGCGAGAGAAGCTTATATAGGCAATCCAGACGCTCCCGCATTACCGTCAACCAAATGGAATGCTCTAGCCCGTCATCATAGTGCTCAAAAGCAGAACCTGTGTTGAATGGAGGATCAATGTAGATGCATTGGATCTTGCCGGTGAACTCTTGTTCCAGTGCTTTGAGAGCAAGGAGGTTATCGCCGAAGATGAGTCGGTTATCAAATAGGTCGTTGTCTGTCACCCGCTGAGATGCATGATACGACTTCGTCGGATCATCCAGCAGAATCCTCGGCTCCAACTTAGGCCTGTTCTCCTTTCCGATCCATATAAGTTCGAGCTTCTGTTTATTTGCCATTCATTACCTTACGCGGGTTTCTTAAGTGGGTGTAGGCGACGGGTATCACCACCATTATTCCAGTAGCTTCCGGACTTGTCCTTGTTTGGCCACCCATGGTCGGGGCAAATCAGCGTATCAGCAAGCTGTTCGACACGCTTGGCGAACCTGATTCCGTCCTCTGGATAAAGGTCGAATGCCAGCGCATTGAAATGCGCCCCCATAACATTGCGAGACTGTGCAATTTTTGCGATCTCATCAAAGATCGGCTTCAACTTTGTGGCAGTAATGACTGGCTCGCCGCCCTCCGTATAATCAAGCGCTTCCACGGTCAGGGCAGCCAGCAACTTGCCGTTAACAGCGCTGAGCAGGTCGCTCAAGACATAGGCGTCACCTGAGCGGCGAGGCACGGCACAGCCATATTTCAGCGTGAGAAAATCCAGCAGCGCCTCCAGAATAACGCCCGCCTTGCCGCAGATGGACTGAAGATCCGGGTTACGATCGGCCAATAAAGTTTTAAGCCGCACGATCTCGGGAATGGAGCCAGAAAGCGCCATCCCGTCATCGAGTGTCCATTCCTTCAGTTCTGCAAACTGGCACACTTGATCCGGTTTCAGGATGCCCCAACGGAATTTTTCGCGCCAGGGTCTATAGTGAGTGGTGAGGATGGTGTGGCGAAAGTTCGCACTCACGTCATAGGTCATGCCGATGAGGCGCTCGACGTGAGGCTCATCCACGCTGCCAAGCACATCGTCAAGAATCAGGATAGTCTCAGCGGGCCTGTCGCAGGCAGCTAGCGCGAGGAACACGCATAAGCCCAGCGTGTCGAGATGTGACTGGCTGAAATACGCCTGCGGCGGAACGTCTTTCCCGGAGAATTTGGCCTCTAGTTCTATGGAAGCGCGTTTATTAGGATCCAAAAGCAAAGCAATATTATCCAGCCCCTCGCCGGGATGCACTTGTTCATAGAGCTTGCCGACTTCCTGCGCAATCTCACCAATGATCTTTTTGGTAAATGCCTGCCGCTGCTCGACACAGAGTTTCAGCGCCTGTTCCAATTTGGGAACCAACACTTTTAGTTCGTTGTGTTTGGTAAGGTTCTGCTCATAACGGTCGGATGCCGCCCTCAGCGTCGCGATAAATTTCTTCTCGTCACGCCATTCGGCTTCAACAGCAGGCCATGTGTTAGCTGTTGCCTCACTAGTTCGAAGCCAATCCGAGAGTGATGGCAGGTCGGTAGGGGGAGTGCTGGCGGGCAAATGAACCTCGGGTTTCCACTCATGATCATTCTTTGCGGCCGTATATACTGCAAGCGCAGTTACATAGTCGGCGTTAAGCTGAGTAAGGGCGGTCTGTGCGTTCGTCAGCGCCGTTGCGCATTTCTGGCGCGATGCAGTCGCGGTCCGCAAAGTCGATAGATTAGTGAGACGCGAGGTAATTTCATTTGCAAGACCTGCCGCATTTTGTTTGCTCAGACATAGCGGGCACTCGGTAGCATCGGAGTGGTCATGTAGGTATTTGCTACCAGCCTCTAGCACGCCCAGCGCATCGGCCACCCCATCTGCTACGGCAGTAGCTGCGGCTGCCAACGTCGATTCTGCATCGGCGAGCGCCTGTATTGCTTTGGTCATCGTTGTTTGACGCATAGTCACGCGCATGGGGAAATCTTTGAGCGCATTGAAGGCGTTGCGGAGTCTGCCGATGGCGACAATGTCACCATTAAGATTAGCTACGGGCTCGGCTAGTTTCTGCTTCGCCCAAGTGACAGGGTTCAGTCCCACTGGCGAGCCGGCGGTTTCGTAGAAACCCTGCAGTTCCTGAAGGCTCTGGCCTTCGGCTAGCAGAGCGCGCGATAGTTCGCTGGTAAGCGCTTTGCCCTGCTGACGCAGCATTTCTTCTGAAGCTTCAAATGCGGCGATGTCTATGAAACGCTGGATGGCATCGTAACGTTCTTTCGGCTGCGCCTGGATCAAGCTGAGTATCTGCTGGCGCCGGAGCAGTTCGATTTTTGGGCGAGACGCGGGCGGCGTTACATTTACCTTTTTGTTAACGAATTTTCCGGAACAGTTGCCTGCATTTGTCTCCAATGTTATCAACAAATCATTGAGGCTCTTGCCCGCGGTTGGCCAATATTTCTCTAGCCCTTTGCCGAGGCCATATCCATCAAGTGACGATACGCGCTCATGCGCGAGAAACTCAAACGCATCGCAGATGGTGGTTTTGCCGGTGCCGTTTTCTCCGTAGATTATCGTAAGTTTTCTACCTTTTTCAAAAGGCAACGTGAAGGTCGAAGTGGACCCGCGGAAGGCAGTGATGGTGAGTGACTTAAGAGGTGCACTGGCAGTCATTTTTTTACCGCCTTAACCTTCGCCTTTGCCTGAGCAAGATCAATTTCGAGTATCCAGTCTTCGCCTTTCATGTTGCCGGTTGCGATTTTGGCGATCAAGGTATCGCGTTTATCAGCACGAAGCAGTCCAGTCTCGATAAGTCGATCGACAACGTCTGCTGAGAGAACTTTCGATGGTAGTTGTGTGTCAGTCATTGCAGCGTCCAGCGAATGGTGAAGAACGATTTCACATCAACCTTTTGTTCCAGCTTGCCTTCGATTTGAGTAATCAGCTCAGCGCGCTGCGCGTCAACTCGATCCTGCGCGTCGAATAGCGTGCGACGCTTGGTGGACCGTTCGGCCTCCAGCACTTTTACCGACTTTTGCCCAGCCAGCTTTTCCTCTAACGTCAGCGCAACAGTTGCGGCGCGCCTCGCCTCCTTGATTTGCCGGTCTAGCTCCTTTATTTCCCGCTCTAGGCCAACCTTCAGGTCATCGGCCCAGCCTTCGAGTTTTTCCGCCTCGGCTTCGAAGAATCGTGCGTTGCGCTCGGAAATGCCGCGCTGGATGACGTCCTGCCGCCCGGCGGCAATCTCGTTCAACCGGGTCCCTTCCACCGTTACTCCTTGTCGAACGATCTCTCCCGGTAATGTTAGCAGACGATTTGCTGTTTCCTCGTCCAGCACCTCACCGTCGTCGGTGATGGCCACGACGATCAGGTGATCCTCCGCCTGTTCCAGCGATTCGACACTGAATAGCCACACGGCGAGGTGTCCCTGTTTTCCGATGAGCGACTGCAACGCGCTGACCTTGCCTTCGTGCCGGCTGTGGTCGAAGCAGATTTCCACGGATGGTAACTCGTGCGCCTTAGCCCGTAAGATCAACGCCTCAGCGAGCGGATGATTGAGGCGGTATAAGTGTGCATCGCCCGAGCGGCGCGGCAATTCATATAAGCCGAGTGGAATAGCGGTGTCCTGCTTTGGGAAAGGCTGAGTAGTCAGGCGGAACGAGCTATCTCCAATGAATTCCGCATGGCCATCTAATTCGTGCCGGGTAAGTTGCATGAGCAAGCGTTCATAACGATTGAGGTATTCCTTGGAGGATTCATCACGCACCTTGAGCTTTTCGCGTACTTCATCGTCGAAGTGCTCCAACAGCTTCTGCCGAGTGCGTGTCATGGATTCATCGATCTCCAGACTCAATTCAAGTTGGAGCTGATTAAAGGCGGTCTGGATTTCATCAGTCTTGCGGCAAGTCTGGTAGATCGCAGCGATGCGCTTTTCGAAATCCACACCAGATTCGATGGCACCCAGCACTTCATCACTGGCACCGAACACGCCTTCAAAGAGCTGGAATTTTTCAGATAGCAATTCGAACACTCGCTGATCTGCAGCATTCTTGCGGTTGAGGAAGTTCACCACCACCACGTCATGCTTCTGGCCGTAGCGGTGGCAGCGGCCGATACGCTGCTCGATGCGCTGCGGGTTCCAAGGCAAATCATAATTAACCACGAGAGAACAGAACTGGAGATTGATGCCCTCGGCCCCAGCCTCGGTGGCGATCATTATGCGCCCCTCCTCTCGGAAGTAATCCACCAGGGCCGATCGCATGTCAGCCGTGCGCGACCCAGTAACCCGGTCTGTGCCCTGGTAACGTTCGAGCCATTGCGAATATATCTGCCTGGAACGGTCATCCGCATTTGAGCCGTTGAAAAGCACAATACCCTCAGAGAAGGTGCTATCCGCAAGCAACCGCAACAGGTAATCCTGGGTACGGCGTGATTCGGTGAAAATAACGGCCTTCTGCGCGGCGCCGAGTTCTTTGGCTTTCGCGAATGCAATGGCCAACGCCTTAAGCAAGGCTTTGCCCTTCGCATTGTGATGTATGGAAGACGCCAAATTAGCAAAACTGTCGAGATCGGCGATTTCTTGTTCGAGGGCCTTGCGATTAGTCTCACTGAGTACATCGGGAGCGTGATCTTCTGGCCATTCCTCCGCAGTTGCATCGAACGCTTCATAGTCTTGATCCAACACGTCTTCGAGCGACTCAGTTGGCGTCTGTTTGTGGAGCGTGGCCTTGAGCCGGTTCGAAATGGAAGTCAAGGTGCCGGCGATAGCAAATGTTGATGAAGACAAAAGCTTACGCAATACAAGGGTCATCAGAGCACGCTGACCGGCAGGTAGAGCATGTAGATTCTCGCGTTGCAAATACTCAGAAACAAGGTGATAGAGTCTGTCTTCGCTTTCGCTCGGTGTGAATTCTTCTACAAGGGGCAGCCGCTTAGTGTAGGGGATATATGCGATCACCTGCCGGCGCAGAGTTCGATAGCAAATTGGTCTGAGCCTAGCCTTTAGAGTTTCAAAAACCTGGTTCTGATTCAGATTAGCAAACTGTTCGCGGAAGCTCTGAAGATCACCGAAAGCGTGTTCATCAATAAAACTCACCAGCCCGTATAGTTCGAGCAGTGAGTTTTGCAGTGGTGTGGCCGTGAGCAGCAGTTTGTGTTTGCCTGCCAGCGCTGTTTTGAGTGTATTAGCAATAACATTAGCTGGTTTATACACGTTACGCAGCCGATGGGCTTCGTCAATAACTACCAAATCCCACGGCATCGCTCGCACATCCGCCTCCTTGTTCTTGGCGAAATGATATGAGCAAATAACAATATCCGGAGAATCGAATGGACGAGCTCGACCCTGCTTGATGGCAGCGTTGTAAGACGTTGTTTCGATTATACGGCAGGGGAGAAAAAATTTTTCGGTCAGCTCCTGATACCACTGCTTGCGCAGATTGGAGGGTGTAATAACCAGAATCCGCCGTTTATGCTCCGCCCATTTCTGAGAAAGCACGAGTCCTGCCTCAATTGTCTTGCCCAATCCGACTTCATCGGCTAGAAGTGCTCCTTTGGAGAGCGGTGATTTGAACGCGAACAGGGCAGCATCAACCTGATGCGGATTTAGATCAACTTGTGCGCTGGCAATTGCACCCGCAAGCTTCTCAGCGCTGTCAGATGGGCAGCGCTTGGTTAATTCGTAAGCAAAGTATTTTGCTTGGTAATCGGTTAGATCCATTGCTCGCCCCTTTATGCGGAAAATCTAACCTGCAGGGCTCTCTCCGGTCCGCCCCATTCCCGCCAGCCGGTCGGCTAGCCGGTGTGTCCGCAGGTGAGTGTAACGGGCAAGCATCTGAAGCGTTCTGTGACCACTAATGGCACGAATCTCCATCATGTCCAAGTCGGTATCTTCGAACAGACGCGAAATGGCCTCATGGCGGAGATCATGGAATGTCATCCCCTTGATGCCAGCTTTCTTTACGGCCCGCTTCCAAGCCATGCTGATGGCATTCGAAGTCATACCAAAGACTGAACCATCAATCCGCCGTGGGAGTGCCTTCAAAATCTCCAGGGCAACTGGCGACAGTGGGATGGTGCGGGCATCCTCATTTTTTGTCTTTGGCAGCAGAACTGCACGGCGCTTAAGATCCACATGCTCCCACCGCATCTCCGCGATTTCGCCGCGGCGCATGGCGGTGGCAAGGGCTAAGCGGATCACAGCACCGAATTCTGGCGATGCAGCGGCCAAGAGTTGCTCTTCTTCATCGCCTACCAAACGACGCTCTCGCCCATGGGGAATCTTCGGCTTAGCTGCCTTGGCAAGAGGCACAGGGTTAACTAAGTAGGGCATGCCCCAGGCGGAGCGCGCTATGGTGAAAAGGTGGCTGATGGTGGCTAGCTCGCTCAGCACAGTCGCGGATTTAACCTTCTGCCCTTCCCGTTCGCGTATGTAATCAGCCACGTCCCTGCCTGTCAGGCGCGATAATGCAATAGGTGCAAGGGAGCAATGCCGCATACGCTCAATCTTGAGAATTTCGCGTTGTGCGGTGGCGGGCGCTTTCCGTGGTGTAACTTCCTCACCGTAGCGTTTCAACGCCTCGGCGAGCGAGGTGCGGTCGCCCTCGGTGCGGTCCTGCCATGCCCCGGCATCCATCTCAGACTCGGCCCGACGTGCCCATGCCTCCGCTTCACCTTTAGTATCGAACGTGTGGTACTGGGGCTTGAACCCCAGGCGGATAATCTGCGCCTGCCACACAGGCTTGCCACGGGGTCCGGTACGTTTACGGATGGCGGCCATGCTTATCTCTGGCTTACGCGGAAACGCGCCTTTTAGGCTTTTTGGGTCGCCCGCCTAGTCTGCCGTTCTGGCGCGCCGCAGCGGCTTTTGCCGCCGTGGTTACTTTGCCGCCGATTTTCCCGATTTCCGCCGCTACCCAGCGCTTCGAGCCCAGGAACCCGTCGAGCAGCGCGGGAATGTAAAGATCGGCATCCAGACTCGGAAAGTGGATACCCAAGCCAGATGGCGTGATTTCCACCTGTGAGAGATCGGCAGGACTTGCATGCTCCAACCCCTGCGCCTGCTTCGGGGAGAACGCTAATTCCAGACCGGAAGCCAACAAAACGACCACGCGCGCAATGCGCCGATCATAGTGCACGGAAACAGCCGCCGGGAAAGCGGCTTTTTTGTCTGCAGCGTGGCGGTTTGCCACTGCAAAATCTTCATTCGTAATAGCCATGTATGCTCCTCCAGCTCTCGCAGAGCGCCGCCAAATTGGCGGCTAGCTCGCCAGCAATCATTCCAAGTTCCTTCTGCAAAAATCCGTAGTTCTCTCGCAGCTCAAGAGGTCCGTCCGGGCAGTGCAAATTGAACAGCGCTTCATGATCGCTCCCGATCACATGGACATGGGCCGGGCGATGGTCATTTGGGTAGATCACCACACGCAGCCCAGATATCCTGAAAACGGTTGCCATTGTAGCATAACCTAAGCGGCTTGGGTTAATATTCCTGGCGGTATTGAGTGCGGTGCCAGGAGCTAACTATGGCGTATCTATGGCAAATAGCTGTTTTGAAGTCAAATGAGGAGAGATGTGTATCTGTAAGTCTTTGATTTTACTTGGTGCCGGCGGAGAGAGTCGAACTCCCGACCCACGCATTACGAATGCGTTGCTCTACCAACTGAGCTACGCCGGCCCTGATTTAAGAACG